>Ga0256841_1000508_pt1 | contig 40310 bp, 36 predicted proteins | sample 356308metaG_FD_185971 | JGI IMG/M metagenome (GOLD analysis project Ga0256841, IMG submission 185971) | Hydrothermal vent microbial communities from Mid Atlantic Ridge, Atlantic Ocean - 356-308 | ecosystem: Environmental > Aquatic > Marine > Hydrothermal vents | place: Atlantic Ocean: Mid...
TGGCATCCGCCAGGTCGATCCCACCGGCGCCACCGTGCTCAGCAACCGCGAGAACGCCGTGTTCCTGGATATCCGCGAGGACAAGGAATATCACGACGGCCATATCCCGGATGCCCTGCACATCCCCTTGAAACAATTGCCGGATCGCGTCGCCGAACTGGAGAAGTTCCGGGACCGGCCGCTGATCGTCTGCTGCCGCTCGGGCAGTCGCTCGGCGTCGGCCTGCGCAACCCTGCGCAAACGGGGCTTCGAAAACGTGTACAATCTGGGCGGCGGCATGCTGGCCTGGCAGAGCGCGAACCTGCCTGTGCGCAAGAAATAGACCGAACCGTTCCTGTCGAGCCGGCCCGGCAGGTCCAAACTACACATTCAGCGGAAACATCCATGGCAGAAGACAACACCCAGGCACAGAGCAACGAGAACCAGCCGGAGTTCGCCATCCTGCGCGTCTATTTGAAAGACGTGTCTTTCGAGACGCCCAACTCCCCGCAGATCTTCAAGGACGACTGGAATCCCGAAATCAGCATGCAGCTGGGCAGCAAGGTGGATCCCCTGGAAGAAGAGGATCTGTATGAAGTCGCCCTCTCGGTCACGGTAACGGCCAAACAGGGTGACAAGACCGGTTTCCTGGCGGAAGTGGAGCAGGCCGGCATCTTCACGCTCAAGGGTTTCGACAAGGCTCAATTGGGCAACATGCTCGGCGCCTACTGTCCCAATGTGCTCTATCCCTTTGCACGAGAGGCGATATCGGATCTGGTCGTCAAGGGCGGCTTCCCGCAGGTGCTGCTGGCGCCCATCAATTTCGATTCCCTGCATGCGCAGCGTGTGATGGAGAGCGCGGGCCAGGCCGCCGGTTCGGCCTGAAGCGACGGCCTGACCAGCATGAATTCCAGGGCCGGCGTAGGTGTCGCGGTACTCGGCGCCGGTTCCTGGGGCACGGCGCTGGGCATCCTGCTGGCGCGCAACGGGCATTCGGTCAACCTCTGGTCCCACCAGCGGCAGGAAATCGAGGCGCTGCAACGCGACCGCAGCAACGAGCGCTACCTGCCCGGCATTCCCCTGCCGGACAGGCTGCAACCCGTATTTCCCCTGCAGGACGCCGTCCGCGACTGCGACTACCTCCTGGTCGCGGTGCCCAGCCGCGCCTTCCGGACGGTTCTGCAGCAGATCGCCGCGCTGAAGACCGCACGGCGACGGCTGGCCTGGGCCACCAAGGGGCTGGAGGCCGGCAGCGGCAAGTTCCTGCACCAGATCTTCGAAGAGGAACTCGGCGACGGCTGGGTCAGCGCGGTGATATCCGGCCCCAGCTTCGCCGCCGAGGTCGCACGCGGCCTGCCGACCGCCGTCACCGTCGCCTCCGCCGACACGGCCTTCGCCGACCGGGTGGCGGACAGCCTGCACGGTTCCAGCTTCCGCGCCTACACCTGCGACGACGTCATCGGCGTGGAACTGGGCGGCGCGGCCAAGAACGTGCTGGCCATCGCCGCCGGCATTTCCGACGGCCTGGGCTTCGGCGCCAACGCCCGCGCCGCCCTCGTCACCCGCGGCCTGGCGGAGATCATGCGCCTGGGCGAGGCGCTGGGCGGCCGCCGCGACACCTTCATGGGCCTGGCCGGTGTCGGCGACCTGGTGCTGACCTGCACCGACGACCAGTCGCGCAACCGCCGCCTCGGCATGGCGCTCGGTCGCGGCGAGGCGCTCGATGCCGCAATGACACACATCGGCCAGGCCGTCGAGGGCGTGCATACCGCTGCCGAGGTGCTGGCACACGCCCGCAAGCGGGCGGTGGACATGCCTATCACCGAGCAGGTCTGCCGTGTCCTGCACGCGGGTGCGTCCCCGGCCGCGGCGGTCGAGATCCTGCTCACCCGGGACAAGAAGGTCGAGTCGGCCTAGCCGCCGGCCAGTCCGCGGCGCCCGCGAAGCCACACTGCCGCCAGGCCTCGTAGACCACCACGGCCACGGCGTTGGACAGGTTGAGGCTGCGGCTGCCGGCCACCATGGGCAGGCGCAGGCAGTGCTGCGGGCCGATGGCATCCAGCACCCTGGCGGGCAGGCCGCGCGTTTCCGGGCCGAACAGGAAAGCGTCGCCGGCGCGCAGCTCGACTGCGGCCGGTGGCCGGCTGCCGCGTGTCGACAGCGCCCAGAGGCGCGGTGGTGCCACACGGCGGCGAAACGCGTCGAGGTCGTCGTGGACCCGCAGGCTGGCCCATTCGCGGTAGTCGAGGCCGGCGCGCCGCAGGCGGCTGTCTTCCAGTTCGAAACCGAGCGGGCGCAGCAGGTGCAAGTGGCAGCCGGTGTTGGCGCAAAGGCGTATGATATTGCCGGTATTGGGCGGTATTTCCGGCTGCAGCAACACGACATGGAACATGACTGATTCGAACGATCCGCTGGCGATGGAATTCTGCGGCCTGGCGTTCAACACGCCGCTGGTGCTGCTGTCAGGCTGCGTCGGCTTCGGCGAAGAGTACACACGGGTGGCGGGCTTTTCCAACCGCGACGTCGGCGCCGTGTGCCTGAAGGGCACCACCGGTCAGCCCCGCCTGGGCAACCCGCCTCACCGCGTGTACGAGACGCCGATGGGCATGCTCAACGCCATCGGCCTGCAGAACCCGGGCGTGGATCAGGTGGTCGATCGCATCCTGCCGGAACTGGATTTTTCCGAGACCCGCTTCATCGCCAATGTCTCCGGTTCGACCCTGGAGGAATACCACGAGGTGACGCGGCGCTTCGACGATTCGCCCATCGACGCCATCGAGATCAACATCTCCTGCCCCAATGTGAAAGAGGGCGGGGTGGCGTTCGGCAACGACCCCGACATGTCGGCGCGGGTGGTCGAAACCTGCCGCAAGGCGACGGACAAGCCGCTGGTCACCAAGCTGTCACCGAACCAGACCGACATCGCCGGCAACGCGCGCCGCTGCATCGAGGCCGGCAGCGACGCCTTCGCGGTCATCAATACCCTGATGGGCATGGCCATCGACATCGAGTCGCGCCGGCCGGTGATCGGCAACAACCAGGGCGGGCTGTCCGGGCCCGCCATCAAGCCGGTGGCGCTGCTCAAGGTGCACCAGGTGCACCAGGTGTGCAGGGCGCACGGGATCCCCATCATCGGCCAGGGCGGGGTGGCCAGCGCCGAAGACGCCATCGAGTTCCTGATCGCCGGCGCCAGCGCCGTCGGCGTCGGCACGGCGCTGTTCTACGATCCGCTGGTCTGCCGCTCCATCAACACCGGCATCCGCGACTACCTCGACCGCCACGCCATCGACAGGGTCACCGACCTGGTCGGTACGCTGCAGTTGCACGGCGGCGGCGCCTGCGGCTGAAAGCCTGGCCGGGCGGCGGCCGCGGCCGGGGGGGATGGTGCGGTGGCCGGTGCCGGCCAGGCGTGGAACCTCAGTCCGGCTCCGGCCGCATGTCCAGTTCGCGGATCTTGCGGGTCAGGGTGTTGCGTCCCCAGCCAAGCAGCCGCGCCGCATCCTGGCGGCGGCCGCCGGTACGCGCCAGGGCGGCCTCGATCATGACACGCTCGAACGCCGGCAGGGCCTCGTTCAGCAGCCCCGCCTCGCCGCTGGCCAGGCGCTGGTCCGCCCAACGCCGCAGCGCCGCTTCCCAGCCCCCGGCCGGCGCCGGCTCGGCGCCGGCCGGACGGCGCAGTTCCACGGGCAGGTCGTCTATGCGTATCTCCTGGCCGGACGCCATGACGGTCAGCCAGCGGCACAGGTTCTCCAGCTGCCGCACGTTGCCGGGCCAGTCCAGCCCCTTGAGGTAGGTCTCGGTGTCCGGGTGCAGGTTCTTGGTCTCCACGTCCAGCTCCGCCGCCGCCCGGGCGAGGAAGTGCTTCATCAGCAGCGGAATGTCCTCGCGCCGCTCGCGCAGCGACGGCAGGTGGATGCGGATGACATTGAGCCGGTGGAACAGATCTTCGCGGAACAGCCCTTCCTTCACCCGACGTTCAAGGTCCTGGTGGGTGGCGGCGATGATGCGCACGTCGACCTTGATCGGCGTATGACCGCCGACCCGGTAGAACTCGCCGTCGGCCAGCACCCGCAGCAGGCGGGTCTGCAGTTCGGCCGGCATGTCGCCGATCTCGTCCAGGAACAGGGTGCCCTGGTCGGCCTGCTCGAAGCGACCCACGCGGCGATTCTGGGCGCCGGTGAACGCGCCGCGCTCGTGCCCGAACAGTTCCGATTCCAGCAGGTCGCGTGGTATGGCCGCCATGTTGAGCGCCACGAACGGCTCACCGGCGCGCGGGCTGTGGCGGTGCAGGGCGCGCGCCACCAGTTCCTTGCCGGTCCCCGATTCGCCGTTGATGAGCACCGTGATGTTGGACCGTGACAGGCGGCCGATGGCACGGAACACCTCCTGCATGGCCGGCGCCTCGCCGATGATCTCGGGCACACCGGCCGGCTCGTCGGGCCGGGCGGCGCCGAGCTGGCTGCGGCCATGCTCCGCGGCGCGCCGGGTCAGCTCCACCGCCTCGTCGATGTCGAACGGCTTGGGCAGGTATTCGAAAGCGCCGCCCTGGTACGCGGACACGGCGCTGTCCAGGTCGGAGTGGGCGGTGATGACGATGACGGGCAGCTCGGGGTAGTGGTCCTGGATCTGTTGCAGCAGCTCGAGTCCGTCCACGCCCGGCATGCGCACGTCGGTGATCAACACGTCGGGCCGCGTCTGCGCCAGCGTTTCCAGGATACCGCTGGCGGACGAAAAACTCGTGACATCCATGCCGGCGCCCTTCAGCGCCTTCTCCAGCACCCAGCGGATGGACGGGTCGTCGTCGATCACCCAGACTGTGTCAGCCATGTACCGTCTCCAGCGGAAGCAGGATGGTGAAGACCGTGTTGCCGGGCTCGCTGGCGCATTCGATCAGTCCGCCGTGCTCGTTGATCAGGGACTGGGCGATGGACAGGCCCAGGCCGGTGCCGTCGGCGCGGCCGGTCACCATCGGGTAGAACACCTTTTCCATCATGTCGGCCGGAATACCCGGGCCGTCGTCGCTTATATCGATGCGCGCCACCAGCTTGTGCTGCATCTGGCCGATGGTGAACTGGCGCTGCGGCCGGGTGCGCAGGGTGATGGTGCGGGCGCCGGCCTGGGCCGCATTGCGCACGATGTTGAGCACCGCCTGCACCAGCAGTTCCGGGTCGGCGTTGAGTTCGGGCAGGCTGGGATCGTATTCGCGCTGGATGTCCAGGTCCGCGTGGCCCTCGGCGCACACCAGGTTGCGCACGTGCTCCAGCACTTCGTGGATGTTGATCGGGCGCTTGTCCGGGACATTGCTCGGGCCCAGCATGCGGTCCACCAGTTTACGCAGGCGATCGACCTCGTTGATGATGACGCCGGTGTACTCTTCCATCTCCGGCTGATCGAGTTCGCGCTCCAGCAGTTGCGCCGCACCGCGCAGGCCGCCCAGCGGGTTCTTGATCTCGTGCGCGAGCCCGCGCAGCAGATCCCTTGCCACCTGTTGCTGTACCAGCAATTGTTCCTCCCGGCTGATGCGCAGGTGATGATCGACCCGCACCAGCTCCATCAACAGTTCCGTTTCGCCCAGCGGCGACACGGAACAATCCACGGTCATGTGGCCGCCGCCGGCCTGCAGCTCCAGTTCACGCTCCGTGAAAGGATGGCGATGCTCCAGGGCCGATTGCAGGTGTGCCACCAGCCGGTCGTCGGCCCTGACCAGATCGGGCCAGCCCAGCCCCGTGGCCTGGCGGCGGCTGACGCCGAGCAGCTCCTCGGCGGCCGGGTTCAGGTAGCGCAGCCGCAGGCGGTCGTCGAGCAGCAGCACGGCGGTACTCAGGGCTTCCAGCAACCGCCGTGGGGGCGCCGTATCCGGAAAAGCGTCCATAACCATTGTGTCAGGTGTGCAAAAACCAAACCATATGCGCGCCCCGCACGGGGGCGCCGGCAGCGGGCTTGGGGTTTATAGGAAATCCCGAATAATCAAGGAAATACACACAGCACCCGGGGTCGGGGGCGTGCTGCGGGAAAAGCGGGACGATCACCGACGGTGCAAACGCCCGAATGCCGGGGGCGCATGCACCATTATAGAGCAGATCAGGGTGCCGCGGGAGGCTTGGGTCCGCGCGGAAACAGCCTGGACTGCCGATGCAGGAAGAAGCGAACCGGTTCGGTCCGCCGGATGGTCTTCTTGTTGCGATCGACGATGGCGGCCGACACCCGGTGTTCGCCGCGATCGACGTTGGACAGCACGGCCTGCAGCGAGGTCGTCGGCTTGCCCACCGGCTTGCCGTCCAGGTAGATCTGGATGCGGTCCCCCGCCGCCTTGTCGAGATCGGGTTCGATGGCCAGCACCACGGTGACGTTGCCGGGATTGTCCCGCACCGTCTCGTCCGGGGCCGGCGACACCACGGCAAACTTGCGGTAACCCGGCGCGGGGGGAGACGCGGCGTCGTCCGGGCGGCTGGCGGGTGGACGGTAGCGCGGCGCCTGGTAGGTCGGCACAGGCGGCAGCTCCACCTCCTCGGCGCCACTGGCCGGCTGATCGGTGAAGATCACATTGCCTTCGGGATCGACCGTGCGGTAGACCGCGGCCGATACGGAAAAGCTGCCCAGAAACAAGGCAGTGGCTACTATGCGGTTCATGGCTTCACCTTAGCTGAATTGGGGTTTGGAGTACAATTCTCTATTCTGCCTGAAACTTGGAGCAGGCCATAATTGTTTGGTTCCCCATGATCCTGACGCCGCAGCAGCCGCCCGGCCACCGACCCCGTCGCAGAAACGACGACGCCCCCGAACGGGGGCGTCGCGCACAACCCGATGACTGCGATCAGAGGCTGTAGTACATGTCGAACTCGACCGGATGGGTGCTCATGCGCAGGCGCGTGACTTCTTCCATCTTGAGGTCGATGTAGGCGTCGATCATGTCGTTGCTGAACACGCCGCCGGCGGTGAGGAACTTGCGGTCGGCGTCCAGCGCTTCCAGCGCCTGGTCGAAGGTGAAGCACACCTGCGGGATCTTCGCTTCCTCTTCCGGCGGCAGGTCGTAGAGATCCTTGTCCATGGCGTCGCCGGGATGGATCTTGTTCTGGATGCCGTCCAGGCCGGCCATCAGCATGGCGGCGAAGGCCAGGTAGGGGTTGGCGGTCGAATCCGGGAAACGCACCTCGATGCGGCGCGCCTTGGGGTTGGCCACGAAGGGGATGCGGATGGAAGCGGACCGGTTGCGGGCCGAGTAGGCCAGCATGACCGGCGCCTCGAAACCCGGCACCAGGCGCTTGTAGGAATTGGTCGAGGCGTTCACGAAGGCATTCAGGGCGCGGGCGTGCTTGATGATGCCGCCGATGTAGTACAGGGCCAGGTCGGACAGGCCGCCGTACTTCTTGCCGCTGAACAGGTTCTTGCCGCCCTTGGCCAGCGACTGGTGCACGTGCATGCCGTTGCCGTTGTCGCCGACCAGCGGCTTGGGCATGAAGGTGGCGGTCTTGCCGTAGCTGTGGGCGACGTTCTGGACCACGTATTTCAGGATCTGCACCTCGTCGGCCTTGCGCACGAGGGTGTTGAACTGGCAGCCGATCTCGCACTGGCCGGCGGTCGCCACCTCGTGGTGGTGCACCTCGGTCTTGCAGCCCATCTCGTCCAGCGCCAGGCACATGGCCGAACGCATGTCGTGCAGGGAGTCGACCGGCGGCACCGGGAAGTAGCCGCCCTTGATGCCGGGCCGGTGGCCGATGTTGCCGTCCTCGTAGACGCGCTCGGCGTTCCAGGAGGCCTCCTCCGAATCCACCTTGTAGAAGGCGCCGCTCATCTCGGCGCCCCAGCGCACGTCGTCGAGCACGAAGAATTCGTTCTCCGGACCGAAGTAGGCGGTGTCGGCGATGCCGGTGGACTTCAGGTAGGCCTCGGCGCGCTTGGCCAGCGAACGCGGGTCGCGCTCGTAGCCCTTCATGGTGGCGGGCTCGAGGATGTCGCAACGCAGGTTCAGGGTCGGCTCGTCCGCGAAGGGGTCGATGACGGCCGTGCTGGTGTCGGGCATCAGGACCATGTCCGATTCGTTGATGCCCTTCCAGCCGGCGATGCTGGAACCGTCGAACATCTTGCCATCCTTGTAGAAGGCGGAATCGATTTCGCTGGACGGCAGGGTGACGTGCTGCTCCTTGCCACGGGTATCGGTGAAACGCAGGTCGACGAACTTGACCCCGTTATCCTTCATCATCTTGTTGACCTTGGTTGCGGACATGTACCTTCCTCCGAAGTAGGCGTGCTGATAGCGATGTGAACCCGGTGCACGGAGCCCTGTCGGACGCGGGTCCGGCATGCGCCGCGGCATCGGCCAATGAAAATGTGCTGCTCAAAAGTGCACGAATTATGCCACGGGAAAAAAGTCAGGCAAGTCGGATATTTGTTGACTCCCCAAGGCGCTTGGCCCGCCAATATGCACATATATGGTGCGACTTGGGTCCCCGCATGCCCTGATTTTGTGCATCAAGGCCGGAAGCGCACCTCGATTTCGCCGATTTCGACCTGGTCGGCGGCCGCCTCCTTGATCTGCCGGACGAGCTCGCCGACATCGGCGGCGCCCTCCAGCACCGACAGGGGCAGGACCAGTTCCACGTGCAGCCTGCCATTGAGGTAGTGCAGCGTCACATCGTTCAGATCCACGCCGTCGCCCGTGATGGCCTGCCAGCGCTGGCGCAGGTGATTCAGGACTTCCTCGCGCAGCGGCAGGTCCATGCTGGGCGAGCCCGCTTCGTCGTCCTCGGGATCGATGTGGACAGTGACGTCGTTGACCTCCTCGATGCGCTCCATCAGGCGCTGGCGCACCGCCTCGCCTATCTGGTGGCCTTCCGAGACGCTGATGCGCGGATCGACCTGGATATGGACATCGATCAGCGCATCGCCACCGCTCTTGCGCGTGCGCAGCATGTGCACGGCGCGCACGCCGGGCACGGAAAAGATCTCGTTGCGGATCGCCTCGATCTGTTCCGGCTCCAGTGCCGTGTCGATCAGCTCCATGGTGCTGGAGCGCACCAGGTCGAAACCGATCTTGGCGATCATCACCGCCACCACGATGGCCGCCACCGCGTCCAGGTAGGGATAACCGGCCATGGCGCCGGCCACGCCGATCACCACCACGATGGAGGAGATGGCATCGGAACGGCTGTGCCAGGCGTTGGCCCGCAGCATGTCCGAGCGCAGGCGCCGCGCCGCGCGCACCGTGTAGCGGTAGATGCCTTCCTTGGAAAAGACCGACACCACTGCCACCGCCAGCGCGATCATGCCCGGCTCCAGCAGCAGGGCCGGCGCGTTCATGCGTTCCACGGCGTCGAAGGCGATGCCGGTCGCCACCACCACCAGCGCCAGGCCGAGGCCCACCGTCGCGAGGGTTTCGATGCGTCCGTGACCGTAGGGGTGGTCCTCGTCGGCCGCCTTGTGGGAATGGCTGGCGGCGTACAGCACGATGAAGTCGGTGCCGAGGTCGGACAGCGAGTGCACGCCGTCGGCGATCAGGGCCTGCGACTGCGCGAACCAGCCCACCAGGATCTTGGCCACGCCCAGCACGAAGTCGAGCACCGAGCCGATGATCGTGACCTTGCGGACCTCGTTGTAGCGCGCCAGGCTGGCGCTTTCGCTGCGTGCGGCCATGGGGAGACAGTCTATCCGGAAATACGGCCCAGCGGCATCATCGAAACAGCCGTGCGGATCATGTCGCCTCACCGACCTGCACGGTGATGACCAGTTCGTCGCCGCGCTCCTCGATGTCGATCACCTGGTGACCGTTCACCCGGCACCAGGCCGGAATGTCGTGGCGGGCGCCGGGGTCGGTGCAGAGGACTTCGACGACGTCGCCGGCGGCCATGCCCTCGACCCGCTCCTGGGTGCGGATAACCGGCAGCGGACACAACAAACGGCGGGCGTCGAGCTGCACGCGGGTCACAGATACCATTCCTTCGGCACGTCCCCGCCGGCCAGGGGTTCGACCCCGAGGGTGCGGCTGCCACCGTTCGGTGTGTTCACTTCCACCTCGACCCGGTCGGCGTCGCGCCCCTGGCTGAAGCGCGCCGTGATGCGCGCGGCGAGTTCGATGTCGTCGTCGTCCACCTGCCCGTCGACCAGCACCAACGGGCCCTTGTGGCTGACCGGGAACAGGTGCACGAATTGCTTGCGATAGCCCTGCAGGAAGCGGTTCTCGCCGTCCTCGCGGCCGACGATCAGCTTGAAATGGGGTCGCGGACGCAGGTGGCGCCCGACCTTGAGCAGCATGATGTCGTCGAGCTCGTAACGGCGCTCGCCGCGCGACTTCCACAGATCGGCCAGTTTCACCGCATACTGTCTGTCGGTGAGAAAGCAGCAGCCGCCGGCCGGCTGCGCATAGTCGGTGAAACCGAAGCGCCTGGCCAGCGCCATCTGCGGCTTGCGGGTGCGGCCCTGGAAGTCGTACAAGGCCTCGCGATCGACCCAGCCCTCGATTTCCGGCCGGGTCGGCGGCAGGTTCCTGGCGCACAGCGGCCGCAACAGCAGGTCATCGGCGCCGGATTCGTGCGCCACCACCGGCAGGGTGTCGGCACGCTGCGACTTGGGCCGCTGACCGATCACTTCGCCCGTGACGATGAAATCGAAGCCGTGCTCGTCGATCCACTGCCTGGCCTTGCGCACCATGAACACCTTGCAATCCAGGCAGGGATTCAGGTTGGCGCCGTAACCGTGCTTCGGGTTGATGACGATGTCCTTGTATTCCTCGATGACATCGACGATGTGCAACTTGATGCCGAGCTGTTCGGCCACCCACAGCGCGTTGTTGCGCTTGGGCTTGTCGCGGTCCTTCTTGCGGATGGCGTGGGTGTGTCCCTCGACGCAGAAGCCGGTATAGAAATTGATGCCTTCCACGTGGATGCCCTGCTCCTGCATGACCCGGGCGGCCAGCAGTGAATCGAGCCCCCCGGAGATCAGGGCGACGGCTTTGCGGGGTTCGGACATTGGGACGACGACACGGTTGCGGTTGAACCTGCCATTGTAGCCCATGCGCAAATCCTGCACAGCAACAGCCCCAGGCCGCAAGCGGGAATTGCCCGCACGCCGGCGTTCGGGAGGCAGGGACGCCGCGCTGGAAAGAAGGGGGGTTCAGGCCCGTGCGTTGGCATCCAGCGGACCGGCCGGCAAATGAAGCGGAACGGCCCGGGGCGGGTTCAGTGCCGGCGGCGGCCGCCGCGGCCGGCGTCGAACGGCTCCAGCCGGTAGTGCTCCCGCAGCGTCCGGTAGGCGCCGCGCGAGCCGGTGTCGGCCCACAGCTCGGCCGCCTGCAGGGCGCCCAGCGCCGGTGTGCCGCCCAGGGCCCGCATTGCCTGCAGCACGTCCATGACCCCGACGAAGGCGCGCGCCAGGCCGGTGTAGAGACTTTCGCTGTGACGGTCGACGAGGGCGGCCAGCTGATCGTAGGCGGAGCGCCCCAGGTTGACGAAATAGCTGACCCGCACCAGGCGGCGCTCCGCCATCTGCGGGAACAGGCCCGAGAACAGCAGACACTGGTCGCCCACGTCGCGCAACTGCTCGCGCTGCTGGCCGCTGCGGGCCGCCTGCGCCTCCAGGTATTCGAGTGCCATGATCCGGGCCGCCATCTCCGGCTGGCCGGCGAACCGCATCAGCAGGAACACCAGGTAGGATTCCAGGGATTCGTCCAGGTGGTGCTCGCAGGCGGCTTCGGCCTCGTGCACCAGTGCGCGCCATTGGGCGACATCGGTCGGTTCCAGTACCAGCGACGACATGATCACCTCACTCGGCTCCGTCTGAACGGCTATCGGCCGTGCTCCGGGCGGCCTTGAACCCCCGCCGGCCGGGGACGCGGGCGGTTTCCGGCCCGGCCGGCCTTACATCGGGGCTGGCCCGCACGCTATACTGCGCCGGTTTTCGGCCCCATTGACCCCTACACACAAAGACAGACCGTGCCTGCCCCGAGTTCCAGCCCCGATACCCGGACCTTCCAGGGCCTCATCCTGGCCCTGCAGGACTACTGGGCCCGGCAGGGCTGCGTGCTGCTGCAGCCCTTCGACATGGAGGTCGGCGCCGGCACCTTCCACCCGGCCACCTTCCTGCGCTCCATCGGCCCCGAGCCCTGGCGCACCGCCTACGTGCAGCCGTCGCGGCGGCCCACCGACGGCCGCTACGGGGAGAACCCGAACCGTCTGCAACATTATTACCAGTTCCAGGTTCTACTCAAGCCCAGCCCCGACGACATCCAGGACCTGTACCTGGGCTCGCTGGTGGAGCTCGGCATCGACCCGCTGGTGCACGACATCCGCTTCGTCGAGGACAACTGGGAATCGCCCACCCTGGGCGCCTGGGGGCTGGGCTGGGAAGTCTGGCTGAACGGCATGGAGGTCACCCAGTTCACCTATTTCCAGCAGGTCGGCGGCCTGGACTGCAAGCCGGTCAGCGGCGAGATCACCTATGGCCTGGAGCGCATCGCCATGTACCTGCAGGGCGTGGAGAGCGTCTTCGACCTGGTCTGGACCCGCGGTCCCGCCGGCGACGTGAGCTACGGCGACGTCTTCCACCAGAACGAGGTGGAGATGTCGGCCTACAACTTCGAACACGCCGACACCGAGGCACTGTTCGGCTGGTTCGACCACTGCGAGCGCGAGAGCCAGCGCATGATCGAAGCCGGCCTGCCGCTGCCGGCCTATGAACTGATGCTCAAGGCTTCACACACCTTCAACCTGCTGGACGCGCGCAGCGCCATTTCGGTCACCGAACGCCAGCGCTTCATCCTGCGGGTGCGCGCCCTGGCCCGCGCGGTGGCCGAGGCCTACTACGCCCGGCGCGAATCCTTGGGCTTTCCCATGCTCCGGCGGGGAGACCGGTCATGACCGAAAGCCGCGACCTGCTGGTGGAGATCGGCACCGAGGAGCTGCCGCCGAAGGCTTTGCTGCGCCTGTCCACCGCCTTCGCGGAGGGGCTTCAGCGCGGCCTGCAGGAAGCCACCCTGGCGCCCGCCTCGATCCGGCACTACGCCGCGCCACGGCGCCTGGCGCTGCTGGTGCGCGGCGTGCCGGTGGCGCAAGCGGACCGCGAGACGGTCCGGCGCGGGCCGGCCCTGGCGGCGGCCTTCGACGACGAGGGCTGCCCGACCCCGGCCGCGCTCGGCTTTGCCCGCTCCTGCGGCGTGGAGGTCGAGGCGCTGGACCGGCTGGAAACACCCAAGGGAAGCTGGCTGGTCTACCGTTCGGTGGAACCCGGCCGCGCCACCGCCGAGCTGCTGCCGGACCTCGTGGAACAGGCGCTGGGCGGGCTGCCGGTGCCCAGGCGCATGCGCTGGGGCGACGGCGAGGTCGAATTCGTGCGGCCGGTGCACTGGGTGGTGCTGCTGTTCGGCGAGCAGCCCATCCACGCCCGCATACTGGGCGTCGAGTCCGGTCAACACAGCCGCGGACACCGGTTCCATCACCCGGACCCCATCTACATCGGCGAACCCGAGGCCTACCTGCCCATCCTGGAGACCGAGGGCCGTGTGTTGGCCGACCACCGCAGCCGCCGCGAGGCCATTCGCGCCCAGGTACTGGAACAGGCGGCCGCACTGGACGGCACCGCCCTCATCGACGAAGGCCTGCTGGACGAGGTGACGGCGCTGGTGGAATGGCCGGTAGCCCTGTCCGGCCGCTTCGACGACCGCTTCCTGGAAGTGCCACCGGAAGCCCTGATCTCCAGCATGCAGGACCACCAGAAATACTTTCCGGTGGTCGACGGCGACGGCCGCCTGCTGCCGCATTTCATCACCGTGGCCAACATCGCCAGCCGCGACCCGGAACAGATCCGCGCCGGCAACGAGCGCGTCATCCGGCCGCGCCTCGCCGACGCCGATTTCTTCTGGAACCAGGACCGCAGGCAGCCGCTCGCCGCGCGCACGCAGGGCCTCAAGAACATGGTGTTCCAGGAACGGCTCGGCAGCCTCTACGACAAGCAGATGCGCATGGCGTCGCTGGCCACCGCCATCGCCGACAGCATCGGCGGCGACCCGGACCGGGCCGGCCGCGCCGCCCACCTGTGCAAGTGCGACCTGCTGACCAGCATGGTGTACGAGTTCCCGGAACTGCAGGGCGTGATGGGCCGCTACTACGCCCTGCACGACGGCGAGCCGGAAGAGGTGGCGCTGGCCATCGAGGAACACTACCGGCCGCGCTACGCCGGCGACGAGCTGCCGGCCACGCCCACCGGCCAGGCGCTGGCCATCGCCGACCGCCTCGACACCCTGGTCGGCATCTTCGCCATCGGCCAGCCGCCCAGCGGTGACCGCGACCCCTTCGGCCTGCGCCGCGCGGCGCTTGGCGTGGCACGCATCCTGATCGAGAAACAGCTCGACCTCGACCTCGTGCAACTGTTGCAGGCCGGCGCCGACCTGCTCGACGAAAGCCTGCCCGCCGATGATGCGGTCGAACCGGTGTTCGACTACATCATGGAACGGCTGCGCGGCTACTATCAGGACCAGGGTGTCGAGGGCGACGTCTTCGACGCCGTGCTGGCACGCCGCCCGACACGGCCGCTCGATTTCCATCGCCGCGTCGAGGCGGTGCGCGAATTCCGGCGCCTGCCCGAGGCGCTGAGCCTGGCCGCCGCCAACAAGCGCATACGCAATATCCTACGCAAGGCGAAAGACGAGGTGCCGGACCACTACGATGCCTCGGTACTGACCGAACCGGCCGAGAAGGCGCTGGCCGCGCGGCTGGGCGAGCTGCTGCAGCGGGTCGAGCCGCTGCTGGACAGTGGCCGCTACACCGAGGCCCTCAAGGAGCTCGCGCAGCTGCGCGAACCGCTCGACCGGTTCTTCGACGACGTCATGGTCATGGCGGACGACGATGCCCTGCGCGTGAACCGGCTGGCGCTTCTGCAATCGATGAACCGACTGTTCCTGCGCGTCGCGGACCTGTCGCGGCTGCAGGGCTGAGGACCCGACATGGACAAGCGCGATTCCTACCAGGCCATGCTCGACGCCGTGCAGGCCTTTCACGACAAGCACGACTTCCGCAACACCGGCGGCGAGGAAATGACCTATCGCGTCGCCCTGATGGCCGAGGAACTGGGCGAGATATCGGCCTGCGTGACCAAGGGAAAGGACAAGGACAAGCTGGCCGAGGAAGTGGCGGACCTGTTCATCCTGCTCATCGGCACGGCCATCGCGGCGGACTTCGATCTGAAAGAGGCCTTCTGGACCAAGATGGAACGCCTGATGAAGCGCGAGTCGCGCATGGTGGACGGGCGTATCCGGGTGTCCGAATTCCGGGACATGTGAGGTGTCGGGAATCCCCGTGGTGAAACCCTGTTGATGGCGGCGCAGCCCTCGAAAATCGAACTCGTCGCGCGCTCGGCCGCGTTCTGGCTGGTGTTCTTCTCGTCGACCCTCATCATGGCGGTACTGGCGCTGTTCACCTTCCCGTTTCCGTTCCGGGTGCGGCACGGCTTCATTTCGCAGTGGTCGCGGCTCAACCTGTGGTGGCTGGAAAAGAGCTGCCGGCTGCGCTGGAACATCGAGGGACTGGAAAACGTCGACGTCCCCAACGGCATCGTGTTCGCCAAGCACCAGTCGACCTGGGAGACGCTGTTCCTGCAGCAGTTGTTCAAGCCGGAGACCTGGGTGCTCAAGAAAGAGCTGCTGAAGATTCCCTTCTTCGGCTGGGGCGCGCGGCTGGTGGAACCCATCGCCCTGGACCGCGGCGCCGGCCGCCGGGCCGTGGAACAGCTCATCGAACAGGGCCGCGACCGCCTGCAGAAAGGCCGCTGGGTGATCATCTTCCCCGAGGGCACGCGCATGCCGCCCGGGGTGCACGGCCGCTACCGCATCGGCGGCGCGGCGCTGGCCGAGGCCACCGGCTACCCGGTGATCCCCATCGCCCACAACGCCGGCGAATACTGGCCGCGGCGCGGCTTCATCAAGAAACCCGGTGTCATCCAGGTGCGCATCGGCAAGCCCATTCACACCAAAGGCAAGAAGGCCCAGCAGATCCTCAAGGAAGCCGAGGACTGGATCGAAGCCCGGATGCAGGAAATCACCACGCTGAAGCCCGCGACCTGACGGCGCCCCCGTAGGAACCCCGTGATCCCGCCGTGCTGGCCTCCCACGCCACCCTGTCCACCGAACCGGCGGCGGCGTGGTCAGACGTCGAGATTCGACACCATCAGCGCATTGTGTTCGATGAACTCGCGGCGCGGTTCCACCTGGTCGCCCATCAGGGTGGTGAAGATCTCGTCCGCCGCCACGGCGTCCTCGATCTGTACCTGCAGCAGGCGCCGCGTCTCCGGGTTCATGGTGGTCTCCCACAGCTGGTCCGGGTTCATTTCACCCAGGCCCTTGTAGCGCTGGATATGCTGGCCGCGGCGGGCCTCGTTCAGCAGCCAGTTCATGGCCTCCCTGAAACTGGCCACCGGCTGGGTCTTGTCGCCACGCTGCACGTAGGCGCCGTCACCCAGCAGGCCGTCGAGCTTCTCGCCCAAGGCCACCATGCGACCGTACTCGGCGCTGGCGAAGAACTCGCCCGGCAGGCGTTGTTCGCCCGCCAGTATGCCGTGGGTAAGACGCCGCACCCGGATGTGGAAACCCTCGCCGTCGGTTTCCGGACGCACCTCCAGCTCATAACGCTCGCCGGCCGGCTGACTGGCGTTGATGCGTTGTTCGAGTTCCGAGCACCAGGCGGCCACCCGCGCCGGGTCGTGCAGGTCCACCTCCTCCAGCGCCGGCATGTACAGCATCTTCTCCAGTACCACGGCATCGTAGCGACGCGACAGGCGCTGGATGGCGGCCATCACCGCCATGTACTGCTTGGCCAGGTCTTCCAGGGCAGGCCCGGTGAGCGCCGGCGCGCCCTCGTTGACGAACAGGCTGGCCTTGTCCAGGGCCGCCTGCAGCAGATAGGCAGTCAACGCGGAATCGTCCTTAACGTATTGTTCTTGCTTGCCTTTTTTCGCCTTGTACAGGGGCGGCTGGGCAATGTAGACATGTCCGCGCTCGATCATCTCCGGCATCTGGCGGTAGAAGAACGTCAACAACAGGGTGCGGATGTGGGAGCCGTCCACGTCGGCGTCCGTCATGATGATGATGCGGTGGTAACGCAGTTTTTCGATATTGAACTCGTCGCGGCCGATACCACAACCCAGGGCGGTGATCAGGGTGCCGACTTCGGCCGAGGACAACATCTTGTCGAAGCGCGCCTTCTCGACGTTGAGGATCTTGCCCTTGAGCGGCAGGATGGCCTGGGTGCGGCGGTCTCGACCCTGTTTGGCCGAACCGCCGGCGGAATCGCCCTCCACCAGGAACAGTTCGCTCAACGCCGGGTCGCGCTCCTGGCAATCGGCCAGCTTGCCCGGCAGGCCGGCCACGTCCAGCGCGCCCTTGCGGCGGGTCATTTCGCGCGCCTTGCGGGCCGCCTCGCGGGCACAGGCCGCCTCGATGATCTTGCTGGTGATCGCCTTGGCTTCTGCTGGAATTTCAAGAAGATAGCTCTCCAGCTTTTCACTGACAATGGATTCCACCACACCCTTGACCTCGGACGACACCAGCTTGTCCTTGGTCTGGGAGGAAAACTTGGGATCCGGCACCTTGACCGACAACACCGCCGTCAGCCCCTCGCGGGCGTCGTCGCCGGTGGTGTTGACCTTGTTCTTGCGGTTGATGCCCTCGCGCTCCATGTACTGGTTGAGGGTGCGGGTCAGCGCCGCCCGGAAACCGGCCAGGTGCGTGCCACCGTCCTGCTGCGGGATGTTGTTGGTGTAGCAGAAGATGTTTTCCTGGTAGGAATCGTTCCACTGCAGGGCCAGCTCGACTGCCACGCCGTCCCGCTGGCCGGTGATGTAGAAAACGGTCGGGTGCAGCGGCGTCTTGTTGCGGTTCAGATGCTCGACAAAGGCGCGAATGCCGCCCTGGTACTCGAACACGTCCTGCTTGTCGTTGCGCTCGTCGGTCAGCTTGATGCGCACGCCGGAGTTCAAAAATGACAGTTCTCTCAATCGCTTGGCGAGAATGTCATAATGGAACTCGGTATCGGTGAAAATCTCCGGGCTGGGCTTGAAACGGATTTCGGTGCCAGTGGAGTCGCTCTTGCCGATCACCTTGAGGGGCTCGACGGGTTCGCCCTTGAGGTATTCCTGGTAGTAGACCTTGCCATCCCGGCGGATGGTCAGGCGCAGGTACTCGGACAGCGCGTTGACGACGGAAATGCCCACGCCGTGCAGGCCACCCGACACCTTGTACGAATTGTCGTCGAATTTTCCGCCAGCGTGCAGCACGGTCATGATCACTTCGGCCGCCGACCTCCCTTCCTCGGGGTGGATATCCACCGGGATACCGCGGCCGTCGTCGGTGATGGTCACCGAGTTGTCGCTGTGCAGGGTGACGGAAATCTCCGAACAGTAGTGGGCCAAGGCTTCGTCGATGGAATTGTCGACGACCTCGAATACCATGTGGTGCAGGCCAGTGCCGTCATCGGTGTTGCCGATGTACATGCCTGGCCGCTTGCGGACGGCGTCCAGTCCCTTCAGGACCTTGATATTCGAGGAATCGTAGGTGGATTTGTCGCTCATGAACGGGGTTCCGGAAGAATCCGGACCATTATACCACTTCCCGAACGCTGCCGTGTTCCACGTGGAACATGCGCCGTTCGGTATCCGGCCGGCCGGCAAACCCGGACGAATCGATCAGGGTGAGGAACACCTGGGCACCGCAGCCAGCCAGCCGGTCCAGCACCTTGTGCTGGTTTTCGGCATCCAGCTCCGCGCCCAGATCGTCGACCAGGAAGAGGCTGCGGTAGCCGCGGATCTCCGCGCCCAGCGCCGCCTGGGCCAGGCGCAGGGCGACGACGGCCAGTTTCTGCTGGCCCCGGGACAGTTGCGGCAACAGGTCGGCATCCCCGCTGCGCAACTGGAAATCACCCCGGTGGGGACCGTGGCGAGTGAAGCCTGTCTCGAGATCACGGCCCGCCAGTTCATGCAGACAGGACGCCAGGTCCCGGCCCACCGGCAGCGCTGGCCGGTACACCAGCCGGGCAGAAGCGTGTTCCGGTAGCAGCACCGCCAGTTCCCGGGCCAGATGCGCCTGTAACCCCTTCAGGTAGTCGCTTCTGAACTGGTTCAGCTGCTCGCCGGTCTCGACCAGCTCGGGATCCCAGGCCCGGATCTGGGCCAGTGGCCGGCGGGACCGCAGCGCGGCATTGCGCTGCTTCAGGCAACGCTGGTAGCGTCGCCAATGTTCGGCATAGCCCGGTTCCACGTGGAACAACCCCCAGTCCATGAACCGGCGCCGGTGCCGGGGACCCTCCTCCAGCAGCTTGTGCAGATCGCCTGCGATGACCTGGAACGGAAACCAGCCTGCCAACTGTGACAATCGCCGGACGTCCTCGCCCCCCATACGAATCCTGAGTCGCCGGCCTTGCCGGGCCATGCCGACCGGCAGACTGCTGCGACCCTCGCGCGTCACCCGACCGAACAGCTCGAAGCCTGCGGCACCGGTCCGCACCAGTCGGTCGAGGTGGCTGGTGCGGAAGGAGCGCGCCCGCCCGAGGAAATAGATGGCCTCCAGCAAGCTGGTCTTGCCCGCGGCATTGGCACCCGAGATGACGTTCAGGCGCGGTGAGAAATTCAACTCGGCCGCTTCGATATTGCGAAAGCAGCTGATTTTCAGGGATTCAAGCGACATGACACGCCGCTGGGCCCCGAGGCGCTGAAGTCGTATTCATGAGGACAGCAAGGGCTTCGATCCTGTCCCGGCGGAACGGCAAACGCCACGCACCGACCCACCCGGCGTCCGAGCAGGCAGCGTCGTCAACCAGGCCGGGCGGGCGCCTACAGGCGCATCGGCATGACGACGTAGCGATACTGGTCCGAACCCGGCTGACGGATGAGGCAGCTGCTGTTGGAATCGCTCAGCGTCAGTTCCACCTGGTCGCTGCGCACGCTGCCGAGCACATCCAGCAGGTAGTTCACGTTGAAGCCGATCTCCAGGCCACCCCCTTGGTAGTCCACCTCGAACTCCTCGTCCGCCTGTTCCTGTTCAGGGTTATGTGATTGAATTTTAACTATATTTTTATCCAGATTGAGGCGGATGCCGCGGTATTTCTCGTTCGACAGGATAGACGTCCGGCTCAGTGCCTGGCGAAGCTGCTCGCGATCGGCCAGGATGCGCTTGTCACCTCCCTTGGGCAGCACCCGTTCATAGTCCGGAAAGCGGCCATCGACCAGCTTGGAGGTGAACCGCAGGTCGCCGCGGCTGACGCGGATATGGTTGGTTCCGACTTCGACCTCGACCGGCGTGTCACTGTCCTCCAGCAGGCGCAGCAGTTCCTGGATGCCCTTGCGCGGCACGATCACCTGCTGGCGACCGGGCAGCTCCACTTCCGACTGCATGTCGCACATGGCCAGGCGATGGCCGTCGGTGGCGACCGCACGCAGCAGGCTGGACGAGATCTCCAGCAGCAGGCCGTTGAGGTAGTAGCGCACATCCTGCTGCGCCATGGAGAAGTGCGTGCGCTCGATCAGCTCGCGCAACCGGTTCTGGGGGATCGAGAAGCGGGTCTCCCCCTGGACCTGTTCCACCACCGGGAAATCGCCGGCCGGCAAGGTCGACAGGGTGAAGCGGCTCTTGCCGGAGCGGATCTGGACCCGCTGATCCCTCTCCGACAACTGAACCTTCGCCCCTTCCGGGAGCGCCTTGCAGATATCCAGCAACTTGCGCGCCGGTACGGTGATCTCGCCGCCTTCGTCGACCTGGCTTCCGACGCCGGCCTGGATTTCGACTTCGAGGTCGGTCGCCGTGACCTGGATGCCCTCGTCGTCCGCCGTCAGCAGCAGGTTGCCAAGAACGGGCAGGGTCTGACGCCGTTCCACGACACCGATCACCTGCTGGAGCGGTTTCAAAAGGGTTTCTCTGTCGATAGTAAATTTCATAATAGATTTAGATATTCCTTGAATTTGTAATTACTAGACCGGCCCATCCTTGTGGATAACACATTTTTCAATATCAATTTCAATCAATTGTATTCCCTACAACTGGCTTGACAAGTCGCCGTCAAGCTGTGAGCGGCCTGTGGATAAAGCGGGATGAAATCTGCCTCCTCCAATCATCCACAGGTTATCCACATCAAGTGGTCAGAATTCTCCACAGGTTGCTGTAGTCCTCCGCGATGCGGTTGTCAGACTCCCGCAGCTCCGCCATCTTGCGGCAGGCATACAGGACCGTGGTGTGGTCCCGGCCGCCGAAGGCACTGCCGATCTCCGGCAGGCTGTGGCCGGTCAACTCCTTGGCCAGCGCCATGGCGATCTGGCGCGGCCGCGTGATGGAGCGCGTACGGCGCGCCGACAGCAGGTCGGCAACACGGATCTTGAAGTATTCAGCGACAGTTTTCTGAATATTGTCAATCGAAACCAGCCTGTCGTGCAGCGCCACCAGGTCGCGCAAGGCTTCCTTGGTGAACTTGAGGTCGATACCGCGGTTGGTGAAGCGGGCACTGGCGATCACCCGCCGCAGCGCTCCTTCCAGTTCGCGGATGTTGGAATGGATGCGCTTGGCGATGAAGAACGCCACTTCGTTTGGCAGCTCGACGCCGGCCTGTGCCGCCTTGTTGACCAGGATGGCTACCCGCGTTTCCAGCTCGGGCGGCTCGATGGCGACGGTCAGACCCCAGCCGAAGCGCGACTTGAGCCGTTCCTCAAGGCCGTTGACCTCCTTGGGATAGCGGTCGCAAGTCAGGATGACTTGCCGCTGGCCTTCAAGCAACGCATTGAAAGTATGGAAAAATTCCTCTTGCGAGCGTTCCTTTCCGGCGAAGAACTGGATGTCGTCGATGAGCAGGGCGTCGACCGAGCGATAATAGCGCTTGAATTCGTTGATGGCGTTGTGCTGCAGCGCCTTGACCATGTCGGCCACGAAGCGCTCGGAGTGCAGATAGATCACCTGGGCGTCCGGGTTCTTCTGCACGATGAGGTTGCCCACGGCGTGCATCAGGTGGGTCTTGCCCAGTCCGACGCCGCCGTAGATGAACAGGGGGTTGTAGGCACCGCCGGGATGGCCGGCGACCTGCAGCGAGGCGGCGCGCGCCAGCTGGTTGGACTTGCCTTCGACGAAACTGTCGAAGGTGAAGGCCGCATTCAGGTTGCCGGTCGGCGGTGCGCGGCGCTCCCGGCGCCGCTCCTCGCCGCCGGGCGGCGCGGGCGCACTGGCAGGGGGCTCGACCGCCGGCGTGCTGCTGCCGATACCCAGCTCCACCCGGATCGGGTTGTTGCTGTCGAGTTCCGCCAGCACGTCGCGAATGCTGCCGATGTAATGATCCCGGACCCAGTCCAGCACGAACCGGTTGGGCGCCAGCAGCTTCAGCGCCTGCGCATCCTCGATTGCGTGCAAGGGCAGTATCCAGGTCGTAAACTGCTGTTCTGGCAGCTCATTTTGAAGGTGGTCGAGACACTTTTGCCAAAGCGACGCGTGCAACAGCTGTACCCTCTGCCAGAAGATTTCAGGGAAAGCCCGGTGAGAGCGGCCAAGTCTACCCCCGGCCGCCGCACTTATCCACACCCGGCGCGGCGGCCGACGTCAGGCCGCTGCGGTTGACAGTCGCGGCGACTGAAAGTACTCTCCCCGCCCTGTTTCGCCCGCGCCAACGCGGGCTTATTTACTTGTCACGGGACCTGATTGCGCCATGAAGAGAACATTCCAACCCAGCAACCTGAAGCGCAAGCGTACGCACGGTTTCCGCGCCCGGATGCGCACCAAGGGCGGCCGCATGGTCATCAAGGCTCGCCGCGCCAAGGGCCGCGCGCGCCTGTCCGCCTGAGTCAGCCGATTTCTTGAGCGTCGCAGCGACGCGCTACCCACGTGCCCTACGGCTGCTGAAACCGGCTGATTTCCAGCGCGTCTTCAAGCAGGCCCGCTACAAGTCCGGCGATCGCTACCTGACGGTGCTGGCCCGGCCCAATGGCCTTGGCCACCCGCGGCTGGGCATGGCGATCTCGATCCGCAATGCCGGCAATGCCGTGGCCCGCAACCGGGTCAAGCGGGTCATCCGGGAGTGTTTCAGGCTCAGCCAGGCGCGACTGGATTCCCTGGACCTGGTCATCGTCGGACGCGCCGGCATCGCCACGCGCAGCAACCGGCAACTGGTCGAGTCGCTGCAACACCACTGGCAGAAGATCACGGACCATGCGCAGACTGATGTTATTGATGATTAGCGGTTACCGAGTGCTGCTCAGTCCGCTGCTGGGCAACAACTGCCGCTATTACCCCACCTGCTCCTGCTATGCCCATACTGCCATCGAACGCTTCGGCGTACTGAAGGGCGGCTGGCTGGCGTTGCGCCGCATCGGGCGCTGCCATCCCTGGCACGAAGGCGGGCTGGACCCCGTTCCGGAGAAGCACACCCCCCATGGATAATCCCCGCGTACTGCTGTTCATCGCACTCTCGTTCCTGTTTCTGCTCCTATGGCAGGCCTGGATGGACGACTACGGCAAGCCGCCGCAACCGGTCGCCGGCCAGCAGGCCGTCGAGCAGGCGGGCGCACCCGGTGAGCAGGCGCCGCGGGTGGCCGCAGGTGAGGACCTCCCCAGCCACCAGCCGGCTACCGCCGCCGGCGAGGCGCCGCCGCCGGAGACGGCCCGCCTGCAGAGCGGCCAGCGCGTCGATATCCGCACCGATCTGATCCACGCCGAAGTCGACAGCCGCGGCGGCGACCTGCGGGTCCTGGACCTTTTGGCCTATCCCGAAACCACTGCACCCGACAGTCCGCCGTTCCGGCTCCTGGACGATCGGGGCCCGGAACTGTTCGTGGCCCAGTCCGGGCTGCGCGCCGCCGCCGGAGACGAGCCGACCCATCACGCCGACTACCGGGTGGAGCAGAGCCGCTACCGGCTGGCCGACGGCCAGGACGTGCTCGAAGTGCCGCTGCACTGGCGCAGCAAGACCGGGGTGGATGTCACCAAGGTATACCGATTCCACCGCGGCAGCTACGTCGTCGACGTCGAGTACCGCATCGACAACCGCGGCACCGAGGCCTGGAGCGGCCGCCCCTACAGCCAGTTCCAGCGCACGGAACCGGAAAAAAAGAAAGGCGCGCAGTTCATTCGCACCTATACCGGTGCCGTGATCTACAGCCCGGAAGAAAAGTACGAGAAGATCCCGTTCAAGGACATGAAGGAGCAGGACCTCAGCCGTGACATAACCGGCGGCTGGACGGCCATGATCCAGCACTATTTCCTGGCCGCCTGGATCCCCCCGGCCGACGAGACGGAACACTATTATTCGCGCGCGCTGCGCGACGGGCGCTACATCGTCGGCCTGATCGGCCAGCCCGCGGAGGTGGCCGCCGGCCAGCAGCGCCTGCTCACGGAACGCCTGTACGCCGGCCCCAAGCTGCAGGATCACCTCGCCGAGGTGGCGCCCGGTCTGGAACTCACGGTCGACTACGGCCTGCTCACGTTCATCTCCGAACCCCTGTTCTGGCTGCTGGAGAAACTGCACGCCCTGTTCGGCAACTGGGGCTGGGCCATCGTGGTGCTGACCATGCTCATCAAGGCGGCCTTCTTCAAGCTCTCCGAGACCAGCTACAAGTCCATGGCCAACATGCGCAAGCTGGCGCCGCGGCTGCAGGCGCTCAAGGAGCGCTACGGCGACGACAAGCAGCGCCTCAACCAGGCCATGATGGAGATGTACAAGAAGGAGAAGATCAACCCGCTGGGCGGCTGCCTGCCGGTGCTGGTGCAGATCCCGGTGTTCATCGCCCTGTACTGGGTGCTGGTCGAGAGTGTGGAGCTGCGCCAGGCGCCCTTCATCCTGTGGATCCAGGACCTGTCGGCCGCCGATCCCTACTTCGTTCTGCCGGTGGTCATGGGCGTGACCATGCTCATCCAGCAGAAACTCAACCCGGCGCCCATGGACCCCATCCAGGCCAAGGTCATGATGATCCTGCCCATCGTCTTCACGGTGTTCTTCGCCTTTTTCCCGTCGGGTCTGGTGCTGTACTGGGTGGTGAACAACACCCTGTCGATCGCCCAGCAGTGGGTTATCACGAGGCGGGTCGAGCAGGGCCGCTAGACTCCCGACCGGACTGCGTACCCTCAGCTTTCCGGCTGACCGATCCGCTCGCCGAGAATCGTCTGGATCGCCACCGACGCCGCTGCCGTGCGGTTGCTGGCACCGATCTTGGGGTAGATCTGCTCCAGGTGCTTGTTCACGGTTCTCGGGCTCATGCCGAGGATTTCCGCGATCTCCCGGTTGGTCTTTCCATGCGCAAGCCACAGCAGCACCTCGGCCTCGCGGGTGGTGACGGACAGGCTGTCTTCCAGCACGGCGGGGTCGATCTCGACATCCGGAGACTGGATCTTCAGCAGGTATTCGTCCTCGCCCGACTGCTTGAAGTAGCACACCGTCAGTCTCCGCTCCGCACCGCGCAGGGGCAGTGCCAGGTTGTGCCCGGCCTGTCCGGTGGGCAGCCAGCGCCTGAGCCGGTCGCCGAGTTCCACCGCGCCGTCCGCCGCGCTGTGCCGGTAGCGGTCGAGCAGCGCCTGGGCCTCCGGCGTGGCCCACAGCAGCCTGCCGCGGCGATCAACGCAAAACACATACTGACGCATGGCATCCAGCACATTGCGTGCTTCCATCAGCATCCGCGTACTCTGGGTATGCTGCTGGATGCGCACCAACAGTTCCTCTGGGTGGATCGGCTTGACGATGTAATCGTTGCCGCCCGCATCGAAGGCCTTGACGATGTGTTCGACCTCGCTCAGGCCGGTCATGAAAATGATCGGCGTCAGCGGCAGCTTCCTGCGGACCTCCCGGGCGCACTCGAAACCGTCCATCACCGGCATCACGGCATCCATCAGGATCACGTCCGGCGTGACCTGCTCCAGCACGTTCATCGCCTGCTGGCCATTCAGCGCAACCAGTACGGCGATCCCGGCCTCGTCCAGCGCCAGGTTGATCATGCCCAGGGAGTCAGGGGAGTCGTCGACGACCAGCACGGTCGTCTTGCCCTTGAATTTGTGCTTCATAGGGATCTACCCTTGCTTTCTTGCTTCTTCGATGACATGGACGATGCCGTCCAGTTCGCACTTGTCGGTCAACGCCCTGAGCTTTTTCACCCAGGGGGAATCCGGTGCCTGCTTCTCCAGTCGTTCCAGCCAGTCGACCACACCTGTCAAATAACCGAGCCGGGCGGCGCGCTCCAGTTCCTCCAGCATCTCCGGGTCGGGCAGAAATCCCGGGCTGGCCGCTGCGTTTTCCGTCGGCGCTTTGTCTTCCTGTTCGGTGTCACACCAGCGCAGATCCAGGCAGCGCTGCAACTGCTCCAGCAGTTTCTCTATGCGTACCGGTTTGTAGATATACGCCTCGAAATCCGTTTCACCCGGTTGTTTGCGGGCGTATTCGTAGGGATCGGCCGACAGGATGATGATCGGTTCCTCGAAGCCGCGCCTGCGGAGCTCGGCCAGCAACTGCCAGCCGTCCATGCCCGGCATGTTGATGTCCAGCAGGAACAGATCCACCGGATGGTCCTCGAGCAGCGCCAGGGCCTGTTCCGCCGATGCCGCCTGATGCACCACGAAGCCCAGCGGATAGAGAAAATCACGAATCAGTTCGCGATGACTGTCTTCGTCGTCGACCACCATGATGTGGCGCGGCCGCCCCTCATAGCCGTGAATGCCGGCATTTTTCCCGGTCGTCACCACGCCGCCTGCCACGCCCGGCAGGAACAGACTCAGAAAGAATTCGGTGCCCTCCCCGGGACGACTCTTGAGCGCCAGATTGCCGCCCATCATTTCGATCAGAAGACGGCTGATCGACAGGCCGAGGCCGGTGCCGCCGATCAGCCGGGTCTGTTCGTTGCGCACGCGCTCGAAGGGTTCGAATATCCGTGATTGATCTTCCTCGGCAATGCCGATACCCGAGTCGCGGATCACGAAACGGGCGACCTGGTTGCGGTAGCTGATCGTCATCTCGACCCCGCCTTCGGGGGTAAACTTGATGGCGTTGGACAGCAGATTGAGCAGGATCTGCCGCAGGCGCTTCTCGTCCACGGACACGAAGCGGGGCAGTTCGTTCCGGCAATGAACCTCGAAGTTGATTCCCTTGTCTTCGGCCATGGGCCGGAACATATCCTCCAGCTCCTGGATCAGGGTGCGCAGATCGACCGTGTCCCGGTGCAGCTCGAGTTTCCTTGCCTCGATCTTGGAAATCTCCAGCAGCCCTTCGATCACGTCCGACAGGTGTTCACTGCTGCGCCGTATCACGGTGGAAATCCTTCGGGTCTTGGCATCCGCGCCGGCATCCATTTCCATCAAGCGGGCATAACCGAAGATGGTGTTCAGCGGTGTCCGGAGTTCGTGGCTGACCCCGGACAGATACCTCGACTTGGCCTTGTTGGCGGCATTGGCCGCATCCCGGGCCTTGGCGAGTTCCACGGCGGTTACCTCGTGCGCCATCACCTCCTTCTGCATGCGTTCGGCCTGGAGCTGGATTTCGCTCAGCGCAAAGCGCGCGCTCTTCTGCGCCAGCACGTACAGCCAGATCAACACCCCGGTGACCAGCATCAGCAGGAAGAACACTTGCCACAACACATCACCGATCAGGTCCTGGCTTGCTGGTGCCTTGCTCTGCTGGGCATGGAACACGACCGACAACAGGCCGGCGATGATGCCGGCCGTCACCAGGAAGACCCCCAGGTAGTGGCCGGTGACGGAATGCAGGCGCCGGTTGATGAAGGCGGGCAGTATGCGTCCAAACAGGTCTGATGCCTGTGCGGCCAGATGGGCGTCCGGCCGGCACTGGTTCCCGCAGCGCGCATCCAGCGCACAACACAGGGAACAGATGGCGCCATCGTAGGTGGGACACCGGCTGATGTCTTCTGCATCGAACCGGTTTTCGCAGATCCGGCACTGTTGCCGGGCGCTGTCATGCGCCGGATCCTCTTTCTCGCGGCACAGATAAAACCGGCCCCGGGTCAGCCAGGCGATGAGCGGCACGGTGAAAAAGGGGATCGACAGGGAGATGAAGGCCGCCAATGCCTCTGCCTCGGCACCGAAGACGCCCGAGTTGGCGGCGATGCCGGCGCAGGATGCCACGAACATCGAGATCACCCCGACCGGATTGACGTCGTACAAGTGGCTGCGCCGAAACTCGATGTGCGACGGACTCAGCCCCAGCGGTTTGTTGATGACGAGGTCGGCCACCACGCTGCCGAGCCAGGCCACCACCAGGCTCGCGTAGGTGATCAGAATGGCTTCGAACGCCTGGTAGAGCCCCAGTTCCATCAACATCAGCGCGATGGCGACATTGAATACCAGCCATACCACCCGCCCCGGATGGCTGTGGGTCAGCCGGGAAAAGAAGTTGCCCCAGGCGATCGAGCCGGCATAGGCATTGGTGACATTGATTTTCAGTTGTGAAATGACGACGAAGACGCCTGCCAGCCACAACGCCATGTCAGGATGGATCGTGATATAACCGAATGCCACGGCATACATGTGTGCAGGGTCACCCGCCAGCGCGGGCGACAGTCCCTGGTTCAGGGCCAGCACGGCCAGAAACGAGCCGACGAACAGCTTGACGATGCCGAATACCACCCAGCCTGGCCCGGCACCTATCACCGCCATCCACCAGTATATCCGGTTCTTCCGGTTCGCCACCGGCAGAAAGCGCAGAAAATCGGCCTGTTCCCCGTTCTGTGCGAGGAGCGGGAAAATGACGGCGGCGGCGGCACCGAACATCATCAACTCGAAGCCCTGACCACCGCTTGCGGAGGCACCCCCGAAGGCCAGCCATTGCCGGAAGGCATCGGATTCGTACGCCGCGATGTAGACCAACGGCACCATCTGCAGCACCAGCCACAGCGGCTGCGTCCAGGCCTGGAAGCGGGAAATGCGGCTGATGCCATGGGTCGCCAGCGGGATCACCACGACTGTGCTGATGACGTACGCCAGCGACAACGGGATGTCCGCCACCATGTGGATGGCCATGGACATGATGGCCGCTTCCAGGGCGAAGAAAATGAACGTGAACGACGCGTAGACCAGCGAGGAAATCGTCGACCCGATATAGCCGAAGCCGGCGCCGCGGGTCAGCAGGTCGATATCCACCCCGTCGCGGGCGGCGTAATAGGCGAGCGGGAGCCCCGACAGGAAGATGATGGCGCCGACCACCAGGATCGCCCACATGGCATTGGCAAACCCGTAGTTGAGGGTAATGGTGCCGCCGATGGCTTCCAGCGCCAGGAAGGAGACAATGCCCAGCGCCGTATTGGCGACCCAGCCCGCCGACCAGCGCCGCGCCCGCTTGGCGGTGTAACGCAGCGCATAGTCTTCCAGCGTCTCATTCGCGACCCACTGATTGTATTCGCGCCGGATCCGCAGGGGATCCTTGTTCATGCTCATCGACGGCTCAACACATCTGAAAGGCAGCCCGGGAACATGGCTGCTTCACCCGCGGACCCTGTACCCAAGCCGGCACACGGATGCGGTATCCCCCTTAGTAACAAGTACTCCAATACCCCAACCACGGGGATTCCGCCATGCGTCATTTGACGTATATCCCTGCGCTGGATTCCGGATTCTACCCCACTCCGCCTGCGAATAGACTCGGTGCCCATGAAAGCCGTCCGGTTCGCTCGCACGCTTTCCCTGGGGTTTGTTCGATCATCAACCGGCCGCCTGGCCACAACAACAGGAATTCGAAAAATGCTCAACAAACATACTGTTGCAAAATCGCTGCTTCTCGGCAGTCTGCTGGCCCTGACCGGCAGTTCGGCGCTGGCGGCCGGGAAAATCGCCATTGACGATACCCGCTGGGTCAGCTTCGGCGCCGGTATCCGCACCTCGATCGCCTCCACGGAAGACGGTGCGCCGAACGGTGACCGGGGTACGGATTTCAACCTGGACAACATGCGCCTGTATGTGTCCGGCCAGGTCACCCGGGATTTCAAGTTCTACTTCGGCACCGACAAGATGTGGGGCGAGTATGGTGTGCTGGATGCCATCGTCCAGTACGAGCCGGGACCAGCCTTCAACGTCTGGGTCGGCCGCATGCTGACCCCCGCCGACCGCATCGAAATGAACGGACCGTTCTATGGCCTGACCTGGGGACAGTATACCGTTCCCCTGTTCCCGTCGGACAACGACACCAGCAACGGGGCCGACGGCGTGGCGGGCACCTTTGGACGTGACGAAGGCATCACCATCTGGGGTTCACAGGGCAAGTTTCAGTACGCCTTCGGCGTCTTCGACGGCTACAGTGGCGACGAGAACCAGAGCGATGCCCTGCTCTATGCCACGCGTCTGGCCTACAACTTCTTGAACAAGGAATCCAATCCCGGCTATTACACCAGCAGCACCTACTTCGGACAGGCCGGCGACATTCTGACGCTGGCAGTGTCCGCGCAGTACCAGGATGACGGATACGGCACGGTGACGGAGCGCGGTTCCTTCACCGGTTACGCCATCGACGGTCTGTTTGAAAAGCCACTCGAAGGCGGGGCCGTGATCACCGTCGAAGGTGAGTACAAGTCGTTTGACGTCGATACCGATGCCGCAGTCCCGGTGTTCCCGATGTTTGACGGGGACGCCTTCTTCGTTTCCGCGGCCTATCTTATGCCGGGCCAGGGTGGCATGGGTCGCTACCAGCCGTATCTACGTTTCACCCGCAACGACCCATCCGCCGGCGACGACAGTTCGCTGACCGAAGTGGGGGTCAACTACGTGATCTCGGGGCACAACCTCAAACTGAACCTCAATCTGACCAGCGGTGACGCCAACGCCAGCGGCACCAAGGGGAACGACACCGACACCATCACCTTCGGCATGCAGTTCCAGATCTGATGGTCCAACATTCAGGAGACGATGACATGACCAAGACACGATTCAAGAACCTGGCTATGGCGCTGGTGATCACCGCCGTATCCTTCGCCGCCGCGGGTCTGGCCCGGGCAGAGGAAACCATCAAGGTGGGTATACTCCACTCCCTGTCCGGCACCATGGCCATTTCCGAGACCACGCTGAAAGACACCATGCTGATGCTGATCGACGAACAGAACAAGAAAGGCGGCCTACTCGGCAAGAAGCTCGAAGCGGTGGTGGTCGATCCGGCATCCAACTGGCCGCTGTTCGCGGAGAAGGCGCGCGAGTTGATCACCAAGGACCATGTGGTCGTGACCTTCGGCTGCTGGACCTCGGTCTCCCGCAAGTCCGTACTGCCGGTGTTCGAGGAACTGAACGGCATCCTGTTCTACCCGGTACAGTACGAGGGCGAGGAGTCCTCGAAGAACGTGTTCTACACCGGTGCCGCACCGAACCAGCAGGCCATCCCGGCGGTGGACTATCTCATGAACGAACTGGGTGTGAAACGCTGGGTGCTGGCGGGTACGGACTATGTCTATCCGCGCACCACCAACAAGATCCTCAAGGCCTACCTGATCGCCAAGGGGGTCAAGGAAAGCGACATCATGATCAACTACACGCCGTTCGGTCATTCCGACTGGCAGTCGATCGTTTCCGAGATCAAGAAGTTCGGCAGCGCCGGCAAGAAGACCGCTGTCGTCTCCACCATCAATGGCGATGCCAACGTGCCTTTCTACAAGGAACTGGGCAACCAGGGCATTTCCGCGGAAGACATCCCGGTGGTGGCGTTCTCCGTGGGTGAAGAGGAGCTGTCTGGTCTCGACACCAAACCGCTGGTCGGCCATCTGGCGGCATGGAACTACTTCATGAGCGTCGAGTCCGACGAAAACGACCGTTTCATCCGCGCCTGGAAGAAGTACATCAAGGACGACAAGCGCGTCACCAATGACCCCATGGAGGCCCATTATATCGGCTTCAACATGTGGGTGAAGGCGGTTGAAAAGGCGGGAACCACGGACCCGGCTGCCGTTCAGGAAGCGCTGATCGGTGTTGCAGTGCCGAATCTGTCGGGTGGCTACTCTGCCATGATGCCGAACCACCACATCACCAAGCCGGTACTGATCGGCGAGATCCAGGACAACGGCCAGTTCGATATCGTCTGGGAGACTCCGGGCCTGGTCGCCGGTGATGCCTGGTCGGACTACCTGCCGGGCTCCCGTGATCTGATCTCCGACTGGCGCGCACCGCTGTCCTGTGGCAACTACAACGTCAAGACCAAGAAGTGCAGCGGTCAGAACTACTGAGACAAGTGCCGACCGGCATGGGTCGGAATCGGGCGACAAAGCAATAAATCGGTAGTCCATCGGGTGGTATGAGCAATGCACAGGATACAAACGGATGCCTCGTCGAATCCCTTGTGTCCTGTGCTCTTTCCCGTGCAGCCCCGGACTGTCCAGAGCCGGTTCGAAGCGGGGCAGCTCATGCGTGAATCGTTGACGACAGTTGTGGCGGGCAGGCTGTTGCCGCTGCTCCTGTTGTTGTTTCTCTGGACAGGGCTTGCACCGCGAGTACTGGCCGAAGAAGTCATGGACCCGTCCGCGCTGCAGGAGGCATGGAAGGCACTGACGCAAAAGAGCTACAGCAAAAAGGAAAAGGCGATCGAGTTCATAGCCCGTCACGACGGTGCCGATGCCTACCCGGCCATGAAGGCGATGCTGGATGGCAAACTGTATTTTTCCATCCGCGACAGGACATTGTTCATCCTGAACGAAGAGAACGGACACTACACGTTCACCCCCCTGTCCGGCGGGCAGGTGGTCAGCCAGCAGACCCGGCGGGGCTTCAAGAAGGTGAAGATCAACAACCGGCTGAGGACCCGGCTGCGCCAGGCGCTGGCGTTGCAGCAGCTCCGGCATGACGACCGCGACCTGCGCCTGGCCGCCGTGCAGGAGTTGTTGAAAAATCCCGATACCCGGGCCGCGCGCCTGATCCGTAACGTCATCGAGCGGGAGCCCGATGCAGCCGTCCGGACCGCCATGCAGACCCTGCTGGCGATCATGCAACTCGAGGATGGCGACGAAAGCGCGCAACGACAGGCCATCGACGAACTGGCCGGCAGCCTGAACCCGTCCGCGCTGAACGCGCTGAAGGCATACCGGCCGCCGGACGAGGCATTGAAGAACCTGGCTGCTGCCGCCATACGTAAAATCAACCACCGACGCGAACTGTATGCCCACGCGGAAACGGTCTTTTTTGGCCTCAGCCTGGGCTCGGTGCTGGCGCTGGCGGCCATCGGCCTCGCCATCACCTTCGGTGTCATGGGCGTGATCAACATGGCCCACGGCGAGCTGATCATGATCGGCGCCTATACCACGTATGTGATCCAGCTGCTGATGCCGGAACATATCGGCATTTCGGTGATCGTGGCCATCCCGGCCGCCTTCGTTGTCTCGGGCCTGGTGGGCATGGTCATCGAACTCAGCGTGATCCGCCATCTGTACGGCCGCCCGCTGGAAACGCTGCTGGCAACCTTCGGCGTAAGCCTGGTACTGCAGCAGACCGTGCGATCCATCTTCTCACCGCTCAACCGCAGCGTCGAGACCCCGCAGTGGATGTCCGGCGCCTTCCCGGTCAACGAGGTGCTCGCGCTGACCTGGAACCGTTTCTACATCATCATTTTCTGCCTGACCGTGTTCGTTGCGCTGATTCTGGTGATGAAAAAGACCCTGTTGGGCCTGCAGGTGCGGGCGGTTTCGCAGAACCGCCTGATGGCGCGCGCCATGGGTGTACGTTCCAAGTGGGTCGATGCCCTGACCTTTGGACTGGGTTCCGGCATTGCCGGTATGGCCGGCGTGGCGTTGAGCCTGCTGACCAACGTCGGCCCCAACCTCGGCCAGTCCTACATCATCGATTCCTTCATGGTCGTGGTGTTCGGGGGCGTCGGCAACCTGTGGGGGACGCTGGTGGCGGGGATGAGCCTCGGTATCATCAACAAGCTGCTGGAGCCCTGGGCGGGCGCCGTGCTGGCGAAGATTCTGGTGCTGGTCTTCATCATCCTGTTCATCCAGAAACGCCCCACCGGCCTGTTCCCCCAACGCGGCCGCGCGGCGGAGGATTGAGTCCTTGTTTCTGAACGAGTTCCGACGAAACGACAAACCCGGCGTCTGGTTGCTTGCGGCCCTGCTGGTTTTCAGTATCGTCGTGCCGGTACTGAACCTGGCGGTGCCCGAAAGCAGCGTGCTGCACCTGTCGACCTATACGGTCACCCTGCTGGGCAAGTACCTCACCTACGCCCTGCTGGCGCTTGCGGCCGACCTGGTATGGGGGTATCTCGGCATCCTCAGTCTTGGCCACGGCGCCTTCTTCGCGCTCGGCGGTTACGCCATGGGTATGTACCTGATGCGGCAGATCGGAGAGCGCGGCGTGTACGGTGACCCGCTGTTGCCGGACTTCATGGTGTTCCTGAACTGGCATGAACTGCCCTGGTTCTGGCACGGATTCGACCAGTTCGGCTTTGCCATGCTGATGGTGCTGCTGGTTCCCGGCCTGCTGGCCTGCGTCTTCGGCTACCTGGCGTTTCGGTCCCGCGTCACCGGCGTCTACCTGTCGATCATGACTCAGGCCATGACCTATGCGTTGATGCTGGCCTTCTTCCGCAACGAAATGGGGTTCGGCGGCAACAACGGACTGACGGACTTCAAGGACCTGCTGGGTTTCGATCTGCGCGCGGACAGTACGCGCATCGGCCTGTTCCTGGCCTCGGCGGCAGCCCTGGCCCTGGCCTATCTGGTCACTCGCTACATCGTTGATTCCCGGCTCGGCCTGGCCAGCGTGGCCATCCGCGACGCGGAAAGCCGTACCCGCTTCATCGGCTACCGGGTCGAGAACATCAAGCTTTGGGTGTTCGTCTTCTCGGCCATGCTGGCGGGTGTTGCCGGCGCCCTCTATGTGCCGCAGGTCGGCATCATCAATCCCGGTGAATTCTCGCCGCTGAACTCCATCGAACTGATCATCTGGGTCGCCATCGGCGGCCGTGGCACCCTGTACGGTGCCGTCATCGGTGCGCTGCTGGTCAATTACGCCAAGACCTATTTCACCGCCGCGCTGCCGGAAGTCTGGCTGTACGCGCTGGGCGGGCTGTTCATTCTGGTCACCCTCTACCTGCCCAGGGGCATCGTCGGCCTGCGTCATCTGCGGAGAGCAGGGACATGAGACCGGTGCAGGCCCTGCGGAAGTTCACCCGCCGCGACCGGGTGTTGGAGTTTCTGACAAAACCCCTGCCGCCGGATGTCGACGTCAGCCACAATGTCATCCTGTATCTCGACGATCTCAACAAGAGTTTCGACGGTTTCAAGGTCATCGACAACCTCAACCTGTACATCGAAACCGGGGAACTGCGCTGCATCATCGGCCCCAACGGCGCCGGCAAGTCCACCATGATGGACATCATCACCGGCAAGACCCGGCCCGACAGTGGACAGGCCTGGTTCGGCCAGCGCCTCGATCTGTTGCGCATGGACGAACCGGAGATCGCCGAGGCCGGCATCGGGCGCAAGTTCCAGAAACCCACGGTGTTCGAGAACCTGAGCGTGTTCCAGAATCTCGAACTGGCCATGGCCCAGGACAAGCGGGTATGGCCGCTGCTGGCCGCGCGGCTTACCGGCGAGCAGCGCGACCTGATTGAAGAGGTGATGCATCTCATTGGTCTGCAGGCCTTGTCGGCTGAACCGGCAGGTAAACTCTCCCACGGCCAGAAGCAATGGCTGGAAATCGGCATGCTGCTGATGCAAAAGCCGGCCCTGCTGCTGGTCGACGAACCCGTGGCCGGCATGACACACCAGGAAATGGAGCGCACCGCCGAACTGCTCACGTCGCTGGCCGGCAAGCACTCCGTGGTGGTGGTGGAACACGACATGGATTTCGTCCGTTCCATCGCCCGCAAGGTGACGGTGCTGCACCAGGGCAGCGTGCTGGCCGAAGGCAGCATGGCCGAGGTGCAGAACGACCCGCGTGTGGTCGAGGTCTACCTGGGGGGGTGACATGCTGAGCATACACGGACTCAACCAGTTCTACGGCGAGAGCCATACCCTGTGGGACATCGAGCTGGAGGTGCCGGCCGGCGGGTGCACCTGCCTGATGGGGCGCAATGGCGTGGGCAAGACCACCCTGCTCAACTGCATCATGGGAGCCCTGCCGCTGGCATCCGGCGAGATCGTGTACCGGGACATGCCCCTGCACGCCCTGCCCATGGAACAGCGGGCCCGGCACGGCATCGGCTATGTGCCGCAGGGACGGCAGATCTTCCCCATGCTGACGGTCGAGGAGAACCTCGAGATCGGCTTGCCCGCCCGGCCCGACCGCAGCGGGAAAATACCGGATTTCATCTATGACCTGTTTCCAGTGCTGCGGGACATGCGTCATCGCCGCGGCGGCGACCTGTCGGGCGGCCAGCAGCAGCAGCTGGCGGTGGGGCGCGCGCTGGTGATCGACCCCAAGCTGCTGATCCTGGACGAACCGACCGAAGGCATTCAACCCAACATCGTTACCGAAATCGGTGATGTCATCGGCAAGCTCAACCGCGAAATGGGCATGACCGTATTACTGGTGGAACAGAAACTTCCCTTTGTGAAGAAGGTCGCGGATCGTTTCTGCATACTCGACCGCGGCCGGGCGGTTGCCAGGGGCAGCGTGGGCGAACTCTCGGAAACCCTGATCAGGGAGTATCTCACGGTATGATCACCGCTCCCGTGCACCGGCCGTGCGATGCGGCGTGCGATGCCGGCTGGCGGGCGAGCCTGGAACTCGGTTTCGCAGCGGCCGGTGCCCGTACGGTGCTGCGGCACAGCCGGCACCGGGGCCCGCTGCGCGTTCAGCGCCCGTTCTACCCGGAAGGCGACCTCGCCCATGTGTATGTCCTGCACCCACCGGGCGGCGTGGTGGGGGGCGACCGGCTGGATCTGTCATTGGATGTGGGAAGCGGCGCACGGGTCTTGTGCACCACGCCCGGCTCCGGAAAGTTCTACCGCAGCGCCGGGGACGAGGCCGGGCTCGAACTGCGCCTGCATGTCGCCGCGGGCGCCAGTCTGGAATGGCTGCCGCAGGAGAACATTCTGTTCGCCGGTGCGCGTCTGCGGGCCGCCACCCGGATCGACGTGGAAGACGATGCCGTGTTCATCGGCTGGGATATCACCTGCCTGGGCCGCCCGGCCAGCCGTGAGCGGTTCGAGCCGGGCACCCTGAGTTCGCGACTGACATTCTGCCACGACCGGGCGCCGCAACTGGTCGAGAGCCAGCGCGTGTCCGGCGAGCGCCAGTTGAATGCCGCCGCCGGCCTGCGCGGCCGGCCGGTGCAGGGCATCCTGCTGGCCTTCCCGTGCAGCGAGGCGCACCTTGAGTGTGTGAGGGACGGTCTGGCCTCGACAGCATCGCTGCCGCCGATCGGCGTCACGCTGCTCGACCGCCTGCTCGTCGTGCGTGCCCTGGCCGACGACGCGGGGGCGTTGAAACAGGTCATGATCTCAATCTGGCAAACGCTTCGCCCCCGGCTGCTCGAACGGAACGCCGTGGCGCCCCGCATCTGGGCAACCTGATCACACCCTGGCCGGCACCGAAAGGAGCGCCTATGCAACTGACACCGCGAGAGAAAGACAAGCTGCTGCTGTTTACCGCCGCCCTGCTGGCCGAGCGCCGCCTGGCGCGCGGTGTGAAACTCAACTACCCCGAAGCGGTTGCCTATATCAGCGCCGCTATCCTCGAAGGCGCCCGCGACGGACGCAGCGTGGCCGAGCTGATGCACGACAGCCGCCAGCTGCTGTCTTCCGATCAGCTGATGGAGGGTGTGGCCGACATGATCCACGAAGTGCAGGTGGAGGCCACCTTTCCCGACGGCACCAAGCTGGTCACCGTGCACCAGCCGGTGGTGGCGGCGGATACGTCCACAGCCGGGGAACTCAGGGTCGGCAAAGGTGACATCGAACTCAACGCGGGCCTGCCGACGCTGACCCTCGAGGTGGCCAACACGGGCGACCGCCCCATCCAGGTCGGCTCGCACTACCATTTCCACGAAACCAACGACGCGCTGGAATTCGACCGGGAGAAAACCCGCGGCTACCGGCTCAACATCCCGGCGGGCACGGCCGTGCGCTTCGAGCCGGGGCAGCGGCGCACCGTGGAGCTGGTCGCCTATGCGGGCAATCGAACCGTGTACGGCTTCCAGGGCCGCATCATGGGCAAACTGGAGGACGGATGATGGTGACCATGACCCGGCAGGCCTATGCCGAAATGTTTGGCCCGACCACCGGCGACAGACTGCGCCTGGCGGATACCGAACTGTGGATCGAAGTGGAGCGGGATTTCACCCGCTACGGCGACGAGGTCAAGTTCGGCGGCGGCAAGGTGATCCGCGACGGCATGGGGCAGTCCCAGGCCGGTTCTGCGCAGGCCGCCGACCTGGTGATCACCAATGCCCTGATCATCGACCACTGGGGCATCGTCAAAGCCGACATCGCTGTCAAGGACGGCCGCATCGCCGCCATCGGCAAGGCCGGCAACCCGGACGTGCAGCGCGGCGTCGACATCGTCATCGGCCCCGGCACGGACGTCATCGGCGGCGAGGGCAAGATCGTCACGGCGGGCGGCATCGACGCCCACATCCATTTCATCTGCCCGCAACAGATCGAGGAGGCCCTGGCCTCGGGCATCACCACCATGCTGGGCGGCGGCACCGGCCCCTCCACCGGCACCAATGCCACCACCTGCACACCGGGGCCCTGGAACATTCACCGCATGCTGGAAGCCGCCGACGGCTTCCCCATGAATCTCGGTTTTCTGGGCAAGGGCAATGCCAGCCTCCCCGATGCATTGCGAGAACAGGTCGAAGCCGGTGCCATGGGACTCAAGCTGCACGAGGACTGGGGCACCACGCCGGCGGCGATCCGCAACTGTCTGGACGTGGCGGAGGCGTTCGACGTGCAGGTGGCGATCCACACCGACACCCTGAATGAATCCGGTTTCGTGGAAGATACCATCGCCGCGTTCGAGGGCCGCACCATCCACACCTATCACACCGAGGGCGCCGGCGGCGGGCATGCGCCGGACATCATCCGCGTCTGCGGGCTCGACAACGTGTTGCCCTCTTCGACCAATCCGACCCGGCCCTACACCGTCAACACCATCGATGAACACCTGGACATGCTGATGGTCTGCCACCACCTCGATGCCGGCATCGCCGAGGACGTGGCCTTCGCCGAATCGCGCATACGCCGCGAGACCATTGCCGCCGAGGACATCCTGCACGACCTGGGCGCCTTTTCCATGATCTCTTCCGACTCGCAGGCCATGGGACGCGTGGGCGAGGTCATCACCCGCACCTGGCAGACGGCGCACAAGATGAAAGTGCAGCGCGGCACGCTGACGGGCGACACGGCGCACCACGACAACAACCGCGTCAAGCGTTATGTGGCCAAGTACACCATCAATCCGGCCATCACCCACGGCATCGCCCACGAGGTCGGCTCGGTCGAGGTCGGCAGGCTGGCGGACCTGGTGTTGTGGTCACCGGCGCTGTTCGGCATCAAACCGGCGCTGGTCGTCAAAGGCGGCCTGATCGCCCACGCCGCCATGGGCGACCCCAATGCCTCGATTCCCACGCCGCAACCGGTGCACGCCCGTTCCATGTTCGGCAGTTTCGGAAGGGCCCTGACCTCGACCAGCCTGACGTTTGTCTCCGCCGCGGCCCTGTCCGACGGCGTGCCCGGCAGGCTGGGTCTGCAGAAGCCGGTCAGCGCGGTGAGAAACTGCCGCAACGTGAACAAGCGCGATCTGATCCACAACCACTGGACGCCCCATATCGAGGTCGATGCGCAGACCTATGAAGTCCGTGCCGACGGCGAATTGCTGAGCTGCGAACCCGCCGACGTGCTGCCCATGGCGCAACGGTATTTTCTGTTCTAGAGGCGACGATGATAGAACTCACCCGGATTCTGGACGCCGCAGCCGAACCCGTGGCCTGCCTGACCCTGTCCATCGAGCAACGCGTACGCAGCCGCCAGCGTGTGACGCTGGACGATGGCCGGGATGCCGGCCTGTTCCTCCCGCGTGGAATCCTGCTGCGCGGTGGTGACCGCCTCGGCAGCGAGGACGGGATGGTGGTCGAAGTCATCGCTGCCGAGGAACGGGTGTCGACCGTGCATTGTGAGGACCTCGCCGGCCTGGCGCGGGCGGCCTACCACCTCGGCAACCGCCACGTGCCGCTGCAGGTCGAAGCCGGCTGGCTGCGCTACCTGCACGACCCGGTGCTGGACGACATGCTGCGGCAGATGGGACTGGCGCCGGTGGTCGAACTGGCCCCCTTCGAACCGGAAGCGGGCGCCTACCGACAGGCCGCGCACGGTCGTCATCCTGGACATGCACACACCCATTCGATGCAACCTGGACAGTAACGAGGAGTCTGCCATGAAATCGAGTCACAGAAAGATCATCGTCCTTGCCGCCTGCCTGGCCTCACCCC
>Ga0256841_1000509_pt1 | contig 40277 bp, 39 predicted proteins | sample 356308metaG_FD_185971 | JGI IMG/M metagenome (GOLD analysis project Ga0256841, IMG submission 185971) | Hydrothermal vent microbial communities from Mid Atlantic Ridge, Atlantic Ocean - 356-308 | ecosystem: Environmental > Aquatic > Marine > Hydrothermal vents | place: Atlantic Ocean: Mid...
TGTCGCCCGCGAAATAAAAAATAAAGATAAATCTATCCCTTTAGTCCTTATCAGCGGTTGGGGAGCGCAACTCGATGAGGAAACTCTGCAGGATAGCGGAGTTGATTTGGTCGTTGCCAAACCTTTTAAGTTAGAAAAGCTCATAGATGTGGTCAGCAGGGCTTTTTTGATAAAAGAGGGAAAACTCAAATATAACTCTCCGTTAAGTTTATAAAGTTCTGATTCGGCGTCCACATTTTTAGCCGAAAGGGATATTTTTCCCTTTATAAATCCAAAAAATAAAGTTATCTTAATCCACTGCGAATTAACCTATGCATATTTGGTTCGTAATTATATTTTTATGGAGAACGGATAAATGCGAAAAAAAATACTGATTATAATATCGCTTGTCTCGATAATCGGATTTAACCTCCAAATCGTAAAAGCCGAACAGCCAATCGATAACAACGATAAAGTGAGCCCAAAGATGAGTGAAACCGCCATAGATTCCTTAACTGCGGAGCAATGGTATAAGAAAGGGAATCAAGCCGGGGCGACGAATCAATATGATGAAGCGATTGGATATTTCACCCGGGCGATTGACATTGACGGGAATTTCATCGATGCCTATAAAAAACGAGGGTTGGCTTATGCTTTCATTCGTGATTTACATTCGGCGGTGGACGATTTCAGCAAAGTCATCGAACTGAATCCAAATGATGCGCAGGCATATAAAAGCAGAGGGATGGCATACAGCGGTTTGCGAAAATATGATTTAGCCCTTGCCGATTACAACACCGCAATTTCCCTCGACCACAATTATGCTCTCGCCTATAAAAGCAGAGCCTCTCTTTTTACCAAATTAAAAAGATACCCCGAAGCTATCGACGATTATAATGTTGCGATTAAACTAATCCCCAATGACGCCGAGGCTTATAAAAATCGAGCATCCTTGTTTGTGCTTCTCCATGAGTTCGGAAAAGCATTGGCCGATTATAACAGATCGATTGAGCTTAATCCCCGTGATGCTCAACTGTATTATAATCGGGGGTCGCTGCTTGGTGACTTGGGGGAATACAACAAAGCAATAGAGGATTTCAATAAATCTATCGAGCTGAACCCGAGAAATCCGCTGCCGTATTACTCCCGTGGATTGGCATATAAGAATAAAAATAAGTTCCAGCAGGCAGCCGATGATTTCAATGATTACCTGAAGTTCGGCGGCAGCAGAAGGGACAATGCGGAAAAGGTAAGGCAGTGGATTATAGATATGGGATATACCCCCGATTATTAAGGGTTTCTACTCCACTTCCTCGAATTTGCAGGTGAAATGGCGCAGGAATGGGGGCTGATAGGTTATCCTCAACCCCTTTACGGTTTTCGGTTCGCTTACAATCTTCTCAAAAACCGAAGCAACATAATCCATCTGGGAATTAGTATAAACCCGCCGTGGAATCGCCAAACGCACCAAATCCAACGGTGGATAGATTTCCTTCTTTTGCCCGGCATCATATTTCCCGAACATCACATTCCCTATTTCCACCGATCTGACTCCACCCTCGCGATACAAAGCCACAGTCAGCGCCCAAGCGGGATAATTCTCCCGTTTGATATGTTTTATCATCTTCCCGGCATCGACAAAAACCGCATGTCCGCCGGTAGGCTTAATAATAGGCACCCCATAATTGAGCAGCTTGTCCCCTAGGTATTTTACCTGCTTTATCCGATATTCGAGGTAATTTTCATTGGTGACCTCTTCCAACCCTCTGGCGACAGCCTCCAAATCCCTGCCAGCCAATCCGCCGTAGGTCCGATATCCTTCGATAAGGATAAGCTTATTCGTCAATTTCGTTGCCCAAGAATCATCATTCATTGCCACAAATCCGCCGATATTGGCAAGCCCATCCTTTTTAGCGGACATTGTGCAACCGTCGGCGTAAGAAAACATTTCCCGAGCTATTTCCCTGATGCTCTTGTCGGCATAACCCTTTTCACGCATTTTTATAAAGTAAGCGTTCTCGGCAAAACGAGCGGCATCGAAGAAAAAGGGAATATCGTATTTATGGAGTGTTTCGGAAACCTGCCTGATATTTTCCATTGAAGCAGGCTGACCGCCTCCGGTGTTGTTGGTGATAGTTATCATCCCCAAAGGGATTTTTTCCGTTCCCACGCTTTTGATTTGCGCTTCCAATTTTTCAATATCGATATTCCCCTTGAAAGGATATTCGACTTCAGGATGTTTTCCCTCCTCGATAACCAAATCAACCCCGATTCCCCCATTGGATTCGATATTCGCCCGTGTCGTGTCGAAATGGTTATTCGAAGGGATATAATCACCTTCGGATAATATAGTCGAAAAAAGCAGATTTTCCGCTACCCGTCCTTGATGCACGGGTATTATATGCTTAAATCCGGTCAGCTCTTTTATTGTTTTCTCGAAATGGAAATAATTGCGGCAGCCGGCATAGGATTCATCCCCAACCATCATTCCAGCCCATTGATTATCCGACATAGCGGATGTCCCTGAATCGGTAAGTAAATCGATAAAAATATCCTCAGCCGAAATCAAAAAGATATTGTAATTGGCTTTCTTTATCCGCTCTTCCCTCTGCTTTCGGTCAAGCAATTTAATAGGCTCGACAACCTTTATTCTAAATGGTTCGATAGGAGCTAACAAATCCCCTCCCAATTTATGAAAGTAAATTAATGCCAGATTTTATATGTTATCCCCATTTAATACCTTTTCATCATCACCCATGGGTCGAAATTAACGAAATCGGCATGATTGATGATAATTGCCTCAACGGAACGAAAACCCTTATCTCCTTCGTGCGAATGTACCGCTATGATATGTTGTATCTCCACCGGGAGATTATGGGCGAACGCCAACGATGTCCCGGAAAAAGGATGCCGCAGATATTTCCCTTCGGATGATTTGACATACCCGCCATTTCCCCTGCCATATTCAAGCAATTTGCCTACATCGTGCAACAAACCTCCGGCGATTAATATATCGAAATCTATCGATAATTTTTCCCCATAATAATCCTCCAACACCTCAGCTATTTTTATCGCTATATCAGTAACCGCACGAGTATGTGTTATCAGAGAAATATCCGTATCCCCCGCCAAAAGGGAGAACGGTATTTCCTCCAATTCGCTTTCCTCCCAACCACCCAATCTCAGCGCATCGTTCCAGACCTCATTTATTTTGGTTTTGAGGTTTTCATCTTTAATCCGATCGACTTCCGGAAAGTATTTCCCAATATTCATTCTTGAAATCAGCTAATTACGGTTTAGAATTCCCTGTTTATTTCAAATCTCGCCCTTATCCGTCCGACCGGCTTCTTATGATGGCTCAATATCTCGGGACTGACGAACTTCTCCAAATCGGCGACCGCTTCCTCGCTTAAAAATCCCGCTTGATGAAGAAATTCAATCGTTGCCGGACGCACCGCTCTGGTTGCTCCATCCTCGATTTTAACCGCCCCACCTAAACGCATATCCGGAATCCCGAACATCTGTACACCCTCGGCACCTGATTTGGAAATAATCTTCCCGCCGGAGGCTTTCGCCAATTCATAATCAAAACGGCCCTCCCCCGAAATCATTTCCGGGTTCTCGCGCATCGCCAAAGTAATTGTCGAATAAACCTTCGCTATTTCGCGGGGAACCGTATTGGGAGAGAGGAGCTGAGCCATACCCCAAGCTATATTCCGCAGGGGCATCGCGAACACCGGTGCCCCGCAACCATCAATTCCGCGCCCTATCTTTTCTTGAGGATAATGGCAAACATCGGCGACGGATTTTAATATCATCTTTTGAGCCGGATGATCGAAGTCGAGATAATTTTCGATATCCCAACTTTTAAAAACGGAGAATGCCAACATCGAAGCGTGTTTCCCCGAACAGTTGTTTTGCAGGGGAGTAAACACATCGGAAGGACGGGGAGTAATACCTTTTACCGTGTAAAAATGCGGTATATGAACTCCGCATTGGAGGTTTTTCTCCGAAAGTCCTATCTTTTCCAATATGCCCTGTATCGTCTTGGTATGAACTTCCTCGCCGGAATGGGAACCGGCCATAATCGCAATTTCACGCGAGGTGAAACCATATTTCCTTGCCGCTCCACTTTCTATCATCGGGATAACCTGAAACGGTTTAGCCGCCGAGCGCAGAAATGTGTAGAATTCCACATCCCCTATATAGTAAAGGACCTTCCCCTCGACATCCGAAATCACCGCTGAGCCGCGGTGAATCGATTCTATGCTGTCACCGCGATAAACATAAACAAGTTTATTCGGCACAACAGCTTTTTTCTCTTCGTCGTCTGCAAATGTGAATTTTATTTTATTTGAGTTCGTCTGGCATCCCTCCTCAATTATACTTTTAACTCAGAAAGTATCTTCGGAATATCAAGAAAAGTTTTGGCGATATGAGCTCCTGCGGCACCTAAAACTTTCAATTTGGATTCCGCAGTCCCCATAGTACCTTCCACTATCGCCCCGGCATGCCCCATCCTTTTACCCGGAGGGGCATACACGCCACCTATCATTGCTATAACCGGAGTGCTCATCATCGTTATCTGTTCGGCAGCCATTTCCTCATAGACCCCACCTATCTCCCCAGTCATTACGACAGCTTTCGTCTTCTCATCATCCTCGAAAAGCTGAAGGATTTCAGCGAAAGTGGAGCCCAAAACGGGATCGCCGCCCAAACCTACACAGGTGGTTTCCCCATAACCGGTGCGGGTTAATGTATCAGCGATATAATATGTTATCGATCCGGAACGGGATAGTGTCCCCACCCGTCCGGGTGTAAAGGCGATATCGGGCATAATCCCCAAATTCGCCTCTCCGGGGGTCATAATACCGGGCGTATTACCGCCTAAAACCCGCGCCCCGTATTTAACCGCTTCCTTGCGGATACGGAGCATATCGTGAATGGGGATATGTTCCGGCACAACCACAACAAATTTTATCCCCGCCCTGATTGCCTCTATCGCTGCTTCTTTAACGAATTTTGCCGAGAGAAAAATCACCGATGTGTCGGCTCCGGTTTTCTCGACAGCTTCCGCGCAGGTATCGAAAACAGGCTTACCTTCCACCGATTGCCCACCCTTACCCGGACTTATCCCCCCCACGATATTCGTCCCGTACTCTATCATTCTCTTGGTGTGGAATGAGCCCGCACCGCCGGTTATCCCCTGCACGATTACCTTTGAATCTTTATCAACCAATATCGCCATTTATTTCTCTATACCTTCTGAAACCGTATTAAATACTATCTTCTTCTCTGTTTTCGGAAACTTTATTATCTCATAAGGGTAGGTCATCACCGTTAACATCCCGCCGCTCTCATCGTAAAGCACATTTATGACTACGCTGTCGGCAAAGGCTGTTATATTACCGACCTTGACGGAATAGCCCGATGAGTTCCTTTGTCCCATCATAACGCAAGCCGCTATCTCCTTATTGAAATCGATATCCGGCAGCGGAGGTTTCGGTTCGATGGAACGATGCGTCAAATCCCAAATATATCGAAAATCCTTATCCGTTTTCATAACCAAATTCATCTGTTCGGAACCGCCTCCCTGCGTTGACGAGTCCAAAATCTCAAACTTGACAGGCTCACCCTTTTCCCGTTTCCCCATAGACAGGAACATCATCGATGCCAAAAGTAGGATTATCGATACGCTAAACGCTTTTTTCATTTTTTCCCTTTCGCTAATTCAACAGCCCGTTTGGCGATCTCTTCGATAGGAGTCTCTATTCCATGAAATTCGATATTCCGAAAAAGTTCGGGGGTTTCATTTTTTGCTTCGTTGAAAAGCCTAACCCCCTCCTGCCACATATTCCCGGTCATCCGAAGGACCATTGGTTTGGATAATCCGTGTTCCTTCAAAAAAAGAATTACCCCCTTGGCAAAATCATCGCAACGGGAAATGCCGCCGAATCGAGCGCCGAAAATCGCTTTTACATTTGGATTCTCATCCAAGAGGATAAGCATCTTGGCAATCCTTTCGGGGGAAGGTCCGCCACCGGAATCCATAAAATTGGCTGGCTTCCCACCGTAATAATGAATGAAATCATTCCCCATTATCCCGAATCCCGCTCCGCCCGGAAACATCCCGATATCGCCGTCCAAGTCGAGATATGGTATCCCCCATTCACGAGCCTTTTTCTCACGGGGAGTCAGCTCCCCTTCCTCATGGCGTTTCTCAATGCCCCGCTTCGCTAAATCGGGATGACGAAACAGCGCATCATCATCAAGCGATATCCGAGCATCCGCCGCCATAAAACCGCCATTCCTCAACTTCACCAATGGATTTATTTCCACTAATTTGGCGTCATAATGAGTAAACAAACGGTAAAGGTTGGTGGAAAATGAAGAAAACTCCCGCAGTTGGGGAGAAACTATGCCCAACTTCTTCGCCAAAGCAAAACCATCGAAAGAAAAAATAGGCTCGTCTATCTCAAATTCTTTCCTGAAAATCCTTTCGGGGTTATTTGCCGCAACTTCTTCGATATCAACTCCACCCTCGGAGCTGGCTATCATCACCAATTCATATTTTGTACGGTCAATGGTCATCCCCAAATAATATTCGCTTTCGATATCCAAAAGCGGCTCGATTAATAATTTCTCTACCGAGTATCCCTTAATCTTCTTCCCGAAAAGCTCTTTGCTGATTTCAAAGACATCATCTTTGGAAGCAGCCGTCTTAATCCCGCCGGCTTTACCTCTGCCGCCGGTAAGCACTTGCGATTTAAGGACTACCCTATAGTTGTACAGTTCAGCTGCCGCAACGGCTTCCTCAGGATTATGGGCTACTTTTCCTCCCGGAATAGGAATTGAAAACTCGGCGAAAAGCTCTTTTGCCTCATATTCGTATAATCTCAATTAATTCCTCCTGATATCGGAATTTATTTCGGTTGGATACTTTTTTGCTAACCGCAATATAATCCGAACCCAAATAAAAAATTCAAAACTTATATATAGATATTGTCTCCCTTTGGCAAGGGAATAATAAAAAACAGCCACCCCTAAAAAAAGATTTTTACGAAATTTTATCTAACTTACAAAACCGAAACAGGGCAGTTTATGGCGAGAATATTACTGAATCATCGGGATTTTGGTTATTGTAATTCTAATTTTGACTAAGGCATTTGATAATCTCGCTAACGCTCGGGACTCTCCCCGATGAAATCAATCGCCCATCGATAATCAAGCCGGGGACTAAATTTACCTTATACCTCAGGTAATCCGAAGCATTGCGTGATTTCTCCAAATCGACTCTAATACCAGTTCGTTTAACGGCTTTTTCGACATTAACCTCCAACATACGACATTTCGTGCATCCAGCACCAAGGATCAGGACTTTTCTCATAAAGTTTCCTTTTTCGTTAATTCCATTTAACTGTTTAAAATCGTTTATTGTTTATGTTAATTAATCCAATTTCCCAATCTTTTGTTCTCTGATCCGTTTGGCAATATTCTATATGAGTTGGGCAGACTCCCTGCCTGATCGAACACTTTCCTATCCATTAAGAAAATTATTCCCCTTGCATTAAATTTCTATTACAATATTTCCGTAATGTCAAGCCTTGTATATAAAAAAAAACAGCTTTTTTATCTAAAATCTCCCAAACAATAAATAAATTAAGGGACACCAGTTTCGTTTCGAGCCGCCATTTTTTCGCATTCATACCCTTTTTGTTGACATTGAATAAAGGTTGATATTAAATTGGAAAATGGTAATCAACAACAAGTAAGGAGGTTTTGAATGCTAAAACTTACATATCACAGCCATTCCTGTTTTAGTCTAAGCGATGGTGATAAGAACATCATTATCGACCCATTTCTAACCGATAATCCGCTGGCGGAGATAAAACGGGAGGAGGTCAAGGTCGATGCCGTGTTGCTTACCCATGGGCATGGCGATCATTTGGGTGATGGAATTGATATTGCCAAAGCTAACGATGCTTTAATTATCGCTCCCTTTGAATTGGCGACCTATTGCGAGGGCAAAGGTGCCAAGGTTCACGCGATGCATATCGGGGGTAGTTATGATTTCCCCTTCGGAAGGGTAACTTTGACCATCGCCCATCACGGTTCGGGGCTACCGACGGAAAATGGTATTATTTACTTGGGGAGCCCTTGCGGTTTTGTGGTTCGGATGGATAATAAGAATATCTACCACGCCGGTGATACGGGACTGTTTTATGATATGAAGCTTATCGGGGAGCTTTATCCTTTGGATTTGGCGCTGTTGCCCATCGGCGGGAATTTTACAATGGGGATAATGGAAGCGCTAAAGGCGGTTGAATTGCTATCGCCCAAAGCGGTTATTCCTATGCATTATAATACATTCGATGTAATCGAACAAAATCCTGAGGATTTCACCTCCCGTCTTCCATCATCGGTAAGCAGCAAAATCCTTAAACCCGGAGAGAACTACGAGTTTTGACACTCGAAAGATCTTAATTACAATGGCGGCAATATTATTTCTAATATCGCCGCTTAAAAATATTAGAGCCTTAACGATTACCGGAAATATCAAGGAAAATAAAACCCAAAGGCAGGTAGAGGAATATGCGCGGGAAGTTGCGGTTGCCGGTGGAGGACTGTTCGCAAACTGTCTGCCGGATACCGTAACGGTAATGATTGCGAACACAAACGAAGATTTTCAAAGATTAACCTCTGGCAGGCTTCCCGAATGGGGTATCGGCGCCGCTGATTTATCGAGGATGAGAATTATAATAAAAAATCCCTCCCGCTTTTCATACGGCCAAAGCTTTGGGGAGGTCGTTCGCCACGAATTCGCACATATTTATCTTCAGAGTTGCTGTTCGGGATGTCGATGGCCCCGCTGGTTTCAGGAAGGGTGCGCAATGCTGTTTTCGGGCGAATGGCGGGTCGGCAGGGATATCACCGTAGGAAGAGCCGCCGCCTTTTCTCATCTGCCATCCCTTAAGGAACTCGAAAATGTCAACAGCTTCTCGCAGGCGAAAGCTTCATTGGCGTACTCGATGTCTTTTCTGGCGGTCCGCCATTTTATCGACCAATTCGGCAGACAGGGACTAATCGAGCTTTTCGCAAATATGAGGGCAGGACAACTTTTCCCAACCGCATTTTATAATACGACCGGGATGAGTTATGATAAATGGGATAACGACTTTAGGAATTATCTCAAGAGAAGATACTTTTTTATCTTTTGGTTTGGAGATTTTCCTGTCTTTTGGGTTTCGATGGTTTTATTTTTCGTGGTGATTTATATTTTAAAACGACGGCAGATGAAACGCAAAACCGACAAATGGGAAAAAGACGAAAATTACGATTATTTCGATTATGGCCCACCACCGGATTAAGCATTACATAGAATATATCCCTATGATGGTAACGCTCAATCTCCTGAGGCTATTACCATATAGATTCGGGGTAGCCTTTGGGGCATTCCTCGGGAGTGTGGCTTGGCATATCCTCAGGATCCGTCGACGCGTCTCTATGGAAAACCTGCGCCGCTGTTTTTCGGATCGATACACCAAAAAAGAACTCGCCAAGATCGGACTTGAATCCTATAAGAATTTCGGCAGATCAGTGCTGGAATATGCCCTTATAACCAAGCTAAAAGGTGGACGGATAGCCCAATATGTGAAAACTGAAAATAAGGAAATTTTCGATAGTATGATCGGCGAAGGGAAAGGATGTATCGGCGTCGGCGGGCATTTTGGAAGTTGGGAGGTGAGCGGAGCCAACCTAAGTTATCTTTGGCCCGGCTATATCGATTATCTGGTAGGCGAACAGCACAACCTCTTGGTGGATGACCTGATGAATAAAAACCGACACTTGATGGGAATTGGAACGATAAAGATGGGTGTTGCCGCCAGAGCAGTTTTGTCATCGGTCCGCAAAGGTAAAATGGTGGCGATGCTCTCCGATCAGGATGCCGGTAGGGGGGGGGTGATAATCAAATTATTCGGCCTGCCAGCCTCGACCCCAAAAGGCCCCGCCGCTTTCGCCCTGAAGGCAAAGGTACCCATAGCGATGGGAATTATTATTAGAGAAAAGGGGCCATATCATCGCTTTATATGTGAAAAGCCTATCAGGGTAAAACCGAGTGGAAATAAAGAGGAGGATATCAGACTGCTAACCCAACAATATACCGATGTCCTCGAAAAATATATACGCCTTTATCCCGACCATTGGTTTTGGGCGCACAGGCGCTTCAAATCCACTTTGAAATAAAACTCTATTAGGATTATGAGATACCCTGCCGTTATCGCCCTGTTATTCTTGGTGGCTGGCATCGTGGGAGCCTACTTCCTGACGATTCCCCCTTGGATACCGATAATGATAACCGCAGCGCTTATACTAATATCCTTGATTCTACTGTATTCAGGCGAACGGCGATATCTGAATATCTCCGTTGCCTTACTTTTGATAAGTTTGGGATTTGCCCGAACACAACTGTTTACCAGCCAATACCCGGCTAATCATATTTCAAAATTTACATCCTTAAATACCAAATTGCGCTTTGCCGGAAAAATAGCTTCCGAGCCGGATATCAGGGATTCATACACATATCTGACCCTATCGGTTGATTCCCTCTATATAAGGAATAAATCAATCCCGACAACCGGTAAGGTTTTAGTAAAGATCCGCCCCGCAACCGGCAAGTTTCAATACGGGGATTATGTTTCGGTTTACGGATATCTGAACAATCCCCCTAAACCGGGCAATCCGAACCTCTTCGATTATCGCGGTTATCTCAATCGAAAAGGGATATACGGCTACTGCTCGGTCAAGGGTGATTACAATGTAAATATAATCAAACATTCAGGATATAACGATTTCATCTCGGCAATAATTTTACCGGTGCGCCGATACCTTTTGTCGGTTTTCTCCCAGCTTCCACATAAGGAAAACGGGGCATTATTGGCAGGATTTTTAATCGGGGAGAAAAGGGGGATTCCTGTTAAGATCAGGAACGATTTCATCCGCTCCGGGACGATGCACCTTTTAGCCGTCTCCGGTTCCAATGTGGCTCTTGTCAGTTCGCTATATTTCGTTTTTCTGATGTTTATCCCGATAAAGAAGCGTTGGAAACTGCTGGGAAGTATCCCTGTTTTGATAATCTTCTCTTTTGTCGCCAACAATGAGCCCTCCGTAGTGCGGGCTACGATAATGGTTATAATCGGGATTTCCGCCTATATATGGAGACGCAGGGTAAACCCTTTGAACATAGCCGCCTCGGCTGCGCTTTTGATTTTATCGGTTTATCCATTATGGCTTTTCGATGCCGGTTTTCAGCTATCCTTTGCCGCCGTTTTCGGGATAGTGCTCTGCCTTAAAATGAGAATATTTAAATCCATAAACGGGGAAACCATCTGGGGAAAGTTTAAGGGATATATTATCCGAATAATCTTGATAAGTGCGGCCGCTTTCTTGTTTACCGCTCCGATTATCGCTTATTATTTCAACCGAATAGCGACCTATTCATTAATCGCCAATATTCCCGCCGCAATGCTTATTTCAATAATCACATTTTTGGGTGGAGTGAGTATAATCGTTTTCCCTTTGGGCGGATGGTTGGCTCAGGGCGTTTTGCTGCTGACAGATATTTCAATAACTGTTATATTGGACATAGTCGCCTTTTTCTCCTCTCTGCCCTACGCCAACCCGCTGATACCTTCGCCCTCGCTTTTGACCATCTTTATTCTTTACCTAATTCTCCTCGTCCCGTTGATAATCTCGTGGCAACCCCGTTTAGGCAAAATATTCCTGATATTATTCCTGTTTTTACTGAATGTCGATATATGGGGAGCGAATTACAGGATGACGCAAAAGCGTTGCTCGGTTGAGTTTTTAGATGCGGGTTATTCCAATGCGGTGTTTGTAAGCTTACCGAATAGCAGTAATACGCTTATCTATGCCGGCGATAAGCGAACCTATAAGTCGATAGGCGAAAAATATATATTGCCCCACATTTTAAGGGAAGGATACCGCAAAATAAATAATCTGATATTAACGGAAACCTCCGAGTGGTCTTTTAACGGATTGGATAGTTTGTTGAAGGAAAATATAATCCAAAAGGTGTGGATACCATATAATTCCACAATCAAAGAAAGTATCACAAATACTGGATATGGAGGAAGGATAAGCGAGTTTGATGCAGGGGAAATGCTTTCCGAAAAGGACGATAAAATTAAATACATCATTATAAAACCCGATAATAATTCAAGGAAAGCGGAAACGGATGACGACCATTTTGCCATAATGATTGAAGTCTTTGGCAGGGGCGTCCTTTTTGACGGCAAAACTCCGCCCGATACCGCAAGCGCTCATTTTCAGGAAGCGGAGATAATGCAATTGGATGAATCTTATGCAAAATGGGCGCTGAAGCGAGAAAACGATTGGGTAATACCGGTAATAATAAGCGGAAAGCCCTTCCTTTATTGGCTCGAAGGAAGGGAGGCGGATTACTCATCGATAAAGAGGATCCGTTATAGCGGCGCACAACGATATATTGTGAAGCCTGAGGGAATAACATCTTTTTGAGCGATTAATTTATGCTTACCACAAAACTTAAAAAAGAGCGGGGATTCAATGGGAATTTGAGCTCCATCCCGCTTTTGGATATTTTTCAACTTCTCTTCAGCGGAAGGAAAAGCGGTGTGTTGGAGATCGTGGATGGAGAAAGTAAGACCAAGATTTACCTCAAATCCGGATTGATAATCGCCGCGGAATCCACTATGGATAAAGACCTGTTGGGTAATCTATTTATTAAGCGCTGTCGTCTGCCTAAAAGAGAGTTGAATCAAGCTACCAACCTCCACCGAAAAACGGGGAAGCCTTTGGGGGAGATATTGATCGAGATGGAGATTTTAAGCGAAGTGGAGATAAACAGCGCCTTGAAAATAAAGGTGGAAGAGATTATTTACGATCTGTTCGGCTGGAAATCCGGGAATTTCCAATTCCACGAGGGGGATGTCTCGCCAAGACCTGAATTGGAGAACCCGTTAAATCCGATGAATGTTATAATGGAGGCTACGAGGAGACTTGATGAGTGGGCTCAAATTCAGGAGGATCTGCCTCCGGAAAATTCGATTTTATTCCCGATTATCCCTGAGGATTTCGCAGAGAACGATATACGGATTACAAAAGATGACTTCGCAATTATCACCTCCATCAATGGGAAAAAGAGCCTCCGCCAAATCTTAACCGATAGTCCCTACGATAGATTCACCACGGCCAAATCGATACACCGTTTCATTACAATGGGGCTTTTGGGTTATTCCAAATCCGAAATAGAAGACAACGATAACATCGAGGAAAATCCTCAATCGGTTTTAGAGGAGATTTTAAGATTTCATAAGGATATCTACGAGTTGGTATCGGGTTTCTTTTCCGAATATATGGGTGAAGCGGGAGCGGGGATTCTTACGAAAGTATTCAAAAAACGCCGATATAAAAATTCGATTTTGGACAAAGCGACATCCTCCAACGGGAATACAATCGATTTTTCCAAAGTATCGGAAGGGGATAAAAGTCTAACAGACCTCGCATATCTCTATAAAGTTTCGATTTCCTTTTATGCCTTATCGAAAGCGTATTTGGAAGCGGTAAGGGAATTCTTAGGCGGGGATATTTTTAATGAAGCGACATCCCGTCTTAAAAAGCGGAATTTAAGGCGATTCGAGAGCAGACGGCAACAGCTGATGGCGTTTGGCGTCGAAGAGGAGATATTTAAACTTCTGAATATAAAATAACAAAGCTTAGAGGGGGTTATGCCGAAAATAACATATAGATTGGGATTGGCGATGATAACCTTGGGTTGTCTTTTCGGTTGCTCCGATGCCAATGCCTCTCCTTCTGATTTAAACCCCTTGATGGAAGGCTATGGTGTGATTTATAATCTCCTATTGCTCATAATCTCCCTGCTCGGATTTGTTATCGCTCTTAAAATCAGTAAGGCGTTCCGAAGGGGGCGACTTTTTGCCCCTTGGGTTTTGATAACTTCAGCCTTCGGTTTATTCGCAGCCGACTCCATGCTCGCCTTAATCGGCAGGCTCAACATTTCTGCGGGCTTTAATTCTTTCTATTCTATTTTATGGGTATTGGGTTTTGTTATGCTCCTTGTGGCGGGATATCTTTACAAAAAGGCGGTTTTGAGATAATGGGGGATATGGTTTGGATGAATTAGACCGCAGGATTGAAAAATGCAAACGCATCCTTAAAGGTAATCCCAATTCACAGATATTTGCCGCTTTGGCGGATTGCTACCTAAAAAAGGGCGAACCCCGAAAAGCATACGATATCTGCGCCAATGGCTTAAGGAAATATCCCAATTACGGCTCAGCTCATCTGGTTATGGCTAAAATAGCCCTATCCATATCTAAAATAGAGCTTGCGAAAAAGAGCCTGCAAACGGCTATTGCGTTTAACGGTCGAAACAGGGCTATCGATTATTGGGAGTGCAAAATAGCCATTGAAGCGGGAGAATTGCGAAAGGCGGGGGATCTGATTTCGAAAATCAAAAGATGGAATCGGAATAACTCGGTGATAGCGGAGTTGGAATATATGCTTTATGAAGCACAGAAAACCGATGATAACCCCAACAGGAAGCCCCAAAATATCCATTATGGCGCACAAAATAAGGTATCCGCTATAAACCAAAAGGACACCCTTGCCGATAATGATAAAAACCGGCATATCACCGTTGATTCGATGATAAAATCGATTGCTTCTCTGCCATCGATGGAATATGCGATAGCGTTCAATTTCAACGGCGATGTCCAAGCATCTTATGGTGAAAACGGGAAAATCGAAACGGCGGCGGAATTTGGGAAGGCGGCCGTTCATGGATTACGGCACGGGTTAAGCAAAGCCGGATTCGGGGAACTGAAAGGTTTTCTTTTAGAGGCGGATGATCGGACTGCTTTTCTGCAAAATATGGGAAATTTCTATCTGCTTTGTGAAGGCGATTCAAAGATAAATCTTGGAGTTATCGGATTACAAATCTCGGAGATGCTTAAACAGTTGAAAGGATGATAGGAACTCGATGAATTCAAAAGAAATCATAATGATCTCCTTGGTATCGCTGTTTTTGGGAGTAATGTTTAGCTTCTTTTATCCGGGCGGAGCGGACCTTCCGAGGCCGTTTCCTCCCGTCTTATGGTTTCTCATAGAGTTCTGCTATTACGCTTTCGTCATAGCCTTATTCGATGAAAACACTAATTTCAACGACCATCTTTTCTATGCGGTGGGAAGTTTTCTGTTTCGGGTGACAACATCCTTGGCTTTCGCCGCAGCTTTGGCAACCGCCGGAAACGCTGATTTTAGAACGGCAATCAGATTGGGGATAATCGATTATGTTCCGGAGGTTTTTCCTCTGGTCATAGTTTCCCCCTGGGTGTTATTAACTCTGACAAAGGGCGGTTCATCCACAATTACCGAAAGAGGCACCTCGAGGGTTTTACAAAATACCGCCGGCAGGTTTGCTTATGCCGGTAATCCGTCGAAGGAAAATCCCCAAAAGGAATCAACACCGTCAGGCAATCGGCGGGAGGAGGAGATATCCTCCTCCCACCGAATAACTTCATTTAACGATGCGCTCGAATATTTACGCGGTTTTCGGGGGGTAAAGGGAATTATCCTTACGAACACCGAGGGAACTTTAATCGACTGTCGAGGATATTCGCATCACCAGGCCGAAGAATGGGCGGCTTACGGGGCGGAATTGTTCTCTTATCGGAAGAATATAATCGCATTCGGAATCGGGTCGGAGACGGATATGGATTTGGATTACCTTGAGTTGGCTTCCTCGAGGCGGAGAATTTCGGTTTTTAGGATTTATGAACTGTTATTGATAGTATTCTCCGAGAGGAAATCGGACGAACTGGTAAAGGTGGGCGCTTTGCGGACCGCCGAGATATTGTCAACGATATATAAAAATTACGAAATGAAAATAAGCTCTTCGGCATAAAGGGGATTAGTATGTATGCAACATTAACCGAGCTCAACAAAACAAGCGGGATTAAGGGGAGTATGCTGGTCGGGGCCGATGGGATAATAATAGCCGCCGACCTCGAATCCGATTTGGAGGACGATACTGTCGGCGCTTTATCCGCCTCGATATTGGCGGGTGTCAAAAAAGCGATAAAGCGGCTTAATTATGGTGCATTGAAACAAATAATGGTGGAAGCGGAGAAGGGGAAAATATTCCTCGCCGAATGCAGGTTGGGAATTTTAGTCGTCTTAACCGAGACGGAAGTAAACATCGGGCTTATCCGTCTTGAAATGAAAGCGGCTTTGAAAAAGGTGGAAAACCAAACTGTATCCGTCAACTGACAAAGTTAATAAGCATAAATTAAAGGTGATAGTATGGTTACTATAAATTACGCATTTAAAGAGGTCATCTGCAAAATAGTTTATTATGGTCCGGGGCTTTCCGGGAAAACGACTAATCTCCAATATGTTTTCGACAAGGTTCCGTCAAACGCCCGTGGAGAACTCATCTCTTTGGAGACCGAAGCGGACAGGACCTTATATTTCGATTTCCTTCCGATAAATTTGGGCAGTATTCAGGGGTTGGCGACGAAGTTCCAGCTTTACACGGTCCCGGGACAGGTTTTTTACAATGCGACGCGAAAATTAGTCCTCCGCGGGGTCGATGGCTTGGTCTTCGTGGCGGATTCCCAAGCCGCAAAAATGGATGAAAATATCGAGAGCTTAAATAACCTAAAGGAAAACCTTATCGAGTATGGATACAATTTCGATGAGATCCCTTTGGTAATACAATATAACAAGCGCGATCTGCCCTCTATCGAACCGATAGAACATTTGCAATCGGTTTTAAACCCTAAAAATACCCCTTATTTCGAGGCTGTGGCGACAAGAGGCTTAGGCGTTTTCGACACGCTGAAATCAATTTGTAAGATGGTGTTGGACAACGCAAAGGAACAATCCAAGATGAGGGATATCGGAGAAACGACAGTTGCTCGGAAAGAAGAACATTTCGACGCTCGGCCCAAAGTTTCACAGCAAAATCGGGAAACCGTAAAAACCGTACGGAATCAATCGAACCGCACCAAAAGCGGTCCCGGATTCAAGCCCGGGGTAACCGTGATGACAGACCCATCGGCAAATAAGAAAAAAGCGATAAGTGAGGAAATCGCCCCAACGGTGGATAATCGAGAAATAGATGATCTGAATACCAATTCTACCGGACAGGGAGCCGTTAGGAAAAGAATGGAAAAACAAATTACCCCGACGGACGCAGATTCCCATCCAACCGATTTCTCCGAAGAGATAAATCCCGATGGGAAAGAACAAAAAACCCAACCTCCACCTTTTATCCCCGGTTTCGAAAGGGGAGAAGCGAAACTCGGTGAAGACGAAAAGATCGATAAAAGGGACACATCAAACACCGCAATCGATACCGATGCTGACTATCGAACAGGGAGATCGTCCGAGGGAGCAATTGCCGGTGAACCTCCACCCATACAAAACGAAAACAAGGAAGAAACTTCTATGAATGATACTGCGGTGATAAAAGAATCCCTCCCTCCGAAATCCGATAATCGAAGGGGGAAAACTAATACTGATGATAAATTTGAAAAGGCAGGCGACATCACAGGAGAAGGATTCGATACTGTCACTTCCAAAAATAAAATAGCAAATGGCCAAAAGCAGAATATCCGACCCAATCTTGAACCGAAAAAGAATAAGCGGGGAGGATTGTTCGGGTGGATAAGAAAACTCGGCGGCAAATAAGGAGGTAATAAAGTGAACGGCGAAAATCAGGTGTTTTACGAAAACGACATAAAAGCGATCGATAAGTTGCTCTCTAAATTGATTAACGAGGCGGAAGCCAAATGCGCCCTGTTGGTCAATAAAGATGGTCGATTGATAACGCGTCAGGGCTTCACCAATACAATCGATATAACAGCCCTTTCGGCACTCCTCGCCGGCAGTTTCGCCTCCACGAAGGAGATAGCTCGACTTGTCGGCGAACCGGAATTTTCGGTTTTGTTCCACCAGGGGAAAAGGGATCATATACATATAAATCTTGTGGGCGAAAACAGCATATTGGTGGTCATTTTCGATGACCGAACCACTATCGGGATGGTGCGGTTAATAACCAAAGAGATAACTTATAAATTACTGGCGATAATCGAAAAATCCGGAGATGGACAATCTCGGGACAAAATGGATGAGCAATTTACTTCGATGGCGGAAGACAAATTAAACGATATTTTCAAAGATTAATCCGATTACAGAGAGCTTGTCTTAATGATGCAAATTTCGGGAAACACATCGAATATCGAATTAGGCAATCTTTTGGTCAACGCGGGAGTAATAACCAAAGACCAACTAGAGGAAGCATTACAAATACAGGAAAAGGAAGAAAAAAAGCTCAGTGAAGTATTGGTTAAAATGGGTGCTATTCCTAATGAGGGAGTAGTCACAAAATATATTGGGAAACAATTAAATATAGGCTCAATCCGATTAGAAGACCTTGAGCTTAACCCCGAAATAGTAAAACTTATCCCCAATGACATTGCGCGGAAATTTAATGTCATAGCCGTCTCCAAATTGGGAAGGACCTTGATAGTCGCTATTTCCGACGCAAGCAATATCTATGTGTTGGATGCCATAAAATTCATTACCGGGCATACAATTCAGCCGGTTATCGCTTCCGAGGAATCCATTTCCAAAGCGATAGAGCAGTATTACTTGGAACAGAGTGGCTTGGAGGAAGTTATACGGGGGTTGGGGGATGACGAATTGGAGTTGGTGGAAACCGAATCGGATACCGCCGAGTTAGACCTTCAAGCGATGGTGGAGGACAAGCCTTTAGTTAAGCTCGTCGATTCGATTATCGCCGAGGCAATTAAAAAGAACGCTTCCGATATCCATATAGAATGCTACGAAAGGAGAATAAGGGTCCGCTACCGCATCGACGGTGATCTGCAGGAGATGGCTCCCATACCTTTCAAATACCGCGCCGCCATAATCTCCCGAATCAAGATTATGGCTGAACTCGATATCTCCGAGAGAAGACTTCCGCAGGATGGCAGGATAAAGGTTAAAATGCAGGATAGACATATCGACCTGCGCGTTTCTATTCTACCCACAATCTTCGGCGAAAAGGTTGTGATGAGGATATTGGACCCGAAAAGCCTTATGGTCGATATGACAAAATTGGGGATGCCTCAACGGGCATTAGATAATTTCAAAAGGGCGATTCATTTGCCCTATGGCATCATATTGGTAACGGGACCCACCGGCTCGGGTAAAACCACTACCCTGTATTCCGCACTGAAAGCCCTGAACACCGTTAATGTCAACATTATGACTTCCGAAGATCCGGTCGAGTTTAATTTCGATGGGATAAACCAAGTAGCGGTCAGAAGCAATATCGGATTGACTTTCGCCGCTGCCCTGCGGTCGTTCTTGCGTCAAGACCCGGATATAATTATGGTCGGTGAGATAAGAGATGAGGAAACCGGGGAGATAGCGATTAAAGCCGCCCTGACGGGACATTTGGTTTTTTCGACTTTGCATACCAATGATGCCCCATCGACAATTATGAGATTAATCGATATGGGGATACCTGATTACTTGGCGGCTTCGGCCGTAAAATTGATTATGGCGCAGCGTATCGTTAAGAAAATATGCCCGTCCTGTAAATATGAGCTAAAGAAAAAACCGGAAGGATTGTCGAAATTGGGTCTCACCCCAGAGGAGATAGAAGCAATGCCGGTTTATGCCGGTAAGGGTTGCCCAAGGTGCAACGGGACCGGATATTCGGGACGAACCGGGTTGTACGAGGCAATGCCGATAAGCCTTGAAATAGAGAGGATGATTATCAATAAAGCTTCTCCCGAGGAAATCAAGGAGCAAGCTATAAAAGAGGGTATGATTACTCTCCGCCAAGCCGGCATCGAGAAAATCAGACAGGGAATTACTACTTGGGAAGAGGTAGTTGGCGAAACCGTCGGTTGATATAATATCAATCCGATTTCAGTCGATATATGCTATAGGAAAACTGTTTTTAAGAGGGTAAAATGGTCGGTTTACAGGAACTGTTAAAAAAGATGATAGATAAAAACGCATCCGATCTGCATCTTACCGTAGGGAGCTCCCCACAATTGAGAATCGACGGCCAATTAACCAAAACCGATTACGAAAGACTTAACCCCGAAACCACCCGAAGGTTGGCATACAGTATTATGACTGAAAAACAAAAGCTCCTTTTCGAAAAAAAGTCCGAGTTGGATCTTTCCTTCGGCGTGGAAAACCTCTCCCGTTTCAGGGTAAATATTTTTATGCAGAGGGGAAATGTCGCCATAGCGATTCGCCAAATACCGTTTAGGATTCGCACCTTCGATGAATTGGGATTGCCGAAAGTCGTGTCCGACTTGGCTAATCTCCCGCGTGGATTGGTACTTGTAACCGGGCCCACCGGTGCGGGGAAATCGACAACTTTAGCAGCCATAATCGATAAGATAAACAGGGAGAGACATGAACATATAATCACGGTGGAAGACCCGATAGAGTTTCTCCATAAACATAATAACTGTATAATAAATCAACGAGAGGTCTATGCGGATACCGAGTCATTCGCCAGCGCCCTGAAATATGCGATGCGTCAAGATCCCGATGTCGTACTGATAGGAGAGATGCGCGATCTAGAAACTATGCAATCGGCACTCACCATATCCGAGACCGGGCATTTGGCTTTCGCCACCCTGCATACCAATTCCTGCGCCGAATCGATTAACAGGATAATCGATGTGTTTCCGATGAATCAGCAGGAACAGATTCGGGTTCAGCTGTCATTCACCCTGCAAGCGGTCATAGCTCAACAGCTGATTCCAAAAGTCGGTGGAGGGCGGGCTTTGGCATTGGAGATACTTATATGCACACCGGCGATAAGAGCGGTTATCCGAGACGATAAGGTCCATCAGGTTTACAGCCTTATGCAAGCCGGACAGAAATACGGAATGAAAACGATGAACCAATCATTGTTTGAATTGTATTCCCAGAGAAAAATAACGCTCAACGATGCGATGGGAAGAAGTTCCAATCCGCAGGAGTTGAGCGAAATGATTTCGCGCCGCGGAGGCCAAATGGTCGGGAGCGGCACAGCATTTAATAAATTTTAAGAGGGTGAACGCTGATGCCTCAATTCGATTACAAAGGCAAAACATTGGGGGGAGCGGAAGTCTCCGGGGTTTTAACCGCAAAAAACAAACAGGAGCTGGAGCGGGTGCTCCGCCGACGGAAAATATTGGTTACTCAAGTAAACAAGAAACCGTCTCAAATAAATATCAGCTTTGGCAAAAAGAAAATAAAAAAGATCGATATATCCAGATTCACGCGACAATTCGCCACTATGATCTCAGCTGGTTTGCCTATGGTGCAATGTCTGGAAATTTTAGCCCAACAATCGGAAAACCCCGAGATGCGCAGAGTAATCAACGAGATTAAGGAATCGGTTCAGGGCGGAGCCACGCTATCGGAATCATTAGGCAAGCATAAGAAGGTTTTTGACGATTTATATGTCAATATGGTGGAAGCCGGGGAGATAGGCGGAGCATTGGATGTAATCCTGGTGCGATTGGCAATATTCAGGGAAAAAGCGGATGCGCTTGTGCGTAAGGTTCGGGGTGCAATGATTTATCCGATCGTTGTACTTACCGTTGCGTTGGGGGTCACTTTCGGTATGCTCACATTTATTGTTCCGGTATTCGCCAAGATGTTCGCCGGGTTAGGAGCGGAACTCCCTGCTCCTACCGTTTTCGTCTTAAACTTAAGCAATGCGCTCAAAGCGAATATCCTTAATATCGGTATCGTAATAGTGGCTCTAATATTCCTGTTCAAATGGTACAGCCGCAAACCCAAAGGTAAATTGACAATCGATAAAATAAAGTTGAAAATTCCGCTTTTGGGAACTCTGATTAGAAAAAGCTCCGTCTCGAGGTTTACAAGAACCCTGGGAACCTTACTCTCTTCCGGCGTAGCCATATTGGATGCGCTCGATATCACCGCTAAAACGGCGGGCAATTCCGTCGTGCAGCAAGCTATTAGACGATCCGTAGTCTCGATCGCCGAAGGTGAAACGATTACCGCGCCGTTAAAGGAATCGGGGGTATTCCCGCCTATGGTTACCCAGATGATATCCGTAGGGGAAAAAACGGGAGGCCTCGATGAGATGCTGTCTAAAATAGCCGACTTTTATGATGAGGAAGTGGATGCGGCGGTAGCAGCCCTCACTTCGGTAATCGAGCCGGTGATAATTGTTTTTCTCGGTGCCGTGATGGGAGGAATCCTAATAGCTATGTACTTGCCGATGTTCGATATTATCGGCAAAATATCGTAAACCGCATAAATATGCCAAGATGAAAGGGGAGAAGCACAACAACACAACGGGATCCAACAGCTTGACATTACTGCTTCTCCCCCGTTTCATTGCCTTTATCTCCCTGTTCGGAAGCGCTATTTTTATCCTCAACTCGAAATTGTTCGTCTTCAAATTACTGCTCCTTTATGGGGTGGCATCACTTGTCTATTTGACCCTGTTATTTTTGCGGAAGAAAATAATCCGCCTTCATTTACAAAACATACTAATCATCCACATACTTTTCGAAGTAATTATCTCCGGAGTGATGGTATATCATTCCGGCGGCGGCAACAGCCCGTTAGTCCTTTTCTTTATCCTAAGCATAGCTTCGGCTGCAATGGTTTATCAGTTGTCCGGGGCTTTATATATAACTTTATCATCGGTTATAAGTTATTTGACCGCCACCTATTTCGCACGGCAGGATTTATTCGTCAACTTATCATTTTTTAGATTATGGGAGAACATCGCCGGCAACAAATCGCTGTTTTTCACAATAATGCTGAATATCGTCTTGTTCACGATAGTCGGCATCATTTGCGGCTATATCGCTTATCATTTGAAAAAGGGGGGAGCCCTTTTGAAGAATACCGAGAGGGAGCTGAAAAAAGCCCGCTCCCTGACGATGGATATTCTTGAAAGTATGGGAAGCGGTTTGATTTGTATCAATGATTTTAGTGAACTGTTGATGATTAACCGAACTGCAAAAGCGATATTAGGGTTAAATATGGACGATCAGGGGGGAGGACATTTATTCGATTATTTTCGGGGACGGCTGTTGCCATTGGCGAAATTCCTCCATAACTCGCTTAGCCATCCCCTCCATTCCAAACAATTCGAGCTGATAATCCACTCACCTGACGGGGCGAAAATTCCCTTGGGGATTTCGGTTTCACCGTTATCCGAAGGCGAACATGGGGGCAAGGGGATTATCGCGGTCTTTAACGACCTCACGGAATCGATAAATATGCAGCTTAAATTGAGGACTTACGACCGCTTGGCGGCGGTAGGAAAACTCTCCGCCGGAATAGCGCACGAAATTCGCAATCCCCTAACTTCGATTTCCGGCTCGGTGGAAATTCTCAAAACGGAATTGGAACTACGGGGATCAAACGCAAAGCTGATGGAAGTCATCATAAGGGAAACCGAAAGGCTGGACAGAATTATCGCTGAATTTTTAACTTATGCCCGCATAAAACCCTCAAAACCGACAGTTATCGACCTTATCTCCATTATCCGGGAGGTTATAGGGTATTTTCATCATCAAAGCGAATATGCGGCAGATATCCGTCTCCAAGAGGGGTTTCAACAACAGCTGATGATTTACGGGGACAGAGAAAAATTAAAACAGGTATTTATCAGAATTATCTTAAATGCGATACAATCCTCGACGGCAAATACCCCTAAAATGGAGATAGGGCGGAAGGTCGATTTAGGCAAAAGACAGTTTATTATAACTGGTGATTTCAACAACCCGATCAGGGAATTTCGCAGAGCGGATGAGGAAAGGGTATTGGATTCGGGGGAATACGAAACGGTTTCAATACGGGACTACAGCGGGGGGATCAGGGCGGATAGGATAGAGAAGATATTCCAACCCTTTTATTCCACCCGTCAGGGAGGGAGTGGGTTGGGGCTTCCCATCGTGCAACGGTTAATGGAATCTATGGAAGGTGTTATAATATTTGAAACCACCGAAGGCGACGGCTCGGTTTTCACAATATGCTTAAAAAGGGTTAAAACGGGTAGCTCCCCAAAATCGGTCTTTGCCGAAACAAAGGGTCTGTTATCTGTCGGTTCTTAAGAATACCGTCAATCCGATAAGAAAACTTACGACTCCAATCCCGAATAAAACTCCCAAAGGCAGAAGCATCTCGCCAAAGGAAAAATTCCGCCATATCGCTCCCTCGAATGCCAAAATACCCCATTTAACCGGGCTGATATTACTTAAAAGCTGTAACCATTTCGGCAGGAACATCAACGGAACCATAGCCCCGCCTATCATCGCAAAGACAATAAATATCCCCCATCCCGCACCGCTTACCGCCCTCTCGGTTTTCCCGAAGACGCTCACGAGCATCATAATACCCATAAAACAGAACCCATTGAAAACGGCTGCCAATAGAATTTTTGAGGGATGATTCAACCGCACCCCAAAAAATAAATTGCCGACAATCAACAACAGCAAACTCACCGAAACCGCAGTGATAAAGGTAGCCAACCCTTTTCCCCCCAATATCTGCCCAAGCGAAATAGGGGCTATTTTAAGGCGTATCAGGGTTCCGGAGGTTCTCTCTTTCACCACCAAAATGGCAAATGCCGATGCACATCCTATAAGCCCCCATAATATCGCCGCGGGGAAAAATATCTCGAAAGAATTCTTGGGAGAATCATCGATTGAGGTTTCCACATCCTCCACCGGAACAGACCCCATCTCCGCCATCGGACCTTGGGCATAAACGGAGGAATCGACATTGGACAGAAAATATTCCAAATCGCCGAACAGACTATCCAATAAACCCTGTTGCTTGGTATCCAATCCTGATGATTCTTTAAGCGACAACCGTTTCTTCTTGACAATTTTCAGGGCGGAATCGGGAGAAGCATATCTGCTGAATGCCGCAGAGTAAAGTTTCTGGGTTAATATCCCTTGAAGGAACCCCGCTTCGGCTTTCCGCGAAGGGTCCATCCCCACTTCAATAGGTATATTACCGCCGAAAGGAAAAGCCTCCGATTCGCCGAATCCCTTCTTAAGGATTATATAAGCCGCTGTCTTGCCTTTGCGTACCCTACCAACCGCATCGTCCTTATCGGTCATCAATATCGACAAGGACTCCGATTTTTTGAGCTCCCCGATGAAATTTTGTGAGGCGCTCGTTGAATCCTCATCCACTACTGCCACGCTGATAGCCGAACTCCCCCCATCACCCGAAAATATGATTCCAAAAAATAGTGCGAATAAGAAAGGAAAAGCCAATACCCAAAACAACCCGAACCTGTCCCTGATTAATATCCGTAAGTCCTTTAATGCCAATGTAATAATAGGTCCCATCAGTCGCGTAAACTCCTGCCGGTCAAATTTAGAAAAACAGCTTCCAAATCGGACTTCACTATTTTTATCTCTTTGAATTTAATGTTTTTTTCCATCAAGCGGGCTAAATCTTCAAGCGGATGCTCGGTTTCAAGTCGGAGCTTGGTTTTACCGATCAAGCCGGGTATCCTTTCCATATCAGAGGGGGGCGATTGTAGTTCCGCTTCGATTACTGACATCCCGCCGTATTCCTCTATCAAAGCCTCAACGGTATCCAAAGCCAACAATTTACCATAATCTATTATGCCCACTCGCTCGCAAAGCCTTTGCGCTTCTTCGATATAATGAGTTGTATAGACTATGGTTTTCCCTTCGGATTTCAACTGCTCTATTCGGTCGAAAATCTGATTGCGGGATTGGGGATCGACTCCTACCGTCGGTTCATCCAAAAAGAGTATGGGTGGATTGTGGATTAAAGCACAGACAAGGTTTAAGCGGCGTTTCATCCCGCCCGAATAGGTCTTTACCAACTCGCTCCGTTTATTTTGTAGCCCCGCAAAATCCAAAGTCCAGTCGATTTGTTTTTTAAGTTTTACCCCCCTTAATCCATAGAGTTTTCCGAAAAATGCCAAATTCTCCTCACCGGATAATTCATCATAAATGGCTAATGATTGGGGAGCGTATCCGACCAAACGGCGGATATCCGAGTTTTTACGGTTATCCGTCCCCTTTATTAATATTTTTCCCTCGTCGGGTTTAAGTATTCCTGTAAGCATATTTATTGTGGTGGTTTTACCGGCGCCATTGGGACCGAGCAAGCCGAAGGTTTCCCCGGGGCGTATTTCAAAGCTTATTCCATCGACCGCGGGAATATCCCCATAATACTTTTTTATATTTTCAGCTTTAATCATAAATTCATTTATCCGATGATTGTTAATGCGAGTAATTGCTCCAAACAATATCGGGTTTACCCTGTGATGTCAATAGCATACTTTACTGATACGGAAATCGATTAAAAAAGTTACGATAAATGTTCAATCACGGTTTATCTTACAACCCTGTAAAAGGGGAAACGGAATAATTCATTTTGCGATTTTGAGAAATTCCTTGATTATTTCGCTTCGAGGCGAGTTCAGGAAATTATCCGGCGGCGCCGATTCGATTATCCTGCCGTTATACATAAAATGCATCATCGAAGCGACATCCCGCGCAAAATCTATCTCATGGCTTATCACCACCATAGTCATTCCCTCCCCCGCTAATTTCCGTATCACTCTAAGCACCTCCGCCGTCATCACCGGATCCAAAGCGGAAGTAGGTTCGTCAAAGAGCATTATCTTGGGCTTCATACACAATGCACGCGCAATAGCCACCCGTTGAGCCTGCCCCCCCGAAAGTTCCGCCGGTAAGGAATTCTCCTTCTCCGACAATCCAACCTTGCGCAACAACTCTCGGCTTATCTCCAACGCCTTCCTCACCCTCCGTTTACGGACCACCCTTTGCGCCAACATCAAATTCTGCAGAACGCTCAAATGGGGAAAAAGATTATAATGCTGGAAAACCATCCCGATTTCGCTTCTTATCTCGGCGATACTTTTACGGTTTCGAGCGAGATAAACATTATCGATGATGATTTCGCCCGAATCGATCCTCTCCAAACCGTTCAGGCAGCGGAGGAATGTGCTTTTGCCCGATCCCGACGGTCCCAAAAGCACCGAGACCTCCCCGGAGGCAACCTCCATCGATACTCCATCCAAAACCTTCAACTTCCCAAAATTTTTGTACAGATTTTTAGCGGTTATCATTATCGATTGACCCCAAGCCCCTTTATACGGTATTTCTTCTCAATATAAGAAACCAATTTCGCCAAACTCAAGGTCATAGATAAATAAATCAACCCTACGACCAACCAGGTTTCAAAATCAACGAAAAATTGGGAATAATATTCCCTGCCCGCACGGGTCAGCTCGCGCAACCCGATAATCGATACCAACGAGGAATCCTTGAGGGCGGCGATAAATTCATTTGCCACCGGTGGTATAATCATACGGCCCGCTTGTGGGAGGATGACATATCGCATAGCCTGACCACGACTCATCCCGAGCGAGAGAGCGGATTCCAATTGCGCCTTCGGAACAGAACCGATGCCCGCCCTGATTATCTCCGCCAAATAAGCCGAATAACAAATCGAAATCGCTGTGACGCCGGCGTAAAATCTGTCTAAATTCAAAATCTTTCCCAAGCCGAAATAAATAAAAAATATCTGCACCAACAAAGAACGCCACGAATAACATCCGTGTAAATACCGAAGAATTTGCTTAATAATTTTATGCGGGAAACACGCCCTACCGCAACTATAAGACCTAAAATCAAGGCGATGATAAATGACGATACCGTAATGTAAATAGTCATCGGCACCGCAGGGAGCAGATATTTTAATATATCAAACAGAGTGCCAATTCCCGAACTGACCTGCCCAAACATTTTCCCTAACCTTTACCGGAACCATTTATCCTGCAATTCCCGCAGTTTCCCCGAAATACGCATCATCGACAGAACGCTGTTGATTCGCAGAAGAAGCCTCTTGTCCGTCGGACATACCGCAATCCCATACCGTTCGCTGGTTAACGGTTTCCCGACTATTTTAGCCCCGCCTTTTAGGGCGATTATCCTCTTGGTGGTAGGTTCGTCATTGATGACGGCGTCGATATGCGAATTTTCCAAGTCGAGAAAGGCCGCACCGATATTGTCAAATGAAATTACTTCGGCATCGGGAATCCTTTTAGCCACTATCTCCCCCGTTGTCCCTAACTGAACGCCTATCTTTGCCCCTTTCAAATCATCCACTCCCTTTATGTCCCGCCTGTCGGTGCGGACAGCTATGACCTGACTGGCGTAGTAATATGGATCGCTGAAAGCGACAACTTTCTCTCTTTCCCCTGTAATAGTCATCGCTGAGATTATGACCTCGTATTTGTGCTCCAAAAGGCCGGGTATTATCCCATCGAAAGGGGTAACGATAAATTTCGGTTTTACTCCTATCTCATCGCATATCGAACTTATCAAATCGATATCGAAACCGACCAATTTACCGGTGTGAATATCTTTGGTCTCAAACGGCGGATAAGTGGCATCGGTACCGATACGCAACACACCTTCGGATATAACCTTATCCAAAGTATCGTTATATTTATCCCCCCCACACCCCAGAAGCGGAAGCAATACCGCAAGACAGACAGCAATTAGCGGAAAAAAGAGGGATTTTTTGTTCACGGCTGACCTATATTAAAAATAATGCGCTTGATTTCAATTCGACATAGCCGACTTATTGCGGATAATAAAACCAAAAGCTCCGATTATGGCAACAGATTAAAGCAAACCCAATTTCGGAGAATAAGGAAATTATTTATGGCTGATTTGTTATGGGAAAGTGGTTTCCGAATCGGCGGCGCTTTCGGAGATGGGCTCTCTATGAGAACGCTCCAAATCATAAAATGACGCATATTCGCGGACGAATGCCAGTTTGACCGTTCCTGTGGGGCCATTTCTTTGCTTGCTGATGATAACCTCCGCCAAATTCTCCAGAGAGTTCCCGTCTTTATCGAAAGTCTTTCCATAAAATGCCGGGCGATAAATGAACATTACAACATCAGCGTCCTGCTCGATGGAACCGGATTCCCTCAAATCGGAGAGTTGAGGCCTTTTTTCGCCACCGCGCTTTTCCACATCGCGGCTCAGCTGGGACAGTGCGACGACCGGCACATCCAGTTCTTTCGCCATAGCTTTTAGTGAACGGGATATATAGCTTATTTCCTGATTGCGGTTTTCGGCGGAGCGCGGACCCCTCATCAATTGGAGGTAATCCACAATTACCAACGCTAACCCATAATGGGATTTCAAGCGCCGTGCTTTGGCTTTCATCTCCAAAACGCCGATATTCGCCGAATCATCAATAAAAATCGGAGCATTCATAAGGGGAGTCGCACTATCCAAAAGCGATTGAATCTCGTGCTTTCTCAATCCCTTACGAAGTTTCAGGCTCGATATCTTAGCCTGACTGCAGATAATCCGTTGCACCAATTGTTCTTTGCTCATCTCCAAGCTGAAAAACCCAACTACTCCCCCCCTTAGGGCGACATTGGTCGCAATTGCTAGGCTGAGGGCTGTTTTCCCCATGGAGGGCCTGCTGGCTATAATTATCAAATCCGATTTTTGAAATCCCGCCGTCAGGGTATCCAAATCACCGAAACCACTGGGGACACCGGAAAGCTCACCATCCCTTTCGCTGTAATCAGCGATAATATCGAAAGCATGAGGAAGCAATTTGGGCAGTTGGACAAAGGTCTGTTTGAGCCGTCCTTCCCTGATGGCGAAGATTTTATGTTCGGACCTATCGAGGAGGTCGTCCACATCCTGAATGGGGCCATAACATTCGGAAATAATGGAAGTGGCTGCCGTAATTAATTGATTGAGTGTTGATTTCTCTAAAACTATACGACAATGGTCGGTGACCAATCCTGCGGTAGCCACCGATTCGGTTAAGGAGGTTATATATCCTCTGCCGCCGACATCCTCGAGTTCCCCTTCCTTTATCAGCTCATCGGTGACAGTCATCAAATCAGTGGCCTCCCCTTTATCGAAGAGCCTTACAATCGCCCTGAATATCTTTCGGTGTGCTTCCCTATAAAAATCATCGGCTGTAATCAGCTCCAATGTCTGCGGAACCGCCTCATTGTATATCAGCATAGCCCCTAAAATCGCTTGTTCGGCATCAATCGCTTGTGGAGGAATTTTATCCTTGACCAGCCCCTTTATGAGTGAAGACTTACTTTTTCTCTCAGCCATATCAAAACCCCTCTTCGAATACGATATCAATCGAACTTTTCATCCGGCAATCCATTTATCTTAAGGTAATAACGCCTGAGCCTTTTCACATCCTCCCAAGTAGCCCGTTTGTATTGCTGAAATCTCAAAAGCGCCGCCGGATGGTAAGTCACAAATACCCTTATACCTTTATAGCTGTAATCGTTCTCCCGCATTTTCCCCAACGGAGCTTTGGTATCCAACAGAAATTGAGCGGCGATACGCCCCAAGCAACAAATAATCTGTGGTTTGATGAGCTCTATCTGTCTGTCCAAATATGGCATACATTTTTCCGCTTCATCGGGGAGGGGATCACGGTTATTGGGAGGACGGCACTTAAGGATATTGGCGATATATACTTCCTCGCGGGTGAAATTAACAGCCGATAGAATCTTATCCAGCAATTTCCCCGCTCTGCCAACAAAAGGTATCCCCTGCAGATCCTCATCCCTTCCCGGAGCTTCGCCGATCAACATTAACTTTGCATGAGGATCGCCATCGCCGAATACGAAATTGGTTCTCGTTTTTCCCAATGAGCATTTCTGACAATTTTTTATTTTTTCCCGATACTCATCCAAAGTCATAAAAATGTCCTGCGGTTCGGATAAATATATCTCCCTTTCCCCGGATTCCAAAAGCTGTTTGATATATGCGCCTTTGGGAGTCATCTTTTTAATCAATCCTTTATTCCCTGCCTGCTTTTGATTTCAGAATAGCTGAAACCCTTTTTAGTATCTCCTGCGCCAATCTCCGTTTGGACATAAGCGGGAGGCTTTCGATCTTTCCATCGGCGTATATAAAATCCACCCGATTGGTATCGATATTAAACCCCGCTCCGGACTCCTTAGGATTATTCAAAACGATAAAATCCAAATTTTTGGCGGCGAGTTTTTTCCTGGCGTTAATTAAACCGTTTTCGGTTTCCAAAGCAAAACCTATTATCACCTTATCGGCTTTATGCAAAGCCAAGGAGCTGAGAATATCCTCCGTTGGCTTTAGCCTAAGGTTCAAATCGTCCCCCAATTTTTTAATTTTGCCTTCGCTCGGTTCCACGGGGGTATAATCGGCGACCGCAGCCGCCATTATCAATACATCACATTCATCAAAATTACCCCTGACCCCTGAAGCCATTTCGGCGGCGGTATTGACTTTAATGACCTCAACACCTCTCGGATTCGGTAATTCGCTCGGTCCGGCAATTAGTTTCACCTCCGCTCCCAACGCCAAAGCCTCGATAGCCAAAGCGTAACCCATTTTACCAGAAGAACGATTCGAGATATACCGTACGGCATCGATCGGTTCCTCAGTGCGGGAAGCGGTGATAAGCATTTTTATTCCCCTTAATTCGCCGTTTGCGGATAAAATCGACAAGGCCGTTTCATAAATCTCCGAAGGTTCAGCCATTCTTCCTCTGCCGATCCATCCACAAGCCAAATCCCCGGTTTCGGGACCGATGAAATAAAATCCGAACGATTCCAATTTACGGACATTCTCCCGAACCGCCGGATAATCCCACATATTGGAATTCATAGCCGGAGCGATAAGTATCGGACATCCCGCAGCCGCAAAAACGGTCGAAAGCAGATCATCGCATATACCCGATGATGCCTTGCCTAAAAAATTCGCCGTTGAGGGAGCAATGATAAAAATATCCGCCCAGTCGGCTAAATCTATATGGTGGGTGGAAAAATGCTTGTTTTTGGGAAACATCTCCACCGACACTTCATTGCCCGATAAGGTTTCCAAAGTAAGGGGGGTGATAAATTCACGGGAGGCTTTAGTCATTATGACCCTGACCTCGAAATCCCTCTTGACAAACATCCGCACCAATTCCGCGGATTTATAAGCCGCTATACCCCCTGTTATTCCCAACAGAATTTTGCGCTTTTCCACTACACCATTACCCTAAAAATCGATTATTCGGGGAGAAAAATTTATCAAGGCATAAACCCATTTTCCTCTCGCCGGCGAAACAATAATCGGGGAATTATAACCGTTAACACAATTTCAAGATTCGAAAGCGGGAATACGGACACATTCCGATAGCAACGGATTAAGTTTTGAGCTTAATTGACTTTTAGATCACCGTTTTGTTCTGTCCCGTAAATATCGAAATCGGACAACCCTTCTTGCGCACTATCGACCAAGAACGACCATGCCAAATTGCGCACTGCGGCGGCTCCCAGTTTGCCGTTAGGACCCAAGATTGCCCGTTCGATTATCATCTCTATTTGATTATCATCAATTACGCCCAATTTTCTCATTTGAATCAATGTCCCGTACCCATTGGTGGTAAAATGGTCGCGCTCATAATCGGAAAGGATACGGTGGTAGCTCCCGGAGTAGTTTGTTTTTTTACCCTCGACGACAAATTCCGGCTGATAAAATTGCTCCAATACCCACAGATAAGCGCTGTTTATTTCGTTGTCGGTGAATCCCTGACTCCTTAAGTCTTCAGCCATTTGTTTGAGGCCGTCCAAGCGTCCGTTATTTTCTTCCAAGTGCCGCATAAAATAGATAACAATTTCCAAAATTCTTTCGCCCAATTTTAACCTCGTATGGAGTTTTTAGTTCGTAATTATTATAACAACTTTGCTTTCCATAAGCAAGATTTTTATACCCTCGCATCAAATTTAAATCTATATGGAATTACACTTACTGGCTCAAAGAATCAGGTAAGGATTTATCCACTATCGTATTGCCGGACACTATCGAATCCCCTAATTCCGCCTTGATTTTCTCCGCTAAAACTTTGGAAAACAGTTGAGCCCCTTTATGATTAAAATGGCTCATATCGGAAAAATATTCATTATGCCCATAAAACAGGGTATCAAAGGACATATCCCAAAACGGAACATTATAATCGGCGGCGATCTTTTTAATTACCTTATATGATTTTAACTTGTAATCCAATTCCGCCCTCGGATATTTATATCGCGGCAAAATAACAACAAAGGGTTTGGCTCCGACCTCAATGGATTTTGTAATTATACCGGTATATGCTTCCACTAAATTGGGGTCTAAATCAGCAATTATTTTCCCCTCCATATCCGCAGGTTGATTAGCAACATCGATATCAGGTCTTACGACCTTATGTCGGGGAACATATCCTTTCCAATCTTTCTTGGGTTTGTGCCTCTCTTTAAGCGACTTAAGTATTGTGGAATTAAAAGGATAAACCCTTGAAATAAGCTTGAATTTCTCAAAACTACCTCTCAAATCCACAAAGCGCCGAATCTCGGGGTGAGAACGATAATATGGCAATAAGCAAGAGAGTTTATCATAACCATTACTCCTCTTGGCAAGTCCGTTTGGAGGCATATCCACTATAACTATTTTAGGGTTATGTCGCTTCAAAATCGCACTTAATACCGCATAAGAAAATATTATACTCTGCGCCCCTCTAGCCGCATTATAGCTCGAATATCCCAATATATCGGTGAATATTTCGGGGATACATCCATGATGTATTCTTGAATCCCCTAATAATAAAATATCCTCATTAGCCTTATCCATCGCATAATTTAGGGAATAGTCATCACCTGATTGCTGCGAGAAATATAAATACTTAAGTAAACTACCGCCGATAAAATCCAAGACCAATAGAATAACGATAAAAAGGACCAGTTTATAAGCTAAATAAATCTTAGAATTGGAAGTAGATAAACTGCCCGCCATCAAAAACTCCAACAGCCAAAATTATTAATACGAGAAAAGCATACGACAAATGCCTTATTATAGGAATACGATTATCGAAAAGAGAAAACTTGTTATCAAAGAATTCTTGTTTTATCTCCACCATCATTAAAAAACCGATCCCGAATAATCCATATAAAAGCATAGTTGTTTGCGCTACATACAAACTACCCTTCAACAGGAAAACTTTTTCGGCGATTTGAAACGCATCGGAGAGGGAATTTGCCCTGAAAAACATCGCCAACAAGGAAAATAATGTAAAAGTAATAAGTATTCTTATGAAATTGTGAAAACGCGGGAATCTATCAAGACGGATTAAGTGTACGAACCATTGACGGATTCCGGCAAACACCCTTGAGGATGCCAAACAAATGCCGTGAATTGCCCCCCAAATTATAAAAGTCCAATTTGCGCCATGCCATAAACCACTAATGGTAAATACCACAATTACATTGAAAAGCCAACGCGATTGGCTCACCCTGCTCCCACCCATAGGAATATATACATAATCCTTAAACCAGGTCGTTAACGAGATATGCCATCGCCTCCACACCTCCGGAAACGATTTTGCCAAAAACGGACGACGGAAATTCTCCATCAAATCATACCCCATAATTCGGGCGCTTCCTATAGCAATATCGGAGTAGGCGGAGAAATCGCAATAGACTTGAAATGAAAAAAACAAAGTTGCCAATAAAAGAGTAATACCGGAATGCTCGGATTGATTGTTATAAACGGAATTTACTATAATAGCAAGCCTATCCGCTACCACCAATTTTTTGAAATATCCCCATATAATCTGTTTCATCCCAGATGAGAAGTTCTCATAGGAATACTTCTTTTTCTCAAACAATTGGGGAAGCAGACGGGTCGAGCGCTCAATCGGCCCCGCAACCAATTGCGGGAAGAAGGAAACATATAACGCAAACATTCCCAAATGCCTCTCCGGTTTTTTTACTCCTCGGTAAACATCTATTGAATAGCTGAGGGTTTGAAAAGTATAAAATGAAATCCCGACAGGGAGAAGTACTTTCAATTCAGGGATATTGAGCATTAAATTGTAGTGGCTGAACAGTGCCCGAAAGGATTCATTGAAGAAGTTAAAATATTTAAAAGTTCCCAGCAAACCGAGGTTGGTTATCAAACTTAAAATAAGGTATTTTTTCCTTTTCCTTTTATCATCGGTCTGCCCCATTTTCAAGCCGGCGGTATAATCGATTAAGGTAGAGGTAATTATCAAAATGATATACTCCACCTTCCAACACATATAGAAATAATAACTCGCAGCTAACAATAATATCCAGCGATAGCGATGGGGAAGAGAGAAATAAAGCATCACAACTATCGGGAAAAAGATTATATAATGTATTGAATTAAAAAGCATAGTCTTAAAACGAGGACATATTAATGATTTATTTGATAAATAATTACGAAGTTCAAAATCAATCCCATAATATTTAATTTTCCATCAAAATCAAGTATTTTTTGCTGATGTATAGACTGTTTTTCATTGAAGATGAAGTTTATTCCTTAAAACTCAGATGAATTCGGAAAATACTTCCTTTCCCGGGAGTACTGTCAACGCTTACCCTACCTCCGTGAATTAGAGCTATATGCTTCACTATCGCCAGCCCCAAACCCGTCCCTTCCTTTTTTATATCTCTGGTTTCATCGGCTCTATAAAACCGCTCAAAAATACGAGAAAGGTGCTTTTTCCCAATTCCAATACCCTCATCCGCTACGGAAATAACTACTTCATTATCCATCTTCGCGGCTTTTATAATTACCTCAGAATTCCTGTTGCTATAATTGATTGCATTATCTATCAAATTGATAACCGCACCTTCTAAAAGAGATGGGATTAACCGCACTTGAAGTGTCTCATCGCATATCAATTTAATATCAATACCCTTCTCGTTAGCCTTGCTTGAGCAACTCCGCACCGCAGAGATCAATATCTCCTTTATCCATCTGCTTTCGAAAGATTCAAAGGCTTCCTGCGGCTGTTGTTCCAATTTCGATAAAGTCAAGAGATCGCCTATAATATCGTTTAAATTATTCGTCCGTCTTTCAATTATCTCCAAAAACCTAACCGCCTCGTCACGGTTATCCAAAGCACCATTTTTAAGTGTTTCAACAAATCCCTTAATCGAGGTTATTGGGGTCCTTAACTCATGGGAGACATTAGCCACAAAATCCCGCCGTATTTTTTCCAAGCGATGGATATTGGTTATATCATGCAGAACAATTACCGCGCCTAATTTATTACTATCGGCATCCTTCAACAATGTTCCGTGCGCTTGAAGGTATTTATCCTTGTCATCGTATAGGATTATCTCCCCCTCGATCGGCGTTTTACTCGATAAGGATTTAGTAATAAATTTATGAAGATGTGGATTTCTTATAATTTCCTGAATTGATGCTCCCCGTATATTTTCCGCGGAAATTTCAAACATCGAAGCGGCGGTTTTATTTATGTCGATGATTCGTTCTTCGGTATCCACCGCCAAGACTCCCTCTACCATACTCGATAAAACTGCTTCCTGCTCATTCCTCTGCCTGACAATGGTTTTTATCCTTTCCTCCAATTGTGCCGCCATAGAGTTCATCGCTTCCGCAAGAAGGTTTATCTCCTCAGTTCCCCCCGTTGGAAAACGATATGATAATTCGCCCTCCGCAAGCTTGCCGGCAACCTTTTTCATCTCGACTAACGGGCTACTTATCTTATATGAAACTATCATACTTACGCCGGCTCCCAAAATAATAATTATCAATCCCGCTATGGTCATCTCGATATAGATTTCCCGCAGAAGGTCATTTATCGATTTCGTCGGGATGGAAGCATAAGCGATGCCTATAATTCCCGAATTAAATTTTATGGGAATTGCCACGGAAATCATCTCCCCCCTGATAATTGGGCTATAACGCTTGGAAATGCCCGTCTTATCATTAAGGGCGGAGACTATCTCCGGACTATTCAAAATTGAGGAAGTCTGAACCCCCGTTCCATAGGAATTCCCCAATACTTTCCCGTCGATGGAGAACACCGCCAAATAAACTCCATTTCCCCCGCTCAGCTTTCGGCAAAGCGAATCGATTTCCGCTGCATTACGATTGACTACCAATCCCCCTGCGGAATCCCCCAACAGCTCGGCAGTGATTTTAAGGTCGGATACGGTTTGTCTGTAATAGTATTTCTTTACAACCCTCGTAGCTAACACCAACACCGCAAAAATAGAAATGACGAATATCAAAAGATAGGAAGTGGATAACTGCCAAACAAGTTTTCTGCCTGCCATCGGCTAACCTTTGAATCTATAACCGATCCCGCGGACAGTCTCGATAAGTTTACCGAAGGAACCCATTTTTTTCCGAAGGCTGACCACCTGAACATCGACGGATCTATCCGTAACAATGTATTCGTCACTATGAACCCCATTAACAATCTGGTAACGGGTGAATACCCAGCCCGGTTTACGCGCTAAAAGGTGAAGGATACGAAATTCGGTCAGAGTCAGGTTAATCGGCTTTTCATTTATAAAGACCTCGTGTCGTCCCGGATGGATAGTCAAAGCTCCGATACTAAGGGGAGATTTATCGTCCACTGACTTCGACCGACGCCGCAGGACAGCTCTTATGCGAGCGATTAGGACATTGAGACTGAACGGCTTGGTTATATAATCGTCCGCCCCCAACTCCAACCCGGCGACGATATCCGTTTCTTCCCCTTTGGCGGTAAGCATTACTATAGGGATATGCGATGTTCTTTCATCGGACTTTAACGCCTTACACACATCAAGCCCGCTTAAATCCGGGAGCATCAAATCCAAGAGGATTAAGGATGGTTGATCCGTTTTGGCGTATTCAAGAGCGGTTTCGCCCGAGACAGTAGTAATTACTTGATACCCTTCCCGTTGGAGGTTGTATTTTAAAAGCTCAAGTATATCGCTGTCATCCTCAACCACCAAAATCTTATTTTTCATTATAAATTCCTCCGACAAACCCGGTTTTTACTGGTTATGACAAATATATAACCCGATAACTACATATTCAAAGCAAATAAGAATATTTACACTCATTTTTTGTAAACTGTAAAACTCCACTATTTTGGAAAATCCGTCCCGTATCCCTTTCTTTAACCTTATGCAATTGCGCAACGGCGGATTTTTATTTATAATGGCGGTATGAATATCTTCATAATGTCGGACATACATTCCAATTTGGAAGCTCTGAAAACCGCTTTGGAATATTATCATAATTTTAATAAAGACAAAAAATTGATATGCCTCGGCGATATTGTCGGCTACGGCCCCGATCCCGCCGAATGCCTCGATCTAATCCTTGCCGAAACCGATTTCATCTGTCTGGGAAACCATGATTATGCGGTTATCGAACCCGCCGAAGAACTTTTTATGAATACCTTCGCAATCGCCGGAGTTCGCTATTCCCGAAGCAAATTGTCTTTCGAGCAAGTGAAAACAATCGAAAACTTCCCTTATATCATTCCCGATTCCGAAAACAGCGATGACATATCCTATTCTCATTCCACCCCGACGAATCCCGAACGATGGGATTATATCGTTGATGAGCAGGATGCGCGGAGATATTTGATAACGATGAAGCCGAAGCTTTGCTTTGTGGGGCATTCCCATATACCGGGAGTCTATTCAACGGGGAAAATAAAAGTTTCCGGCGGCAAAACCCTGATTGACAAAAACGCCAAAACGATTATAAATGTGGGAAGTATCGGTCAACCGCGGGACGGCGATGCGCGATTATCGTTTTTTTTATTCGATGATGAGGATTGGAGCGCTGAAAATATCCGCCTTGAATATGATACAAAAAAGACTGTCGAAAAAATTAAAAAAGCATATTTGCCGGATTATCTTGGGAAAAGATTATTGAAAGGGTATTGATTTAAGCAATTATTTTTATAGATTGACATCGAAAACAATAAATAGAAAGTATCAAAATAGAAAAGCAATTAAAAATTGGGAGATTTTATGTCCAGAGATATTCTATGCGGACTTATACAATGCCAGGTCCCATCCTTCGAAGAGGGTGATTCGATACAGGATATAAAGCAAAGGTCAATTGAAAAGCATATTCCGTTAATCGACAAGGCTGGCGAATCGGGGGTAAAAATCCTCTGTTTGCAGGAGATATTTTACGGTCCTTATTTCCCCGCGGAGCAAAATTCCAAATGGCTGGAGCTTGCCGAAAAAGTCCCCGATGGTCCCACTATCAAGATGATGTCGGAGTATGCCCGTAAATATGGGATGGCTATGATTGTTCCCATTGTGGAAGAGGAGTTGCCCGGCGTTTATTACAATACGGCCGCGGTTATCGACAACGACGGAAAATACCTCGGCAAATATCGTAAGGTCCATCTTCCCCACCTTTATCCCGGCTTTTGGGAAAAATACTATTTCAAGTCGGGTAATTTGGGTTATCCGGTATTTAAAACACAATATGCCGATATCGGGGTGTATATCTGTTATGACCGCCATTTCCCGGAAGGGGCGAGGATATTGGGTTTGAAGGGGGCGGAGATAGTGTTCAATCCCTCGGCGACGGTAGCGGGATTATCGGAGTATCTTTGGGAATTGGAGCAACCGGCACACGCAATCGCCAACGGCTATTTTCTCGGGGCGATAAACCGTGTCGGCACCGAACACCCCTGGGATATCGGCGAGTTTTATGGCAAGAGCTATTTTTGTAATCCCCGCGGCCAGATAATTGCTCAAGGTAAGCGGGACACGGATGAACTCATCACCGCCGAAATAGATCTCGAGTTCATCACGGAAGTTCGGAAGGTATGGCAGTTCTATCGGGACCGTCATCCGGAGACATATTCGGATATAATCAAATTACTGCCTTAATCGATGAACGAAAGCCCTTATCACAAGTTTAATGATAAAAGTTTCAACATACCATAAGACGAAAAGCAGAGGTCGGCAATGGATCTGATTATTAAAAACGGAACAATCATAACAACCGAAGGGGACTATAACGCCGATATCGGAATAAGGGACGGCAAAATATCCGCTATCGGAGAACATATTGAAAGCGGGGATGCCGATATAATCGAGGCGGAAGGGTTATTGGTGATGCCGGGCGCTATCGATGTGCATACACATTTCCAATTGCCGTTTTGCGGGACCGTCTCCGCCGATGACTTCGAGAACGGCACCAAGGCGGCCGCCTGCGGCGGTGTAACTACGATTATCGATTTTGCGATGCAGACAAAAGGGGGAACTCTTTCGGATGCCCTCCAAAAACGCCGTGCCGAAGCTGACG
>Ga0256841_1000510_pt1 | contig 40240 bp, 47 predicted proteins | sample 356308metaG_FD_185971 | JGI IMG/M metagenome (GOLD analysis project Ga0256841, IMG submission 185971) | Hydrothermal vent microbial communities from Mid Atlantic Ridge, Atlantic Ocean - 356-308 | ecosystem: Environmental > Aquatic > Marine > Hydrothermal vents | place: Atlantic Ocean: Mid...
GTAAAGTAAGCTATATTTTATCTATCCTGTCAAAAAATATCCTCACTCCTCACTCCTCACTCCTCACTCCACTTTATCCCCTTTTTATCAACATTTGGATACTCTTACAAAAATTCAATAATTGGATCAATATGCTTATAGACGGACATGGCCGGACAGTGAACTATTTACGTGTTTCCGTAACAGAAAGATGTAACTTCAGATGCCAGTATTGTATGCCGGAAAAACCTTTTTCATGGGTACCCAAAGAAAACCTCCTCTCTTTTGAGGAACTGTTTCTTTTTATGAAAGTGGCTATGGATGAAGGGGTGAACAAAATACGTATCACAGGGGGTGAACCGCTACTGAGGGAAGATCTCGATACCTTCATAAAAATGATACATGAGTATAAACCCGATATAGACCTTGCGCTGACCACCAATGCCTATCTTTTGCCTCAAACTGCGCAAAGGCTTAAAGACGCAGGACTGAAAAGATTGAATATTTCCCTGGATTCGCTCAAGCCGGAAGTCGCGCACAAGATCGCACAGAAAGATGTATTGGGCCAGGTACTCAAGGGCATAGACAAAGCCCTTGAAGTCGGTCTGGGTGTCAAGATCAATATGGTACCGCTTAAAGGGATCAATGACGATGAGATCATCGATGTGATGGAATACTGTATGGACAGAGGCATCAAGGTACGTTTCATTGAATATATGGAGAACAGACATGCCAATATCGATCTCAGGGGTATGCATGGCAAAGAGATCCTGACCAAAGTAAAAGAGAAATACACGATCCATGCTTTGGGAAGAGAGGGTGCGAGTCCTTCCTTTAATTACAAGATAGAAGAGAATGGCTATGAATTCGGGCTTATCGATCCGCACAAGCACGATTTCTGTGAAAACTGTAACCGTATCAGGCTCACAGCGGAAGGAAACTTGATTCCCTGTCTCTATTTTGATGAAGCGATGAGTATTGCAGATTCTGTGAAAAAAGGTGATATACAGGGGGCGGCAGACGTACTTGCACAGGTATTGAAAGATAAGCCCAAAGAGAACCGCTGGAGTGAAGACAACCCCAATGAAGAAGATATCTCTTCGAGGGCGTTCTATGAGACGGGGGGATGATTGCTTTGCAATCAAATGAGAAATGTAACAAGGAGAACCCTTGTTTTATCTGACAGAGCAGTTCTTTTCTATCCAGGGAGAAGGGAAGTATGCGGGGGTGCCTTCGTATTTTCTTCGTACCGGGGGATGTAATCTTTCCTGTCCCGGATTTGGGGCAACATATGAAGTCGATGGCGAAACGCGGTATGGCTGTGACACGTACTTTGCGGTGGACAGCAGTTATGCAAAATCCTGGACCAAAGTAGACGACGCTGCAGCACTGATCGAAACCCTCAAAAAAGAATTTGAAACGATAGGCTATAAGCCGGATATGGTTATTACCGGCGGAGAGCCCTTGATGTATCATGCCGACAGTACTTTTTATGAAGTCATTTCATGGCTGGTCGAAGAGGATATCCAAATCACTTTTGAGACCAATGGTACGATAGAGATCGACTTTGACAGGTATCCTGCCTATCAGTCCTGCGTCTTCGCACTCTCTTTGAAGCTTGCCAACTCGGGAGAGCCCAAGTCCAAGCGTATTGTACCGCAGGCACTCAGGGCGATAGGCAAGTATACCAAAGAGTCATTTTTGAAGTTCACCATCGATGCTGCACTGGTAGAGACCACAGCGATCGATGAGATCAACGAGATCAGAGAGATCCTTCCCGATCTTCCTGTCTACTGCATGCCCGTCGGTGAGAGTCGCGACACCATCTGGCGCAATGACAAAGCGGTATTTGAGTTTTGCATGAAACACAATTTCCGCTACTCGGATCGCCTGCATATCCGCGTGTTTGATACGACACAGGGAGTGTGATCCTTTTAGGGTATCTATGCTGTGATGAATCCATAACACATTTTGAAAGCCAGCAGATAGAGCAGCAGCGCCATGATCTTTTTGATCTGTTTTTGTTCCAGCTTGAAGTGCATCAGATAGTTTCCGATGTATCCCCCTCCCATAGCTCCCAATGCCACAGTGAACAGCAGTTTCCAGTCAAGAGGGACATAGGAAGCATAGGTGGCAAAAGAGCTCAGTGCGGCAAAAGGTACGACGAAACTGACAGATACAGCGACTTTCTTTGGATCATACCCAAGCATGATTAGAAGCGGGATAAGAAGATTTCCCCCACCGACACCGAGAAGTCCTGCCATGAAACCGACACTGGCACCTACAAGAAAAGGTACGATCTTTGTATGGGAATGTATCAAAGCCTTTTTTTTGCCAAAGAGCATCATGGTTGCACTGTAGAAGAGCAGGAAGATAAAAAGAATCTTGACATATTTTGCCGGTACATATTGGCTCATATAGGCTCCTAAAGGTGCAAAAACAAGCATCATCAGTGCAATAGGCCATACAAAACGGAAATCGAGTACTTTACGTTTGATATTCATTATACTGGATGTAATGGTGGTAGAGGCACCGGCAAAGAGACCTACTGCCTTGGCTACGGTAAAGTCAAGGCCGAGAAAATGCAAAATGGGTATCAGGGCTATGCCTGAACCGGTACCGCCCATAGAGAAGAGTGCAGAAAGGACAAAAGAAAGTATGCCAAAGAGAAAGTAGTCATTCATAAACGGTTTTCCTTCATAAGGTATGATAATGACAAATATAATTTCAAAATATCTTATAAGGGAAATTATATTTAAATGGGAGTAATATTCTCCTTATTAACCACAATGGAGTAAACATGAAAGAGATCGTTAAAAAAGTTTTACCTTTAAGTTTGATCGTTGCCCTGAGGTTTTTCGGGCTTTTTATTGTCCTGTCGGTGCTTTCGCAGTATGCGAAAGACCTACCCGGAGGGAATGCCTTCCTTGCGGGTGTGGCACTGGGCGGATATGCGTTGACTCAGGCTGTACTTCAGGTGCCTTTTGGTGTCATGAGTGACAAAATAGGCCGCAAAAAGACCATTTTGTTCGGCTTGCTGCTCTTTGCCGCAGGTTCGGTCGTCGCAGCTATAGCGGATAATATCTATATCCTGCTTCTTGGCCGTTTCCTGCAGGGTGCAGGGGCGATCGGTTCTGTGGTCACTGCGATGATAGCCGACCACGTGCGTGAAGACCAGAGAGCCCATGCCATGGCGGTCATGGGTATGACCATCGCGATGAGTTTTGCCGCAGCCATGATCATCGGGCCTGTGATGGCAGGCTACCTGAGCGTTTCTTCGCTCTTCTGGCTGACTGCCATCCTCTCTCTGAGTGCACTGGTCATTCTCTTTACTGCAGTACCGGAGCCTCCAAAGATCGTCCATCACTATAGTGAAGAAGAAGCGAAGATCAAACATGTGTTCAAAGACAAAGATCTGGTACGTATGTATATTACGTTCCTGTTTCACAGCGGAACGATGGCGATCGCATTTTTCATCATTCCGATCGTGATGAAAGAGAAGTTCGATATGACGACGCTGGATTACTGGAAGGTCTATCTGCCGGCGGTATTCTTCGGTATTCTGGCGATGGGACCGGCGGCTGTCTTTGGTGAAAAGTACAGCAAAGGGAAAGAAGTCTTTTTGGCCTCTATCGCTTTCATCGTAGCTTCCTTCCTCCTGATGGGATTCTCGAACAGTTTTGTCTGGTTCGCGGTAGGTGCAACATTCTTTTTCATAGGCTTCAATATGTTCGAACCGCTGCTGCAGAGTTTTGTGGCAAAATTTGCCAAAGTCCATCAAAAAGGAGCAGCACTGGGTGTGGCCAATACTTTTGCCTATGTCGGTGTCTTCCTGGGCGGTGCGATCGGCGGCTGGATCTACGGACACTACAGTGCGCAGGGGGTAACGATCTTTGTAGTCGTACTGGCAGTTTTCTGGGCACTTTGGATCCTGGGGATGCGAAACCCGGGACTCAGAGCCAATCTTTTCCTGGATTTCGATACGTATGACAAAACAAAACTTCAGGGGCTTAAAACGCTCGATGGCGTGACTGATTTCTATGTCAATGAAACAGAAGGGCTGATCGTGGTCAAGTATGATGCCGAAGAGGTGAGTGAAGATCACATCAAAACATTCCTCAAAGAGGAAGGCGCCCAAAGATGAAAGAGATCACGCTTGAGACCAAAATAGCGGATCTGCTCAATGATTATGAGGGGATGAAAGATATCCTTATCAAGATCAATCCCAAGTTCAAAAAGCTGAACAATCCTGTACTGAGACGCACTTTGGCAAAGATCGCCGGAGTGAAACAGGCAGCGGTTGTCGGAGGAATGGATCCTGAAGATTTGCTCAATCAGCTAAGAGTCGCTGTAGGACAGAAGCCTGTGAAGTCCCATGGGGAGAAAGAAGATCATGTTGTTGAAGTACGGCCTGACTGGATCAGCAGTGAAGCCAAAACCTCTTTGAATGCCAATGAAATGCTGGACAGGGAAAAGAACCCTTTGGCGGAGGCGAACAAAATACTGAAAAAGCTTGAGACAGGTGATATCCTCACGATTGTTTCAGATTTTCGTCCCGAGCCGCTTATCGAAGCATTTGAAAAGGCAGGGCATACTGTCTATTGTGACGCCAAGGCCGATGACCGTTTTGTAACATATGTGAAAAAACAGTGAAACTGCATACTTCAATATCGGTCGTGATACGTATTGTCCTGTGGCTTGTAATGCTGATAGGCGGTGCTGCATATTCTTTGATGAGAGACTGGTATACTCCGATTTTTTCCAATATATTGTTTCACGTGATTTCCGCCCTGTTTGGCATTGTGGTACTGAAATTGGCTTTCCGGGCGGCAGCCAACGGTGGCAGAGAATTGACCAAGGGCAGGATAGGCGACATCCCCAGACTGGAAACCAACAGACTGGTGACCACGGGGATATTCAGCTGCATGCGCCACCCGATGCTTTTTGGTTTGACACTTTTGCCTCTGGGTTGGGCGCTTTTACTGGGTTCGCCAACGTTCATCACGATCGTCGCACCTGCAGAAATGCTTTTTATTATGCTGATGGTGCTTATATTTGAAGAGATGGAAGTGAAGAGAAAATTTGGTGAAAAGTATGAGGCCTATAAGCAGGAAGTGCCTATGGTCTCTTTTTCAAAAACATGTTTGAAAACCCTTTTTAGGGGCAAGGAGAAAACATAGCATGCACTTTACACTCAAGCCAATCGCCACGATCCATTCGCCTTTTTGCGAACTGGTCAACATGCCTGTTCAGCCCAAAGGAGCCGGAAATGTCTATGCTACGATCGAATTTGAAAAGGAGTATGAAGAGGGACTTAAAGATCTGGACGGTTTCAGCCATGTCTATCTTATCTATCATTTTCACAAAGTGAAGGAGCCGAAACTGAGTGTTGTTCCCTTCAATGACAAGACCAATACGCCTAGGGGCGTATTTTCCACAAGAACACCGATGCATCCCAACGGACTGGGGCTTTCCGTGGTAGAGTTGGTCAAAGTGGAGGGAAATATCGTGACGATCAAGGGTGTGGATATCCTGGACGCGACACCGCTGTTGGATATCAAACCCTATATTGAGAATTTTGACAAAGCGGAAGGGGAGATACGTTCGGGCTGGATGCAATCTGGGATTGATGAGGTCAGAGAGAAAAGGTCTGATGACAGATTTGTTCATGCCGATTCAAGATAACGTATGTTCAAAATAGACGACCACAAAAACAACACCAAAAATGTTGTTCATGCCTTCTTCCTGGCATTGGCCATTACCATTGCCGAACCTTCGACCATTCTGCCTTTGATGGTACACCATTTCAGTGACAGCATGGTCATTGTTGGTCTCTTTGCCTCACTGCTGCGGGGCGGGGCGATCGTTATTCAGCTTTATGCCGCTTTTCATGCGCAGACCTACAAACGGGTACTCCCCTACATTAAAAAAGTCTTTTTCTTTCGCTGGATCAGCTGGTTCGCTATAGGAGCAAGTATTTTTCTTATCGGGGACAGCAACAAAACGCTTACACTTTTTTTCATCGGGGCAGGACTTTTTTTCTTCTCGTTCACCGCAGGTTTCGGTGCCATCTATTTTAAAGAACTCCAGGCCAAACTCTTTTCCAAAGCCTATCGGGGGAAGACGATGGCAAACAGGAATATTGCCGGGTCGGTCGCTTCTATTATCAGTGGCGGTGTGGCGGGATATGTGCTTAACCATTATGATGCTCCGCTGAATTATGCATATCTTTTTATGGTGAGCAGCCTTTTTATGGTTGTAGGATTTGTTACCTTTGCTACCATAGTGGAACCCTCGAAGGAACATGTCTCTGCAAAAGAGAAACATTTTGGTCTCTTTGTCCAAAATGCAGTTTCTATACTGAAAAAAGACAAAAGACTTCAGCAGCAGATCTTTGCGATCTTTCTCAGCTACAGTTACTTTTTGTCCATGCCTTTTGTAATCCTCAATGCCAACAGCGCGTTTACCCTGACGGGATGGATGCTGGGCGGATTTATTACTGTGCAGATGCTGGGCAGTATCATTGGAAGCAGTGTGTTATGGAGAAAAATACATGATTACGAAAAGATGCTTTCCCTCAGTTTCCTTTTTATGATCGCTGCTTTTGTCATAGCGGTATTTGCCGACAATGTCTATCTCTATGCCGTCATTTTTCTTCTTTTCGGCATAGCACTGGACGGATTCAATATTTCGGGTATGAATCTGGTCATAGAGATAGCCCCCGAGGATAAAAGACCTGTCTATACCGCAGTACAGACGAATATCGTCTCTCTGGGGCTCTTTTTTCCTATACTTGGAGGGATCATCTTAAAGCTTGTGGGCAGTTACACGGTCATCTATCTTTTGAGTATCGCTATGTTGATATGGGGTTTTTATATCAGTACCCGGCTGAAAGAGATCAAATAGGAGTAATTTAGTCTTATTTAAGTAAAAGGGTAGTATATTTGTATTAGTTATTTATTTGATAATAAAGGATTATGAAATGCACTTTTCAGATGAAGATATCTACGAAGCGGTCAAGCATCACTTGCCTGCTGTCAATGAATATGTGGAGTCCCATGGAGGAGCGATCAAGCTTCTTGGGGTCAAAGACGGTGTGGTCTATATTGAATTGACCGGCACCTGCCATGGATGTGCCATGAGCCTGATGACAACAAAGATGGTCGTACAGAAGAAGCTCAGAGAGCTTATCCATCCGGAACTTGTTGTCGTAAATGTCGATGGCACGCCGGAAAATGCATTGCCGGAGGATATCTATTATAAAGAAGAGGATCATCGCGAGGAAGAAGAGATAGAAGAAGAGAGCCTCTGGGACAAAGCCAAAAAGGTCTTTTCATAGGATTTAGAGATGCCCTTAAGCTATCTTGGTTAAAATCAGCCATAATTATCCGGAGTAAGGAGTATCGATGCTGATACGCAAACTTTTTAAATTTGAGAATGCCCATATTGTCAGGGATTGTTCCACGCGCCGCTGCAGCGAGAATATACACGGACACTCCTACAAGGTAGAGGTGCTTCTTGAATCGAATTATCTCGACAACGGACAGATGGTGTATGATTTTGGTTTAACCAAGCTTTATATCAAGGAGCTTATCGAAGCATTCGACCATGGTATCACGCTCTGGAACGGTGATGACAAAGCCTATCTGAATGCGATGAAGCAGCACAGCAGCCGCTGGATAGAACTTCCGGTCTCTCCTTCGGCAGAGCAGTTCTCCCGTGTGATCTATCTGCTGGTGGAACGGGTTCTTGCGTGTACGCAGATGCAAAACGGGGAGAGAGAGGTAACACTGCACAGTATCATCGTGCATGAGACGGAAACAGGATATGCTCAGGGTTTCAGAGAAGATGCACACAGCGAGCTTATGGGGAAGATAGCCCTGGAAAATATCGTTTTCTCAGAGCAGATACGATCCGAATGGAGTGATCCGAAGCTTTGGGAAAAACTTTTAACGCATGCATCTTTAAAAATGCCGAAAAAAGTGTAGCACCGTTATTATAAAAAAGGTATAATCCTTTTCAAATTTATGGGTCAGAGTACCCCACAGGAGTTTTTTATGACAGCACAGATGATTGCATCACACAGCATTCTGGTCAAGATATTTTTGGCCTTTTTGATCGCAGGTTTTTTTATCCCGAAGATGACGGCAAAACATCCCCTGAAGTTTAAAAAAGCAAGTTTTATCTACACAATGGTCTTTCAGGCGATCGCGACGATGATCGCGTTTACAGGTATATTGGTCATGGTGGTAGGAAAGTATGGTTTTTCTTTGAGTATCATCCTTATGATATTCATCTGGGCGGCGATGATGTTCATCGAGATCAGGAAATACAAAGTGATCAAAACGGCGAATGTCGAAGACCCTGAAAAACATGCATTGCTCAAGAGTCTTTTTTACAAGATCTCAGCAGTACAGGTCTTTCTGGTCGCAGTAATGGTTGTTTTGATGGTGTTCAAAGCCAAAGGTATGATAGCTATTTAAACGATGCAGTATCTTTATCATCAGGAGGCGGGCAGTCCGCAGCTTACACTGACAGGCGATGCGCATCGTTACATTTTCAAAGTACGCAGACACAAACTTGACGATACCCTGTACCTGCGAAACCTGCAGGACGGTTTGCTTCATCGTTACCAGATCACTTTTATGGACAAGCGTACTGCCATGCTTGCACTCCAGGAGAGCAGTACACTGGAGGTCAAAGCTTCCAGAGTGCTGCATATCGGCTGGTGCATCATCGATCCCAAAAGTATAGAGAAGGTACTGCCTTCTCTCAATGAGATGGGTGTGGCGAAGATCACATTTATTTACTGTAAACGTTCGCAGAAAAGTTTCAAGCCCGATTTCAAACGGCTTGAAAAGATATTGCTGAATTCTTCACAGCAGTCGGGCCGTTCGGTGATGATGCAGCTGGATATGGCAGAGAATCTTGAAGTGTTCCTTGCCAAAAATCCACAAAGCAAGATGCTGAATTTCTCTGAAAACCATTTCATTTCCACTAAGGATATAGAGACGATCGTCATAGGGTGTGAAGGTGGTTTCCATGAGGATGAAGCGGATTTGTTCAGTCCGGAGAATATTGTGGGATTTGATACACGGCTGATCCTCAAAAGTGAAAGTGCGGCCTGTGCCGTCGCGGCCAAACTGCTTTTATAGTTTTTTAAAAATCTTTTGGATATAATTCGCCTCTAAAATTGCTGTCTCGCTCAAAGAAGCGTTGCAGCGCCCCCTGCATATGCAGCGGAAGGGTGCACTGCACCGGAACAGGTTGGTTGCCTGTCATTAAAATAAACGATAAAGGTCTTAACATGAGAAAAGGTATTCACCCTGAATATATGGAATGTAAAGTGACTTGTGCCTGCGGGAACAAGTTTGAAGTACGATCGAACAAGCCGGAAATGAGCATCGATATCTGTAATGAGTGTCACCCGTTCTTCACAGGTTCTGAAAAGATCCTTGATGCAGCAGGCAGAGTCGACAAGTTCAAGAAAAAATACAACCTCGGTTAATTTTTTTCCAAAGCGATGCTTCGCAGCTTGCGGAGTACAATGCGTTCTCTTTTGGAGAGCGCTTCTTTTTCCCTTTCATATTCAAAAGTCATACTATGCTTACATTTGTCCCTACACCTATCGGAAATCCGCAGGATATCACTATTCGTGCCATGAAATGCTTTGAAAAGGCCGAACTTTTTTTCTGCGAAGATACACGCCAGACCAAACGGCTTTTCAAACTGCTTGAGGAGCGTTTTGGTATGGTGTACCCTGATGCATCGTTTGTTTCTTTCAATGAACATAACGGAAAAGAGAGGCTGGCAGAATTTGGCAGTGCGCTGAAGGGCAGAGAGATCGTTTATGTCAGCGATGCCGGTATGCCGGTCATTTCTGATCCGGGACAGCTTCTTGTAGCCTATTGTCAGGAGCATGGTGTCGCCTATGATGTGCTGCCGGGTGCCTCCGCAGTCACGACAGCCTATGCGGCTTCAGGTTTTGAAGAGGGTAAATTCCTCTTTTTCGCTTTTTTGCCCCACAAAGGCAAAGAACGCAGCAGTGCCTTGAGCGAAGCGATGGGAAACGGCTACAATACCGTACTGTATGAAGCGCCGCACCGTTTGGAGAAACTGCTTGAAGAGATCACTGCACTGGATGGAGAACGTGAGCTTTTCCTGGCAAAAGAGATCAGCAAGAAGTATCAGCGCTATTACCGGGGAACAGCAAAAGAGTTGAATGCACGATTCAAAGAGCTTACAGTCAGGGGAGAATGGGTAGTGGTCATCAAGGCAAAAAAAAGTACCTACGGATCGCTGCGTTTTGATGAAGTGCTGACGCTGGATCTGCCTCCCAAGAGCAAAGCAAAACTGCTCTCTTCACTCAGTGACAGAAGCGTGAAAGAGTGGTATCAGGAGCTGGTGAATTCGTGATCTCCCTTTCCGAATCCGGATTTCAAGTAAAAATTGGATAAAATCCTTCTTATGATTATTTATGGAAAGCAAGTGTGCCTCTATGCTTTGGAGCGGCACCCTGAGATTGTCAGCACCGTTTATGTCGCCAAAAAAGGGATACTGCCGCAGGCACTTTTCCATCAATTTCACGACAAGATAAAATTTCTTGAAGAAAAATGGGCACAGTCCATGAGCAAAGGAGGCAACCATCAGGGATTGCTTCTGGAGATCTCGGCACTTGAACAGCTTCCTTTTTCAGCCGTGAAAAAGGAAGATTTTCTAGTGGTACTCGATGGTCTTACGGATGTTGGAAATATCGGAGCGATCGTACGGAGTGCCTATGCACTTGGCGCGGATGCCGTCATCGCTACAGGCGTGAAACATCTCAATATGGAAGCGATCGCGAGAACGAGTTCGGGCGCACTGCTTGATATGCCGTTCCTGCTGATCCCCAATATCCTGGATGTGTGCAATGAACTTCAGCAGGTGGGTTTCAGGCTTTACGGTGCGGCCATGGACGGAGATGCGGTACAAACGATGGAATTCGAGCGGAAACGTGCCCTGATCTTGGGCAGTGAAGGGAAAGGACTTTCCAAAAAAGCGCAGGGAAAGATCGATCAACGGATCTCCATTGAAATGAAGCATGCATTTGATTCGCTCAATGTCAGTGCAGCTGCAGCAATTTTAATACACAGGATGGGTTATGCAGTTAAATGAGTTACTTGAAGAAAATAGTGTTGCGACGATCAGTCAAAAAACAAAGATTTCGGAAGAAAATATTGAACATCTTCTCAAGAATGACTTCGTTGCACTCAAAAAAGTGAATGCCCTCGGATTCATTTCTATCCTTGAACGGGAATATGGCATCGACCTGGATAAACTCAGAGAAGATGCGATCGCCCATTATGCGCAGACAGAGGAAGTTGAAAGTGTAACACTCGGTCTGCCGATCATGGAAGAAAAGAGGATGGGGTCCAAATGGTGGCTCTGGCCGGTGATACTGATCCTCCTGGGGTATGTTTCGTGGTATTTCTTTACACAGTTCGACCAGTCGCAACTTAAAAGTCTGCTTCCGTTCAATGAAGCGAAGACCGTTGAGTCTGCCGTTCCCGAAACCGAAAATACGGAGGATGAAGCACTCAATATCAAGCAGGTGATCCCTGCACCGCAGGATGAAAACAACAGTGAATTGCCTGCTTCCGAAAATGAATAAAGAGAGAAAAATATGTTTGATGAAATACAATTTGAAAAGATAAACAGGTTACCCAAATACCTCTTTGCGGAGATCAATGACTTGAAAATGGATCTACGGCGCAAAGGACATGATATTATTGATTTTTCTATGGGAAATCCGGATGCTGATACACCACAGCCGATCATAGACAAACTGTGTGAAGTGGCGAACCGCAGCAAAACACACGGCTATAGTGCAAGCAAAGGCATTTACAAGCTGCGCCTGGCGATGAGTGACTGGTATAAACGAAAATATGGTGTAGACCTTGATCCCGATACCGAGATCGTGGCAACCATGGGAAGCAAAGAAGGCTACGTGCATCTGGTACAGGCGATCTCAAATCCGGGGGATGTGGCGATCGTGCCTGATCCTACCTATCCGATCCATTCCCAGGCCTTTATCCTTGCGGGGGCAAATGTCGAGAAGATGCATCTGGTCTTTAATGAAGAGACCTTTGAGGTGGATGAGGAGCGTTTCCTCTCTGACCTTGAAGAGGCACTGGATAATTCGGTACCGCAGGCAAAATTTCTGGTAGTGAACTTCCCCCACAATCCGACGACAGCAACAGTGACCCCGCAGTTTTATGAGAGGTTGGTAGCCCTGGCAAAAGAAAAACGCTTTTATATCATTTCCGATATCGCGTATGCAGATATTACATTTGATGGCTACCGTACACCGTCGATCATGGAAGTTCCCGGTGCCAAAGAAGTTGCGGTAGAAGCCTATACCATGTCAAAATCGTATAATATGGCCGGTTGGCGAGTGGGCTTCGTGGTAGGGAACAAAAAACTTATAGGTGCGCTGCAGGCGATCAAATCCTGGCTGGATTACGGAATGTTCACACCGATACAGGTGGCGGCGACCGTGGCGCTCAACGAACATCATGATGTTCCGGACAGGCAGATCATACCGTTGTATGAAAAACGGCGTGATGTGATGATCAAAGCATTCACGAATGCAGGCTGGCCTTTGGCAAAGCCGAATGCCTCCATGTTCATTTGGGGTAAGATACCTGAAGTGGCAAGTGAGATGGGTTCGCTGGAGTTTTCCAAACAGCTGTTGCTGCATGCCGGTGTAGCGGTGAGTCCCGGTGTCGGGTTCGGAAAATACGGTGACGGGTATGTGCGTATTGCCCTGATTGAAAATGAAAAACGTATCCGTCAGGCAGCAAAAAATATCAGGAAGTTCCTTAAAGAACTCGAGGAGAATAAATAGCTTATGGTTAAAATAGGAATTCTGGGTGTAGGGACAGTCGGTGCAAGTGTTGCAAAGATCCTTGTGGAGAATAGTGATATCATCGAAGCCCGTGCGGGAAAAAAGATCGTTGTCAAATCGGGTGTGGTAAAGAACCTGAATAAAAAAAGAGATGTCGCTATCACGCTGAGTGATAATCCACTGGATGTGATCGATGATCCCCAGATCGATATCGTTGTTGAACTGATGGGCGGAGTGGAAGAACCGTATGCTTTGGTCAAACGGGCGCTCGAGAACGGTAAGGCTGTGGTCACGGCGAACAAGGCCCTGCTTGCCTATCACCGTTATGAGCTCCAGGAGATCGCAGGGGATATCCCTTTGATGTATGAAGCAAGTACCGCAGGCGGTATTCCTGTGATCGGGGCACTGCGTAACGGCCTTTCTGCAAACCATATCGATTCTATTCAGGGGATCATGAACGGTACCTGCAACTATATGCTCACCAAGATGATCAATGAGGGAGCACAGTATGATGAGATCCTCAAAGAAGCACAGGAACTTGGCTATGCAGAAGCGGATCCGACCTTTGATGTCGGCGGTTTCGATGCTTCGCACAAATTGCTGATACTGGCATCTATCGCCTATGGTCTCGATGCCAAACCTGAAGATATCCTCATAGAAGGTATCGAGAATATTACACAGACCGATGTGGCGTTTGCCAAGGAATTCGGGTATGAGATCAAATTGCTCGGTATTGCCAAGAAAGTGGGAGAAGGTGTTGAGCTGCGCGTGCATGCAACGATGATCCCGGCAGAGAGTATGATCGCCAAAGTGGATGGCGTGATGAATGCAGTCACTGTGGTCGGCGACCGCGTAGGCGAAACGATGTATTACGGACCCGGTGCAGGGGGAGATGCGACAGCATCGGCAGTGATCGCTGATATCGTTGATATTGTGCGGGGGAATCAGGGACCGATGCTTGGCTATAAAAAAGGTTTGGAGAGCGGACTCAAACTGCTCAGCAAAGATGAGATCGTGACACAGTATTACATCCGCTTGGAAGTGGATGACCAGAGCGGTGTTTTGGCTGCTATTACTTCTACGCTGGGTGAGTTCGGTATCTCTATAGAATCTATGCTGCAAAAACCGACCCAAAATGAAGAGATCGCCAAGCTGCTTTTTACGACACACAAGACGCAGGAAAGCAAAATGAGAGATGCGATCACGGCCCTTGGAAAACTTGATGTGGTCCATGGCGGGATCGCGATGATGCGGATAGAGAAGTAAAAAAAGGAGAAACGGGATGGCCAAGGAACACTATTTCGATATTTCGGCAAAGCTGGATATGATGGAGATGAAAAATGCGATCGAGCAGGCAAAGAAAGAGATCGCAACCCGTTTTGATTTTAAAGGGATCATGACGGAGATCGATCTGAATGAAAAGGCGAAAGTATTGAATCTCTCCAGCTCAAGCGACAGCAAGATCGATGCGCTCAAAGATATTGTACTCAGCAAAATGATCAAACGCGGTCTCTCTCCCAAATCCCTTGAAGAGGTCAAGACCGAGGGGATCAGCGGCGGGAACGTGAAAGTGGTCTATCGTATTATCGACAGTATCGAGAAAGATGAAGCCAAAAAGATCGTCAAAGCGATCAAAGATGCCAAACTGAAGGTCACCCCTTCTATTCAGGGAGATGAGATCCGTGTTTCCGGAAAGAAGATCGATGATCTGCAGGCGGTGATCGCGCTGGTCAGAGGTCTGGAAGATCTCAAAGCGCCGCTGGTATTTGGGAATTTCAAATAGAGGTAAACTTTTTTCGATACTTCCTTTTAGCTATACCGAGGCGTTGTGTCTCTCTTTATTTTTTTTAGAAAAAAACGAAGCAAAAAAAGCGTCTCTGCTCTCGAATCGCTTTGCTTTCAAGGTCGTTCGCAGAGACAGACACACTGCGTGTGATTATTTGGAGAAAAGCGCACGCTCTTTTGTAAAGATCAGGGAAAGTTCTTGTTGTTTAATAGAGAGTATGTCAGCGTTCTATCTGAACGCTCACGCCAAAGCGTGATCATCCGCAGTGTCCGCCTCCGCAGCATCCTGAGTGTGCTTTGGGCTTTTCCGCTACGAAGATGTCGAAGTTCTGCCCGTCCTCTTCCAGTCTGAATGTGTGTTTGCTGCAGAATTCCTCATTCATATGGTTCACCATTTTCATCGCTTTGATGAGCGCATCGTCTTTGCTCTCAAAAGAGGTATTGTTGGTGAAGTCACTTTTCTTGAAGCATCCGCACTCTTTTTCTACCGTGATTGTAAACATCTTAAATCCTTTTTGTTATAATAGTTGTTATTTCTGTGACGATATTAGCAGGCGGGGCTTAAAAAAACTTTATTTTAAGAGTAAATAAGATAAATTTACTCTTATTAATGCCAAAAGGGTCGAATCATGACGAAAACGATTGAGAGAGAAGAGATAGAAAGTGTCTGTACCTACTGCGGTGTGGGATGCGACATTACAGGTGTGGTGGAGAATAACAGGATCGTGAAGATCTTTGCCCAGAAGGACGGAGTGGTCTCTGAAGGGAAACTCTGCATCAAAGGAAAGTACGGTTATGACTTCGTCGATGCCAGGGATCGCATCAGGGAACCGCGTATCAAAAAAAGCTTTCTGTCGAAAAACCTGCAGATCAAAGAAAAAGTCGCCACGCAGCTGAGAGAGTTCGACAGGGATTATATGACCTGTGATCTCGATACAGCTACGACGATCGCAGCGATGAAACTTTCAGAGATCAAAGAGAAGTACGGCAGTGACAGTTTTTGTGCCATTGGCGGAGCGAGAACTTCCTGTGAATCGGCCTATGCGTTTCAGAAATTTTGCCGAGAAACAATGGACTCTCCTCATGTGGACAATTGCGCACGTGTCTGCCATTCTCCTTCTTTGAAAGGGATGAGGGCAACGATGGGGGAAGGGGCTGCGACAAACCCCTACAACGATATCTACGAGACTGAGTATATGATCGTGATAGGGTCCAATACCATGGAGGCCCATCCCATTATTGCCAACCGTATCGTCGATATGGCGAAGAAGTATAACAATCTTGCCGTCATTGATGTACGTGATACCAAACTGTCCAGACTGGCAAAGCAGAACTGTATCATTCCTTTTGAAGCCAACCTTCTGATTCTGAATATGATGGCCTACGTGATCATTGATGAAGAGTTGTATGACAAGAGTTTTATTGCCAACCGTACCAAAGGGTTTGATGCCTTCAGAGAAAAAATACTCAACGATCCCTATGCCGATCCGGCGTTCTTTAAAAAAGTAGAGGGATATGAATATCTTGCCAAGATGATCCCCAATATTGCCAGGGAGTATGCGGTCAAGAAGTCGATGATCTTCTGGGGACTTGGCATTACCGAACATTTGGACGGCTCCTATGCGGTGATGGCGATCACACACCTTGCCCTGATGACAGGGAATGTCGGTAAAACGGGAGCGGGACTGATGCCGCTTCGCGGCCAGAACAATGTCCAGGGAGCCTGCGATATGGGATGCCTGCCCTATTTTGCACCAGACTATCAAACGCCGAAAGTTGAAGGACTGATGACACCGCAGCTGATGGATGCTATGATAGAAGGCAGGATCAAAGCACTGTTGAATATGGGGGAGGATATCGTACATATCCATCCCAATGTCAACAAGACGGAGGAGGCGATCGGGAGTCTTGAATTCATCATGACACAGGAACTTTTTATGACAGAGATCGCGCAAAAAGCCGATATCGTCATAGGGGTCAGGTCTGCTTATGAAAAGACAGGGGTTTATGTCAATGCGATGCGCAGACTGCACCTTTCCCAACCGTTGGTCAAGAGCGATCTGCCTGATGACTGGGAAGTGTTGACACAAATGGCAAAGAAACTCGGCGATGAGGAAAATTTTGATTTCCAGACTTCGGAGGATGTCTGGAATGAAGTCCGTGAAGTCGCGCCGAGACGTTTTTCCGGTGCAGCCTATTACCGCTTGGAGAGACATAGAAAAAGAGGGATGCAGTGGCCGATCTATCATGAAGATACACCGGTACTGCATCTGCTGGACTTCCGTACCGATGACGGATTGGGAAAGTATGTCTATAAACAATACGAACCCAGAGGGATGGTGCAGGAGATCCTTGAGAAACGCTTTTACAATGAGGATCTTGAAGGCTACTATCTTACCACAGGGCGTACTTTGGCACATTACAACAATGCTGCACAGACCAAACGTTCTTCCAAACTCGACACCAAATATGACGAAGATATCCTGCTTGCACCCTTGGAAGATGAAGAGAAGTTCGGGGATATGGTCATTTTAAAAAGTGCCTATGGCGAAAGCGAAGCTCTGAACGTGAAGTACACAGACAAGGTCAGAGCAAAAACACTTTTTTGTACCTTCCATCATGCCCAAAGCCGTATCAATGCTCTTTTTGGAGACGAATGTGACGAACTTATTATGACGGCACGATTTAAATCCGTCAAAGTCGATGTGATCCCTGTGGGTGATGAAGTGGCTTGCAGTTGATGCGCGAACTTCCCAAACAATTCGGTGACGAGAGTGAAGCGCTTGCGACACTTTTTCTTGAGCAGGAGGGATATCTTATCGTAGAGCGTAATTACTTTGCCAGAAAACTGGGAGAGATCGACATTATTGCACAAAAAGAGGGTGTACTTCATTTCATTGAGGTCAAATCCGGCAAAGCCGATTTCGATCCGGTATACAATGTGACGCCGGGAAAACTCAGAAAGGTGGTCAACTCCGCGCAGTATTATCTCAAAAGCAAAAAAGTCGATCTCCCTTTCTCCATAGATGCGCTTATCATTCGCAAGGATGAGGTGGAATTTATTGAAAATGTTACGCTATAATATTTTTTAATTACTTTCCAAAGGTCTACTTATGACACTGACAGATGCACAATTTCAGCAGTTTAAATCGGAGGGGTTTCTGCTTCTGCCCGGTTTTGCACAACATGAACTTTGTGATACGATCAAAGATATCGCCAAAGCCCATCTCAAGCATAAAGTTCCCCCTATTGAAACAGAATTGGAGTATGTAGGGAAGACAAAGGAAGAACGAAAGCTTATTTCTGACGGGAAAGCCCATCTTCTTGAAGGGGAAGTGACGGTCAGAAGACTGCGTCAAGTCTATCATCGGGATATCGTATTTAAGCAGTGGATGGAAAATGAAGCGATCCGTCCTGTCCTCAAACAGATATTGGGAGAATCTCCCACTATCACGATTGCCCATCATAACTCCATTATGACAAAAATGCCCCATACCTCGACTGAGACAAGATGGCATCAGGATTTCCGCTATTGGAGTTTTGAGAATGACAACCTTGTTTCTGTCTGGCTGGCTCTGGATGAGGAATGTAGCGAGAACGGGGTACTGGAGTTTATTCCCGGAAGCCACAAGATGTCTTTTTCCCCTGATCAGTTCGATGAAAAAGAGTATTTTCGTGAAGAGATAGAACCCAACCGTACTTTGGCGGAAACACGGACTTCGCATCCTTTGAAAAAAGGGGATGTGGTACTTTTCCACTGTAAACTGCTGCACCGCGCAAACAAGAATAATACGGGTGAGCCCAAGATCTCCTTTGTCTATACGGTCAAGGGTCGCAGCAACAAAGCCATAGAGGGAACACGCTCGACGGCCTATCCGGAAGTGCCTCTGGATTAGCAGGGTGTTAATTTTGGTAAAGATCAAAAGAAAGTTGACAAAATAATAAATAGTTGCTATAACTCGTTAATGAATTTAAGATATAATCTTGAAATCAAACCCAAATAAAAGGATTTAAATATGGCAAAATATGTAGAATTGACAAACGAGAACTTTGATGCGACAGTCGCTGAAGGTGTAACAATGGTAGACTTCTGGGCTCCATGGTGCGGACCTTGTAGAATGATCGCTCCTGTAGTGGAAGAGTTGGCGGAAGAGTATGAAGGAAAAGCAACGATCGCAAAGGTGAATACGGATGAGCAGCAGGAACTGGCTGTGAAGTATGGTATCAGATCTATCCCTGCGATCCTTTTCTTCAAGAACGGTGAAGTCGTAGACCAAATGGTCGGTGCAGCTTCCAAAGATGCATTTGCAGAAAAGATCAACGCACAACTGTAAGCTACACAAACAAGACAGGAAGGCTGCTTTCTGTCTTTTCTTCCAAAACACACCCCCTTTTAAAAATTATTAACCAAGTATTTAAAGTGTATAATCTCAAAAACTATTTGATTAAGAATTTTATCTGCAAAAAGGAATCAGAATGTTAGATTGTGCAATCATCGGCGGAGGTCCTGCGGGACTGACAGCAGGACTCTATGCTACCAGAGGCGGACTCAAGAATGTCACGATGTTCGAAATGGGAATGCCCGGGGGACAGATCACGCAGAGTTCGGAGATAGAGAACTATCCCGGTTTTTTTGAACATGACAAAACAGGTATGGATTTTATGAATACCTGGCAGGACCAGTGTTTCCATTTTGGCTTGAAGCATGAGATGAAGAAAGTGGAGCGTGTTGCCAAAACAGATGCATATTTTACCGTAACACTTGAAGGCGGCGATACCGTTGAAGCCATGACAGTCATCGTGTGCACGGGTTCTACGCCCAAACGTGCAGGTTTCAAAGGGGAAGATGCATTTTTTGGAAAAGGTGTAAGTACCTGTGCGACCTGTGATGGTTTTTTCTATAAAGACAAGCCTGTTACCGTACTGGGCGGCGGCGATACCGCACTCGAAGAAGCATTGTACCTTTCGAATATCTGTTCAGATGTGTATGTCGTGCATAGAAGAGATGCATTCAGGGCCGCACCTCCGACACTTGAAAGGATCAAAAGGAAAGAGAATATCCATCTGATCACGGATTCGGTCATCGAAGAGGCTATAGGCGATGCGATGGGGCTGACCGGTGTTGATATCAAGAATCTCAAAACCGGAAAGATCACCCACATGGACAACACAGGACTCTTTGTTTTTGTAGGGCATGATGTCAACAATGCGGTGCTGAAAGAGGAGAACGGGGACTTTATCTGTGAAATGAATGACTGGGGGCAGGTGATCGTGGACCTCAGTATGAAAACATCAGTTGAGGGACTTTTTGCAGCAGGTGATATGCGTATACAGGCACCCAAGCAGGTTGTGTCCGCAGCCGGGGACGGAGCTGTTGCCGCATTGCAGGTGATCGGGTATATTCAGGAACAGGCATAAAGGAGAAATGATGATAAGAACAGGAATTGTCGGAAGTACGGGAAGAATGGGGGCGCATCTGATCAAGAATGTGCTTGAAGAAGAGGGATTGGAGCTTACAGCACTGCATGTTTTTGATGCGTTGAATGTAGAGGTTCCCGATGATGTGCTTATTACGAATTCGATGAGCGAAGTACTCAAATCCTGTGATGTCGTGATCGATTTTTCAGCACCTGTAGCGACGCAGGAACTGTGTGAAGAAGCACTGAAAAACCCCACAGCACTGGTCATCGCTACGACAGGATTTACCGTCCATCAGCAAAATCTGCTCAGTGAAGCTGCCAAAGAGATGCCGGTACTCTACTCTTCCAATATGTCAGCAGGAATCGCGCTTCTCAAGCAGCTTGTCGAGAAGGTATCTGCTACACTGAAGGATTTCGATATTGAGATCGTGGAGCAGCACCACAGGTACAAGGTGGACGCACCAAGCGGTACAGCCTTGACGCTGGGTGAGTTCGCAGCCAAAGGACGGGGACTTGATCTGGATGCGGTACGTGTCAGCGGAAGAGATGGCCAGGTCGGTGCCAGAAGCAAAGATGAGATCGCAGTCATGGCACTGCGCGGAGGAGATATCGTAGGAAGGCATACGGTCGGTTTCTATAATGACGGCGAATTCCTTGAGCTTAACCATACGGCGACCAGCAGAGAAACCTTCTCCAAAGGTGCCATAAGAGCGGCCAAATGGCTTGTGGGACAGGAAAGCGGTCTCTATTCGATCAATGACTGCTTGGGAATATGAAATAATGAAAAATCACTACCCATTTGACGCCAAAGGAGGCATATAATGTGTGCAATTGTCGGTGTATTCGGTGCAAAAAAAGCTTCTACGGTAGCTTACTATTCTCTTTTTGCGATGCAGCATCGCGGACAGGAAGCTACAGGTATCTCGACCGCGGACGGGGAACATATCTTTATCTATAAAAAACGCGGTATGGTAGCGGATGTCTTTTCTCAGGATACCCTTGACAAGATGGCGGGAGGATGTGCGGTAGGGCATAACCGCTACTCTACAGCCGGCAGCGAGTCTGCGGGTGATTCACAGCCTGTCTTTGCCAAATACAAACTGGGTGAGATATCGGTCGTGCACAATGGCAACCTTGTCAACAAGCTTGAAGTGAGAAATGAGCTGATTGACAGAGGGGCGATCTTTCAGACCGATATGGATACGGAAAACATTATTCATCTGATCGCAAAATCCCAAAAAGATGCGCTTGTGGACCGTATCAAAGATATGCTGGGCAGGATCGAAGGGGCATACTGCCTGGCCATACAGAGCCGGTCCAAAATGTTCGTTATCCGTGACCGGTTCGGTATCCGTCCGCTCAGTCTGGGCAAACTGAAAGACGGAGGCTGGATCGTCGCGTCGGAAACCTGTGCGTTCGACCTGGTAGGCGCACAGTTCGTACGTGATGTCAGACCGGGGGAAATGTTGATCTTTGAAGAGGGAAAAGAACCGCTCTCAGAGCAGATCTTCGAGCCGGACTATCATCCCTGTGCCTTTGAATATATCTATTTTGCCAGACCAGACTCGATCATAGACGGCAAAAACGTTTACCAGATGCGATTGGAAATGGGAAGAACGCTGGCGAAAGAGACCCCGGCGGATATCGACCTGGTCCTTCCGGTACCTGACTCAGGTGTCGCTGCTGCCAAAGGATATGCCGAGGGCCTGGGGGTACCGTTTGAAATGGGCATTGTCAGAAACCATTATGTGGGCAGGACATTTATTGAACCGACACAGGAGATACGTGATCTTAAGGTAAAACTGAAACTTTCTCCCATCAAACATTTGATACAGGGCAAAAAAGTAGCGATCATCGATGATTCTCTGGTACGGGGTACCACATCCAAGCAGATCGTCAGAATGCTCAAGGAAGCAGGCGCCAAAGAGGTACATATGCGTATCGCGGCGCCTGAGATCAAATATCCGTGCCGATACGGTATCGATACGCCTACAAGAGGGGAGCTTGTTTCCACCAAATACACCCCTGAAGAGATCGCGAAGAATATGGGAGCTGATTCTTTGGGTTTTCTTTCTCTAGAGGGCTTGAAAGAATCCCTTGGAAACGACAGAAACTATTCACTGGTCAGTTTTGACGGGAATTATTTTGCCGGCGGAAGTGCTGAGAGCCCCGGATGTGCCGGAGGGTGCTGACACAGCATTTTAAACGCTCCTGCACTGTCATAGGAGAGCAGCATCGCCTGCTCTCTATTTTCTTCTTTTCTCTTTTTTATGCACAAGTTCAAAAAGTTTTTTGTTGACATAGGGGTATCGGCTTGACGGGTTCCAGAGGAACCAGCCGTCGGTACCGGTATCATTGGCTGCTTTGATCTGCTGTGCGATCTGGTACTCTGTATAATTGATACGGCTGAAGGCATAGTCTCTGAAGGACTGAAGCCAGGGACGTATTCTGTTTGGCTTTACGTAGCGCTGTGTTTTGAGGATACTCGTTTTGACGATAGGATAAGGATGTCTGGCCGGATCCCTGTACCCCAAAGTACCCCTGTGAAATCCGGAAGGGTAGAGCATCGGACAGATATAGTCGCTGTGTTTTGCAAGGCTGGGAACGGTCTGTCCAATGTGTGTGTCGTTCCTGTTCCATGCGACATAGCCGAAGATATCGACAGAGATAAAGGTACAGTACGGCCTCAGCCGTGCTTCGGCACGGGCCAAGAAATCCTCAATGGCTGCAACACGGTTTATTTCGGTGTCTGCTTTTTTGAAGCGCAGGCCTTTTTTGGCGGGGAATCGGATGTAATCAAAATTGATCTCATTAAAACCGGCTTTGGCCGCCTCTTCCGCGATCGCCAGCGTATACTCCTGGCCTTGCAGCGAATGCGGATCGATCCAGGCCGTATTGTGTTTGTCTCTCCAAACCTGCCCGTTCCTGTTCTTTACAGCACGACCGGGAAAGTGCCTGGCCTGTCTTGTATCTTTGAAGACAGCGATCCGGGCTATCGTATAGATCCCTTTCTCATGAAGCTTCTTCAGATAACGGGGAAGATCCTGGATGGTCGCATGCTTTGAAGCCCCGATCTGTCTGGCTTCGGGAACCTGTGTGTGGTAGGAGATATCCCCTTTGACATTCTTGATGTCGACGATGATAGAATTCATCTCGGTTTTGTCTATTTTTTTCAGGATATTTTGGAATGCCTTGCTCTTTGGATTGGCGGTATGGAAGTTGACATAAAAGGCTTTGACCCTGAAAGGTTTTGGCTCACAGCTGTTCTGTGCAGCATAGAGAGAAGAGAAAAGCAGGACTAGAAAAAGAGTGAGCCTGCTAAGCATCCTGTTTTTTCTTTCGGCTCTCTTTCTCTTCTATGCCTGACATCCCGAAACGTCTTGCCAGTTCCTGCTTTACCCTATCGGGAGAGATCTCCCTGTAGCCCAGGCCTACCAGGGTATGATAAAGGAGGTCGGCAGCTTCGTAGATGACCTGGGCATCGCTCTCTTTATCTATGGCGACACAGACTTCGTCCGCCTCTTCGCGGATCTTGCTGAGCATCAATGTTTTGTCGTCAAGCAGTTTCTTCGTCCATGACTTTTGTTCTGCCGGAGCATTTTTTCGTTCAAGAATGGTATGGTAGAGAGTATCGACCACGCCGTAGATGGCGTCAGTATCCACTTCTTTGTCTAAGATCACTTTCTCCTGCATCACAGAGGTGAAGAAGCAGCTTTTTCTGCCTGTGTGGCACGCCACACCGTTCTGTTTGATCTTGAGTACGACAGTGTCTGCATCACAGTCAAGCAGTACATCTTTTACTTCCTGCGTATGCCCGGAGCTCTCTCCTTTTTTCCAAATACGCTGTTTGGAACGGCTGAAGTAGTGGGCATAGCCTGTGGAGAGGGTAAGGTTGTACGCTTCTTCATTCATATAGGCAAGCATCAGTACGTCATTGGTCTGTGCATCCTGTGCAATAGCGGGGATGAGGGGGTTTTTCTTCCAGTCGATGGTCATCATGATAATTTCTCCGAAATTATCAGCGTTGAGCGTTGAGCGTTGAGCGTTGAGAGAAATAGAAGCTTTTCGCAAGAAAAGCTTCTATCAACTCCTCACTCCTCACTCCTCACTCCTCACTGATCTTATTGTTGTGCCGAAATGGTCTTCTGCTCTTTGCCTTTGGCATCTACCCAGATGTTGGGTACCGCACCGCCGGGTGTCAGGAAGATCTGTGCATCTTTGTTGACTTTCAGCGCTTCGTTGAATTTGCCCTGTGTCTTGATCTGCTCAAGTGTCAGCAGGTCTGTGGTCAGTGAGTCGGCTATGATCTTGTTGGCTTTTGACTGTGCCTGTGCTTCAATACGTATCTTGTCGGCTTCACCCTGTGCCTCTATACGGTTACGCTCAGCTTCCCCTTTTGCGATCTCAGCTTTTTGCTGTGCTTCCTGCTTGGCTTTTTCTTTTTTCTGTTCTGCGATCGTTACTTCCTGTTTGGCGATCTGTACACGTTCGATCTGTTCTTTGATCTTCTTAGGCAGGTTGATGGTACGCAGCTCTACGGAAGTAAGGATAACCGGTTTCTCCGGCAGGTCCTGTACGCTCTGTTTGATCTTTGTTTCAATGGCCGCAGCAATCTCGTTACGCATTTCCGGGAGCTGCTCTGCCGTGTACTGTCCTACGACATCGCGGACCACTTCGCGTACTTTGGAGTTGATGATCTTCTCTTCCCAGCTTGTACCCCATTTCTCTATGGTCTTGGGTGCATTCTCGGCACGCAGACGGTACTGCACGGCAAGGTCTATATTGACTGTCAGGCCGCGCCGGTCAAGTACGGTGATGGCAGGATTGCGCCTGAGGCCGCCTTCATAGTTCTTATAACCGTCTCCCAGGGCGCCTGTTGAGACATCAGAGTAGGTGATGAGCCGGATACGGGTATTGACCGGAACGATCTTCTGGAGTATGGGGATGAAGAAATGCAGTCCCGGTTCTAGCGGTTTGTCCTCGAATTTACCGGTATTGATCTTGATACCGACTTCGCCGGAATTGATGATTGTGAACGGTTTGAGTATAAAAAGTCCGAAAACGATCGCGAGGATGAGGAAAATGAGCGAAGCACTTTTCCCTCCCATATTTCCCATAGGGTTATTGAAACTTTGATTCCCGTTATTGTTTCCGCCGGATGGGTTGGTGTTGCTGCTGGGTTTCTTTTTTTTAAAATAGTCGTTCATGTCTGCTGGCATCTGTTTCCTTGAATAAATGTATTTTTTGATTTGGGGTGCTCTCAAGCCTTATGCCTGAAAGCGATGATGAAGCATATTTAAATATACGTAAGATAATGTTTATATTTTTCATTTCTGCCGAACACTACATCAAAATAGGCACTTTGAAGCTGTTGTGTCATCGGTCCTCTTTTGCCGTTTCCTATCACTCTGTGATCGAGTGAATTGATGGGTGTGACTTCGGCTGCCGTACCGGTAAAGAATGCCTCATCGCAGATATAGATCTCATCTCTGGTGATATTCCTTCTTTCTATCGGGATCCCTGCATCCTCTGCCAATTGCAAAACGGTATCCTGGGTGATCGATTCGAGCGAATTGTCATTTGGCGGAGAGACCAGAACACCGTCTCTTACGATAAAGAGGCATTCTCCGGTACCTTCTGCTGCAAAACCATTCTCGTCCAGCATTAATGCTTCTTCAAAACCATTTTCGATCGCTTCATATTTTGCCATTTGGCTGTTTAGGTAATTCGCGGCTGCTTTGGCTTTGCCGAAAGTAGAACGATTGGGATTGCGTGTGATGGAGGATGTGCAGACCTTTATGCCCTTCTCAAGGCCTTCATCTCCAAGATAAGCTCCCCATTCCCAGGCAGCTACAGCTGTTCTGACAGGCGCTTTCACATGATGCACTCCCATCTGTCCGTATCCCAGAAAAATAAGGGGCCTCATATACACATTGTTGGTAAATCCGTTACTCCTGAGCAGATCGATATGTGCCTGTTTGACGGTCTCATAATCCATATTGGGTTTAATGGCAACGATTTTGGCAGAATTGTAGAGCCTTTTGCAATGGTCTTCCAGTCTGAAAATGGCCAACCCGTCCTCTGTATGGTAGGCTCTTGTGCCTTCAAAAACGGCATTGCCGTAATGTACGGTATGTGTCAGTATGTGGACTTTCGCATCTTTCCAGTCTATGAGCTCTCCATCCATCCAGATATATTTAGCTTCGTTCATCTCTATGTCTCCCTGCATTGTTGTGTTGTATAGCATTTGGCCTGGTTGAATAGGCCATTGTTGAAATTAATGGATTATTTTATCTTAAATGTTGTTAATCGTCGGTTATGCAAAACGCAGGAAGATACCCACAAGAAGCGAAAGGAGAATGGTAACGATGATCTGAAGCGGATTATGCCATTTCTCGGAAGTGATATGCCTGGATTCAAGCCATTCGACGATCTTCATTGCGGGGAACGCCATGAAGACAAGCATGACAATGGAAAACACAAGGGTAAGGACAATGTTCAGCATGCTTATATCCCGTAATACCGGTGTACGAAATCGGTTTCATCTTTGCTATGCAGCGGCAGGGTATGGACTGTCGTACCGTTGTTGTCCATGATGACCAAGGTGCTTTTTTCGAGTTTCAAATGTTTTTTCCCCCACGCTTTCTCAAGACGTTCAAATTCTTTGAAAAGGGTCATATTGTCCGGTTTCTCTTTGAACTCCGGATCTTCTTTATTGATGATCTCAAGGCCGCCGAAACGTTTTTCCAGCGTGTAGGGGCTGAACTGTTTGACCGTTTTGTAGACCCTTGCATTCTTGGGACTTGGTTTGCTTTGCAAAAAAGCACTGATCCCTATCAGCAAAAAAGCCAGAAAGAAAGCAGGAAGAAGATACTTTTTGAACTTTGACATCATATGGTCTCCATAATTGATCTGATGATGACAGTATAGGCATATTCACTTGAAAAGCGATTGATAAACATCAATCTGCAGATGAGAAAAAGTGTGGTATGATTTCCTAAATTTATTGGAATGGATAATTGAAATGAAAAACTTTTTTTACCTTGAAGGTGCCTATCTTATACTCGGAGGGATCATCCTCCTGGTCGCTCTGTTTGTTTCTACCCGGCCATTTATGGCAAAAGGAGCCTGGAAAAAAGGACTGTTCTGGGTTTCAGTCGTCCTTGCGGTCCTGATAGGGGCCCACTACAAAGTGACAACCAACAGGATGGAAAAGGTGAAAACCGCCTTTGAAAATGGCAAAACGATCCTTTGCGAAAGCAGAATGCTGCGCAAGGCGGCACAGGTCGTTTATATCAAAAAAGAGAACGACTGGTCCCTGAAAGGAGATGATTTTGTCTCTCCGAACTATGCCAGGCCTTTCTTTTCTGCCAGATGTATTGTCAAGTGATACATCTGCGATGCATCAGCAAAGCTTTTAACATAGTACAGTTGTAAGCTTTCATTATTATAACTGCACTATAATTTATACTTAACCTCTTCATCGATTCAAATGCTTTTTCTTCTTTTTCTTGATATATGTCAATTGCATTTCCGTGCGAAACTGTCATAATACTCCTATGCTCTAGGGTTTTGACCCCTTTAGTAAATAGATATGCGAACAGGAGACATAATGGAACAGATGATAGTCCGACCGGAGATCGCACTGGATCAATTCTTGCCGATCTTTATAGAGTCTACGCTGGTACTTGTTTTCGGAATAGGGTATGCAGCGATCATCACCCTTTCCAAAATGGGCTATTTTTCCAAAAAATGGATGCCTGTCGGATATCTGTTTTGGGCATTACAAACTTATTTTCTCTACGATTTTGCCATGCTGATCCAGAGTAACCATTTTACGGTAAAAGTATTGATGGTGACGATGGTCGCGTATCTCTTTATCCCGCATCTGTATTTTTATCTGATCAGTGCAGCGGATGAGCGTTACGAAGACAGTGATGAAATAGTTGAGGATACAAAACAATAGAGCGGCAGCGTTCTAATACAAAAAGGAGGATACATGGCTAAGAAAAATGTTTCGGTCTGGACGAGTGTACCGTTTTGGCGGCGTTCGGCAGCATGGGTAACGGGATTTGCAACAATTCTGCTTATCTGGCTTTCGTTCGATACGCTGGGACAGATATCAATGGGTACAGATGCAGATCTCAAGAACGGGGTAGACAAAAGAGTACCGGGTCCCACAGTGATCAATTATCATATTGATTATAAAATGAGTAAGAAAAGAGGGCATGAAGTACCGGTGATCGGTGAGAAACAACTGTTTTTCGGAAAAGAGTGGAGTGAAAAAGATGCGGCAGCCTTGTTGCGTCTGGGAAAACTTACAGAACAGGCAAAGAACTGTATGGACTGTCATACACTTTTGGGGAATGGAGCGTACTATGCACCGGATCTGACCAAAGCATGGCTGGACCCAGCATGGCAGAAGGGCGGCCCTATGCAGGGTATGACAGGGAAAAATACGGTTGAAGAAGCCATGGCAGAATTCCTGCAGCATCCTTCACAGTATCCTACCCATGCGCGTATGATGCCAAATCTCGGTATTACTGCACAAGAAGCAAAAGGATTGGTCGCTTTCCTTAAGCATATGAGTAGTATCGACACCAACGGTTTCCCAAGAAACTTCTCGAAAACTGTTGATCAATTCAAAGCAGGAGGCACAAATGCTCACTAGTATTAAAACGAATGAATTTGCAAAAAGCAGCAGTAAACAATTGGCAATGATGTACTTTAGAGTAGCGATCATACTCTTCGGTGCGCAGCTGCTGATGGGACTTATTGCCGCTATCCAGTTTTTGGTTCCGGGGTTCCTGTTTGAACTGTTCGACTTTTCAGTGGCCAGAATGGTGCATATCAATGCGCTGGTCGTATGGATGCTGTACGCAATGATCGGTTCGGTCTACTTTATGCTTGAAGATGAAACCGGTGTAGAAGGCGTAGGTATTGGCATTGGTAAATTGGCTTTTTGGGTACTGACTGCAGCTGTTACCGTGGTCGTACTGGTATTCATCTTCGTTCAGGTGGGTGCAGGTACAGAAGCTTCTATCTGGTTCATTAACGAAGGTAGAGAGTATCTGGAAGCGCCAAGATGGGCCGATATCGGTATCGTTGTCGTAGTATTGACATTCTATTGGAATGTATTTGCTACGTATATGAAAGGACAGAAGACAGGGATCATGACCGTTATGGTCGCCAACCTTATGGCATTGGCAGGTCTCTACCTTGCAGGTATGTTCTTTACGGACAACATCTCCATGGACCAGTTCTGGTGGTGGTGGGTCATACACCTTTGGGTTGAAGCTACCTGGGAAGTATTCGTAGGTACATTGGCTGCGTATGCACTGATCAAAATCATCAATGCGAAGCGTGAGATCGTCGAAATGTGGCTGTGGATCGAAGTACTGATGCTTTTCGGTTCAGGTATCCTCGGTCTCGGCCACCACTACTTCTGGATCGGTACACCTGAATACTGGTGGGAGATCGGTGCACTCTTCTCCGCACTCGAGCCTGTTCCATTGGTAGCGATGTTCGTCCATGTCCTCTATGACTGGGGTAAAGAACAAGGTGCTGCACATGCAGAAGGCAAGCCTGGAGCAGTCGCCAATAACGGTCCTGCAATCGCCTGGATCGTTACCAATGCATTCGGTAACTTCCTTGGTGCGGGTGTTTGGGGATTCTTCCATACACTGCCACAGGTAAATATCTATACGCATGGTACACAGTTTACAGCGGCGCACGGACACCTGGCATTTTTCGGAGCCTATGCAACGATCCTGATCGGAATGATGTATATGGGTGTTCAGTATGCTTCCGGTGTGAAAATGCTGAAATCAACGTTCAAGTCAAAAATGGCTATTTTCCTGATCACTTTCGGTGTATTGGGGATGACAGTGGCCCTGACGATCGCAGGATATGAGCAGGTCTTGATCGAAAGAGCAGAACTGGGCGGCGGATGGCAGGCATTCTTTACTGCACAGGAATTGCCATGGTATATACAGGCACAGATCTGGAGAACCATTATGGGTGTCGTGACATTCGTAGGATTCATCTATCTTGTCTGGGATCTTGTCACAATCGGCAAGCAGGCTAAAACAGCGGAAGCTGCAGCATAAACAGAGAGGGGTAGAACCCTCTCCATCTTAATGTAAAGGAGAAACAAATGTTTGAAGCATTTACAGATGTAAATCACAGTTTTTTTGGTTTTCTAAATCAAGGTCCATTAACGCTGACCATCTTTTTGCATACGATCATCATCTTACCGATGTTCTGGATCTATTTCAGCGAGAAAAAAAGATTGGAGAATGAGCAGTAGGACTGTTCAAAAAAGTGGGGACCTTGGGTAGGTCCTCGATCAAAACGAGAAGTTTTATATTCGACGTTTTTAACAAAGGAGAAAGAATGAAACTCAATAGAATTTTAGGTTTGGCCGCAATTACAAGTTTTGCAGCAACAATGGCACTGGCAGGTACATCCAGTATGGATTTTGCAAAAGTGTTTGAGAAAGAGTGTCAGGGATGTCATGGACCGATCCACCAGGGTGGTGTCGGATCGGACCTGAGACCAAAAGCATTGAAGAAAAAAAGCAGGGAATTCCTTGCCGAAACGATCCTTAATGGTAGAGAAAATACAGCGATGCCGGCATGGGGACATGACGGAGCGAGTATTAAATTCTCAAAAGATGACGCCAGTGGTATGGTCGATTGGCTGATGGACTGGAAGAATACGGTCGAGCTTAAACTTGATCTTGATAAAGTTAAGCAGACATGGACAAAATTGGCAGATCGTGAAGCATTGGCGAAAAAGTATCCAGTTGATAAAAATGGTAACCTAAAATACAAAGGGGCAGAGGTCAAGAATGTGAAAGATATCACTTTCGCAACAGAAAGAGATGCGTCATTGGTCGACTTCATTGATTCTACAACCGGAAAAGTACTTTCCCGACATAAAGCAGGGTTTGCGGTGCACGTTACGGTGACGAACAAGCATGAGCCAAGATACGCCTACTCTATTTCACGTTCGGGTAGATTGACAATGTTCGATATCGGTGCACCGGGTCAGCCTGCACTTGCATCGGTCCAGGTAGGACAGGAGTCACGTGGTTTGGCGGTCTCTCCTGATGGTAAATATGTCATGGCTGGAGATTATAACCCAGGTGGTGCAGTCTTGTGTGATGCACATACACTTGAGCCGCTTAAAGCGTATGATACCAGCCGTGTGATCGATCCCGACGGTCAGATCGGGCCAAGCCGTGTTGCCTACATTGCAGATACGCCGTATGGACCGTATTTCAGTTTTGCACTCAAAGATGCGGGGCATGTCTATATCGTGGATTACAGCAAACCTGACTTCCCTATTGTCGGTGATGTACCACAGATCGGTAAAATCCTTCATGACGCATTCCTCAATGAAAATAAGGGTGAAGATTTCGGCCGTTATGTGATGGTTGCTTCTCAAGGCTCTGACCTGATGGGAATTGTGGATCTCAAGACGAAGAAACTTGCAGCCAAAGTGCATACAGGCAAGAAATCCAAGCCGCATCCAGGTCAGGGTTCAAGCTGGTTCAACAAAAGACTGGGTAAACAGCTGAATGCAACGAACTCCATGAACTTCGGTTCCGTGGTCATCTGGGAATCTCCGGGCTGGGATATTGTGAAAAAAGTGAAAACTTCCGGTGGTGGTCTCTTTGTGGGAACAGGTGAACATACACCTTGGATCTGGTCCGACTGTGTCCTGGGCAAGCCGGATAAGTACAATGAAGTACATTTGATCAACAAAGAGACTTTGGAGACTGACAGAATCATCAAAGTCGGTAAGAAAAAAGGTCAGCTGATCGATGCGAAAACAGGAAAAGTGCTTCAGGAATGGGATGCGACACAGCATGAAAAAGTGCCTGTCAATGAAAAAGCATTTGGCAAAGAGAAAGTCCTCCCCATGCCAGACCATCTTGGTAAAGCAGTGAAAAAACCTGTACAGCCAAGACTCCTGCATGCTGAACCTGCGAACCACGGTAAGTGGACTATGATCTCAGAGTGGACCACAGGCCGTATAGGCATCTATGAGTCCGATACAGGTAAATTTGTCAAGTATATCGAGAATTTGACAACACCTACATTTACTTACTCTGTTGAGCACAGACAACACATACCTGGCGCTTAATGTCATGCGCTGCTCTCTCCTTTTTGGAGGGGGTGATTTATTGGGATGATCGGCTGATCGTTCCAATAAATTACCCAGGTGTATAGAGAATGCGTTATATTGTCCTTCCCTTTCTTTTTCTTTTCTTGTGTACTTCCTCCTCTGCCAAATATATGGATAATCACTCCTGCAATGAATGTCATGAAAAAATTTATGAGGAGTATCAGACTTCGCACCATTCCAAAGGCTATTTCAGTGATACGCTGCACCGCAAGATAGCAGATAAAGTAAGTATGAAAAAGTATGACTGCGCTGTCTGCCATATGCCTATGGCGGACAATTTGAATGATCTGGTAACGGGCAAAGCGAGACCGGATAAAAGCAATAAAACCCATACGGATGCCATTTCCTGTTACTTCTGCCATACCATTGCCTATGTCAGGAAAGCGCACCGGTTCAACATCAATACCAAAGCGCGGCAGGCGGAAAATTACAAACCGACCCTCTATGGGAGGCTGAGCAACCCTGACGACAATGACAAGCATTCTTCCGCTTCCAACCCTGTCTATGCCAAAAAAGTGTGTATGGGATGTCATTCCCACAAGCTTAATGACAATAATGTAACGATCTTCAGGGCAATGGATGAAAAACAGAATAGCCTGGGATGCATCAAGTGCCATATGCCGGAAGTCTCCGGCGGTGCCGAAAAGATGGATAAACGCACACGCGGGCAGCATGCCAGCCATAGATTTTTGGGTATACATGACAAGGTATTCAGAAAAACAGGTGTGGATATCAATGTTTCAGCATCGGGAGAGAGTCTGTCGGTTGTCCTGACCAACAAAATGGAGCATCCGCTGATCATTCAGCCTGCGCGTGCGAAATTCCTGAAAATAGCGCTCATCAGAAAAGGCAAAGTGGTCTGGCAGAATTTCATCAAGGATCCAAGCGAGGATACGCAGGGATATTTTGCCTACCATTTCAGACAAGGCGGGGGAAAAGTGATCATCCCCGCCCATGCAACGGAAGGCAGGGTACATAACCTGTATGCAAAAGAGAGCAAAACGCTGCATTACAAGATCCCTGAAAGCAAAAAGGGCGATATAGTGACCGTCTCTCTCTATGTGCAATTGGCCAAAAGCGACTGTACCAAGGCCATTGACCTGGAAGATGAAAATTTGACCCGGCCGCAGTTGATGAAAAAAGTCATTTTAAAGTTATAAAAGAGTACTCTTTTTTATCTGTAGTTGCGAAAGGAACTGTATTTATGGATATCATGATCGCCGGTGCCGGGACTGTCGGATACTCTCTCGCCCAGACACTCTCCTATCAGCACAATGTCATTGTGATCGACAAAGATATCGACAAACTCAATACTTTGGATGAGGAGATCGATATTCTGGTGATGCATGGCGATGTTGAAGATCCCAAAACCTATCGATCTCTCAATTTTGAGAGTGTGGACCTTTTTATAGCGGTAACGGATTCGGATGAAGCCAATCTTCTGGCTACGCTGATCGTAGAGGATGTCGTTGCCGTCAAAAGAAAGATCATCCGTTTGAAGAATGACAGTTTTCTCAAAAGCCATATTCTGCAAAAACTTTCGATCGACCATGCCGTGTTCCCGGATATTACCACCGCGAATAAAGTACAGGCACTGTTTGCCTTTCCCAAAGCGAACAATGTAAAAATGTTCCATCAGACGACGCACAAGCTGGTTTCCATCAGGGTCCAATACCGCGCCGAAGGGCTCTATCGTGTTGGTGAACTGGTCGGAGAAGATGTCTCCATCGTAGGGATAGAGCGGGAAAAAATGTTTTTCATTCCGGAAGAAGAGGCGGAGATCCTTAAAAATGACCTGGTCTATCTTTTTGGAAAGAGTGAAGCGATCGAGAGGATCGCTTCTCACTTGGATGAAAAAATGCCTTCTTCCATTCAAAAGATCGTTATTTTCGGTGCCAATACACTGGCGCGCAAGATCGCGAAGGGGCTGATAGACAAAAAACTTGAGATCAAAATGATCGAAAAAGATATCGATCACTGCAAAAGAGCTTCTGAACTGCTTCAGGATAAAGTGACCATCATCAATGCCGCCTATGAAGACCACCGTCTCTTTGAAGAAGAGGGGCTTAAAAATGCCGATATGATCATTGCCGCTGGACATAATGATGAGCGTAATATCGTCAAATGCATTGAGGCGCAGGAGTACGGCATACAAAAAGTGGTAGCGATCAACAATGACAAAGCCTATTATAATCTGATGCATAAAATGGGTGTGGTCGTGGTCCGGGGGAGCAAAGCCGGGGCACATTATGCTATTTTGGAAAACATTGCTTCAAGTTCCATTGTGACCCAGCGGCATTTTTGCGGAGGGAGCGGGATATTGTTCATGCGCAAGATCTATCCAAATTCGGAGCTTATAGGCAAAACGATCAAAGCCGGGAAAATACACACTTCCCTGCCTCTGCTTTTGAGAGAAGAGAAGATCCACAGGCTCTCGGAGACGGCAGCGCTGAAAGAGGGTGATATCATAGTGGTGTTCGGTATGTATGAAGAAAAAGAAGAGATACAACAGTGGATATACACGCTTTAAAAAATATTTTCAAATTTGTTTCTGTCATAGGCATGGCATTGAGTCTTTTTCTCTTCACCGCTATTCTCGTAGGCTGGATATATCATGAGGATATGCAGAAATTTCTCTATTTTGATGCAGTGCTGTTCGCCCTGAACGGTACGATCTTTATGCTTTTGAGAAAACATACGATGAAATTGAGCATCAAAGGGGGGATCGTTTCCGTCAACCTCATTTGGATACTTCTGGGTGTAGCAGGAGCGATACCCCTGATCCTCTATACCGGGATCTCTCCGGCAGATGCCTTCTTTGAATCGGTCAGCGGGTTTACGACAACAGGGGCTACCATATTCACGGATATAGAATCCCTCCCCAAAGCCATACTCTATCTGCGCAGCCTGATGCACTGGCTGGGCGGTATGGGGATCATTGTCCTGGGCGTAGGGCTTTTCTCGCTGATCAACCCCAGTGGTTCGATGGCACTTTTCAAGGCGGAATCAACAGGTATCAAAATGGAAAAGATCACCCCGAAGGTCAAAGATACCGCGATACGTCTGTGGGGGATCTATGTGCTCTTTACTGTGCTGGATGCTATTGCGCTGAAATGGGCAGGTATGGATCTTTTTGATGCAGTCAATCATGCTTTTTCCACTATTTCCACCGGAGGCTTTTCGACAAAGAATGCTTCTCTTGGCTATTTTCATTCCAATACGATCATATGGATCACGACTTTTTTCATGATCATCTCCGGCATCAACTTCCTGGCACACCTGAAACTCTTTGCCACGGGGAGATTCGACGGATACAAAAGAGAAGAAGTGCTCTGGTATATGGCGATCTTTGTTGTACTCTCGCTGCTTTTGAGCAGTGTTGATGTCTTTGTCGATTATGACAGCTATTTTCATGCCTTGACCCACTCGTTCTTTACCATCGCATCGGTACTGACCACAACGGGGTTCGCTACGCTCGATTATGCACAGTGGGGGCATTTTGCCATTGCCGTGATCTTTGTGGCGATGCTGGTCGGGGGAAATGCCGGTTCGACGGCGGGCGGTGTGAAGGTGATCCGTTATATCGTACTTTTCAAAACGATCTCGACACAGATGAAAAAGACGCTCCATCCCAATGCCATTGTCAATGTATTTATAGACGGGCAGAAGATCTCGTCACAGATCATTGCCTCTACTACGGGGTTTATTCTCCTGTTCGTCATTACCAATATGCTGGTAACACTCTATCTTTTCGGGCGGGGATTCGATGCCATGACGGCGGTTTCTACGTCATTGGCATGCGTGGGCAATATCGGTCCGGGCTTTTCACTGACCGGCCCGGCGGAGAATTATGCTTTTTTCAGCAGTCTGGACAAGATGATCCTCTCTTTTTCCATGATCGTCGGGCGACTTGAATTCTATACGGTCTTTTTACTCTTCAGCAGAAGTTTTTGGAAAAAATTCTGATCACTTGATACATCTCAACACGCTTATTAGAAAAATTGATGTACAATAGCCCCAATATGAATAAAAGGATATGTATGAAGTTGCTATTATCTGCTCTGTTGCTGGGAAGTACACTTTTTTCTGTCGTATTGTCGGCAAAAGAAAAATATTTTGTTGTAGAAAGGGAAAGCGAATCGGTCGCGGTGATAGAAGACGGCCTTGCCAAAAGGCATATGGAGCATATGCACAATATGAACCACGGCATCATCAAGTTCGACGGGGACGATGCCTACCTGATCAGCCGTGACGGCTATGTGGTAAAATTCGATCCGAAGACAGAAAAAAAAGAAGCTGAGTACAAAACCAGCAAGTCTGCTATAGGCTTTGTTATCGGCAAGCACTATATCGCAGTGGCAAATTATGACGATAAATCGGTCGATATCCTTACCCGTGACCTCAAACCTATTGACAAGATCGTGACCGGCTCGAAGAATGTGGGTATCAAGATCTATAAGAATTACCTGATCTTTGCAGAGATGGATAAGGATAAAGTGGCCGTACTCAAAGACGAGAATGCGGGAAAAGGATTGCCTAAATTCAAGCGCTACAAAGAATTCAATGTCGGCAAGATGCCTTTTGATGCGATGATAGAAGGAGATACCTACATCGTAGGATTCTTCCTTGACAAAGGTTTCGGCGTGATCGACCTGGACAAGATGCAGTACAAAATGATCAAAGTGACTGCTGAGGAGAACAAGCCGGTACTTAAAGTACCGCACTTTGGTTTCTGGAGTTTGAGCAAAGACAAAACGTTCATCCCCGCCGTCGGAGACAACAAAGTACTGGTGTATGACAAGAAGTTTCACTGGATCAAAAATATCACGACCCAAGGATTGCCGGTCTTTACGTCGCTCAGTCCGGACAAGAAATATCTGGCTGTGACTTTTTCGGGCAAGGATTTCCCGACGATCCAGATCATTGATACAAAAACGCTGAAGATCATCAAAACGTTCACATTCAAGGGGAAGGTGCTCCATGTACGATGGTCCAAAGAGTATCCGAAACTCTATGTCTCCGTCAACGATGCCAACCAGGTGAATGTTATTGACACGAATGACTGGTATCTTGAGCGTGAGATCTTCCAGGTCAAGCATCCTTCCGGTATTTTCCTCTACCGGACGGAGAATAAAAAGTAAATCATGTTCCCGCCGCTGCCAAGATGGTTCTGCCTCTGGCTGCTGCCGCTCTTTCTTTTGGCTGACCATGTCCACTGGATGGGCAGTTACGATGCTGCCCATCAAAAAGCACTATTGGAAAACAAACCCCTGCTTGTACTTGTTGTAAAAAAAAACGATCCTCTCTCCCGCACCCTTCTCAAAAATGTCTTTATGAATAAGCTGTACATCGGCACGATCAATGCCAAATATGTGCCTGTCATTGTCACTTTCGAAGGCATGCAGAATTATCCTGTGGAGATGTACTATACGACCACCTTTCCGACACTTTTTTTCGTGGATGCGCAAAAAGAGCTCTTTGTCCGAAAGCCGCTTTATGATGAAGAGATCAGCAGCGAAGCGGTTGTTGGGGTAGGGGAAAGTAGTGCGCGGTAAAGGTTGCTAAAAACACAGTCTAATTCCATCTCCATAATGCAATGATAAAAATAATCAGAAATACGATCGTTAAATTCATATAGCTCATAAAGTAAAAGATCTTAGCCTGATGGGACATCTCTTCTTTATTATCATTTTGGAGTAATTCTCCTACAAGCGGCATTGTATACACTTTTTCTTCACCGTGCGGTGCCTGTGATATCATTTGTGTCAAATCCTCACCGGCATGTACTTTTCTCATATGTTCGCCATTTTTCCATTTTTTGGAATCACTGACATCATAGATCTTGCCCTTGAATCCTATATAGGCAGGAGCACCGTCTTTCCCGTTATAAAGTGCCAACTCTTTTAACCCCATGTCTTTATAGTGAGGATCCAGTGCTTTTGCCGTACCGTTCTTTAATTTTGGAGCAATGAACAGGATAACATAGAGGGCAGAAAGTACCATGATCATGAACAGTGTGATCTTGATGCCTAAAAGTATGCCGAATGTCGACGTATAAAAGATGTCAAAGGAAGTCACTTTGCTTAAGGTCAGGTACGTACCGGTGACCGCCATAACGACCATAGATATCATGCCTACCTTCATTTCGGCAGGAGGCAGCCCTTTGGATGCATATTTTGGTTTTAATACAATATGCACATACAGAATGGTCCCGAACCAGAAAACAGCAGTAAAGATATGCAAGAAGAGTATGAAGAGTTTGAAATAGGATTTTGAGTATTCTGTGGCTGCGGTTCCCGACTTCTTCAAACTCAATTGATATCCCTTGCCAAACTCGCGCAATGCTCCTCCCCCTGCAGGGTCAATATGGCATGCGATACAGTTCTGGGATGTTTTTTGTGCATATTGCGGTGTTGCATACAGCACAGCTGTAAACAGCAATAGCAAAAAAACAGGCAGGTATCTGAAAGTAGCTGTTTTATGCCTCATCGACAGGCTCAAAGTCTTCTTTCCCCGCACCGCACTCCGGGCATACCCAGTCATCAGGCAGATCTTCAAAGGCAGTACCCGGGGCGATACCGTTTTCCTCATCTCCGACAGCAGGATCATAGATCCATCCGCATACCGTACATTCATATTTTTGTGACATACTAACTCCTTCTTTTGTGTAGTATATTGATAGTGCTCTGGAATGTCAAATTATCTCCATTTTCCTTCTGCATCGATACCTTCATCCTATGCAATGTTGACTGTATCACTATTCCGTTTCGAAGAATTTCCAGACAATGCCTGCGAGTACAGCACCGACGATGGGTGCGACCCAGAATACCCACAGCTGGCTCATGGCAGCGGTATCGGCAAAGAGCGCGGCGGCGGTACTGCGTGCCGGGTTGACAGAGGTGTTGGAGACGGGGATGGAGATGAGGTGGATGAGCGTCAGCCCCAGACCGATGGCGATACCGGCAAAGCCTGCCGGCGCATTCTTGTTGGTGGCGCCCAGGATGATGAAGAGAAAGAAAAAGGTCATGACCACTTCAGTGATGATCACCGCGCCAAGCCCATATTTGCCAGGTGAAAGCTCTCCATAACCATTGGCGGCAAAACTTCCCACTTCGAACTCTGCTTTTCCTGTCGCGATGAGGTAGAGTACCAGTGCGCCCAGCGTACCGCCGATGACCTGTACTGCAATGTAGGGCAGCAGCTCTTTCGTCTCGAACTTGCCCGCCGCCCAGAGTCCGGCGGAGACAGCCGGGTTGAAGTGTCCTCCGGAGATGTATCCGACCGCATAGACCATGGTCAGTACGGTCAGGCCGAATGCCAGTGCCACACCGGCGAAGCCGATGCCAAGTTCAGGGAAGCCTGCTGCAAGTACGGCGGAACCGCACCCTCCGAGAACGAGCCAGAAAGTACCGAAGAACTCGGCACCCAGTTTTTTGCTTAGTGACATAGATGATCCTTTGTTGTGATGTAAATCAAAAAGTATAACATATTTTTATACGTTATCTACAACTCTTGCCTATTTTTGATATAATAGTGCCCACTACAAACAAAAGGATCAGAAATGAACAAAATTCTTATACTTACAGCGCTGCTTGGCAGTATGCTTTCTGCAAATATGGCGACCAAAGTGGTCAAGCACAAGGTTAAGCATGATATGAAGCAGGAAACTAAAGAGGTGAAACACGATATCAAGAAAAAAACAGACCTCGATGTAGATAAAAAGCTGAAAAAAGAGAAACACAAAATGGAGAGAAAAGCGATCAAAGCGGTACTCTAGGTTTTTGAACATATGAAAAGCATTGTTTAGCATCAAAAAATAAAAGACGATATCGCCGGTATCGTTTCAAGGGGAATAAAAATGAAAAAAATGAAAATGGCATTGGGACTCTTGTCTGTTTGTATGTTCATTACAGCGACACAGGCGGAAGAGAAGAGTATGGAGGAGTTGAGTCAGGAGTTGGCGAACCCTCTCGCA
>Ga0256841_1000511_pt1 | contig 40207 bp, 34 predicted proteins | sample 356308metaG_FD_185971 | JGI IMG/M metagenome (GOLD analysis project Ga0256841, IMG submission 185971) | Hydrothermal vent microbial communities from Mid Atlantic Ridge, Atlantic Ocean - 356-308 | ecosystem: Environmental > Aquatic > Marine > Hydrothermal vents | place: Atlantic Ocean: Mid...
AGGAAGATCCGCTCACGCAGAGGATGAACCACTGTGCCGTGAATTTTCTTCCACAGAAGGCCGGATTGACGGGGATCTGCAGGGAACGTGTTGCCTTGCCTCCGCAGGGACCGGGACCGACGAGGGCAGTGGCTGCGAAGGAAAAGGCGCTCGGGAAGGCGAACCAGCTTCCGCAAAAGGGTGGGGGAAGAGGGATTCCGCTACCCGCAGGTCCGGCCTTGATGAAGAGTGCGCCGAAGCCTCCAGCCGGCCCGTTTTTGACTCCGATCTGGAAGCTGGCTCCCAGGCTCGGGTCACCACTCGTCTCCATTTGCATACTGGGGCAGGAGGGGCAAGCACCCGTTGTGCAGGAGCTGCCTTTGGACCCTGCCTTCCAACCGGGGACCACGGCAAGGCCGCGCCACTTGGGGCTGCTCTGCTTGGCGCAGCAAAGGCCCACTTTGAACTTGCAATGCAAGGGATCGACCATGCCCAGAGGCTGGGTGACCCTTCCGTCGGTCGCATAAAGGATCGTTTTACAGGTTTTGTAGGCGAGTCCCGTCACCATCGTGGCCCCACAAGTGAAATACTTGGTTTGACAGATGGGTTTGCAGGGGAGGCTGGCTTTGCTGACCCAGAGCACATTTTGGAAGGTGCTGTTGGCCTGGGGGATGGCGATGGAGATGTAGAGAAGGTCTCGGACTTCGTCATAGGCGATGCCGGTTGCGACCGCTTTGCCGGGGAGAAGAGCTTTGCAGAAGAAAGGTTTGATGGGACAGGTAAAGCCTTTGTAACTGGCGTTGTAGGTGGCGACTTCCATATAGCCCGGCCGGGTTGCGAGTTGGAAGAGCCTCGGTTTTTTGTCGGCGAAGGCCAGTCCGCTGACATAGGCATTGGGATCGGCAATGTTGGCTTTGAAGGCTTTGCAGCGGGCCTTGCAGGTAACCGGGTTTTGCTCGGCTTTGAATTCTGCGAGGAGCTTTCCGTCACTGATCCAAACGGTCTGAAAACGGGGGTCGTAGGCTGTCCCTCCTGCGTAGGGCTTGAGTGCCCGAACCGGAACGACAGGCTTGCATTGGGTCTGGGCGACTTTGCAGTTTTGGTCCATGTTCTGCACATCGATCAACCCCGATGTCGCGGGTAAAGGAAGGTCTGCGAAACCGATCAGGTGATCGGTCTGGAAAAGGCCTCCTCCTCCACCAGTGGGAACGGGGGTGACACTCACGTCATCCAGGTAGTAGGCGGCATTGTTATGGAGCGTGGACTGAACGTGTTGCTTGGTGGTGCCGGCTTGGTTTTTGAAATTGCCAATGGTGATGTACTGCTCTCCTCCGTTGGCGGTGTAGATCCCGCTGATTTGGACCCAGTTTGTCGCATCGGTCAGGACGCCCCCGGTATTTTTAATCTGGGGGACATAGGGGAAGTTCGCGAAGTTCGTGGAGGAGATGGCAGTGGTTGTGAGGAGGGCCCCGATGTCTTTGGCTGCCCATTGAGTGAGATCGCATTTGGAAACCCAAAAGGAAACCAGGTATTGCGTCCCATTGACCAGGGGGCTCGTGAGCTTGGCTTGGACGTATTCTCGGAAGTTGAGGTTGGAGCTGGTTCCGACGTACGTGATCAGTTGGGTGTAGGCCTGTCCGCTGTGGGGTGTCTGGGTTCCCCACATGTTGGTCGGGACCTTGACTGTGGATGAGGTCCCGCAACTGTGGTCGTAGTCCGGGGAGCCGGCATTGGGAGAGATCCAGGAAGTGCACTTGCTTGTCACCTGGCCGGGTAAGGAGGGACAGCCGGTTTTTTGCTCGAAGCTGGGGTTGGGAACAAGGTTTTGAGCGGAAAGGGCCGTGGAAAGCAAAAGGGGGAGAACAAAATACGCGGTTCTCATTGGAAGGTTCCTTGGCAGTGGAAAGAGAAGGGAAAAAGGGGAAGGTCTGAATGAGCATTCTACCTTGGGCTAGCCTCTTTGTCTTCGGCGAAATGCCAAGGGGGTTTTGTTGGTTTTCAGTTCCAAGGGATGAATGGGAGTTGACCGACCGGTCAGTTGATTTTATTTTCTCGTTTCTCAATCGAAACCGATTCGAAAACCTATTTGTTGGCTGGAGGTGGAAAGTGTTGGAATCCAAGGAAAGGATGCAGGCCGTCGTGATCACGAAGAAAGGAGGCCCCGGGGTTTTAGAACTCCAAGAGGTTCCCTGTCCCAGACCTTGTTCAGGTTTTGTTTTGATCCGTGTTCGGGCCTTTGGGCTGAATCGGGCGGAGACCTATTTTCGGAGCGGGAAATGGGGGGAGGCCCATCCGGTGAGTGGGATCGAATGTGTAGGGCAAGTCGTGGAGGATCCCTCCGGGACGTTTTCGCCGGGACAGAAGGTGTTTGCTTTGATGGGGGGCTTAGGTCGGACTCTCTCGGGGAGTTACGGGGCCATGGTCAACGCACCCATTGCAAATGTTGTCAAGGTATCCTCCGATCTTTCATGGGAGGTTCTGGCCGCCCTTCCCGAATCTTTTGCGACGGCCCATGCCTGCCTTGTGGACCGCTTGCGGATTGGTGCAGGGGATCGCCTTCTTGTTCGAGGCGGGAGTTCAGCTCTTGGAAGGGCAGCGATTGTTTGGGCCAAAATCTTGGGAGCCGAGGTCATTGCAAGTTCCCGAAGGGAGGAACGCTTCGCTTCTCTTTCGAACCTGGGAGCTGACCATCCGATTCTCCATGAGGAAAGTCTCGCTCCCAAGATTCGGTCGCTCTGCCCGGGGGGAGTGGACGCGGTTTTGGATCTCATTGGAAACCGGACGCTCCTCGATTCGATGAAGGCCGTGCGGCCTGGGGGCCGGGTTTGTCTTGCCGGTTTTCTTGGGGGAGGAGAACCCCTGTCTGCCTTTGATCCCCTCAGCCAGATGGCTCCTTCGGTCGACCTGAGTTTCTTCGCGAGCTTTCTCTTCGGGACTGAGGGTGTCCCCGTCCCCGCGAGGGCCCTTCAGGATCTCGTGGGGCGCGTGGAACGGGGGGAGTTGGATCTGAGTCCTGCACATGTGTTTCGATGGGAAGAGCTTCCCGAGGCTCATCGAATGATGGAGGAAAACCGTGCTGAGGGTAAGATCGTTGTTTTGCAGGAGGGCGAGTCGGTCTGAGGAAAAAGGTCCTGGTCCCATCTTGTGCTGTAGTGCTTGGGCCGGGACGCAAAGGGAGAAAGGGATAGAGGGATGGAGAAGGCGAGTGGAACGAGGGAGCTTCTTCTGGAAACGGCCCAAAGGCTTTTTTTCTCCCGCGGATTCCACCAGGTGGGCACCTTAGAAATCTGCGCCGAGGCCGGAATCAACAAGGGGACCTTCTATCACTTCTTTCCCTCGAAGATGGCTTTAGCCTTGGCCGCTTTGGATGACTATGGGGCGGGGACAAAGGCCGCGATGGAGGGAATCGTTTCCCGCAAGCTTTCTGCGACCACCAAGTTGAAGCGCATCCTGACTCTTCCTTCGAAGGGACATGGTGACTGGGGGGGGCAGGAGGGTAGGTTCTGGGGGTGCTTTGTCGGGAACCTCGCCTTGGAGTTGTCGACGGCCGAGCCTTTGATCCAGGAGCGGATCCAATCCATTCTGAAGGAGTGGGAAGGCTGTCTCCAAAAGGTGGTGCGGGACTTGGTGCGGGAGGGGGCCATCCCCAAGATTCCCCCGAAGAAGGGGGCGGAGGCGCTTCTTTCCTACCTGGAGGGGATGACCTTGTTGGCCAAGGCGCAGAATGACCTCGGGGTTTTCCGGCGTTTAGCACCGGGGGGCCTTGCATTGTTGGAGGGTTTTGCCTCCAAAGCCCGCCCCTAATGTCCGGGGGGAAGAGCCAGCAGAGCGCTCAACTTTCGAAATCCCTCAACTTACTTGCGAGCTCCTCCCACTCAGCGCCGAGAACTTGGTCCGCCATAGGATAGAGGACACCCTCCTCTTTGATGTTGTGCTGCTGGATCAACATCAGGAGGGTGTCCCCTTGATCGAGGGCCGCCTGAAAATCTCCGGTCTCGACGGCCTGGCTCATCTGGTCTAGGACCCCCCGCATTTGTTCATGTTCCATCCGCATGACTGCGGTGGGACCCTGGTCGGTCATGCCTGTTTTTGCTTCGATCGCGGGAAAGAGGAGTTCCTCTTCCATGGCGAAGTGTCGCCGCATGGCCGAGTCAAAGGCCAAGAAGGAGGCTTTCGCGCCTTCGGATTTTTTGTCGAGGGAACCTTCTGCTTTGGCCCAGAGGCTGTCGCATCCGCGGTGATCGGTGGAAAAAAAATCGAGAACGCTTTGCATTGCCCTTACCTCTCGAGTGTCGGCCACTTCTTTTCAGCCCACTTTTTTCGGGTCCCTTGGTGCGAGATGGGGGACGGGAGAAAAGTTTGCTTTCAATAACGTTATCGAATGATAACTTATCGGTCGATAACCTAACTCGGTTTTTTGAGCGATGGAAGCAAAAAAAAAGAAGGGTCAGCGAAAAGAAGAGATCTTGGAGGCCGTGCTGGGGCTTTTGGGAGAAATGCCCCTTTCGGACTTGAGCACACGGAAGATTGCGCGTCGTTTGGGAGTGACCCAACCTGCGCTCTTTCGGCATTTTCGCTCGAAAGAGGCTCTGCTTGTGGCGGTTGTGGGGCGGGCGCGCGAACAGATGGGGCGGCGGCTGGAGGGCTTGCTCAAGGAGGGGGGAGAGCCCGAGGAGCGGCTTTTGGGGTTATTGGAGCTTGTGCTGGGGATGGCCCGGGAGCGGCCGGGGCTGCCCCGCTTGCTTTTCCACGACTCGGGGGAGGATCGGGAAGGGCCTCTGGGGCGGGCCTTGGCCACGTTGGTTTCGATGCAGGAGAATTTGGCAGCTTTGCTCTGTAAGGAGCTTGGCTTGGGGGGGGCGGAGAGGAGCCGGGAGGCGGCCCGGCGGCTTGTAGCCTTGGTGCAAGGGACGGTGTTGCAGGGGTTTTTGCGTGGGGTTTCGCTGGAGCCCCGGGAGGAGGCGCGGGGGATCCTTGAGCTTTTCCTCCATGGTGCGAGGGGAATGGGGGGAGCGAGGGGTGGAGAAAGGGGTGGAGAAAGAGGTGGAGCGACACAGGTGTCCGAGGAAGCGGAAGGGGTGGGCCTGGAGGGTTCCTCCTTGGGTGTCCTCGATGTGCGGCCTCTTTTGGCAGCAGGGGAGGACCCCCTGGAGCGGATCCTCCTGGCCCTCGAGCGACTTCCAAAAAAGGGTGTCCTGGTTTTGCGGGCGCCGTTTCGGCCTCGGCCCCTTTTGGTCTTGTTGGAGGAAAAAGGGTATCGCCTCAGGGTGGAGCAGAGAGGGGATGGGCTGTTTGAGGTTTTGATCCAGGGAAGCGAGGCTCCCGAGATCGAAGATCTTCGCGGACTTCCTGCCCCCGAGCCCCTGGAGCGGATCCTTTTTCTTTGCTCCAAACTCGAGCATGGGCAAACTCTCGCCTTTCGAACGCCTCGGGTCCCTCGACTCCTTCTCCAACGTTTGGAAGAAAAGGGCCTCTGTGCCCAGTTCCAATCTCTTGGAGATGACACTGCGCTGATCATGATTCGGAGTTAAATATGCTGCCTTCCCAGGAAAATGGGTTGAGCCTTGAGCAGGCTCCTCCCCTCCGGATTCCCCTTTCCTTTTTTGCCATGGCCCCAATCTCCCTCTTGGCGGCCGGCTTCCTGCTCCTTTTCCGGGAGGGGGGGGCTCCCCTGAGTCGATTGGATCCCGTGAGCTTTGCCGTCGCCCATTGTCTTGCCTTGGGTTTCCTGGGCTCGGTGATGTTGGGGGCTCTTTATCAGATGATTCCCGTGGTTGCGGGAAAACGGGTTCCTTGGGTTTGGCTGGCCTATCTCGTTCTCCCCCTTTTTGTGGGAGGGGTTGTCTTCCTGGTCCTGGGTTTTTTGGGCTGGATGAACGCCGGTTTTACGGTAGCCCATCATCTCATGGGTTATGTGTTTGTGCTGTTCGTTGTGCCCACGGCGTTTGCCCTTTTTAAGGCTCCCAGCAAAACGGACACGGTTTGGGGGATGCGGTTGGCGACTCTTTCCTTTGCTCTGGCGCTCTCCGCGGGGATCGTGCTGGCGATTGCTCGGACAGGGAAGCCTCTCTATATCAACAGCAACTGGTTCTCCTGGGTTTACACGCATCTTGAACTGGGATTGATCGCCTGGATTGGTGGTTTGCTCGCGAGTGTTTCCTGGCAGGTGATCCCGATGTTCTATCTGGCGAACGCATGCCCCAAATGGGCACGCAAAGCGATGCTCTTTGGCCAGTTTTTCACAATGATCGCTCCCCTTGGGGCACTCTTGGCCGGGGCCGCACCCCAAACGATTGCATACCTCAGCGTGCCGGGAGCCCTGGCTGTCTTCTTACTCCATCCCATCACGACAGCTTTTATGATCAAGGCGCGTCAACGCAAACGAAGGGAGGCGAGTCTGATCTTTTGGAGCTTCGGTCTTGCAGCTGGGCCGCTTGTCTTAGTATTCGGTGTGCTTTCGGTGACTTCGATGGATCTTCGCTTTCCGCTTCTTTTGGGTTGGACTCTCCTCTTCGGTTGGGCAGGAACCATCCTGCACGGGATGCTGACACGGATCGTCCCCTTCATTCTCTGGTTTCATCGTTTCTCGAACATGGTAGGAAGGCCTGGGGTTCCGACCTTGCGTGACATCTACCCGGAGCGGGATGCCCGCGTCGGCCTTGTGTTCCACATGGGTTCCTTTGCTTTGGGTCTGTTGGCCATCCTCCTGCACAGCTCTCTTCTCTATCATGCCCTGGGGGCAGGGCTGAGCCTCACGGGGATCTGGTTGGGGTTGGCGCTCACAAGGGCATTGCTGCTGCGCCCGGCCCGTCCTGGAGAATCCAAGGTTGCTTGAAAGGAACCCTTAGCTGATGAGGTCGCCATGGTGAACCGATTGATGCAGATTGTGCTGCCTTATGGGGAGCGGACGAATCTCGATGCTCTTCTCGAGGGGCGCCAGGTCTTGGCCTCATGGTCGGATCGGCAGGAGGATGAAAGCCTGGTTGTTCATCTTCTTTTGCCTGCCGAGGAGACCGAACCCATCCTCGACAAGTTAGACCAGCGCTATGGGGGGAGAGAAGGCTTCCATGTAATTTTGATGGGAGTCGAAGCAGTTCTCCCCAGGCCTCCCGAAACCGAGAAGGAGGAGTCCTCGAACGGGGGAGTCAGTAAAGAAACACAGGAAAAGGAAAAACAGGAGGAGAAGGAAAAAAAGAAAAGAGGAATTGGGATCAGGGTCAGTCGCGAAGAACTCTATTCGGAGCTTTCGGAGGGCTGCACGCTGAATCGTGGTTTTATCTGGATGGCGATTCTCTCGGCGATTGTTGCTTGTGTGGGCCTATTGCGAAACGACGTGGCTGTGTTGATCGGGGCCATGGTGATCGCACCTCTCCTCGGCCCCAATGTGGCCCTGGCTCTTGCAACGACGCTCGGGGATATGAAGCTCCTCAAGAAGGCGCTGCGGACCAATCTTGTGGGAATTTGCATTGGGCTTTCGCTCGCCTTGGGGATGGGTTTTTTGCTCCAAGTGGATCCGAGTGGGATGGCGATACGAAACCGGGCGATGGTTTCTCCGGGGGATTTGGTGCTTGCCCTTGCGTCGGGGGCGGCTGGGGCCTTCGCCCTGACCAGCGGGATGCCGAGCGTTTTGATTGGGGTGATGGTCGCGGTGGCTTTGATGCCTCCCCTCGTGACCTGCGGACTCCTCTTGGCTTCGGGGACCTTTGGGATGGCCTTGGGTGCAGCGGAACTTACCCTCGTAAACGTCATTTGCGTGAACCTTGCGGGGGTTGCTGTCTTTCTTTACCAGGGGGTTCGGCCTCGTCTTTGGTGGGAGGCCGAAATTGCAAAAAAGGCAACGCGGAGAGCGGCTTTGTTCTGGGGGATCCTTTTAGCGGTGCTTGCGATTTTGTTATTGGTTTAAAAGCTAGAGGTGTATTTCCAATCTCTGATTGACTCAAGGATGGAGCTCAAGGATGACGCTCGGTTTCGAATTCATTCTCAGGGAGAGGGGAAACCCGCATAGATGTCCCATTAGATGTCGAAGCCGATGCCGCCCATGAATCCCTTGAGAGTCAGGTTGAGATCGAAGTCCTGACCATCTGCATTGCCGTTGGCGTCGATGCGGATCAGGCGGGCGCCGACAAAGGCGTGGATCTTGGGCGTGGGGCTGTAACGAAGGAGGGCTTCAACATCTAGGAACATTCCGCTTGCGTCTCCCACGTCGGCTTTGAGGGCTCCGACGTCTATGACGGCTTCCACTGCTCCGAGGTCGATTTCACCTTGGACAAAGGCCATGGGGACGGGGGCGATGACATCGATTTGCTCCGTGAGGGAGAGGCTGGAGACATTGAGGTTGATGTCAAAAACATCCAGGCCGATTCCTGGAGAAACGCGAAACACTCCGAGGTTGAGGAGGTCGAAATGAAGCGCGACCTTTGCGTTTCGAAGTTCGAGGGAGGTCGTGACGGGAGTGCTTGCTGTGAGGTCACCGAAGCGGGTCGTCAGGGTTCCGGATCCATCCTGGTCGTGGGTGAATCCCGAGGCGGTGATAGAACCGAGGACAAAGCCCATCTCCACCCTTCCATAGGGTGTCCCGACCTTTGCATCCAAACCTAGGTCATCTTGGACATCCACGGGATCCAGGGTGAGGCCCGGGATCGTTGTGGAGGGGGCCAATTTCATGTCCCCACTGAATTCCATTTGGGCATAGCCACCATCCACCTTGATGCCGAGACCATTGCAGGCCGTGAGGCTCATGAACGCTAAGGGGAGAAGGGCGAGGCGAACATACGAGACTTTCATGCGATACCTCAACTTTGGGGATCGTGGCGGCAAAAGGCCGACGGTAACGATAGTTAAGATGCATCATCGACTATTTTGACAAAAGCTCTTAAGGAGAATTCCCTTTTCTTCCTCCCTGGATCATCCCCTGCTCCGCTCTTCTCTTGACATCCTCTTGACATGCTTTTGGTAGGCTCAGGGGGATGCTTCGCTCCTCTTCACTTTTTCCCCTGGCCGGCATGCTCTTGGCTGGATTGATTCTCCTTGGCTTGGGTTTGTGGGGGCTCCAAAGTCAAGTGGAGGCCGACCGCCTCCGGGAAAGGGAACGGCTGAGAGCCTTGACCCGCGTTGAGGCTAAGAATCTCCGCAAAGAAATCCTTCGCCCCCAAGCATGGAAGGAGAGCCCCGACTCTCTCCGCTTCCGCATGACTTCTCGGGGAGAACTCAGCTTCGATCCAGCCCCCATTCCCCCAAACCTCGAACCCCCCTTCGGCCCCGACCGCAACCACCCCCTCCTCCGCGCCTGGTCGAAAGGGGACACCCATTCTTTGATGGGTTCGGGCTCCTCGGGGATCTCCGCTCTAAAGCCCGGTCCCTTAAGGGCTTGGCTTAGGGCAAGGCTCTTGCTACGTGCGGGGGAACCGGAAAAAGCCCTCCGTCTTGTGCGCCCCTACAGGGAAAGCCTTTCCCCTCCAGGTTGGCCTGGCCCTTTTTTGCGGCTGCTCCTTGAGTTGGGGGAAGCGCCTCCGGCTTGGGCTTTGTCCTGGCTCGCGGGCCGGAGTGAGGCCGAGATTCTTGCTCTGGACCCGGTGAGGGGAGGCGCAATCCTGACGGCCGCCTATCTTCGAGCCCGTGCACGCAGCGCCCGTTTCGAGCTTGGCGATCTTGGCCTTCTTTCCCGCTCCCTTCCCTTTGTCCTCCCCCTTCGCGGGGGCAGGGATCTTCTTTTTGCCTTCTCTCATCCCAAGGGGGGGGTGCAGGGGCTCCTTCTGCCCTTTGCAAAAGTCTGGAATCATCTCGGGGCGCGGCTTCCCCCCGGGACGACCCTCGGGAAGGGGCCTTTTTCCTCAGGTTCTCAAGCAGTGGGGGAGGAGCAGGGATTCTCCATTCTTCCGGGAATCATTTTGCGCCCCCTTTTCCCCGAAGAGCCTCTCGGAAAGAACCTTCTCCTGCTTTATATCCTGGCCGGGGGCATCCTTCTCCTCAGCCTTTGGCTCGCCGCGCGGTCCCTGGTCAAAGAGCGATGGGCCTTCCTCCAGCGGGAGGATTTCCTCCGTTCGGCCACTCACGAGCTGAAGACCCCTCTCGCTTCCCTCCGGCTCCTTCTCGAGAGTTTGGTCAGCGGGCGCATCAAAAGCGAGGCAAAGAAAGCCGAGTATTTGCGCCTGCTTCAGGGGGAGACGGAACGCCTTTCAGCCTTGGTGGGGCAGGGCCTTGGATTTTCGAAGTGTTGAGAAGAATTCCATTGATGTTCGGCTGCGGCCTCTCCCTCTCGGGCCTTTTTTGGAGGAAATGGTCCAATTATACGCACATCAATTGGAGCGAGAGGGCCGGGGGCTTCGGCTGAAGCAAGAAGCTGCATCCCCCCTTCATGCCGAAGCGGATCCGGCTCTTCTGCGGCGCATCCTGTGGAATCTCCTCGAGAATGCCCGGCTCCATGGCAAAGGATGGGTGTCCCTCTCTGCGAGGGGGGTGGGGGCGGGGGTGGCTCTTGAGGTGGAGGATGAAGGGGAGGGGCTTTTGCCTTAAGCATGGGGAGCAACAAGTGTTTCCCTCCCAATTGGATGAAGCCCAGCGCATCCAACTGGTCCTGTTTCGTTTGAAGCAGGCTAAGTTTCGTCAGGATTCAGGGCTCTACAGGCTTTTTTCTACGAAGAATCGAAGGGGAGAGCTTTTCGTTCCCCTAAAAACCAAAAAGCGATTTCTGGCTGCTCTTGCCGGGGACAAAGAACTTGTAAAAATCGTTCTGCCAAGATTCGGTTCCTCCTGGTTCACTTTTCTTGCCTCCTCCCAAGAAGAAAGACTGTTCGCTGATTTGTGGAAAGATCCTGAGATTCCGACCCCTTTCCTTGCCGATGCTTTTTGGAAGGGGATGAAGAAAATGAAGAATCCAAAGGCCGCAAGCTTTTTCTTTCAGTGGGCGACAAGGATCAGGCCTTGGCTGACTCCCGATTTCTTAGCCTCATATGAGGCGACCCTTCGACCCGAATGGGCTGAAATCTTGCTCAACTGGGTTCTGAAAACGGATTCCAAGTGGGTACATCAGTCCTGGGCTTCTCGCATTCCTCCTTTTCTTCTTCCCTTCCCGACCCCACAGGGGAAAGAAATCCTTGGGCGCTTGCTACTTTCCAAGGTTGAGAAAGTTCGCCGCGAAGCACGAAAGGTTTTGGATGATTGGAAGCGCCTTGAAGAATTGAACCGGGGTGAAAAAAACAAGGATCTAGAAGCAAAGCTTCATGGGATTGTGGCTTCCGGGGCAAGCATTGCATCCAAAGTCGTTGCCCTTCGGGGACTTTTCGATCTTGGGGATAAAGCTGCGTGGCTTCTCCTTGCGCGTTGGCTGGATTCTGATGATCCGAAGTTGAAGGCGGCGGGTTTGGCCTTGGCCCAGGAGTTTTCGTTTGGTCGCTCCAAGAAGAAGAGGTAGAGATCCCCTGGTGGGTCTTGCCGGGAAAAGAATCGAGGTTAGGATCCTTTTCTTCTGCTACCTCTCGTCTCCTCCTCTGCTTGTTCTGTTCCCTGTTTCTTGTTTCGCAACAGAGGAGTCTTCAATGTCGAAGATCCCATTCCTGGCCGCCATCGCCGCCACCATTTCGTTTGTCCCCGCGCAAAGTTCGACCCTTCCCAAAGGATTTGATCAGGTTCCGGGGAACTCTTTTTTCTGGGCAGGATTTAGTGTCGCCCCCTCCTCGACTTCAACGACAAAATACTATGTTTCGAGGGAAGCCTTCCTTTATGACGCTTCCACCTTTCCTTGGGATCCAAAAAAACCCAAGGTGATCGACAAGATCAGCTTCAGGCGTTCGGCCACTTCCCCGAGTGCTAACGCGACGGCCCATAACGCTAAGTGGGTTGTCATCATGTCCACAAGCAACCAACCCGTTCATCGTCCCAATACCAAGATTGGGGATAACCATGGGGCAAACCGAAAGGTTGTCTATGGAAGCATGAACAACCCTAAGACCGTGGCCTTCCTCGCCACCCCCAAACCGGGGACGGGGAAAACGGCTCCCTTTGATGTGACCTTGGATATCACCAACTTTATTGTTCCTCCAAACAGCAAAACTTTGGTGATTGAGATTCGGAGTTACAGCAGCGATGTGAAGTCAGGGATTTGGTATGTCGATTCCGTCCTTCACAGTGGGACTAATTTTAACGGGGGGCGTTACAGCCTTTTCTATTCCACGCATTGCATCAATCCCAAGGCCTTCTTCAGTTCACGGGCCAATTATTTGAACGGTCATTATGGGCATATCTGGCGGACCTTCCGCAAAGCCGGCCTGCCTGTGATCGGGTTCGCGGGGACAAGGCTGGCCGCTGGGGTCAAGGTTCCCAATACTGCGGGTTGTCTGTGGCATATCAATCCCATCCTCACTGCGGTGACTTTGACCGAAAATGGTCCCAGCAATACAAGCAATCCCGGGCAAGGGGCTGCTTATCTCAATTGGGGTTCGATCCCCAACCTTGCATCCCTTGTTGGGGTCAAGCTGGCGCATCAGGCCATCATCATTGATCCTGCCGCCAACGCTCTGGGCATTGGGATCACCCGGGCCGGGGAGGGTTCGATCGGAACTGGCTACGATCCCAAGCTTGTGAAGGTCAGCGGACCCTACTCATATGGTGCAAGCAACAGCCGTTCGGTTCGTTTGATGGATCCCAATAAGGAAATATATGGACGTTTCTTTTTCCGTCGCGCACCGATCATCAAAATTCAGTAGAGAAAAGGTCCCACTCTTCCTCGTTTTTTTCTAAGAGAGCGAGTAATGAGTTTGCAAAGTCTTTATGGGGCTTTGTGGGGACCCTATGAAAAGGAGCTTGGCCTTTGGAAAAGGGTCAAGTCCTTTTTTTTACCTTCATTGGATTTGGAAGCCTATCTCCTGAAGTTTCTTGCCGGGGAGTTTCTTGAGCGAGGGGCGCAGGCTGTTGAGGAGCTTTGGGCCAATAGGCATGCGCTTTGGATCTTGGAGAAGCCGAAGCGCTCCTTGGCTCAGGAGGAGCTTTCGATGTTTTTTTGCTTCCGAGGCGACCAAGCCTTGGATGCGTTGGATGACAAGAGGGGTGTCCTTGTTTCCAAAGCCTTTCAAGCCCAGTTCTTGGAGGGTCCAGGCGCTGGGTCTGTGCTGAGCGATGAGAGCGGGCCAAAGCCAACCTTCCGGTTTTTCATCGCAGAGGATTGTGAAGGGTCCGAGTTTGGCTTCCGCATTTTCGAGGAGCTGGACCTTCTGGGCGTTTGGACGAATGTCGTGCTTGCGGACGTTGTAGATGCCGTAGACCAACCCAAGCGAAAGACCGAGGATCAGGGGGGCGCGAGGGAGGCAGCTCGCGGAGACAAGGGCCGCCGGGATCAACATGGGAAGAACATAAGCCCCGAATTCATCCTTCCGGGTCATCAAAATGAAGCTGAGGGCCAAAAACGGAAGAAGCCCCAACAAGACAGCGAAGGAGCGCAAGCGGGACACCCTTTGTTTGAGAGGGAGCAAAAAAAAGATGGAGGAGGGGAGTGCAGGGAGGAGCCATTCGCGAAGGATACTGTGAGGCAAATACTTAAGATCGGTCCAGTGGAGTTGGGCCAAGTTATAGAGGACCCAATCTGCCCCGGGGATGCGGCCGAAAATGGGGCCAAAGCGCTGGAGGGCGATTTGGCGGAGGCTTCCCTCTTGGATGGGGGGGACGATCCCAAGAAGAATGATGGCTTTTTTTATGAGGACAGCCATGAGGAGAGCGAGGGGGAGGAAGAGGAGCCAACGCTTGAGGGCCCAGCGCTGCGATCGTTCGCGTTCGAGGGCAAGCCCGAAGAGGGTGCAAAAGGGGAGGAGGAGGACAGCGGAGCTGTGGACGAGGGTGGCGAAGGCGTAGGCTAGGCTTGTTCCCAGAATGGGAAGAGCACCCGGTGTTTTTCCAGCGTGAATGCAGGCTAGGAGGGTGAGGGCTGCGAAGGGAAGGTAGACGCCGTGGAACTCGATGACAGTTCCGTAAAAAAGGACTCCGGGGGCGCAAGCAATCAGGAGGGTTGCCAGGGTTGCTTGTACTCGTCCTAACCCAAGGCGAAGGGCGGCTGCAAAGGAGAAGAGGACAGCCAGGGCCATTCCAAGCGCGGAAAGGGTTCTGGCGACGATGAAGAAGCGGAGACCTGTTCCATCCAGGAAGGATGCGAAACTCCGAAGCAGGGCGTCTTGCAGGATGTGGTGGGGGTGAGGTTCGGTGCCTCTCATAACCCTGAGGATTTGGCTCTGACCGTCGATTTTGTAAAAGGTCTCCTGGCCGAGAAGGACATAGAGGGTGAAAGCTCCAAAAAAGAGGAGCAGTCCGAGGAGAATCGGGTGGGGGCGGTATGGATGCCTAGAAACCGTTTCGAAACCTTTGCTGCCCCTGTTCATCGGCTCTTAGGTTAGCTCGGTTTTTTTTGAATCGCTTTGCATTTTGTGGAAAAGCCACCTACTGGCCTTTGTGGCTGTGCCAAAGGCTGCGACAAACTGTGGCCACTATTCTTATTGTCCTTCTTCGGTGAGTTGGATGGGGAGGTACAATGCGCGGTTATGACAAAGCCTACAAAGCCTCTCGAAATCCGGGTGCATGGTCGGGGGGGCCAAGGTGGGGTGACCTGCGCCAAAATCCTCGCGTCCTTCTACGCCCGGTTGGGAAAAAGTGTGCAGACTTTTGGGGATTACGCGGGGGAAAGGTCAGGGGCACCCGTGCGTGCCTTCACACGTGTTTCTGATCAGAAGATTACGAATCGAAACAAGGTTTATGAACCTGATGAGATCCTTGTGCTGGATCAGACCCTTCTCTCCAAGGAAATCTTGACAGGTCTTGCTCCTGGGGGGCTCCTCCTTCTGAACGTTTCCGAAGGATCAGAAGCTTTGACGGAGCGCTTTAAAGGATACCGTTTGGGCTTGGTGGACGCGAAGGGCATCGCACGCAAGCATGGAATTGGAACCAAGTCCTTGGTGATCGTCAACACGACTATCGCTGGGGCCTATGCCAAGATGGCTGGGCTTCCTTTTACCTTGGTGGAGGAAACCTTCCGGGGTCTGGGGTTTGCGAGCAATCTTGAGGCTGCGAGGGAAGCTTTTGACTCCGTTCGAATCATCCGGGCCGGGGTTCTTTCAGGTGTGGATGATGAGAGGCCTGCAAAATCGAAGGACAGCCATGGACAACCCAAGGTGGGAATCGAGAGCTTGGCTGCCCACCATGAGAGTCCTCCGACTCCCCTGAAGACGGGGAGCTGGAAGACTCAGCAACCGATTTATAAAGAAAATCTTGCACCCTGCAGTGCCTGGTGCCCTGCTGGGAACGACGTTATCGGTTTCATACAGGCTGTCGGGAAGGGGAACGCGGAGGAGGCAGTTTCCATTCTCGCGGCGACGACTCCCTTCCCAGGTGTCTGTGGCCGGGTCTGTCCCGCGCCTTGCATGGAAGGATGTAATCGGCGGGAGTTGGATGGTGCGGTGCAGATCAAGGCTTTGGAGCGCTGGGTGGCGGATCAGGGATTTCATGGGTGTCCCGAGAAGGCTGTTCCGGACCGGGTTTTCGAGATGGGGATTGTGGGGAGTGGACCGGCGGGGATCAGTGCTGCATATCAGCTTGCATTAGCGGGACACCGAGTGTTCCTTTATGAGGGAGAGGAGGAGCTTGGGGGAGTCTTGCGCACGGGGATCCCGAGCTATCGGCTTCCGAGAGGGGTACTCGACCGAGAGATTGGGAGGGTTCTTGAGTTGGGGGTTGAGGTGCGAACGGGAGTTTTTCTAAGCTTTTCGGAGATGGAGGGCTTGGCGCGAAAACATGATGCTTTGATCCTTGCAACGGGTTTGCAGCATTTGCGGGAATTAGATGTGGAAGGAGCGGACCTACCCGGGATTGAGCAGGGGATCGATTTTTTGCATCGGGTCAATTTCGGGATGGGGCCGAGGCTCCATGGACATGTTGTGGTCCTCGGGGGCGGGAACACTGCGATGGACTGTGCTCGGAGTGCCTTGCGATGCGGTGCGGAACGGGTGACTGTTGCCTACCGGAGGACTCGGGTAGAGATGCCTGCAATTCAAGAAGAGATCGGCGAGGCTGAAGAGGAAGGGGTCACCCTTCTTTTGCAGAGGCAACCCGTGGGTTTTTCTGGAAAGGAGCAGGTGGATTCTGTTCTCCTTGCTGAAGTTGAAATGGGAGAACCCGATGAAAGTGGGCGGCGCAAACCGCTTGTGACCGACCGAGTGGAAAAACTTGGATGTGATTCTGTTTTTCTGGCTTTGGGACAAACTCGAAATTTGAGTGTCCTTCCGTCAAGTTGGGAGATTCGGGGGGAGAGAATTCATGTGAATGGGGATCCCTGGAGTATTTTCCTTTCTGGAGATTTCTCGAATGGAGAGGGGACGGTGACTCATGCGATCGGAAACGGAAGGCGGGTGGCGAGTTTGGTCTTGTCGGATCTTGGCGAAGAGGTGCAAGTATTCGAGCGGCCTGATCGAAGGATGGCTGTCCCAGCGACAGACATTCGTTTTGACCACTTTGATCGTGCCGTTCCGACCGAGATCCCTGTCCTGGATTCCAAGGAGCGGATCCAAGGTTTTGAGGAAGTGAACGGGGGGCTTAATGACCCCCTAGAAGCGCACCGCTGTTTCTCCTGTGGCCACTGCACCCAATGTGATACCTGCTTGGTCTATTGTCCGGAGGGGATTATTCGCCGCCAAGAGTTGGGGTATGAAGTTGATTATAGCTACTGCAAAGGCTGCGGGATCTGCGTTGAAGAGTGTCCCCGAGAAGCCATGGAGATGACCCAATGAGCATCGAACTCTTGAGTGCAAATCATGCGGCCGCGACTGCCGCAATCCTGGCGGGGGATGCCAATCGGAGCGCGGGTGGGTTTGGAAGTGGGGTGTATCCCATCACGCCTCAGACTGAATGCATTGAACTTCTCTGCACACATGAGTTTGAAAAAGGCGAAGTCGTCCGCGTGGAATCAGAGCACAGCGCAATGGGGGTTTGCATTGGGTTTTCTCTTGCCGGGGCGCGAAGCTTTACCGCTAGTGCCTCAAATGGGTTGGCCTACATGTGTGAAAATGTTTTCAGTGCCGCTCTCTATCGACTTCCCATTGTGATGATGGCCGCCAATCGCACTCTAGGCCCCCCTTGGAACATTTGGGTGGACCATGGGGACAGCCTCATGTTAAGGGACTCGGGCTGGATTCAGTTTTTCTGCGAGGACAACCAGGAGGTTTTGGATACAACACTCCTAGCTTTCCGCCTCGCCGAGGATCCAAGAATTCTTCTACCTGCGATGGTAAACCAGGATGCATTTGTCCTCTCACACACCATGATGCAAACTGACATTCCCTCTCAGGATCAAGTGGACCATTTCCTCCCAACCCTGAACCTACCCCATCAGATCGGGGACACCCCTGTAACAATCGGTGGCCTGGATTTTCCCCATGAGACCGAAGTTCATAGGAGACAGCACTCTGAGGCCATGGGACGAGTGATGGGAGTCTATGCGGAAATCCAAAAGGAGTTTCGGGAGATCTTTGGAAGGGAGCCTGCAGGACCCGTTGTGCCCTACCGGATGGAGGATGCAGAAATTTCCTTCGTTTCCATGGGAACCACCGGAAGTACTGTTCGCGTTCTTGTCGATCGTGCACGTGAGAAAGGCATTAAGGCTGGGGGCCTTAGGATCCGAATGTTCCGTCCCTTTCCTGGAGAGGCTCTGAAAAAAGCTCTGGCCAAGGTGAAACGTGTCGCAGTCCTCGATCGAAACATCAGTCTTGGCTTAGGCGGAGTCACTTGGTCGGAACTTAAAGATTGGGCGCCTAAGGGAAGCTTGGTTCAGGATTACATCATTGGATTGGGTGGGGGTGACATTCGTCCTGAACATTTGGAAAAACTCTTGGAGGATCTTTGCTCCCTGGATGCCGAAGTTCCTCCCAAAATCGTGGAGGTTGGATGACACAGGAACCTTTGATGGGCGGTATGGCCCAAACATCCCAGGATCGTTGCGATCCCCTCCTAAGACCTGGGAACACCAACTGCGGGGGTTGCGGAATGTCCATTGGGCTCAATATGTTGAGTCGGGCAATCGGCAAACGCAAAGTGCAGATCGTAATCCCCGCATGTTGCGGAATTGTGACAGCCGGGCCATTTCCATGGTCCGCCTACGGAGCCCCCGTTGTCGCTTCCACCTTCGCTTCCGCGGCCGCCGTTGCAACAGGCCTCTCCCGCGCTGCCACCTTTCACAATAGGGACACCCGTGTTCTCTGCTGGGCCGGGGACGGAGGGACCTATGACATAGGTATGGCCACTCTCTCTGCTGCCGCCGAGCGGAATGAGGACATCCTTTATTTCTGCTATGACAACGAGATTTATGGGAACACCGGGGGGCAACGTTCTTCGGCAACTCCCGTGGGGGCCCGTACAACGACGACCCCAAAGGGTAAAAGGGAAAACAAAAAGGACATTCTTGCCATCATGGCCGCCCACAGGATCCCTTATGCAGCAACAATATCCCTGGCACACCCTGAGGATTGCCTGCGGAAAATGGAAATAGCTCTCGATTTAAAAGGGTTTCGATTTCTTCACATTCTGGCTCCCTGTCCTACGGGGTGGAAATCCGAGCCAGCTGAAGGTGTCGAGCTCGTTCGTGCTTCGGTTCGATCAGGTCTCTTCCCTGTTGTTGAAGTAATGGATGGGCGTCACTGGAAGATAAATATTCAGCCAGATTTCTCTTTTGAAGATCTTAAATTTTATTTTGAACATCAGGGCCGTTTTCGAAAGGGGATCTTCGATGTTGAAGGAATCTCCTCAGACATCAGGAGATACTGGAAGGAGTTAGAGGCCGTGGTCTCGTCAAAAGCTTCGCAGTAGAAAGGTGGGTTAGAGTCCTGCAGGGAACCTATTCGCCAAACAACCTCCTACAGGCTCTTATTCCATGGAAATAGCTTCGCCCCGCTTGCCTTGCAGCTTTTTCCAAGCTTCCAGCTTTGCCTGCGACTCTAAAAAACAACTTCCCAAAACTCTTAACTACTTCAAGCCATCGTTCGGTATCTAGTTCCAATCTGCTCAAAAGAGGGGGGAGGGACTCTGGAACGGCTCCTCGCTTTCCTTTTCTAACGAACCTTCCCGCAGTTTCGACCATTTCTAAGTAATCTAAAACCGAAAAACCTTCAAAAGGGGAGCCAGGTTCATCCAGGGCTGCCAACCATTGGGATTCACGAAGTTTCCCACGTTCCTTTTTTAAGAAGAGTTCTTGCCGCTTGGTCAAGGTCTCTCCTTTTCTTTTTTGTGACATGTATTTTGAAACCCGTTTCTTTGCTTTCTCCCCTACCAATCTTTCAAACGCGCTCGTAAATTCCGATTCCTCTATTGTCTTGGCCACACCTGCTCGGATGGGATTCAGTTCGATGTAGTGCATGCAGGCTCCAATTGCCGGGATGTCCTCTAGTCTGGTGCACCGAAACCGACCGTCAAAGAATCTACCCTTGCATTGATCTTCAAGATTAGATCGCCTCGCAATGAATTGGTTTTGAAGTTGCATGAAGAAGCTAATGCTCGACAACTTTTCCCTGGCTCGAAGAACTGTCTCCCTATCTTGAAGAAGTTCTTCTATTTCCTCTTTTGTTGGTGGGGCCGCTTTTCCATTCCTCTTGTGTCGTTTAGGGAAAAGTTTCCACCAACGTCTTACGACCTCCTCGTCGGACCATTCTGCTACCAAATCAGGCCGATTCCGAAGGGCTAAATGATAGTGATTGCAGAGGATCGCGTAGGAATACACTTGGACTCCAAAGATCCCTGACAAATGTTTCAGTCGATCTCGGATCCAAAATTTTCTGTGGTCGTAGTTCCGCTTGGAATATTTATCATAGCCACAAAGAAATGCCTGCCGCACACAACGAACCATCACATGGTAAAACCCTGATTCGGCTTCATTGATGATCTCCTTCCTAGCTATTGTCATTGTCCCCCCGATTTGAAAAGGTTGATTGGGAGGCCTTATTCTCCAAAAGTCTTGGGAAACTATCCTGAGGTCCTCCTAATGAGATCAGACGCTCGAAGCCAAAAAAATGTCGCTTTTTTTGGAACAAAAATTGGGTGTCTCCGGGGGTTCACTCCCCCTCCTGTCACTAACTCAGGCGCACCTTGGGCCTATATAGCATGGAAAAGGGGTGTATCCATTTGGCTCCCGGAGTGGACGAATGGGGTTGCAACGGTTTTTTTTCGCCCAATCACTGGAAGGCTTGCAGAGCTCTGCTTGTCCGCTTTCCCAAATAAAGGGTCCACGGAAAACCTCAAGCTCCAAGAACCCAGCAGGGCCCCCTCCTGTCTCAGTGGGCCTCCTTTGCCCTGAGATCATTTGGGGGTCCTGGTAGAGTTTTTTTCTTTCTCATCCTTGAGGATTCCTGTGCCTTGAAGTCATCTATCGGCGCTGGAAAAAAGACTTAGTGGGTTCCCAAGTGAAGTTCCACTGGTTGACTCATGGTGAAACCCCCTCCTTGTTTCGGATGGAGGGCCTGGGCATGGAGGAAGAGCCCACTGAGGCTGGGAATTTTTGGAAGGGGAAAAGAAAGGCTCCAGTGACCTTTGTTGGCTCGAAGGGGAATGGAGGTCATTTGTCGGAAAGGGTCAATCCCCAACCAACACCCATTCTCTAACGGAAAAGGAAGAGGTGGAGGAGACCCCAGAAGAAGGATCAAAGGAGATTGGGCTGTGAGAGCGTCCCCTTCAAAATGCATGGATGTCCCCAGAGTTGGATCGGTGGCCTCAAGAGAGAGTTCTTCCCTACATCCGAAGCGATAGCTCCTGGCGCTTGCGGGAAGGTTTAGAGTCCAAGGCTCGCCACCGTGTTCGGAATCTTTCCAAGGAAAAAAGAGTGTCCCCTTTAAAAACCTCGCCTCTTGGAGGGGTTGGGGAGGGACGGGCAAGGGGAGGGCCTTTCCATAAGGAATGGTTCCAGCAGAGGTTCCATCGCTGATCCAAAACTGGGGTGTGTGGGTCTTGTTCTGAGCGAGGAAGATGACAAAGCGAGAACCGACCCGGATTGGGAAACTCTCTTTGAGACATCCTGAGCTTGGACCTTTGAAGATGTCTTTCAGGAGTTTTGTCCCCTTTGGGGTTCCATCCGTAATAAAAAATTCTTTTCCTGTCGTTTTGGTTTGTGCGCTAAAGATGATCCGATTTCCCAGCTTGACTAAAGCATGGGGATTGGAGGACGATGGCCCAGGTTCCAAATCCTTAAGTAACTTTGTTCCTTTGGGTGTCCCATCGGTGATCCAAAGTTCCTCTCCTTCTTGCTTCCTTTTTAAGGGGAACACAAGAACCTGTCCGAGATGTTTGAATTGGGGGACAAGTGCTTGAATACCTTGAGCAAGAGCAGTGATCTTGTTTCCATCGGTAGCCAAAAGGGCAGGGGCGAAGTTGGGGAGGCCGCTTTTTTGGGCAAGAAAGCTGAACACAAAACGTTTTCCCAAGCGGTGACCGCTTAGATGGAGCTGCGTGATTCCTCCACCCGTAGGCAGGGAACCTAAAAGATGGCTTCCTTGCTTTGTCCCATCGGTCAGCCAGAGAGGGACAGACCGGTCTTTTTGAATCCGGAAGGGTCCTGCGATGAGCATTTTGTTCCCAAAGCGGAGGGGATTGGAAAAGATGGGCGGTTCCTTCAAGCTTCCGCTCACAAGGGGGAAAAAGGGCCGTGTCCCCTGGGGAGTGCCGTCTGTTGACCAATAACGGTTAGGTTCGGAGGAGGCTGCCCCAAAGAAAATCCCCCTTCCATTTAAAAGGTAAAACCTATCGAGTTTGTTCCTCCAAAGCAGACGACTGAACTCAAAGAGAATGGTTTTTCTGTTGGATCTTTGATTCCAAGCCAAAAGCCTTCCTAAGCCTTTGGAGTAATCTTTGTAAAGAAGGGTCTCTCCAAGGGGTTGGAGGGGAGCAGAAGGCCCTTCGAATCTGATTCTTGTCCCTTCCTCGATTCCATTGGATTGAACGAGCTTAGCAATAGAATTTTCCCCTGTGAAAGAGAAGAATACTTTGTCCCCGAGTTGGCAAAAACCCTGGGAATAAGAAGGTTTTGCCCTGAATCGTTTTTGGCCGATGTTTTTTAGGAGCTTAGTTCCAAAGACTGTCCCATCGCTGATCCAAGGTTCGGTTCCCTCGGAGCCGGTATGTCGGAAGAAGAACCTGCTTCCAAACGGATCCAAAGCAAAAGGAATGAAGAAAACTTCCTTTTTCAAGCTGAGCTTCTTGATCTCTACTGTTCCCTGCCTTGTTGTGTCCGTCCGGAACAAAGTTCTTCTCCCATCATCAGAGAGAGTGAGGAAGACCTTTTGATTCCCCAAATCCAGGAAGGAAAAAGGTTTGGAGCCTTCGGGGCCCGGAATCAAATCTCCGAGCTGACGTGTCCCTTTTTTGCTTCCATCGCTGAACCAAGGTTCACAGCCCGTTTTGGGCGTCCAAGCACTGAAGAGAATCCCCCCTTTGACCGCCTTGATTCTTGCCGGGTTGCCGGAATCAGGTAAGGGGGATCCCCCCGGAGCGAGATCCTTCACTAGGGTTGTTCCTTGGATCGTCCCGTCCGTTCGCCACAGCTCTCTTCCTTCCTTAGGGGTTTCTGCAGAAAAGAAGGCCCAGCTCCCACTGGCAGTGAACTCTCGAGGGGAAGAACTCTCAGTTCCCGGCCAAAGATCCTTCAAGAGCTTCGTGCCCTTGGCTGTCCCGTCGCTGACCCAGAGTTCTTCCCCTTTGTTCGAAAAGGTTTTCCTTGCAGCGAAGAAAAACTTACCTTTTACCACTGGGAAGCCCTTTGAGGGAGGGTGGATCGTCACCAAAGGATCCTTAAAGAAAAGTTTTGTCCCTTTTATGGTTCCATCACTGACACCCAAGCCGGTTTCTCCATAGCTCGCTGACCTGAAGAGGAAAAGAAGTCGGTTTCCCCATGCTGTCAGCCCAAAAAGTTTCCCTTTGGGTTGGAGAAGCGCGATGCTCCCTTTGCTTGTTCCGTCACTGAAGAAAAGAGTCCAACCCCTCCTTGGGGTCCATGCTTGGAAGAAAACTCCTTGGGGCAGGCTGACAAAATCCTTGGGTTGAGAGGAAAGAGGGAGTTTGAGGCCATATGGGCTCCTGCCTGGAGCGAGATCTTTGACCAAATAGGTACCTTGAGGGGTTCCGTCGCTACGAAAAAGCTCTACCCCGGTTGTGGGAGAAAACCCGGCAAAGAAAAACAGATTCTTCCAACCGATTCCATCGGGGACCGAATAGTGGTAGGGGTCCCATTGATGTTCAAGGAGAAGAAGGGTGTTCTTTTCCGTTCCATCCGTTCGCCACAATCGGCGTTCTTTAAGGGATTGGGTCCAAAAGAAAGCGAAGGGCCCTGCTTGTCGAAAATGAAAAGGATTCGAGTCTTCTGAAACTAAGGTGTCAGGTTGCAGGTTTTTCAGCCGGGATTGGGAATGCCCAAAATCCGGAAAAGCAAAAAGGGCAGTCAGAATCAAAAAGATCCCAATAGTTTTTCGGTTGGATGCCGGGCAAGAAGCGCGACCGGGTCTTACGCCCCTTGGAGGGAAGGGTTTGGTTTTCATGGTTCTACCTAGTGCAGTTCCACTCCAAATCCCACGGCAGAAAGGAGCTGCCAAGGATTATGCCCGAAGACGATGGCTTGGTGAATGGCCCAAACCGGAAATTTTAAAATACTCCTTCACAGGGGCCCATGGATCCTTTACTGCCATGTCCCTTGTTTCTGGTTTGGCCCCTTCTTTTGGAAAAACAGGGATCCTGAAACGGAAGGTTCATAACAAGGCAGGGATGAGACAATTCTGCAAACTTCTTGTTTCAGGCAATCGGTTCAACCTTTTTTTGTTGCAGATGTTTTTTCATCAATAGGCTGAAGGCAACAAGTAGATTTCCTTGAACCAGGAGTTCAACTCCTACGAAAATTCCGATAGCCCAAAGGCCAGAAATCGGCCAGGAGAAAACCAGGATTAGGCCTAGAAGGAGGTTTAAAACTCCTTGAAAGAGGCGGCTTCGAATGGCTGCGTGGGTCTTTTTCATTTGGAAATATTGAAGGATGCGTCCGACCCCTATGATTCCCAACCAAAAGGCGACCAGGAGGGTGAGTCCCATCGCCGCCCCGAAAGGATCCAAAAGAAAAATCAGTGCGAGAAGGAGATAGGCGAGCCCTAAGAGGATTTGAGCCTTTTTGCTCATCCATAGAGAGGTCTCCCCTTTGATCCCTGTGAACATCAGGCTGAGCCCGGCAACAAGCAGAAGGACTCCGAAAAAGATCATCGTTGTGAGTGTCATGGAAACGGAGAAGATGATCCCACCAAGCCCTAAGATCCCAAGGGTGATCCCGAGAAGGAAGAAAAACTTCCACTTTCTAGCTAGTTGTTCGGAATCGATGTTGACTTCGAATTCCACAATTTCATTGTGATTCATGATAGTTCCTTTGGTTTTTCGGATTTCCGTTTAACTATGTTCTTCATTCCCTCTTATCTCATTTCCTGAGACCTGAGAGCTTTATGGAATCAAGATCTATGCCAAGGGTTGAAGCACCCTGGGAGATTCCATCAGAAGAGTTTTTTTATTCTGGGCATTCCTCTTTTTTCTCGTCGTTTTTGGGTAGATCGACAGTCGTTGGGCACCCAAATTTGGAATAAGGTTGGACATTTTTTTGTTATGCAGATGTGGATCCTTGCCAAAATTCTTGAAAGCATCTGCCAAAATGTCCTCTTGGACGTTCCTTGGCTCCTGAAAAAAAAGGATTGGGCTATGGACCAGAGCCGCAAAGCCCCTGGGGCTCTGCGGAAGGAACAATCGGTGATTTGGAGCGTCCTAGAAGGGCTAGCTTCTATCCTGGGCTCGCTTATTTGATATTTAAGATAAGGGCTCTTCCGGAGAAGAAACGAGGGTCCTTTTCAAGGTCAGGGTTTACGATCTTATTATTGAAAAAACTGGTCGCCGTTCCATAAGAGTAAACGACGCAGCTGGGAACTGTGGCAGCGTAGCCCGATCCGAAGGTCGTTTCTCGGGCCACAGAAAGCCCGAGACCCAGGGAGTTGACCTTTGCGTTGGGCCAGGCCAACTGGTGGGTCAGGCGAAGACCAACAAGGTTTTTTTGATCTGGAACCTTCCCGTAGGCCATATCTAGGGTCCCCAGAGCGTCTGTTCCGGAGATCCCAACGGGGAAGAGAAGGGGGCTCGTCCATAGTTCACAAGTGGTTCCGGGAAGTTTGATTCCGGTTGGAAGTTTCACACCAATGAGTCCGATGAAAGCCTGCCCCGGCCTTCTGGTTTGCCAGCGGTGGGTGAAGGTTGTGCCTGGAAACGCAGAAAGGTGGACGGGGGAAATGGGTGGAGTTAAGCAACTCTTGTTGGGGTTGAGGGTGATGCTGGATCCCCCATTTGCGCTTCCGAAAAATTTGCAGTCCGGCCGCCAACGGCCAGTGTTGACACTCGCGCTGTAGCTTCGGATTTCGAGAGTCAATGACTTTGTCCCGGCGGGGATGATATAAGGCCGACTGAGAACCATCCGGACATCAAAAGGGGCTGATTTGCCCGCCGGAGGTTGAGGGGTTTTCAGAAAATTGATGGTTTTTGGGGCCGTGACGGTCCCGAGCACTAGGGCTTTGGCCTTTCCATGGTTTCCATCGAAGCTTCCCGTATCGGGACGGCGGGGACGATTCCCATCTACCGAGAGAAAGATCCTCATTTTTTTTGTATGGGCTGTAAAGCCGGTAAGAGCTAGGTTCGTACGGCGAACTTGTAGTTCTCGAACGATCTTTGCTCCAGTCCAAGGAAAAACGGAGGAATCAAAGAGGTAAATCGCCCGGGAAGGGTTGTAGAAGGTCGATCCGGCTTTGATGTCCCAACCCGCCCAGAAATTACTTCCTCCCGGTAGGGTGTCAAAACCCTTGGGAAGGGTGGTGGACTGGGCGCTTAGAGGTGCTGCGGCCAAAAGAAGAAAAGGAAAAAGGTGAACCATGCGCATTTGGTGGCTCCAAATAGAGAAGAAAGGAGGTGAACTTCTCCAATTTCCTTCATTTAAAGGAAATGACAAGGGGGGAAGTTGCAAAAGTTTTCTTTGAAAAGTTTTTTTATTTGCTGGTCCAGGCTCTACGGAAAATCCAGGAGAGAGAACGTTCGTCATTGCTGCCAGGAGGATGGGCTTTTTTGGAACTACGAAGAGTTAGGAGGAAATTTCTTTCACATTCCTGGTTCGTGGGGAGTTTGGTCTTCACATGAAACACCCCGGGCTTGGAAACGATTTCCTCTCCAAAAAGTTTACTGCCGATCGCAAACCCTTCAGTAAAGAATCGGATCTTTAATTGTTCGTGGGGATAATCCTTTGTATCTGGAATCCACCCTTCGATGTGGAGCACTCGGTGTCCCAAGGAAGGACGAAGTAGAAGGCGGGATTGGGTCGAAGTCCAGATCTTGTCGGGTTCGATGAAAAAACCATGGAGCAGAAGTTCTCGTAGGTTTTTGTTTTCCGCGCTTAGATCATTTGTCCCTTTATAATTTCCTTTGAAGTAGGAAAAGAGGAGTTCCCCGTTTTTCTTGTTAGGAAGTTCACGCTTATAGTCGTAATACTTTTGGAAAAAGGGAGATTGAAAATAACAGCCAAAAAACCATGCCACCCCCTCTCCAATCCTGAGTTTGCCCTTTTCCATCCAATAGTCATAACTGATGATGCTTCTAGGCAATTGAGCAAGGATCCAGTCCCTTGTTGCTTCAGGGGCGCCCTTGATTCCGTAATAGGCATAACTTCTGGCGATGATTTTGTTATTCAAGCCCATGAGATCGATGAATGGGCCATGGGCATGATAAGGGATGTAGCCACATTCGCTGATTGCGTAGGGGCGATCCTGGTCCTTTGCTTGCAGCAGTTTCTTTACAGCCCTTGCGGATCGGGGAGGATGGAGTTCGCTCATGATCCCTGAGAAGTAATCCAAAGAGGGGGCTGAAAATTGGAGACCCGTTCCTCCAAGTAGGAGCGGGAAAATGATGAGGCTTGGGTGCCGGAGCTTTGGGCGAAGTCTAAGCGAGAAAAAAATGGTCGCGGCAGCAAGGGTAGGTAAGGCGGGAACAAGGAAGCGATGGAATGCCATATAGTCTCCACCCGTGTAATACACGACAAAGACCTGCATCAAAACAAAGGCCCAAGAAAGAAGAAAGGCCCGGTCCAATTCGTTTAGGTGCCGTCGGAGGAGTGGTAGAAGGGCAAGCAGAAGTCCAGCCAATTGGATTACGAAGTAAACCCAAAACAAGGGGCCCCTTTCCTGGAGAAAGCTGAGTAGGTAACTGGAGGGATCCAAAAAGGAACTGACGCTGAGTTTGACAAAGGTTGGATTGGACCAAATGGAACCGAAATAGATGAATTTCAGCAGGAGGACAAAAGATTCAAGGAGGGTTAAAAGGCCTATGGGAGGGAGGAGCGAAAGGAATGCCTTTGGGAGAGGAACTCCTCGTGTCCAACGAAGAAGGAGGATCAGGGGAAAGGTTGCGAGGGCATAGAGGGCACCCTCAGGCCGGGTGTTCGCGCCGATAAAAGCGAGCAAGACCGCTGCCCAAATCCAAGATCTTCCGTCTTCTTCCCCTGCTTTCCAGATTGCAAAGGCTAGGAAGAGAAAAATGAATGCCGTGGGAAGGGTTTCCAGTCCAGCGCTGGACCACAGACTCATCTCTATGGGGAGAAATGAGGAGGCTGATGCCGCGAAAAGAACAAAAAGGCCGGCACCCATGAAGCTGGAAGTGTTTCTTACTGCATGGCGTCCCCAGATATAGAGCAGGCTTGCACACCCAAGGAGGGAAAGGACACCCAAGGATTTACTGAGGAGAGGAACGCTCCAGCCTAATTTCTGTCCAAGTCCCAGGAGAAGAAGAAGGCTGAGGCTGGAAGCTCCCTCTTCGGTGGGCCCCCCAGGAAAGGACACAATTCCATGCCCTGATCCAAAGTTTTCTGCATAGCGGAATAAAATGTAGGCATCCTCAGCTGTCTGGCTGAAGTATTGGGAGAGTTGGTTGATTCCAAGGAAGATGGTTAGGGCGAGAACGAGAAGGAGAAGGCCGGTTTGCCAAAATGGGCGATTTGTTGCCATGGAATCTCCTAGAGAGGGGGGCGGGGAAGAATGGGGGGCCGGTAACTTTTCTTTGCGGCCCGTTGAAGTTCTAGATCCGCCACGAGCATCATGGGGGCGATGGTCGCAACAGGAACGGAGCCGCTTTCGGCATAGCAATAGCTGTTGTCTACCTCGTAGGGGCCGCCCAAGGCCAGGACCCGTTGGAGGATGGCGAGGGGTGTCCCGATGAATTGGAGGTCACGAATGCGTTTTTTCTTTCCGCTGCGAACGTCGATGAGGAAGGCTTTGGTCGGGGTGCCTTTGAAGGCCTGGAAGTCATAGTGATCCGTGCGGGTCTCTCCCCCTGAGACGCCATGAATCAGGATGGCGTGGTCCAGGCCACGCTCACGGGTCTCCTCGAGGAGAGCCTCTTCGAGCTCTTCAGGGGTCCAGGGGTCGCGGACCTTGACAATGGTGTTGGCCATTCGGGCCATGGGGTTTTGATAGCGTTCCATCCGCCCGTGGCCATTGGAGTGCTTGGACCCTTCAATGGGTGTCCTGCTTTGAAGGAAGTGTTGGAGGATTCCATTCTTGACAAGGTGGACGGATTGGGCGGGGACCCCTTCGTCGTCGACCTTGTAGCTGCCATAGAGCCCTTGTCCTTCCCATTCGGGGAGGCTTGGGTCGTCGAAGACGTCGACGCCTTCAGGGAGGATGCGGGTCCCAATCCGGTTGGCGAAGGTGCGCCCTTCTTGCCTGGAGCGGAGGCGCTCCCCTTCGAGACGGTGCCCGAGAGCTTCATGAAAGACCAGGCCCGTGGCTTGCCCCGAAAGGAGGGCGGGACCGGTATATGGTTCGACCGGTGGCGCCGCCCGCAGTTCAAGGAGCTCCTTCTCCAGTGCATCGGCGGCTTGAATGAGCTCCTTTTTCTTGGGAAGCTTGTCGATGCTTCTTGTATAGAAGCGCTGGGACGCGCTGAGATAGTGTCCCTCGGGGGCCAGGATCCAAGAGCTGAGCGCGATTTCATAAAAACGATCCTGAGTAAGGATTCGGCTGCCTTCCGAGTTGACGAGGAGTCGGACTAAGTTGACCCCTTGGACCCGCACATAAGGATCGACGAGGCGTTTCTTTTTTGCGAAGAGGGCGCTGAGTTCGCGGACAAGGTTGCGCCAGCGAGCGATGGGAAAGGAAACTGGTTGGATGTCCTCGATCCGCCGAAGAGCCTTCTCTCGACTAAAACTGGCTAGGCTCTGATCCAGGTTCTGTTCGACCAGGACCTTTTTCTTTTCGTAATAATCCTGCAGGGCTTCTTCGTACTTGAGCTGAGTGAGGCGCCAGAGGGAGTAGCGGAGGGTTCTTGGCTCGAGTTCCTTGGCCGCTTCGATCCATGTATAGCTGTCCCGCTTGCTGAGATCCTGGTCAAGGCTTCCGTCAAAGCTTTGGTCAAAACGATGGCTGCCGACGCGGCATTGCACATAGAGGTCGTTTTCGATCCAAGGGGTTTCGCTGAAAATGGTCCCATAACGGCCCCAAAGGTTGAAGCCTTCCTGGGCCTTGAGCAGGTAGGAGATGAAATAGGGGCGTCGGTGGCCTGTCAGCTTCAAGCCTTTGGTGGAGCGGGCCAGCTCGCGTTTCATTGCGTCGAGGAGGCGGAGGCAGTGTTTTTTGTCGAGTTTCATCGTGTTCTCCCGGTGGGAAGGGGAACATAGCGTTCTTTCACCCTGAGATCGAGAAATGGGGTGGCGGGAAGGCTCTTGGCAATGGCTCTCAACTAAGGAGGCCCTTCCGCAGTCTCCCTCCGCATCCTGGGGTAGACTTGGATGTGCTTGGACGGAGAAAGGGTGTCCTGCTTTTTGCGCTTTGCTTGGGGGTGGGTTTGCCCGCCTCGGGCGGCGAGATGGCGGGACGGGCGGAGAGCCTTCTGCGGCGTGGAGAATCGGCGCTGGAAGCGGGCGATCCTGGGCTTGCCTTTGCGGCTTGGCGCCAGCTGAACCTGCTGGCGGTTTCAAGGCCGGAACTCTTGGACGAAGCTGAGTTGGGATTGGGGCGCAGCTGGTTGATGATCGGTAAGACCGATCTTGCTCTTGGCTATGCGCGGCAGATCCTGAGGCGCAGCCCCCGAGAACCGGGTGCTTGGGCTCTCCTTGTGCGAGCTCTTCTTCGAAGTGGCGATTTCCCCGGTGCACTGGCCAAGGCCCGCGAGGGAGCGGATCTGGGTCTCAAAAAGGACAGCGATTTTCGAGCCGCTCATGCCTCGGCCCTCTATCGCAACCAAAAGCTGGGCGAAGCCCGCCATGAATACCAAATCCTTCTCAAAGAAAACCCTTTGCATCCCGAGGCTCTTGTCCGCATGGGGACAGGCTTGATCGAACCTCGGCCGGCTCCCGCCTTCCCACGTTTAAGGCAAGCTGTTGCTTTGCAGCGGATGGGAAAATTTGACCAAGCCCTCCAGATCGTCAGGGCCTTCCTAAAGAAGGACCCCCGTCATCCCACCGCCCTTCGCCTTGCCGGAGAATGGATCTTCGAGGGATACCGCCTCCGCGGTCCCCTTCTTGCGACAGACCGCCTCTTCCAAGCCTGGATCCTCCTCGACACCCGCGGCCCCAAAAGGGACACCCTATCTCAGTTCTTTCGCGGCTACTCCAAGTTGAGCCCTGAGCGGCAGTTACAGGTGCGGGTCAGCTTGAGGCCCTTCGCCGAAGACCTCCCCATCCTCCTCGCACGGGGAGGTCGACACGATCTTCTCGGCGAGTGGGAACGCACCACCGATGCCCCCGACCGGGCTTGGCTCCGCGGGCAGAAGACCTTTGACGGAAGGGTTTGGGACGATGTCCGGGGAATGGGCGGCCTGCGGGCTGCCACCGGAGTTGAGTCCCTGGATGAGGCCCGTGAAGGGGGCTTTCAGACTCTGGTCCACGAGTTAGCCCATCAGGTTCACCTCTATCTCTTTTCCGCCCAAGAAAGACAGGAAATCCGAGCTTTGTTTGAGAGCGCCAAGCGCCACGGTCGCACCCTTGATTACTATGCGGCCGCCAATGAGGCCGAATATTTCGCCCAGGGAGTCGAAGCCTGGGCTTCTCTTTGGAAGGCAGCTGGGCAGCCGGTGACCCATGGACATACCCGCTTCGAGCTGGCTCGGCGCGATCCCGCCCTATTCCGCTGGATTGAGAGGAGGCTGGGACCTTCTCCTCTCACAAGCCCTCGAGGAACCCTTTTCGCCCAGACCGCCTTCGACTTCGCCCTCAAGACCGCCCGTCTTGCCGATGCCAAGGCCCTATTGTCTTTGCTCCCGCCTCGGACACGCTCCATTGCCACCCGCAGCCTCCATCAAGCCAGCCTCCTTTTCCGTGGCATGTAACGGGGAGACTTGTAGCCAGGAGAGTTGACCCTTACCCCCCGATCGGGCAGGCTTCCCCTATGAGAGCAATCTTTCTCCTTTTCATGGCTGTCCTCTTCGGCTCTTGCGCCAGCGGTCTGCGGGCCTGGCGCACGATCCCGGTCGACGGGGTTCGTTATGAGGATGTCTACAACACGACGAGGGATTTTTTGCAGTCCGAATCTCGCATTGACCAGGCGAAGAGTGACCGTGGTAAGGGTGTCCTCTGGACCAAGTGGCGCGTGCAACCGGCTGCCTTCAGTCGAGGCAAACGGACACGGATCCGCGTTGAGATTGAGCGACTCTCCCCCAAGCGATTCAATCTTCGTTATTGCGTGGAGAAGCAGATGTATAAGGACATGGCGACTCCCCTTTATCCTAGAGAGGATGAATGGGGGGGGACTTCCCAAGATCCCAACGCGGAAATTCTCATTGGCCATCATCTCCGCCTCCGGATGGCCGATCTTCTTGGTAAGAAGGGGATTAAGGCAAAGGGTATCCAAATCCGCGATCCGATGAAGGCTTACAAAAGGGAGAACTAAAAAACACCAATGGCACCAAGCCTCGTACACAATTCACGATCTGAGCGAAAAAGCGCTCCCCAAGAACAAGGGTATGATGCCGACCGCGGCAGCGGTTCGATTCTCCAATTCCTCAAAGAAGCTTTGTTTTATCCTGTGCTGCTTTATCAACACAGGACCCTCGTTCGCAATTTTTTCCGACGGGAGTTTCAGAGCCGCTTTCGGGGTTCCATCCTGGGTTCCTTTTGGACCTTGATCCATCCCCTCTTTTTGTTCATCACCTACTATTTAGTCTTCGGGATGATGTTCAATGTCAGGTCACCCAAGGGGATGCATTCGCTCTGGTATTCCTTCTATCTTTTCACGGGTGTCCTTGCCTGGACGATTTTCGCCGAGACTACCATTCGCTGCACCACAGTCGTCGTCGAAAACGGCAACCTCATCAAAAAGGTCGCCTTTCCCGCACAAGTCCTTCCCGTACACATCGTTTCCGTAAACCTTGTGGTCTTTCTTGTGGGTTCTCTCGCCTATTTCATCATCGCCGCGCTGACGGGTTTCGCTTACCCCGGAATCAATCTCCTTCTTTTACCTCTTGTCCTCCTTGTGTTGATGCTCTTCACCATCGGCGTAGGCCTGATCTTGGCGGCTCTCAATGTCTTCTTCCGCGATGTCAACCAGATCTTTCCAATCATCGCCAACCTCTGGTTCTTCGCGACTCCGATTTTTTGGTATGACCAGATGCTCATGGGAGGAGCTAAAAACAACCCAAGACTTCACACCATCTTTGCCCTTCTTCAGTGGAATCCGCTCAATCCTATTATTAAGGCCCTTCGGGCTGTTCTGTGCATCCCCCGGATTGGGACGGACAAGGACACCCTCTCAAGTGTTCTCGCCCTCGTGGGACAGGCAGCTCTTCCCGCCCTCGCAGCCTTTTTGATCGGCTTTGTCCTTTTCCGTTCCCTTCAATATCGCTTTGCGGACGAGGTCTAAGATGGAACAACGGGAAGTAAAGTCCGCCCAGTTAGATCCCGCCGGCGTGCCCATCGAGGAACCCGCCATCGAGATCGTCAACCTAGGCAAAGAATATAAGATCTATGACACGCCCTCCCAGCGCATCCTCGAATGGCTCCCCTTTGGTGGGTCCAAGTCCCGGCATCGCTCTGTCTTTGCCCTCAAGGACATCAATCTCACAGTGGGGAAGGGCCGAACCGTGGGCCTTGTCGGCCCCAATGGTGCCGGCAAGAGCACCCTCCTCAAGATCCTGACCGGAACCACCTTTCCGACCCAGGGCAGTTATCGCATCCAAGGTAAGGTCGCAAGCCTTCTCGAGCTGGGCGCAGGATTCCACGCCGATTTCACCGGCCGGGAAAACATCTATCTCAATGCGGCCATGCTCGGCTTAACACGTGAGGAGACGGAGGAGAAGTTCGAGGAGATCCTCGAGTTCTCCGAACTTGCTCCCTTTATTGATTCTCCGATACGCACCTATTCTTCCGGGATGATTTGTCGGCTCGGGTTTTCTACAGCGATTGCCGTGGATCCCGAGGTGTTGATCATTGACGAGATCCTCGCGGTGGGGGACTTGCACTTCCAAAAGAAATGCGTGGAGAAGATCTGGTCCTTCAAGGAGCAAGGGAAAACGATCCTGTTTTGCAGCCATTCGCTCTATGATGTCCGGCAACTCTGTGACCGGGCCATGTGGATCCACCAGGGTGGGGTCCGGATGTTCGACGACGCAGTGGCCGTCACCAACGCTTATGCCACCTATGAAAAGGAACTGGTCGGGCGGGAGACCGACGTGCTCGAGGCCCTCCCGGGAGAAAAGGTCGAGCGCGGCGCCAAGGGTCCGCATATTGTCTCCATCGACCTGCTGGACGCCCACAGCGGTGAACCTGTCCATGAAGTGCAACCTCTTGTGGATCTCTGCGTGCGGGTCCATTGGAAAAACCCGGCCAACGACATTCCTCTTGCGATCGGGATTGGATTCACGCGAACCGATTCCACACACTGCCTGGGTCATTCCACTGAACAGGACGGTGTGGAGATGCGAGGAAGCGAGGGCGTGGTGGACTTGATCCTCCCCAAACTCCGGCTGCTTTCGGGCGAGTTTGTCGTGTTTGTTTGGCTGATGGATCAGCGAGGGATCCATCGTTTCCATCAAATGCTCGCTCCCCGCAATCTGTTGGTGATGAACCGAGGAATGGAGGTGGGACTCTTCCTCCAGGATCACGAGTGGCAGGTGCGGGATCCCTTGACGGTGCTCCGGGATGGAGGGGGGACGTGAGCGAGCCGGACATCAGCGCCCTCGTCGTCAACTACAATACTTCGAAGCTGGCCTTGGACATGCTCCATTCTCTCAAGGCCCAAAAACCTAAGGACGCCTCCGGGAGGCCCTTGGAGATCGAGTTCGTCTTTGTGGACAACGCTTCTCCCATGCGGGATGAGGAGGCAATCGAGGAGATTCGTCGCTTCGGCCGAGAGCAGCTCCCTGGCAAGGTTATCCTCGCCAAAGAAAACCTCGGTTACGCCAAGGGGATGAATCTTGCCCTCGAGCAGTCGCAAGGAAGGAATCTTTTGGTGCTGAATCCCGACCTTGTTTTGCTGGAAGGTTGCGTGGAGGCTCTCTACCGGGAGCTGCATAAGGACTCCAGGGTCGGGGCTGTGGGCCCGATTGGATTTTGGGAACGGGGCCGCGAGGTGCGGCTTCCTCCCAACATTCTCCCTACTCTCTCCGATTTGATCTGGAGTTCTTTGGCTCAGATCAGCCCCTCGGCCAACCGGCTCTACCGTCGACGTAGGGTTCGCGATGCCCTTCGGATCTTCGATTCCAAGGAGCCCTTGGAACTCTCCATGCTCTCGGGAGCCTGCCTTATGCTGCGGAGAGAAACAGTGGAAGAGCTGGGAGAGCTGTTCGATCCCGAGTTTCCCCTCTATTTTGAAGATACGGACCTGTTCCGGCGGCTTAGGAGCCAGGGGAAAGTCCTGGTCCAAGTGCCTGACGCGCATATGGCGCATTTTTACAACCGCTCGGGCACAACAAATCAAGGAGAAGCCTTTCGCCGCTATTGGAAGGCCCGCTCGTATTACTATGGCAAGTGGTATGGTCCCATTGGCCGGGCGGTCGAAGGACTTTGCAAAAAGATCCTGCATACGAGTCTTGCCGGGCGCACGGCCCGAATTCGTGAACGGGAGGTGGAGGATTTAGGCCGGATCACCGAACCTCCAGTCCTGCGTTTTCCCAAACACATGGACCGATGCCTTCTGGAATTCTGTCATGACGCGGGTTTTCTTCTTGCTGCCGCCATGTTCGGAAAGGGCAAAGAATGGCGCCCCGGGCCTTCATTTTGGAACGCCTTCGGACCTTCGGTTTATTATTTCAGGGTCTTGGATTTGGATGGAGGTAAGCCTGTCGAAGTCGGCCTTTGGCGTTTTGAGCGCGTTCCCGAGACCAAGCCTTCTCCTGTAGAGCTGAAGGAGGAGGTCCATGCAGGAAGCTGAGAAGGCTCCAACCCTTTCCATTTGCATTCTTTCTTGGAATACAAAGGACCTGACTCTCCGCTGCCTCTCAAGTCTCCAAAAAGCAGGGCTTACCGAAGGCAGCGAAGTCTTGGTCCTGGATCAGGCGAGCGAAGATGGGAGTGCCGAGGCCATCGCAGAGTTGCACCCCTGGGTCCGCCTCATCCGCTCTCCGGAAAACACAGGTTTTGCCATCGGAAACAACCTCTGTGCCCGGGAAGCTCGTGGAGAGTTTTTGGTTTTACTCAATTCTGATACCGAGGTCCCGGCCCAGGGGCTCCAAGGCCTTGCGAGCTTTCTTGTCCAAAACCCAGATTATGGCGCGACCTCTCCAAAACTTGTAAATCCCGACGGAAGCGTGCAGACCTCCTGCAAACGATTTCCCGGGTGGGGGACGGCCCTTGTCTACGATCTACCCTGGGGGCGTTGGCCCCTCCTTAGGTATCTGGATGATCGTTACCACTACCGTGACTTCGATCACCAAAAAGACGCGGATATCGAGCAGCCTCCCGCCGCCTGTCTTTGCCTAAGGCGATCCCTCTGGGAGGATCTGGGAGGCTTTGATCCCGATCTTTGGCTTTTTTACAACGACGTGGATCTGTGTCTGAGAATTCATCGAAAAGGTCTCAAAATTCGTTTTCTTGCGGGTGTGGAAATCCGTCACCACGAAGGGGCCTCCACCCGTAATTTCGTAGGACGAATCCGGCATTGGGGACGAGATCGCATCCGATACTATCGCAAGTGGAAGGGTCCTCTCGGGGCATGGTTCATTCGTCGCATGCTCTCCCTTCGCGCATGGATTGAGTGGTGGCGCTTGGGAAAAAAAATCAAGGATCCCAGGGAGAAAAAAACCGCCCGCCGGGAACTTAAAAAAGTGTTCTGCGAAATCGTCCAACATGAAAAGGATACCTTTCCAAAAAAGTAAAACCCCCCAGCTATAAAATCCCAGCTGCAAGCTCCCATAGGCCCCCCTGGAAAACCCCCTGGAAAACCCGTCCGCGGGGTTTCTGTTAGAAAGCCCTCTGGGCTTTCAGGGTCATCCAAGAACTTTCCCTCCCTTCAAAGCTCCCAAAACCACGATTTGGAATACTGTTCCCAAAAATGGATCTTTGACAGGCCTTGTTTGCCATCCCCTGAAGATGATTTTTGGGTGCATGGCGCTTTAGCCCCCATGGGGATGAATCCATCGGACCATGGAGCCCCGGGTGGGCTCGCAAAAAAGCATAAATCTCGTATATTCAAGCCACCTTTCTCTCTTTTGGGTTCATTCTGATGGCGCAACAATTTTGTTCCTTTGGAATGCCCGCATTTTATATGGAGCCTTGCGATGCGATTTCTCCTCTCTCTTTCTTCTGTAATTTGCTTGGTCTGTTCTTTTCTTCCCGCGCAAGCTGGTCCGGGAGTTTCAAAACCTCTCCACAAGAGCCCCTACTTGACCTTTGGGACTGGGGGGAAACTTCCGGCAGCTGCTGTGGATCAGATCACCCTGTTTCGACTTCGGGATCCTAAAAACAAGGGCTGGATTGATCGGCCCGGGCTTTGGACTGCCACGCTGACTGTCCGGGGTTTGGCTGCTAAATGGGGTGGAAAGGGCAGCACGGATTCCTTGATCGGAAAATACGATTCTACCACGGGGATTTTTACTCCAAGTGCCCAAGCCGCGAAGTTGAACATTGTGGGTAATGATTCGTCTTTGCAGCTGGATCCTACCGGTCTTTATGCGGTGATCGACCGCGACGATGCTTTCTACTTTGCTTCCCGAAAAAGCCCCACCCAAGCCTTCGGTAATCCTGTTGTAATCCAGGGAAGGATTGGAAGTTTCATCAAGTCTTTCGAAGCGCCTGCTCTTGGTTGGGTGGGAGGGAAGCTCAAGCTCTTTTGGGGGGAATCGGGTATTTTCATGGCCGACCTCGATATCAGCAATCCTGCGAAACCCAAGATCGCTTCCAAATCCAGCTGGGTGCGGATCACCGCTGCCAAACAAAATGCCTCCCTCCCGGTTCCCATTACCGGGCCGGATGGGGACACCGAAGGAATGGTTTTCACGAACTATCCCGGAGGGTTTAATGCCGACATTGCTTTCATGGAGGATTTGGATCCTAAAACCATGACGCATACGGTGATTGACACCAAGCTCTACCTCGATACCGGCGCAATCATGGGTGGATTGATTTTGACGGCCAACCGCAACTCCCCGACCGTTGTAGAGCAGGTGGAAGCTTCCTGGCTCCTGGGAGATGTGGAGAAGGTTGGTGGAACCTTGGATCTTTTGGCGGGGACACCCAAGAAAGGCAAAAACGTCGTTTTGACGACCGTGTTTGCGAGCCTTAGTACCATCAAGGCTTCTCCCATTACGGGGTTTTTCGGAAACCTGGGGATCGCACCCGCCGGGATTTTTCCGCTGGTGAATCTGCTTCACCCGAATGCATCCGAGATGGCACAGGTTTCGGTGCCGATCCCCAACCTTCCTGGGCTAAAGGGGGTCAGGCTGCCGATCCAAGGGGTGTCCATCGATGCCGTGGCCAAAACTCGGGCCTTCACCAATACGGCTTGGATTGTGCTCAAGTAGGGTTGTTGAGATGGGGTTTTCTCGGGGCTTTTCCCCTATGATGAGCCTCTATGAAAGCTGCACGCTTGCTGGATCCGCCTTCGGGGCGGGTCCTTGTCCTTGCTCCCCATCCCGATGACGAGACCTGCGGGTTGGGTGGGACTCTCCGACGGCATCGAGACCAAGGGGACGAGGTCGCCGTTGTTTTTGTGACGGATGGCCGCAATGGGGATCCGGAATTCAGATTTGGTGCCGATTTGGTCGAAATCCGGAAACGAGAAGCTCTCGCTGCAGCAAAGGCGCTGGGGGGGCTTCAGACAGCTTTTCTCGGATTCCCGGACAACCTGGAGGCAAGCGAGCAGGACTTGAAAATGGTAGCGGGTCACATTGAAGAATGGGTCGGCCGGATACGGCCGGACTTGGTGTATGTACCCTGGGTGGAGGATGCCCACACCGACCATAGGAATACCCGCTTGGCCTTGGACCGTATCCGTTCTCCCGCGAAGAAGTTTCAGATTTTCGAATATGAGTTGTGGGCGCCTCTGCCTGCGGACTTTGTTGTGGACATCAGCTCGGTTGTGGAGAGCAAAAGGGAAGCGATCGCCTGCTATCCCAGTCAGACCGCCTACACTGATTACGCGCACCATATATTGGGGTTGAATGCCCACAGGGCGGCATTCCTGCCCGGAAAGGGACGCTTCGCAGAGGGCTTCCGCGAAGGGAGCCTGGGAGAATTTCGGTGAAGGTCCTTCTCTTCGTCCATAACTTTCCCCCCGAGTTTCTCGGGGGGACCGAACAGGTGACCCTTGGCCTCGCCAAGGGTTTGCGGGAACTGGGGGAGGAGGTTGTGATCGTTTCGGGCTCGGATGCTTTCCATCCTGGGGGCCGCTGCCTGGTCGAACGTTTCGAGGGTTTTCATGTGCACCGGGTCTTGCGCGATCCCTCGGAGACCTACAACCTTGAGTTGGATTTCCCCACTGCCAAAGTCCAGATCGATCGCATCCTGGAGGAGGAAAAACCAGGCGCAGTGCACATCCACCATTGGTCGACGTTGGGCATGGGGCTTGTGCAAAAGGCCAAGGCCAAGGGGATCCCTTCAATCATTTCCTTGCATGATCTCTGGACCTGTTGTCCTCGGTTTTTTCGGACGCCCCGCAAAGGCGTTCGCTGCCCTGCGGGGGCGGAGCGGGAAAACTGTGTGACTTGCATCTCTCCCGACCTGGGGGATCCGGATGAGGTAGAGCTGGGCCTGGCCTTTGACCGTCGGCAAGCACGGATCCGAGCGGAGCTTGGGGAGGCGCAGAGGGTTCTGGTTCCTTCGGAGTCCCTTGCTCGGAGGATTCGGAAGCATTTGCCCTTCGATGGTCCTTTGGAGGTCTTGGGGCATGGGCTTTTGCAAGATCCTAGAGAACGGAGTGTCCCTCGGGAGAAGAACCTGCGGGTTGGCTCCTTTGGAAACCTGGTTCCCAGTAAGGGGTTGGACCTCCTTGTCGACGCCTTGAGTCATAATGCAAGCGAATGTGAGCTGCATTTATCGGGGCATTGTCCGGACCCAGAATACATGGACCAACTGCGGGAGCGAGCCAAGCGGCATGGGCTTCCTCTGATTTGGCATGGACCCTTTGGGATGCATGATCCCCATCCTGCCTTGGACTTGGATTTAGCCGTGTTTCCTTCTCTTTGCGAGGAGAGTTATGGCCTGGTGGTCGAAGAGGCTCTGGCGCGTGGGGTGCCTGTGGTCGTTTCCGGGCGGGGGGCTCTTCCCGAGCGCCTGAATCGCGGGGGAGGAGTCGTTGTCCGTTCGGGAGGAGTCATGCCGCTTCGCATTGTGGTCTCCAATCTGATTCGCAATCGAAGGGACTTGGAACAATTGAGGGCTGAAATCCCCAGCAGTTTTCCGACGATTCTGGATGCTGCCAAGCGTTGTCAGCTTCTCTATCGGGCAGGGGAGCCTGTATGAAAGGGTCGGTTTTTCCGGCAATGCGGGATCCAAGCGACCTCCCAAGGCGTGTCCTCTGCCTTGTGGCTCATCCCGATGATGAGGTAATCGGGCTCGGAGGATTGTTAGCTTTTCATGGGGAGCGGGGCGATGAGGTTTCGGTCGTGCATGCAACCGGTGGAGGGGCGGGGGATCCGGAAGGCAAGTATCGGGATCTCGTGGGCAAGCGAAAAGAGGAGGTGCGGCGCGCCTTGGAGATCTTGGGGATTGGGGCTCCGAAGAGCCTGGGGTTTCAGGATGGGTGCCTTTTGGATG
>Ga0256841_1000512_pt1 | contig 40186 bp, 35 predicted proteins | sample 356308metaG_FD_185971 | JGI IMG/M metagenome (GOLD analysis project Ga0256841, IMG submission 185971) | Hydrothermal vent microbial communities from Mid Atlantic Ridge, Atlantic Ocean - 356-308 | ecosystem: Environmental > Aquatic > Marine > Hydrothermal vents | place: Atlantic Ocean: Mid...
AACAAAGATGATGATCCGAAATTGTTCTGGAAGCATTCCTTGGAAACCGGGATAGGAGCACAATTACTTGCCCGCGAGATAAACTATCCCGACCCAGAAGAAGGATTGGTTTCCGGACTTCTACACGATATCGGGATTATGTTCCTGCAAATGGCTTTTCCCGATGAATACAAAAAGGTACGCCAACTAATTAAATCGGGGAAAGATATTATTTCTGCCGAGAACGAGGTTTTTGGTTCCGATCACACCGAAATCGGAGCTTTGATGGCGAAAAAGTGGAATATCCCTCAAAAGTTTATCTACACGATAGAGTATCATCATTTATTGGAGGGACAGAGTTCGCTTGATAGTATTGATTCGCTCGCTTTATTAACCGCCCTATCGAATAATCTTGCTCGAAACGATATAGAATATGGCCATAATAATCTGGAATACAAGATAATAAACATCAACAAGCTAAGCAATATTCTCGGGATTTCCCGCGAGAAGCTGGATAAATTAAGGTCGCATATTATCGATCAGTTTTTGGTTTCCGCCAGTAATTTCGATATGGATATCGGCGACCCGATGGAATTATTGAGTCAGGCGAATGCCGAGTTATGTAAGATTTATTTAACGGTGGAGAACCTTTTCCGCGAAAGGCAGGAACTTTCCCGTAAATTATTGATCGAGGAAAGACATTCAGGGGCTGTAGAATCCCTACATATAGCGATGTCCACTCTTGCGCATTACATAAATAATTCCACTATGGCGATTTCAGGTCGTTCTCAAATATTACGGATGCTGAAAGCGGGCAACAAAATAGGTGACCCAGAGGGGAAATTGGCAAAATCCCTCGATGTAATAGACGCCTCAATAGTGAAAATCGGTGCTATCCTTGAAGTATTAAAGGAGATAAGCTCGTTGGAAGATATCCAATTCTTTGAAAATTCGCGGGCTATAAACATCGAGGAACAACTCAAAGAGAGAATTGATGAGAAAATGAAATCGCCTGCCTACGCCTAATATAGCAAAATTACTTGTCCGGATTTTTTCTCCCAATTATGGAAATTCCTAAAGTAAGCAATTCGTGTTCGCTATAAGCAGACAACTCTTTCCTAATCTCATCGCTTAAATACTTAGCGTATTGGTTTGCTTCCTCCTCATAAAATTTAAAATCGTCGAAGTATTTGTTGAAAATCCGTTTATAATCTGCGATACGCAAACCATTTAGGTAAACATCGGAAGGGAAAATATTTTTTCGAAGGTGATCCCATGGGGGAACTTTGGTGGTGGTTTCATCTTCGCCGTAAAGGTTATGACCGCCGGTCAAACCTGTATAATTGGTTATAATGATAGCGAATATTCCGCCCGGTTTAAGAACACGATTCATATTGGCAACGCATTTATCTACATTCCCCAAATGTTCAAAAACTCCAACCGAAAAAGCAAAATCGAAAGTATTGTCCGGAAATTGAAGATTTTCCGCATTCATACGGAGTATCGTCGGTTTCCTCCGAAATCCTCGCCCATTCAATTTAGCTAATTTACGATAATAACGCTTATCAAAAAGAGCTTTCCTCACAATGGTTTTAACTGTCCTTTTTATCCCTTCGTTTAATAATATCCGCCCGATTAAAAGAGGTGACCAGTTTGTAAGAATTGTGCTGATATCGATAGCGATAACATCGTTTTCATCGGCCATAAGCAAGGCTTGCGGATACCTTTGACCGCATCCTATATCGAGGACTTTTAACCCTTGATGCCTTAGTTTGTATTTCTCTGAAGCAAGTTGCAATATTTCATTAAAATCGATATAATCTCTTTCGGCTTGGAATTCCAGATTAGTATAATACTTCCGAAACAGTTTTTGAACTTCGATTATCGGGGCGAAAGTCCTGTTTAGGATTTTTCTAAAATTCGTATAGTTTAAAGGCATAATCACATTGGATTAATATGGCATAAGTTGTTTTTAATTTGCTCTTATTTCACATTGATGTCAACTTAATTAAACTAAAATTTAGGTTTTAAGATTTTAATGTTGCATAGAATTTACGGATTGTCTTATATTCGTTTTCATTATGATTAATCAGCAACTCTTGAATGATGTATTGGCCAAAGCCAAACCGATAAAGAAATCCGGTGAAAAGCCATTATCCGTTTTCGACCTCGATGGCACCCTTTTTTATTATACGCTTCGAGTCAGGCATATCCTGCTGGATGCATTGAAAGGGAAAGAAAAGCAGTTCCCCGGAGCCGAAACACTGATCGAACATATTCCGCATACAGAATATGAATATGCCGTTACCGATACTCTAAAGAAATACAATATCAGTATTCCCGGTTTGGCCGAATATCTTTTAAAATTCTGGGAACGATGGTTTTTCGATAATAAATACTTGAAATACGATAAGCCGATCCCCGGAGCAAATGAGTTTTTGAACCATTTGGCGAATAACGGTATTACTATTGTTTACTTGACCGGACGGGATACCCCGCGAATGGGGGAAGGTACTGTAAAGAGCCTTAAGGATAACGGGTTTCCTTTGGATAATGATAAAACTGTCCTGATGATGAAACCGAAGTTCGAGGACGATAACTGGGAACATAAGAAAATGCGGATGGAGGAAATTAAAAAATTAGGTAGAGTTGCGGCTGCATTTGACAATGAACCGAGCGAAGTCAATATACTCGCTGATAATTTTCCGGACGCCTTAATCGTTATGGTGGAAAGTCTCCATTCGCCGAACCCCGAAAAACCCCGCGATTCGGTTAGATACATTCGGAATTTTATTGATGGATATATAAAGAAATAACTATTTATGGCTTATAAAGCTTATTGGAGCGTAAAGCGGGATTCCTGTATTTGCCAATTGATATTTATGGTTTTATTTCGGGGTTTTGTTTAAGATAGCGAATAAAAGCGAATTCTAACGCAAAATATTTTAGGAGTAGATATGGCTGAGCCATTGCCGTTCAAGCATTCCCGAGCATTCCGCATACGGCGGTTTTGGAACTGGTTTCCAATGGGTTTGTCTTATGCGTTTCTTTATATGGGGCGATATAATCTTACCGTCTCGAAAGTCGCCTTGGGCGATTTAATGAGCAAAGAAGCTTTTGGGATTATTTTCGCCGCCGGCACAATAACTTATGCCCTCTCATTTTTAATTAACGGACCATTGACGGATCGTATCGGCGGAAAGCGCGGTATGTTGATCGGCGTAACCGGGGCGGCGTTTGCGAATCTGCTTTTGGGCATATTAACTTTCGGGTTCCGTTCCAAGGGATGGCAGTTCAATCTTGTTTTGGTTTTCTCTATCTTATACTCTTTGAATATGTATTTCCAAAGCTACGGTGCGGTCTCGATTGTCAAGGTCAACTCCTCCTGGTTCCATGTCCGTGAACGAGGGATATTCGGAGGTATATTCGGGATATTGATTTCATTGGGCATATATTTCGCTTTTGATTGGGGAGAGAGAATTGTCGAAGCGACGAAAGTTCATATCGAAGCGGGATATCGAGTCAATTGGATACAAGGTATATTACGAAACATCACCGGAGCGGCGAACTCGAATGTCGATGCGACTTGGTGGGTATTTATAATTCCCGCCATAATCCTGATTGTAATGGCTGTTATCGAGATTTTCCTACTTAGGGATAAACCAAGCCAAGCGGGCTTTAAGGATTTTGATACTGCGGACGCTTCCTCCGGCGAAGCGGATGAACCGTTCCGTTTAAGTGAAATTCTGAAAAGGATATTAACCAACAAAATAATCCTTACTATCGCTTTTATCGAGTTCTGCACCGGAGTATTACGGAATGGGGTTATGCATTGGTACCCGATTTTCGCTTCCGAGGCATTGCACCTACCGGCTGAACATTTTCTCAGAGAGGATTGGGGGCTTTTGCTTATGTTGGCGGGAATTTTCGGCGGGCTGATAGCGGGGTTTCTTTCTGACAAAGTCTTTGGCTCACGGCGTGGCCCTGTCGCCGGACTGTTTTATGCCGGCTTATTTGCCAGCACGGTTCTAATGAACTTCTTCCTTTTCTCCAACAATCCATATACTCTCGGAATGATCGTTATTTTTATGTCCTTATGTGTTATCGGTACCCATGGGATGCTTTCGGGTACTTCGACGATGGATTTCGGCGGGCGTAGGGCAGCAGCTACCGCTGTCGGTTTGATAGACGGTTTCGTTTATTTGGGAACAGGATTCCAATCGCTTATGTTGGGGTTTTTGACGACCGCCAATTGGAAATACTGGCCCATATTCCTGGTGCCATTTACGATAATAGGCTTCATTTTGACCTTGACTATATGGAAGGCATTTCCCAAGCGTAAAAAGGCAGTGAACTGATAGGAATCTATATCTGGCGATAAACAGGCAAACTTCGACTAGATAATATTTGTACAATTCAATCTTTCAAAGGCAACTGTTATGGAAATAATAAATCCGAGAATCGAAAAATATGCTTTGGGGGTTATTCGGGAAAATGCATCGAATAGACCTTTTAATGATGTTCTATCTTCTATGGAGGAATATGCCGCTGAGACAGATTTTCCTATAATAGGTCCTCAAATCGGTCTTCTGCTCCGTCAATTGGCATATATCAGCGGCGCCAAGCGTATTATTGAGATGGGGTCGGGGTTCGGCTATTCGGCTTTCTGGTTCGCCTCTGGGATGAGACACGGCGGTAAAATCATCTGCACCGATAATTCCGAAGAACATAAAAAGAAGGCTTTGGATTATTTTCGGCAGACCGATTATTTCGATCTGATCGATTATCGAGTAGGCGATGCATTGGAGATACTCAAAGGATTCGATGAGCCTTTCGACATTATTCTCAATGACATCGATAAGGAGCGTTATCCGAAGGCGCTGGAGGAGTCGATTAAAAGATTAAGGACCGGAGGCATTCTTATCACCGATAATATCTTCTGGCATGGGAGGGTGATTGACGATGACCCGGAACCTTCGACAAAGGGCATTTTGGAATTCAATCGGAAATCTTTCGAATCTGATAAAATTATCTCCTCTATGATACCGATACGGGATGGTTTGGGAATTGCGGTAAAACTATAAACAGTGTTTGGCTTAATATTCCTTATCTTTGCGCAATTAGATTTGGAAAAAAGATTTGCTCTTCTGCGGAAAATAAATATATTAACACCAAAATTTTAAGTGTAATGGCGCTATCGTCTAGTGGACTAGGACGGGTGGTTCTCAGCCATCAAACGGGGGTTCGATTCCCCCTAGCGCTATTTTTTATTATTCATATATCGATTGTATGCTAGGGATATGGGATCGGATTATGTGCCGATCTCTATAAGAGAATTGATTGATAACAATCGGGAATAAAAACAGGCAGAAGCTTCAGCAATCCGAAGAAACCGCAGATATCCCGATTATTATTATAACCGGTGTTTCAAGTGACCTGAAGAGATTTATCGAACGGGCAAAGAATATAAAATTACCTGCCGCATTTTTGGAAAAGTCGGTGGATAAAGACAACTTGCTAAATACAGTAATAAATCTCATCGATTGATTGCGTTAATTAAATTATTTACCCCGTCTATATCAATTAATTGTATCTGCGGGGCGTATGTGGGGTGTAATATGGTGCGATTCAATAAGTTATTGATATGGCTTGACGGATGATGTTTTTTTGTTATCTTTTGCCAAACCGTCTCAAGAGCGGTTTTATTTTGTCGAAATAACAGTATGCAAAGGCGGCGTAAATGAAAACGAAAATTTCAATTTTAGCTCTTTTATTTCTTATCTTTTCCTTTGGTCTTTCAAGTGCTGACAGCCTAACTGTTAACATAATGTTTATCCATCATTCCGTCGGTAGAAATTGGCTGGATCACAGTCTCAGGGAAAGCCTTTCGGGGAAGGGATTTATCGGCGAGGTCAACGAGATAACCTATGGTTCGGTTTTGGACCCCGACAATAACCGTCCAGCCTCATTGGGGGATATCCCGGGCGACCTAACCGATATGAATCATTGGATATTATGGTTTAATGATTACCTCGGGGGGATTAAAACTTTCGGCTCCGAAAGCGGTTTTAACGGAATTATTATGTTCAAGAGTTGTTATCCCAACAGCAATATAGTCGATGACGGCGAAGAACCGGGGGACCCGTTCAGTTCCACCCATACGATAGCCAATTATAAGGCGATATACCGCCACCCACAGGGGCGCGGTTATGTTTATTCCCACAATGGATACGAATATAAACCTTTGGAGGATATTTTCGCGGAAAATCCTGATTTCCTTTTCATTCCGATTACCTCCCCGCCGCGCCATTATGCGCCGGTGGATGGGACCGATGACGATCAGGCTCATCGCGCTTATCGGTTCAATGAGTGGTTGAAAAACGATTGGTTGAGCGATTACAATGATGCTCATCCGGGGTTTGACAATGTAGCGGTTTTTGGCTTATTCGATATCCTCTCTTATGCCGATGATGATTCATCTCATCCCAATCGCTTAAAGGCGGAGTACGGTGGTGAGAGCGGTGATTCGCATCCGAACGGCACCGCCAACGGAGTTTTAACCGAAATATTCTCCGGCTCCGAGAATAGTTTTATCGATTTGGCATACGAACTGTTTTGCTCGGGGGAAGATGGAATATCGGATGAAAACTCGGGGATAAATCCGGCTGTAACTCCAATTCTTTTTGAGAATTATCCGAACCCGTTCAACGCTTCCACCATAATCGGTTTTTACCTCCCGCATCCTTCTATCGTGCAACTTTCGATTTACAATCTGATAGGTGAGGAGATAGAATGCACGATAGATGAGGAGTTGCAAAGCGGTTATCATAATATCCGTTGGGATGGTTCCGAAAATCCTTCGGGCATTTATTTTTATGACCTTACCATTGACGGGAATTCTTTCGCAAAACGAATGCTCTTGATAAAATAACCATTAAGGATTTACAGCCTTATCACATAAAAGAATCTTACCCAATCGAGAATTGGAAGATAATTTTTCAGTGGAATAATTCTCCTTGCGATATTATGGGAAAAACCACTATTTTAGGTGGTATTATTAAAATTCACCCTAAAAAAGCCGTAAATCAAAGCGGAGTAACTTATATGGAAGATATCATCTATCTCGACAATGCCGCCACAGCATGGCCCAAACCGGAAAAAGTTTATAGCTTTATGATCGATTTTTACAAAAAGCTGGGGGTAAATCCGGGGCGAAGCGGTTATGATAAGGCTATCGAAGCAGGTAATATTATTGAAGATCTGCGGAAACGCTTGACAAAATTCTTCGGCGGCGATGAGGATGCCCCCGAAAGGCTTTGTTTCGGATATAATGCGACAGATGCCCTCAATCTTATTATTCAAGGTTTGCTTTCCGCCGGAGACCATATCGTCACTACGAATGTGGAACATAACTCGGTTATCAGGCCCGTAAATCATCTGGTTCGGGATGGAGGCGTGGAGGCGACTTATGTCCCCTTTGACAAACAAGGCTTTGTCGATCCAGATGATATAAAGAAAGCGATAAAACCGAATACGAAATTGGTCATTGTCAATCATGGCTCAAATGTTATCGGGACGGTTCAACCGATAAAAGAAATAGGCGCCGTATGTAAGGAGATGGGTATTATATTCGCTATAGATTCTTCCCAAACCGCAGGCGTAATTCCAATTAATATGAAAGAAATGAATATCGATGTGCTGGCGTTTACCGGGCATAAGGCACTAATGGGATCGATGGGTATCGGCGGGATGTACGTGCGCAAAGGTGTCGAAATACGGCAGCAGAGAAGCGGCGGCACCGGTGTCCGCTCGGCATACCCATATCAGCTCGAGGAATATCCTTGGCGTATGGAATTCGGCACGCCTAACCTGATGGGGATAGCCGCCTTATGGGCCGGACAGGATTGGCTCGATGAAAACGGTATCGAGAATATCCATAAAAAAGAGATACGGTTAGCCCAAAGGCTCCTCGATGGTTTTAGAAATATCGAAGGGGTAAAGACCTACTGTGCTGACAGTTTGGAAAATCATCTCTCCACCCTGACAATAAATATCGAGGGTATCGATGCCGGCAATGTGGGAATAATGTTGGATGTCGATTTTAATATAGCCACCCGTACCGGGCTTCATTGCGCACCTTTGGTTCATAAGCAGATAGGGACTTTCGATATTCATGGAGGGGTTAGGTTCTCAATCGGACCTTTCAACACTGAGGAGCACATCGACACAGCCATCGAAGCCGTTCAGGATATAGCTAAGCGGGCTCCGACAATAGCAAAGCAATCTCGATAATGGGTATTTCTATTTTCGCTTTTTCCTGTAATTCGTGATTAAATCTTTAGCTCGAGCGGTTTCGTCCTCATTTGGGAAACTCTTCTCCAATTTTTGATAATAGCGGTTAGCCGTAGTTAAATCCTTCCGTTTCAAGGATATTTCCACCAACCTAACCATTGCCGCCGGCACTTTCTCCGACTTGCTGAATTTCTTAAGGAGGGTAGTATAAGCTTTGGTGGCGCTGTTATAACTTTTTAAGTTGAAATACGATTCCGCAATAAGGAATTGGGCATTATCGGATAGGGTGGTTTTGGGGTTGTTCTTCAAATAGCTTTTGAAACCGGAGATGGCGATTTTGTAGTTTCCCTTTATAAAATCCATATAAGCAGTATCATAAACTTTCTTGGAGGATATCTCCACCTTAAGTTGGCCCGAGTCGGCTGATGAATTTGTTTTTGCGGATTGAACATTATATTGCGAATTGGGGAGTGTCCCCTCTGATTGGCGCATAGTCAGATCCTCAAGCTTCCCCTCGATTATCTGCATCCTCTCCGTCAACTGCTCCAAGTTGTAATTCACATCCGCCGATAAAGCCCTCATCAACTTCAGCTGTTCCTGTTGCAATGAATCTCGGACGGCTTCCCTTTTCCTCGACTCCTCATTATCCTTTTTTAACTTATCCAAATCAGCTATGATAAGATTCACATCCCCACGGGTGGCACAGCTGTTCATTATAAGCAAGGGGGAAAGGAACAATGCCGCCAAAACCATAAGGCTTGAAAATCTATAAACTTGAGTTTTCATACAGTATTGCTAAAATTACGCCGTTATCCCTTGGCACTTAACGGGGGAAGCAAGGGTCTTCGCAGTAGATTAATCAAATATAAAAAGCGCTATTGTAAAATCTTAAACTCATCCCGACGGTTTTTCGCCCAAGCTTTTTCATTATGTCCCGGATCGATAGGATTTTCTTCGCCGTAGCTTATTATTTCAATCCTATTGGCGCTGATACCTGCCCCGATTAGGAATTTTTTCGCTTCCAAGGCGCGCTTCTCTCCCAAGGCAAGGTTGTATTGCTCGGTTCCTCTTTCGTCGCAATTCCCCTCGATACGGATATTGACCTCCGGGTTTTCGCGAAGTTTTTCAGCTATCCGATTCAAAATTCCTCGCGCTTCCGGCTTCAGTTCGTATTTATTGAAATCGAAATAGATATTCTCGAAAACTATCGGTTCTTTTGCTTCTTCTTCCACCGGTGGTGTTGGTATTTCATTTTCCACTTTGGGCTTCTCTATTGTAACCTGCTCCTCAGGTTGTTCGGCAGGTTTGGGGGGAGTAAGGGTCGGAGATTTCTTCCCCCCACAAATCGCCCCAAAACTCAAAACACCGGCGATCATAACTAATAGCAGCAATCTGAGGGTTTTCATCATATCCTCCAATTTGATTTTTTCCAAATTTCCCTTCCAACATCATATAATATCTATATAATTCTCATTTTGCAAAACAATTTTATTCTTTATTGGGAAAAGGAAGATAAAAGATATCCCCTCGTTGGTATATGAGAAGGGAGGGGGAAGGGAGTTTGAAGATTGAATAAGGAAAAACAGGGGATACATTCTCTGTAAACCTAAAAATCGCAATTCCACCAACTATAAATCTCCAACAAATCCTTATGCGGATTACAGATTTACCTGCTTAAGATGAGAATTAAAAAATTCCCTTGAGAAAGAATAGCATTATATGTAAAATGTATATATAATGAAATAATTATCGTGGGAAAAACATTGGAACATTATGGAAAGACCTGCAAAATATTACGAAATAAAAGAAGGGGGTAAGGTCAAATGCCTGCTCTGCCCCGTCGGCTGCGTTTTGGAGGAGGGGAAAGAAGGGATATGTTTAGGGCGGCATAACAAGGATGGCAAAATGATGGTCACCAATTACGGTGAGACGGTTTCCCTGAACCTCGACCCGATAGAGAAAAAACCCCTGTTTCATTTTTATCCCGGAAGCGTTATACTCTCAACCGGTCCCAACGGCTGTAATATGAGCTGTAAGAACTGCCAGAATTGGAATATTTCCCAGAGGAAATCCCCAACTATCTATGTTTCCCCCGAAAAGATGGCTTCGCTTTCGATAGCGCAAGGTTCAATCGGCGTTGCTTATACCTATACCGAACCGTTCATCTGGTTTGAATACCTGTTAGATACGATGCCCCTTGTTCGCGAACAGGGGGGCAAGAATGTTATGGTCACTAACGGCTATATTATGCCTGAACCTTTGCAGGAACTTCTTCCTTATATCGATGCGATGAATATCGATTTGAAATCGATACAAAACGAATTCTATCTTAAAATTACCGGTGGGAGGTTAAGGTTTGTGCAGGATACAATTGTAAAATCATTCGAAGCCGGAGTTCATATCGAGATAACAAACCTGTTAATAACAGGGCTTAACGACTCGCCTGAACAGATCGCCGAATTGGTAAATTGGGTGGCATCAATTTCCCCACATATACCGCTTCATTTCTCCCGCTATTTCCCCACCTATAAATTGACAAATCCCCCAACCAGCCTTGAGGTCTTAAAAAGCGCTTACAAAATCGGCAAGGAACGATTGGATTATGTCTATGTTGGGAATATAGATATTTCGGGGACATCCGATACTGTTTGTCCATCCTGCGGAACATTACTCATCTCCCGCTATGGTTATTCAACCCAAATAGTTGGTTTGGATGAAAGCAGGTGTGCGAGTTGCGGACAAAAAATTAATATTATTTTATGAAAAATTTATCTTACCGCTCCCAGAGATTTATAGGAATTTTAGCATTGTGAATAACCGCATCCGGGGCAGATCACGCAACCGGACACAAACTCCAATTTGGATTGACATTCGGGGCAGACTTCATTTCCGATATCCATATCCGGTTTTGGTTTTTTACCATTTCCGAAATGATTATGCAGAACTTTTGCAATAGCGTCAGGAATCGATTTTATCAGACCTCCGTTACCATAGACCTGACTCGCTCCGCCGATCCCTCTCAATTGATCGATGATGTCGTTAACATCTATTCCGGAGCGTAAGGCGAGGGAGATTAATCTGCCGATTGCTTCGGTGTCCGCCATTGTGGAGTGCCCCGATTTGCCGATTTGAGCGAACACCTCGAAAGGTTTCTCATCGAGCATATTAATAGTTACATACAGATTACCGAAGCTTGTCGTTATTTTTTCGGTTATCCCTTTTAGCACTATAGGACGACGTTTTACAGTGCGAACAATTCCTTCCTTGGCGGGTTCTTTTTTCTTTACCGATAACACCTGATTTCGGCGGCATCCATCCCGATAAACGGTTACCCCCTTGCATCCCAATTTATAAGCTAAAAGATATGCGGCGGCGATATCCTCCCTTGTTGCCGAATTCGGGAGGTTGATGGTTTTCGAGACCGCATTATCGGTGTATTTCTGAAATGCCGCTTGCATTCGGATATGCCATTCGGGGGAGATGTCGTGGGAGGTAACGAATATCCGCTTGACATCATCGGGTATATCCTCAAAATCTTGAATGGATCCTCTCTCGACTAATTTTTGCACGAAATCTTCACTGTAAAATCCCAATTCCTTGGCCTTTTCCTCCAATATCGGATTTAATTCGGTCAACTTTGTGTTATCCATTACATTGCGTACATATGCAAGAGCAAATGCGGGTTCTATGCCCGAAGAGGTTCCGGCGATGATGCTGATAGTCCCGGTAGGAGCAATCGTCGTTATGGTGGAATTCCGCAGCCTGACCGCATTCTGTGGATTTTCATTGAATACGGAATCCTTCCAGTTAGGAAACACACCGCGGGTTTTAGCCAATTCTCGAGATGCACTTTGCCCTTCCTTGCGGATAAATGACATAACATCTTCAGCCAATTCAAGAGCCTGTTCGGAGTTATACGGAATCCCCAACCGGAAGAGCATATCAGCCCAGCCCATCACTCCCAAACCTATTTTTCTGTTTTTCTTTGTTTCGATATCGATTTGTGGAAGGGGATATTTGTTCGCCTCGATGACATTATCGAGGAAATGGACACTTATCCAAACGGTTCTCTTCAGTTTATCCCAATCGACCTCGTATTTATACATCGATTTTGGATTTGCCGAATCCACAACTGCCCGGAGCATTTTAGATAAATTAATCGATCCCAAATTACAACTTTCATACGGGAGGAGGGGCTGTTCTCCACAGGGGTTGGTGCTTTCATACAAACCGATCTTTCGCACCGGATTGCCATCGTTCATACGATCGAGGAATATCACCCCCGGTTCGCCGGTTTTCCATGCTTGAGAGACTATTGAGTTGAAAACCTCTTTGGCATCGAGGCGTAATGGTTTTCCATCCGTAAAAAATAAGTCGTTGGTCTGCGGATCTATTATGGGGAACTCCTCTCCTTTTTCCACAGCTCTCATAAAATCATCCGATGCGCAGACGGAGATATTGAAATTTGTTAGCTCGCTTAAGTCCTCTTTGGAGGAGATGAACTCCTTTATATCCGGATGGTCAACGCGAAGAACTCCCATATTTGCGCCACGGCGGGTGCCTCCCTGCTTAACCGCTTCGGTAGCGGAATTTATTACTTTCATAAAACTGATGGGACCTGAAGCAACGCCGGAGGTGGTGGCGACTTTTGAATCTTTGGGCCTTAATCTGGAAAACGAAAAACCTGTTCCCCCGCCGGATTTATGAATAAGCGCCGCTGCCTTAACCGCATCAAAAATAGACTCCATCGAATCCTCGATAGGAATAACAAAGCAAGCGGACAATTGCCCCAATGGTCTGCCTGCATTCATCAGCGTAGGGGAATTGGGGAGAAACTCCAATGATGCCATCATCTCGAAAAATTGCTCGGCTGTTTTAGCTATCTCATCACTTTCCGCACCATATTTGGCATCGGGCGCCGCTATAAACCGGGCGACTCGGTGGAAAAGCTGTTCGGGGCTTTCTATAACATTACCGTTCTCGTCCTTGATGAGATATCTTCTTTCCAAAACTACGATGGAATTCTTAGTTAGCTCTAAATTCATAATACTTTTCCCTTTCCACCCCGAATTGAGGTCCTCCTATTATTATAACCATTTTATCCTTCATCCTGTGCCGGATATGCTGACTCATTTTCATAATCGATAACAAAATCGGAGAAAACTATGGGAGCCTTTTCCTTCATAGTTTCCAACATTTTAAGGCAGATCCTCCTTATTTCCCAGTGCGCTCTGGGATGACATCTAACAGTGAATATATGCCTTAATTCCCGAAAATTAGCGGTTATTACAATCTCCGATTCGGTTCCACCCGGAAGAATATACCTTGCATCCTCTGGAGGAACGCCCGCCGAAAGAAGCTGCTCATACAACTGATAACATTTATCTTGAACTTCCAAAAATGCTTTTTCACCATCTATAAAAGACCCGTTCGACTTTATTTGCGCCGCTTTGACCGTGTCAGGAATAATACAATGATAATCTTTGGTTTTTTCCCTGCCCGGTTTGTCGGCATAGCATACATAGCGTTGGCTTTCCTGCGATGGGGACATAAGTCTGTGACGAACCAACTCGTGGGTAAAAACCCGGCTACCGCCTTTTATCCGAAAGGTGGCGACTGCGTGTTCCAGGACTGAGTGATGACCCTTGCGGATGACCTTTCTTATCAATTCTTTTGCCGAATGGGGGGGATTATAGCGGTGAAAACTGAGATAGCAGGTTCTTGTTGCCCGCTCTATCACATCCTCAGCATTCGGCGTAATTGACATCAATTCAACTTCCATAAAAACAGACCTTAAATTTTACTCCAAAAAATTTTATTTACGATTTTATGACATTTACCCTGTCAGAGGCAGGGAATATTTTAGCAGAAAAACCCCTTTCGGGTCAAGACATTTTTAGTAATATTTTAATAAAAAACACAACATATTGAGTAGCAAGGGATTAATACCACAATATAATGTGGTGATATAATTCACAAGCACCCATGGAATCCATACTAAAAATTTTAATCTTCTAACCTTATGAATGATGGATAATTAGCTACAACAATTATTTTCGACATCTAATTCGGTAAGTGGTTTTATATTGCGGAGATGATTATATATGGTGCTACGAATACCGTAAGCCGTAGTATCATAATAACATAGTGGTTCCGTTTTTGGGGTAAGGAATCCCAACGCTTCTTGGAGTTTTGCTCTGAACTTGACTCGCTCCCAGCCGAAGTTCAAATCGTATAATCATTTCTTGAATCTACCGGTTTCCTGTTCATTGCCTGAGGAAGAAGCAGCTGAATTCGCTCATATTATTTGGTTTTACTTGCTTTTCAATTCTCATCGGCATTCATTGGGGCAAAACGGCGGAGAGGGAGATTCCAAAACCCCATCGGTGCATTTTAGATCCGGCAAGATGGTGTATCTCCCGATGAGGGAGGAGGGGATTTATTTACGAGAGCAGATAACCGGGTCGGGGGTGTTGAAGCAGGGAATAAGTTGAGAAAAGCAGTAATCGATTTAGGAACAAACAGCATCCTCCTGACAGTGGCGGAAAAAACCGCAAACGGTATCGGTATTTTATTTGAGGATAAGGAAGAACCTCGATTAGGGAAAAATTTCTCAGCTGGTGGGAAACTCGATTTTGATGCGAAGCGGCGGACAATATCAGCCTTGAAACAGCTGTTGCAAAAGGCGAAGGATTTCAATCCCGATGAAATGAGGGCATTTGGCACAAAAATCCTGCGGGATGCTGTTGATTCCACTGAGTTTCTAAAAACAATCGAGGGAGGGGTAGGGATAAAGGTACGGATTATCAGTGGTGAAGAGGAAGCGGCTTATGCTTTTCGCGGTGCCTTATGGGGATTGGATATAGACGGCGAATCAGCTATAATAACCGATATCGGCGGCGGTTCAACCGAAATAGCATTTTATGATGATAAAGGGGGGTTGAAGCTTATCAGCATACCGATTGGAGCGGTTTCTATTACCGAAAGGTTTATGCCTTCAACCCCGGCCGATAGGAAACAATATGAGCAAGCCAAGGCTGTAATTGAAAGGGAGATAAGCGGCGGAATGATTAACACGGGGATAAGAAGGAAAAAGCTGATTTTCTCCGGAGGGACAGCGACTGCAGCTTCTGCGGCAATCCTGAAACTCGATAAATATAATCCTCAATTGGTTCATGGTTCACGCTTCGATTTGGATGAGATAGTTCAGTTCAGCCAAATGATCGATAATGCCGATATAAACGAACGGCGGAGGATTTTGTGTCTTGATCCAAAGAGGGCGGATATAATATCCGCAGGTCTTTTGATTTTAGTCTCGGTAATGAAATATTTTTCCGCAAAAGAGATGATAGTTTCCAACGGGGGAGTTCGAATCGGTTTCCTGTTGGATTTGTTTAATTGAAGTTGCGTTGTTATCTTTTTCGTTTTGCTATTTTAGGGATAGCGATGAGGGATGCGACCGCAGCCAATAGGATAACGATTGTTATTGCTTGATTATTGGAAAAATCGATGCCTCCGATATTGGTAAAGACCATCGAAGGTTCGTAATATCTAAAAAAGTCGATCGTAAATCTAAATCCGGAATACAGTGCCAACATCATCAGGAATGTATATCCCCTGAAACGGGGTTTCCTTTCCAAAAGCAATAAAATCCCAAACATAATAAAACCGGCGGCAGAAGATATTAGCTGGGTCGGATGCAAATCCATTCCGGGAAAATGCCATCCGGCGGCGCAGGTAGGCGGAAAGACAACCCCCCAGAACCAATTGGTAGGGTCGCCATAGCAACAGCCATTTAGAAAACAGCCGATGCGGGTTATACCCACACCCAACATAAACGAAGGCGAAAAAGCATCGAGAGTCTCCCAAAGAGGCATTTTCCATATTTTTATGAAAAGCGGAGTTAATATCAGCACCAATACGACACCGCCCATCATTGAAAGCCCCGCTAAACCGACCTCTCCATTGCTCTGAAAGGGATTGATCGTATCCAAATAATGCCCGCTGAATTCGTTCAAATGGTAGATGACATAGAAAAATCTCGAACCGACAGCCGCGGCAATAATTATCACCAAGGATAAATCAATTATTCTTGTTGGTTCGATGTTGAATTTTCGGGCTCGTTTATATGCCAACATTATCCCCAAAAGGAATGACAGGGCTAACATTACTCCATAGGATCTAATCGGAATAGAACCGATATTGAAAAGTACAGGATGCATCAGTAACTCCTCCAATCCCTGTTAATAGCAGTTAGTATCCCTACAATAACCCAAAAAGCTATCATCGATGTTCCCCCGTAAGATACGAAAGGAAGCGGGAGTCCGGTAACCGGCATCAATCCGACAGTCATCCCTATATTCACCAACACCTGAAAGGCAATAATCGCCACAAATCCCCCCGCTACCAATCCAAGAAACCCCTTGCGAGTTTTAGCGGCTATGGTTATCCCCCTTATTAATAATATAGTAAATAGCAATATGATTATCACCGCACCTAAAAATCCGAACTCCTCGCCGATAACCGAGAAAATGAAATCGGTATGTTGCGTGGGAAGATAAGCTAATTTCGTTTGAGTCCCCATTCCGATTCCTTTTCCGAACAATCCTCCGGCGCCGATAGCTATTTTCGATTGTATTATCTGATAACCTGCCCCTCGCGGGTCCCGTCCGGGATCGAGGAAAGTAAGGATGCGCAACTTTTGATAATCGTGCAGCTTATTCCAGAGGACAGGCGTCAAAATCCCGAAAAGTATATTAATTATAATCACCCCTACACTTACTTTCAAATCGGTCCTTGCAATCAAAAGGGAAACCACGAGCAAAAAAATAAATATCGCCAAGGGGATAGGGTTAAACGCTGCTATCATACTGATGGTGGGTGAAATAAACAAAAACAGGTGAAAAGAATTAAGTCCCGCCCAGTAAAGCAAAAACATAGTTATAACCCCAAAGACCAACGCCGTTCCCAAATCAGGTTGTTTGACCACCAAACCGAAAGGGATTAGCCCTAAAGCTAAAACCACAATCACGCCGGGCGTACTTGGGAATTTCCCTTTGTAATGGGCTAAAAAGCGCGCAATTGCAAATACCAAAGCGATTTTTGCGAACTCCGCCGGTTGAAGATTGAATACTCCGATGCTGAACCATCTCATCGCCTTTGCGCCGCCTGCCGTTCCGAACCACAACACCCCGGCAAGCATAATGATCGCGATAAGGTAATAGATATAGGCGAATATCTCGTGGAATCTCAAAGGTATTACCATCATCGTGAAAAATAATATCAGCCCCATTATCAGCCAGTAAATCTGTTTTACATACATCCCCTTATAAAATGCGATTTCGGTATTGAAACCGGTCGAATAAATCCCAATGATGCCTATTACCGATAATAGCAATGCCGGTACAAAGATAAGGGGGTCTATGGAGAAGATGGATTTCATAAAGCTTTATTCTCGCCCATATTATAAAACTCCGATTGACGACAGATAAGCTTTCACTATCTCACGGGCGATAGGAGCCGCATGTGCGCTCCCGTGTCCCGCATTTTCAGCAATTATCGCCACCGCAATTTTCGGGTCTTCCACCGGGGCGAAGCAGCAAAACCAAGAATGCTCAAGTCCATGAGGGTTTTGGGCGGTCCCTGTTTTGCCGGCGACCGTGATGCTTGGTATCCTTGCGGCCGCTCCGGTCCCCGCCGGGTCCTCAACCACAGCCGTAAGGGCTTTGACCAAAAAGGAGATCGTCGAAGCGGAAAACGGGAGAGAACGCAAAACTTCGGTTTTAGTTTTGAATATCTCTCCATCGGGAGAAATTATTTTATTGACCAATCGGGGTTTATATACGGTTCCTCCATTTGCCAAAGCCGAGTAGAAGACAGCCATTTGAAGCGGCGTAACCAAAAGTTCCCCTTGGCCGATGGCGAGATTTAGTATCAATAAACGGGACCAATCACCAGCGCCATATTTTCGATCGAGATATTCTCGGGAAGGGGAAAGTCCTGAGCTTTCGCTCGGATAGTCCAAATCGGTTCTTTCACCGAATCCGCACCCTTTGGAATATTTCGCCCAAACATCCAATCCGATAATCTTTCCGACCTGATAGAAATAAATATCGCAGGATTGAATTATCGCTCCCAACATATCTAGCCTGCCATGTCCCGACGGCTTCCAGCACTTGAATATCCTGTTACCGAAGCGCATACTCCCATAACAGGGTTGAAACTTGTCATTAATACTAACGGAATCCGATTCCAAAGCCGCCGCCGCAGTTATCGGCTTGAAAATTGAACCGGGGGGGTATGTCCCTACGCAGGCGCGGTTTAGGAGAGGATGAGTCGTATCGTTCGCCACCGATGCCCACAACTCCTCCGAAATCACTCCCGCAAAAGCGTTGTTATCGAAATTCGGTTTGGAGACAAAGGCTATCACTTCTCCGTTTGATGGATCGATGGCAACCGCTGCTCCTCCTATATATCCCGAAAGGAGGCTTTCGGCAACGCATTGGGTTTTCCAATCTATATTAAGGATAAGTTCGGAACCTACCTGCGGAGGTACACTTTCGCGGTATGGGCTCCTTCCCAATATTTTGCCCGATGCCGCCACTTCCAAATATTCCACACCGTCTCGTCCTCGCAACACTTTATCGTATTCCTCCTCCAAACCTCCGATACCGATTATGCAACCCGATTTATAAATATTGGGATCCCTCTTCCTCAACTCCGCATCGGAAATTTCCCCGACATAGCCGAATAAATGGGATCCATATCCATCGGCGGGATACTGACGGGTTATTTCCGTTTGATATATGATGCCCGGTATTTTTTCGGAATTTTCTTCGATTTTGCATATAACCCCAAAATCGACACCCCTAACCAACTTGATCGGCTCATAACGATTTCTTATCGGAGCATTAAGTTTTTCCTCCAATAGTTGTCTGTCCACCCCGATTAAATCAGCCAAATAATCGATGTGCCTGAATTTTGCATCACTCATATAGGGAAGATAAGAGATGGTATAAAGAGCGCGATTGGTAACCAAAGGTTTTCCATTTCTGTCCTTGATAAAACCACGGGGCGCCGCAATCGGGACCATTCGTATGCTATTATTCTCGGATATCTGACGGTAATAAGAATGGGAGACCACCTGCAGGGAAAAAAGCCTTCCGGTAAGGATTAGGAATAAAATCAGCAGGGCGATAATAGTGTGCTTTGCCCGAATATCGCTTATTTTGGAGCGTTTTGCCATAATCCTATACCGGAATTCGATCCTGTGGGGCACCAAAGAAAAATTGGCCCACCCACCATATTACCATTGTGTATAAAGCGGAAGTAATACCATATCTAATTATATAGTAGAACAGACCACCCGGTTCCCCAATATTGGTTATGAGAAAAAACACCCCGCTGAAAAGGAATGCCGCAAACAAGACGATGAGGGATTGAGCGATAGGCGAACTCCATTCGAAATGGGTTCTTATGAAGATAATCATATAACCGGTTAGAACATAAAGCAGTGAGCTTAGCCCCAAATTCCCCGGTGTAACCGAATCGATTATTATCCCCCAGAAAAAGCCGAAGAATAAAGCCGTACCGATGCCATAATATAAAGCGAGGTAAACAAGAATGGCTATTCCTATATCCGGTTTTACGCCGGAGATTGAAATCGATGGGGATACTATTATTTCCCATAATGCCGACAGGAAAAGCCAAAGTAAAACCAACAAAAAGTTTTTCATTCTTCTTTATTCCCCAGGATGAAAAACCGTTCAAGGCGGTCGAAATCCACAAAGGGTTTGACCACTATCTCGGCGAACAGATATGAAGACGAACGAATGTTGATTTCCGTTATTACTCCCAATGGAATTCCCGGCGGAAAAACTCCTCCCAAGCCGGATGATTTCAGCGTATCGCCCACCATAATATTTTCGTGAGCGGGGACATTATCGAAGATTAAAACTCCGGAAGGGTTTGGCTTGAGGATTCCCTGAACTCTGCTCCGAGTATCCACAGCCGCCACACGGCAGGTCGGATCCGTGAGCAATTGGACTTCGGCATAATCATTAAAAACAAACTGAACTCTGCCGACCAATCCCTCATCCGATACCGCTGTCATATCGGGTTTGATTTTTCCACCGTTTCCAATATTTATTAACACCGAAAAGCGATGGGGGGAATCGGTCTTTTTTATGATTTCGGCAGGTATCAATTTGAAATCATAACTACTTTGGAAATCGAGAAACTCGCGAAGCCTTGCGTTTTCCCTTGAGGCATCGCTGTAAAAGGATATTTTAAGCTTAGCGGAAGTCAGCTCGGCTTCCAATTCCCTTGCCCGTTCCTTGACCTTATATAATCCTTCGAATTTCTCCTTTAGTATTTTTCCCGGAGCATAAAAGATTCTAATCGTAATACCGGCAAAAGATTCTTTATATTCGATGGGCAGAAATAGAAGCAGGAATGATATAAGCAACAAGGCAATCGGCAGCATTATGGTATTTCTTCTATTAGAGTTACTGTAATAAGACGCTGCCATTTTTATTTGTCTATGCTTCCAACGCTCATTTGTGGGATTCTAAAACTTCTATTACATCCTCGTAACGCTTGGCCTCTAACAGTTTTTCGCGATTTCCTTCGCTTTTCATCAGAAATGACAGCTCAGCCATAACATTCAAGTGTGCTCCGATAGCATCCTCCGGAGCCGCAATCAGGAAGAAGAGCTGGACAGGTCTTTTGTCCATCGCATCGAAATTTATTCCTCCTTTGGATCTGCCGAAAGCAATTACAATCCCCTTGACGGATTTAGTTTTCGCATGAGGAAATGCGACTCCATATCCAACCCCGGTGGTAACAAGCTCTTCCCGCTCCTTGACGGCCCTTAGAAGTTCTTGAGGATCTTTGACTAATTTCGATTTAGATGCCAATTCGACAAGTTCGTCGATTACGCTGTCTTTATCCTTCGATTTAAGATCGAACTCAACTAAATCCTCTTCCAGAAATTTTGACAATTTTATCATTAAAGCCTCGCAATAGAATATCTATGATTTAGAATTTTTCAGCTTCCTCTGTTAGCATTATCGGAATATCATCCTCAATGATGAATTTTAGGCGGCAGGTATTACAAATTAATTTGTCGCTTTCCTTATCATATTCCAATTTCCCTTTACAATTCGGGCAGGCTAATATTTCGAGCAACTCATCGGATATCATATCCAACTCATCCGTCATTAAATTTCCCTGTAAATCCCTATCTTTCGGTATTTCTCTATCCTTCGTTTCATCAATTCCGAAACCCCTATGGCTTTAAGCTCATTCAAGGCTTTGAGGATATATCCCCTAACCGCATTAAAGACCGCTTCCGGGTTCCTATGTGCTCCCCCTAACGGTTCCGGGATTATCTCATCCACAACCCCCAATCGCAAAGCATCCTCAGCGGTAATCTTAAGGGCATCCGCAGCGATTTCATATTTTTCTTGAGGATTCTCCTTCCAAAGGATAGCGGCGCATCCCTCCGGAGATATTACCGAATACCAAGAATTCTCCAACATATACACCCTATCGCCTATTCCTATGCCCAGTGCTCCTCCGGAGGCTCCCTCACCGATAACGACCACCACGATAGGAACTTTGAGTCTACACATCTCCCGAATATTTCGAGCGATCGCTTCAGCCTGTCCGCGCTCCTCCGCTCCAATACCCGGATAAGCACCAGGAGTATCGATAAAAATCACAATCGGGAGATTAAATCTATCGGCAAGCGTAAATCCCCGCAGAGCCTTACGATAACCTTCCGGATGGCACATTCCGAAGTTGCGGTATTGCCTTTGTTTGACATCCCGCCCCTTTTGTTGTCCCACCACCAAAACTTTATTTCCCCCAATATCAGCAAATCCTACCACGATAGCTTTGTCATCGGCATAGCCGCGATCGCCATGGATCTCGATAAAATCGGTTGCTATTTTCTCAATATAATCAAGGGTATAGGGTCTGTTGGGATGCCTGGCTATTTTGACTTTTTGCCATCGGGTTAATTCCTGATATATCTCCCTTTGAAGCTTGTCTAATCTTTTTGTTAAAACGGCTATCTCATTGGATATTTCAAGATTCTCGCTGTCTGCGAATTCTTTCAGTTCGGAAATCTTTTTTTCGAGTTCAAATATAGGTTTTTCAAAGTCGAGGTAACGCATATTTATCGAATTAAAATAATTTTCGGCTCGATTTCAACAAAAGAATGAAAACCACCAAAATAAAAATCGCCGTAAAACCGACGAGTAATCCTCGGTTGGGTGTCAATATAGCTATTACCATAAAAGAAAACAACATACTCGTCAAATAAAATATCCAGAGAATCGCATTTTGCGATATTCCGAAATCCAGCAAGATATGGAAAATATGTCGGGTATCGGCTTGATAAACTTTTTTGCCTGTCAGGATTCTGCGGGTTATGGTAATGAAGGATTCGGATATCGGAACCCCCAAAGCCATTATGGGAACAATCATCGTTACGGTGGCTAAACTTTTGGGCCAAATCACGGAGATAACTGCGAACATATATCCCAACATCATCGATCCCGTATCCCCCATAAATATCGAAGCGGGCGGATAATTGTATTTCAAAAATCCCGCTGTAACTCCCATCAGAGCGCAGGAGATTATTACCGGGAAAGTCGTCTTAAAAATCAATCCGCTGACAAAAAAGGTTGCGGCGACGATAAACCCTACCCCCGTTGCCAGCCCATCCATACCGTCCAAAAAATTCATTGCATTGATCAAACCGACTATCCAGATAAAAGTAACCGGCATTCCCCAAAGCCCCAAAGAAACAGTCCCTTCAAATGGAATTGTCAGTAGTCTTATCTGATAGCCGAAATATATGGTCAATAAGGCTGCTACTGATTGGAAGATTAGTTTTTGCAGAGGAGATAACCCCCTTAAATCGTCAATCAAACCGGCTATTAGGAGGACGATCAGCGATAATGTGATGCCGATGAGTTCATAACCGATTTCATCAATGAGCGAGGGATAAAAGAGCAACCCGGTCCCTCCGGCAGCAATAAAAGAGATGAACATAACTAAACCGCCAAGACGCGGCACGGCTTTTTTATGGATTTTCCTGCCCCCGGGTTGATCAAGGTAATTGTGATTATGGCAGAAGCGGATTAACGGCGGAATGAGCAATATCGTGAGATAAAATCCAACCGCAATGATGATTAAATCAGTTACTATTTTCATCTTTACTCTTTTTTAATTATCGAGAAAAAAGTTCTCAATCGTAACAATAAAGATAATATAATGCTTCTAACGATATGGCGCGGGTAATGTTTTCTGTAAAAGCGGTAAATGCTTTTATTATGCTCGGTTTTAAGGAACTTAATTTCCGCCGATGATCCTTTTCCCCAATCATGATAAACTTTTGCTTTTGGTTGATGATATATCTTATATCCTGCCTTTCGTAGCATTAAACACAGATCGAAGTCCTCAGCGTACATAAAGTATCTCTCATCGAAACCGCCTATTTCCATAAAAGCGGAACTTCTAACCATCATAGCTGTGGCGGGAATTACCTCCACCTCGACAAGCTCATCTCTGACAGGCGGGGTGTATATTTTTGAGAATTTGGAAACAAAGGGTATTTTCGACAGGGGGGAATTTCGCGAAAACAACAGCCTGCTGAAATTCGGCGTCATACGGTAGGAGGTCATCGGCGTGCCATTGGGCGCCAACAATTGTGGGCCGACAGCGGCAATACTTTTATTGCTGTTTAATACTTCCGCCAAAACCTTCAAGGCATTCGGTTGGGGTCGCGCATCCGGATTCAGGAAAAGGATATATTCGCCATGCGATTTACCCGCCCCATAATTGCATCCCGCCCCAAACCCAGTGTTTCGGGGGAGTTTGTAATAATTGAAAGGGGACGAAACGAAAATATCATTTTCCCGCAGAGGGATGTCAGAAGCATTATCAATCAGTATAAGCTCCCGATTCCCATATAATGAGCGGTTAAGGGCGTCGATGGTCCCCCGAATGGTTTCATCGCTGTTGTAGAGCACTATGATAACGCTTATTTTTGGTGTGGCCAAAACATCCCAAAATATGAATGGATATTATTTTTTATATAAGCCAAACAATTTTCGCAGGCGGAGACGCCAGACCATAAAGATAGCTTCACTGATTATTCCCTTGGACATTTTGGATGTTCCCATTTCCCTGTCGTAAAAGATTATTGGAATCTCCTTGATTCTAAATCCCTTGCACCAAGCGTTAAAACTCATTTCCACCTGAAAAGCATAACCATCGGATTTTATTTGATGGAAATCAATTGCTTCCAAAACCTCTCGGCGGAAACATTTGAAACCGCCGGTGGCATCTTTAATGGGCATCCCGGTTATTATGCGGGTGTATAAATTGGCGAAATAGCTCAGCAAAAGCCTCATCATAGGCCAGTTGATAACATTAACGCCGGTTAGATATCTTGAACCAAGCACCAGATCGTTGTCTTGAATAGCATTCAGGAAGTCAGCGAGGTATTTGGGCTGATGGGAGAAATCCGCATCCATCTCGAATACGCAGGTATAGTCCCTCTCCAATGCCCATTTGAAACCGGCGATATATGCCATCCCAAGCCCCTGCTTTTTCCGGCGGTGCAAAACCTTAATCCTTCCTTCTTTCTCCGCCATCTCATCGGCTAATCTGCCGGTTCCATCGGGGGAATTATCATCCACAATCAAAACCTCGATTCTAGGATCTATTTCCAAAATCTGCGGAACGATTATCGGAAGGTTCTCGATTTCATTGTATGTTGGAAGCACTACCAATGGCTTGCCCGCGGGATCGCTCAATTCACCTACTCCTTCCTCCGAAACCGCTTAAATAGAAAAAGGATTACCGCCACAAAATATATCAACCAGATGATTTTCGTCGATGCGCTGCTGTAATTGTAATATGGCGAATCGAATTCAATATGCACCGTATGTTTTCCCGCTGGAATAGGAACCGCCATAAAATTACCATCGGCCATAAGTATTTCCGAGGGTTTGCCATCCACCGAAGCCTTCCATGCGGGATAATAATTATCCTGAATCAAAAGCAATCCGGGTTTTTCAGCCTCCGCCTCTATATCGAAATAGTTGATATTATTTTTCGTCATTCTCGCCTGAGTGAAACTCAAACTATCTTTTTTTATCGGTATGGATGGGTTTTCATTGAGGATAACCGAATTTCGATAATCGAAATTGTCACTGTCAACTCTTGCCATAGCCGAATCGGTATCGGCGATTATCTCGTAGTTATAAACGACCCTCGTCCGCGGTAAGGCATATTTGTTCTCATTGATGTAAAGCTTTCCTACATTATAGACGGCTTGGAACTTCTTGTCGTTTAGGGGAAACGGCGAAGCGAGATATTTGGCATTGAGCAGATCGAAACGCGGTTCATAGAGGAAATTATAGAACCGCTGCTGGTATTCACGGGTGGTTGCCGCCGAACGGATCCAATTCCAGCGGGCGAATTTATCGTAGCGCTTGAGCTCATTGCCATGATAGCCGAAGACCTGCTCGATTCCATACAGAGCCATATAATTTTGATTATTGAAGGTTCCGGGAAAACTTATAACCCTGAAATCACTTTTTTGTTTTTGGTTTTGGAGGAAGGAAACTTCGGATCCTTTTCGGAAATAGCTTTCGAAAGGAACCGATCGAATAAATTTCGCATCCTCATACCAAAGCTCCACAATCGAAAGCAATGCAATAACCGCCGCAAGATATGCAAAACTAATCGACTTTTTCGCATAAAGCCTGAAAGTAAAATAAACTATCCAACAGAAAACTGTGATGAGCCAAAATCCGCCGGCGATGGAAGGTGCCGCCTTAGCCTGCGCATTTATTTTATCCGGGGTGATGTTGGAATAAAGGATGGAATTGTAGAATTTCAGCAACCCCTCCGGGGAGATGGCGAATAATACGGTTATGGCGGAGATTACGATCGCTACTATCAGTAGCAGTTTTGAAACCGCTTCCTTCACTCCCTTTTCCTTGATGCTGTCGCTGATATATCTTATTCCGAAAACAGCGAGATAAATAACCGAAAAGACATACAAAAACATTATTGTCGATGGAGCCCGGAAACTCTTGACGCCGGGGACAATATAATAGAACAATTTGAAAATCGGCGTATGGTCACCCAGCGCATACAAAATAGCAAAAAATCCCAGGGATGCGAAAAAGTGTATATTTCGTTTGCGGATGTAGATAAGCGCTATCAGGGCAAAGATGAGGGGGATAAACCCGGCATATTCGCTGTTGAGTCTGAAACCGTTCCGTCCCCAATAATCGTTTTCGCCCCCCGCGTTGACGCCGCAGAACTTTGGATTGATAAGCGAAATCGCCTCTTCGGGATGTAAGGACCAAGAGGAGGCATAATCGTATCCCTTTCCCCCTTCGGCACGCGGCGAGTACTTGTTTACATACACATATTGAGGAAGTATCTGCACCAAAGAACCTGCTAATCCTATAATAATCCCGACCCCGATTATCGATGCCACCACCACGATTCTCCTAATCCCCGCTTTTTCCTTGATGAGGATTACTATCCTGAACAATGTATATGCGCCGACGCCCCACATTGCGAAATAAGCCAATTGGGGATGGTTGGCTAACACAAGCAGTGAAAAGGACAGCGACCAGAAAAACAGCGAGAGCAGGTTTGCCTTTCGGAAAATTAAATCTATCGCCAACAGCAACATCGGGAAAAGCACGCTGACATACATCCGCCCATCGTGTCCGGCATAGACGAGCGAAATCGTAAAACCGTTCAGCAGATATAACAGCCCTCCCCAAAAACATATAGTGCGGGAGAAACCTAAATTACGGAAGTAGAAATAGGTGATTATCCCGCCGAAATAGGCGGTCAGTATTAGTTTCCAACCCAACGCTTTATGGATGGGCATAATAAATTGGATGAATGATAAAGGGAAAAATGTGTCGCCGTGCATAGCATCGACGAACGGCAGTCCGCCGAAAAGATATGGATTCCAGAGGGGGATTGTGTGATATTGCTTAAAGAACCCCGCCAAAAACGCCCGAAACATCAACCCAGCTTCAATGGTGTCACTGCCAAAAAGCATTCCTTTGGAGAAAATAAATTCGCGAAATAGCAGGATTATTATTATTGCATAAATCGGCGCAAATCCATAACCGAAAAATTTGTCGGTATTCTCAGTTTTATTTCGAGAAACTTTGGACATAAATATTCCTTAATCCTTCGGTGCTTTTCTCGGTTTGATAAACGGCAAACTGACATACATAAGAATTTCGGCGGCACTAAGCCAGACCCTCGATAGCAAGGCAATGGATATCGCTATCGGCGCGGGAAGCAGGGTTGATAAAGAAGCGGACATAACCCCTTCTCTAACTCCCAACCCTCCCGGTACAAAAAAACTTAAAAAGCCGATAATATAGGAACTTGCGAAAACAGCGGTCAATGCAAATATCATAAAGAAAGAAGCGTTTGAAATACTCTTAATAAAAAAATAGAAAGCTAAACCATAAATTGTCCAACATATCATGTGACAAAATAGGTAAATCAGGGCTTTTCTAAAATCAATAGCATCGCATCGTTCGTCAAATTTAAACATTTTGAATCCGAAATTTAAGACAGCCGATATTACCGGTGGGTAAATTAAGGCTATCATCATTGGAATACCCAAAATAACTAAAGCGGGAGTCAACCATTCCTTAAAGTAAATTACCGCGCCGATAACTGTCAACACAAAACCAGCGGATATATTCAGATATTGATATGTTAGTGCGGAAACAATTCCATCGCTTCTACTGATGCCTTCTTTTTCAACCATTACAATCATTCCTGCAACCGCCCAAACTTTGCCCGGAATATATTTCCCCAAACTCGAAAGGCCCCAGATATAAAATGTTTTCCTCAAAGATAATCTCTTTCCGCTGAAATATTTAATGGTCGATCTCCAAATTAGGGATAGAAATACGAAATTTATTATAACTAACAAAACAGCGATAGGAAAATATTCCCAGTTTATATTCCAATCATATCCCTGAAGAACTGAAAAGTTTCTGTATAATGCCCGCCCGAGAAAAAGTAAAATGACGCAGGCGAGAGTAATTTTTGTGTACCATTTGTAAAGAAAACGCATTTGCTCGAAAGGTGAAGGATTCCTGCTATTTTATAGGGTCTTACATTATAATCTATGAAAATTCGAGAATAACAAATCTTTTGATGATTTAACGATCTTTTGAAAAATACCATTATGCAATTTTTGCAATTTATCGTTATTAATTGGACAGAGCAATCTTTTTTTGGGCTTATGAAAACATTAATGATTTTATTGTAAAATTTTTAGTCGGATTGGAATTATATTGACATTTTTGAAAAATTGTATTATAAAGTAAAGAGAGGATATTTAGATATAAAATACTTCAGGATTTTTAATTTTATTATTGCACAATAAATCTTTTTGAAAGGAGATATCTATGGCAAAAAAGGTATTATACTTTGTGTTTGCATTCGTTGTCTTGTTCAGCCTTTCCGCGTTAGGTGCAATCATTCATATTCCGGGGAATTATTCGACCATACAGGAAGGTATTAACGCTGCGAATTCAGGGGATACGGTTTTGGCCAACCCGGGCACATATTCACCTATTAATTTTCTGGGGAAGGCGATAACTGTGATGTCTGCCTCCGGTCCGGATGTTACCGTAATCAACGCCGGGGGATATAGTTCCGCGGTCACTTTTGATAATGGGGAAACCGAAGAATCTAAATTAATTGGCTTCGGGATAACCGGTTGTAACACTGAAACAAATGGAGCGATCTATTGCGCTAATTCCGGTCCGTCTATTTTTGGAAATAAAATTTATTCCAACAATGCCGCCGGAATTTATGTCTATGGAGGCTCCGACATATTGATCAAGGATAATGATATATTCGATAATGTAAGTTCCAATGTATATGGAAGTGGTATATCCCTTTATTACTGCTCCGCAAGCTCAATAGATGGCAATAACATACATCATAATATCTTATCTCTGGAAATTGCCGGTGGTGCTGGTATTGGAGCAATAGGGGGCTACGGATTAAATATATCTGGGAATACTATTACTGAGAACTTTTCTCATTCCCATGCAGGGGGCATATTTCATTATGAGTGCCATTTTTCATCTATCTGCAATAATTTAGTAAGCGGAAATAGTGGATCATTCCAATGTGGCGGAATTCATATCTCGGAAAGCTCCAATTGTGACCTTACTAATAATACGGTAAACGCTAATTCCTGTACAGAATATGGTGGAGGGATAACTGTTGGTTACTCCGATTTCATTACGGTGAGAAACAACATAATTACTAATAATAGTGGCAGTGCCGGTATTTATGTTCTGGAATCCCGTTCTGTGGAATTACTATATTCCGATATCTGGAATAATTATTCCCATAATTATACCAATATAGTTCCCGGCGAAGGTTGTATCGAAGAGGGAGGACCCCTTATTCGTAAATCATCCTCCATTTCCTTTTTATCTTTCGGAGAGTTCACCCTGTATAGATGCCGGTGATCCGGACCCCCAATATGACGATCCTGATGGGACCAGAAATGATATGGGGGCGTTTTATTTTAATCAGGAAGGAGGGGGAAATTGTTCATCAGTGATAGCGATACCAACACATAATCCGGTTATCGTCCCGCGGGGTGGTTCATTCACTTTTGATATAACCTTGATAAACAATTGCGATACCTCTTTTACAACCGATGTATGGGGAGCGGTTATTTATTCAAACGGAGGATCTTATGGCCCAACCTTCCTTGTCAATAATTACCCTCTTGCGCCTAATGCTGTAATTACATATTCGGGAGCCATTCAAAATGTTCCCGATTACGCTCCCTATGGCGACTATACCTATATAGTTTATACTGGGGATTATGATAGCGGGGAGATTGATGATTCCTCTTCCTTTAGCTTTACCGTTTATTCTGACAGAGGAGTCCCAATGGGGATCAATGAATGGCAAGCTAAGTTGGATTTCGGGGTGGGAACTTCTCAAGCGCTTGTTGGGGATTATGAATTGGCGGAAAACTATCCGAATCCGTTCAATGCACAAACCACGATAAGTTATTCCCTGCCCGAGGCGGAGAATATATCGCTGGAGATATATAATCTTGCCGGACAAAAGGTTGCTACTTTGGTCGATGGGTATGAGCAAGCAGGTGAACATCGAGCCGTATGGGATGCATCGAATTATTCCAGCGGGATTTACTTTTATAAACTAACCGCAGCCGATAAGATCTTCACCAAAAGAATGACCCTGTTGAAATAATAGAAAGCTTTATAGAATGAAAAACGGGTTGGATAATTGTTCCAGCCCGTTTTCCTTTTAAGGAAATAGATAATTGTGTTTTACCGAACCGAGCGGTAAATCGTATTGAGTTTTTCGGCGGTCGCCGAGGGGGTGAAATTGTTTAAGACAAAATCCCTTCCCGCTTCAGCAGTTCGCGTGGCGAAGTCCCCATCATCGAGGAATTTCATAATCGCTTTTGCCAATTCAACTTCATCTTCGGGGGGGACTAATAATCCCGTTTTGCCATCTTTGATTATATCTTTCACTCCGCCGCTGTCAGCACCTATTATGGCTGTGCCGGATGCCAACGCCTCCACAAAAACCATCCCGAATCCCTCATCAACTGACGGCAGCACAAAAATCTCCGCTCGCTTGTAGTGCCGAATAACTTCATTGTGCGGCAGCGGACCCAAAAGCTTTATCTTACCGCCTAAACCGAGTTGCCGAATTAAATCCTCAAACCTTTCCCGTTCCGGACCGCCACCGATAATATCAACTCGGAAACTATATCCTTTTTCCTTTAATATACCGCAAGCCTTTATCAGATAATCCTGACCTTTTTGGTAATTCAATCTCCCCACGGAAAGGATGTAGCCCTTTTCCCGTTCTACCTTATCATCAGCGGTTTCTAATTTTTCGGCATCATAAGGCATCGGGAAAACATAGATTTTCATTTTTTTCATTTCGATGGTATTTGACAATTTATCCTTTAGGAAGTTGGAAACTGTGGTAATTGCCGAAGCCCTTTTGAAAACTTTATCGGCGATTTTCCTCAAGCCCGGTTTTTTCTCCAAAAGGATGATGTCTGTGCCGTGAGAAGTTAATATCAACCCCCTCCCCGTTAAGATCGAGGCAATCCATCCCGATATTCCCCCGGGTATCCACCAATGGCAATGGATGATATCTATTCTCTTTGAAATAATAAGCCTGACTGCCGATAATGTCCCAAATAGTATTAGAAAGATGAATTTAATTTTACCTACCAATGATTTGGCGACTTTTTCCTGCATATCGCCTTCATAAGCAAGGTCTTCCCCTGATTCGAGCCAATACTGGAAGCGGACAATATTTAATTTACCGAGTTTTTCGCTATATTTCAGCCCCCTTTGGTGCGGGCATAAAATGTAAAAAGTATGTTGTGTCTCTAACTGACGATAAAGGGTATATAAGAATTGCCCGGCGGGATCGTCGGGAAACCTCACGAAATTATGGGTAATGACTAATATCCGTTTCCCGGACAATGAGTTTGCTCCAGATTATTTTTGATTATTCCCCTTCCGAAGCGCCCGCAAATCCTCCAAAACGAGAACCAAAATCTCCGCTAAAAATCCCATCGCAAATAATACTAATCCCGATAAGACAAGGAGTATCACCAAATACAAAAGGGGTCTTAAACCTTCGTTAAGCACAAAACGGTAATAAAGGGCTATTAAGCCGACAATTATGCCGGCCAACCCTGAAATAAGTCCCCCCATTCCAAAAAGAAGCATCGGTTTTTTAAGGAATGTAAGCTGGAATTTTACCGAGATTAAATCAAAGAATCCGGCGAATATCCTTCCGGAGCCGAAATTTGATTTACCGTAACGGCGCGGGTAAAGTTTTACTTTGACCTCATCCACCGAGAACCCCTTATCGGCAGCCATTACGACCATATAACGATGCCAATCCTTTCGGAAAGTAATCGCATCCACAACCTCCCGTCGAAAGGCTTTGACCGAGTTCAAATCGTGCACCTTGACTTTGAACAGGAACTTTGACAGCATATTGTAGAAATAGGAAACAAACCGTTTAGTCCCATAACTCCCCTGTCTCCAACCGCAGACAATATCCGCTCCCTCATCTATCTTTTTAATCATTTTAGGAATATCGTTGGGCAGGTATTGTAAGTCTGCCGGATAAAATACAAATATTCTCCCCTTAGCATGGGAAAAACCGGTTTCCAAAGCTGCCGTCAAACCCAGATTTGTAGCGTGTCTGAATGTGCGCAAAAACCCGTATTTTCTCTTGAAATTCTCAAGCACCTTTGCTGTATTATCTGTGGAACCATCATCGACGATGATAACCTCCCCCGTATAATCGACTCCCGCAAACATATCCTTAATATGCTCCATTAAAATCGGGAGGCTTTTGGCTTCGTTATGGGCAGGGATGATGATTGATATTTTCGGCGTTGAAGATAATCGCCTAGATCTGCCAACAATCTTGCGTTGTTTTGAAACCACCTTTTTACGAGGTTTAGGCTTAATCTCCTCATTCTTCAATAGACGGCGTCTTATATTTCGGGATATTACCTCCCCTTTGACAGATTCTCTCCTCTGAGAGTTTTGTCCTTTTTTCGAACTTTCATCCTTCTCGATTCGGGGTGATTTCTCGGTCGGAGTAATTGGAGTAGTTTCTATCTTCAGCTGGCGGTCAATATTTTGAGGTTTGTCGTTTTTGGGGACAGCTCTATTATCACCCTCTTTATTGCCGCTATTTCCAGCTTTCTGTTGTTCCTCGGATTTTTCCGATTCCTTTGTATGGAGAAGCGGTTTTCTCCTAATTCGTCTCCGTCCGTATTCCAGATTTTCTTCTTGTTCTTTTTCGTCCACCTTTTTACAACCCTTTAATGTAAGACATATTCATTAACATATATTTAGAAATTAATTAAACTTTTATTCCTTTAGACTAAATAATTCGGGGTGGCTTTTTTGTTTTTCAAGCTGTATTGCGTACTTCATATTCAATTCAGTATAATTCGGCGGCTCTCTAAAAGTCAAGCAATTTACCATATCAAATGGAACCCAAGTTGGGTTTATGTTTATAAGAGGCCAATATTCGTTATCTGATTTGCTATTTTAATTTTTTATTGATCTCTTTGAGCTTATCCCGTGCATCTTCATATTGCGGGCATAATTCCAATGCTCGTTCATATTCAGCCTTCGCAGAAATTATCGGGGAAATTAGGATATTGGAGGCGAAAGCCACGGCCGCTTCAAAACAGCTCCATCGGTTGATATTCAGCGATACCATCGAGGCTTACCGAAAAGTAGAGGGTATTATTTTATCTATGGCGTCGTTGATCCCCGTGTAGTCAAACTTCTGGACAGTGCTTGGCATTTCACCAAAGATGCCGGGATGTGGATACGGGGAGATGAACTGGCAGAAAGCCCCGAGAATTTTCAGGGTGAAATTTCGTGCTGTGCGGGGTTGACACTGCTCTCGATTAAGGCGTTGTTTCCCAAGATGGCGCATAGCGATAACAAGCGCAAAAATGAAACGGACGGATATTTTTTTATACTATTTTCCCCCGCATTCCTTTTGAATATTAGTTTCTTTCGACTTTTTTAGGGCCTGCGTAATCCTCATCGTTAAGCGAGGGTTTGGCGTTTATTATATCGTTGCGTATCGACAATATCCTGTCGGGTTCTTTCTTTTTATAGCGCCAACGGTGTCGGTATAAAAATGCGCAATCATGTTTCAACCCCCTTATATCCTGCCAGCGGATGGACATAATATATTCGCCCTTTCGGGATTCTTTTTCAGGGAGATAATCGCTGAATACGCCGGCTAATGGATTTCCGATCTTTGTGAACCGTTCTCTGGCTTGATTTCTCTTTTCTATCTTTATATCGGTGATTTTATTAAGAGGGATGGTCGCTAAGCGGCGCTTGAATACTTTGCTTAAAAGAACGACTTCTTTATCGCTTATACAAAATGTAATCCGTTTGAAACCGGGCATATTGGGATGGCCGAACATATAGTTGAACTTCTTGAACCTTTTGACAATATCTTGATTTCGGCGGAGGTAAAGTTTTGATAAGATTCGAAATGAAGGACTGGAAATTTCCTTAAGGAATTTTAGAAGGGGTTGAAATATTGATTTAACAAAGTGAGTCGTCCATTTCATAAGCCTCCTATGAGGGGAGTCATCATAAGTTGAGACTTTGACCAAGGTAAGTATTATAATTATCCCAAAAGCCACTAAAAGCAGCTTTTCCAACAACGAATCCATATATTGATTTTAATACCCGGAGCTTGACTTGTCAATTAAACTATAGCCTATCGGTTATGATAATTAATTGAATTTATATTAAAGGTTCTGAATAAAGCTTCTTGACAAACAGGTAATAATTATTAAATTATTTAATAAAAGGGGATAGAGTAGTTTTAGGTTATTTTTCTTCGCTTTGTGATTTGTTAAATAAACCAAAATATTCACCATTCCTCCAAAGGAGAAACAATATGCGAAAAATTGCAACTCTGATTGTAGCTGTCCTCTTGGCTGTCTTTTTTGTCCCCTTCGCACAAGGGACAAGATTAGACCTTAAACAATTGGAATCCGTCCCGCACAACTTTTTGACTCCGGACTATTTTCCCCCTCAACCGGCTAAGACGATTCCAACCGATGATACCATCAATGTGCGGATTAACTCCGATAATTCTGGCCAAATCCAAAATGAGCAACAAGTCTGCATAAACCCGATAAACCCTAATAATGTGGTCGCCGTATGGCGGGATTTCCGTTTGGGTTATCGGCGGGTCGGGCATGCATATTCCTTTGATGGCGGTTTAACCTGGACCGATGAGTTATTCCCGGTAACCGGTAGGCCTTGGCATTCCGATCCCGGTTTAACCTATGATGTCAATGGAAATTTCTATGCCGTTGTTATCGCTTTTGAGTCCGATCAGTCCTATAGCGGGTTTGAGATTTTTAAATCCTCCGATGGCGGCATAACCTGGAGCTATCCGACTATAGGAATTGACGAAGGGGGTTGGGTATTCGAGGATAAAGAATTGATGGCTTGTGATCGCGCACCGGATTCCCCCTATCAGGGAAATTTGTATATCGCCTGGACCCGCTTCTATGATACCCAGATAAATGTCATTCGTTCTACGGATGGCAATAATTCTTGGTCTCCCCGAACTCGAATTTCCGATGTCGGCGGTGTCCAATGGCCAAATCCTACCGTAGGTGCAGGCGGTGTGGTCTATGTGGCTTGGGTGGATTATGGCGGTTATATCAAATTGGATAGATCCTTTAACGGAGGAGTTAGTTGGGGAAACGATATTACTATTACCAGTGTTTATTCACCTGACGATTACATCAATGGCGATATATGGGTATTCTCCTACCCTGCCATCGATGCCGATATAAGCGGCGGGCAGTATCATGGCAACCTCTATGTCGCTTATATGGACAAAGCCGGAAGTGACCGCGATATATATTTCCGCCGTTCCACCAATCAGGGACAAACTTGGAGTAGCAGGGTTCGGATCAACGACGATGCTTATAATAATGGGCGTGACCAATTCCACCCATGGCTTACTGTTGATGAGAATGGCGTTATAACGGTGATGTTCTATGACAGGCGTAATGATCCGTCAAACCTTCGCTATGATATTTATATGACTCAATCCTTTGATGCGGGATATACCTGGACTGAAAACCGCAGGGTGACAACCGTCTCCAGCGATCCCTCTACCATTAATCTTTCAGGATTGATAGGTGAATACAGCGGTGTCGATGTCCGTAATGGTGTCGCCAATTTAGTCTGGACCGATTTCCGTTTGGGGGATCAGGACACTTATGGCGCTCGCATAGAAACTTATGGCTCGGCTTCCTTGTCCATCAGTATGATACCCGATAACCCGCCGATAGTGGTTCCGGCTGGAGGATCCTTCAATTATACGGGGATGCTCACGAATAACGAATCGGAAGCCCAAATAACCGATGTATGGCTGATGTTGGATGTTCCGAACTATGGAATATACGGACCAATTAATGAGATGGACAATATACTTGTTCCTCCAAATCAAACCTTAAGCGCATATATGACACAGGATATCCCCGGCTATGCGCCCATAGGAATGTATAATTACATTTCCTATTGCGGAGATTATCCCTCGAATGTCATTGATTCCGATTATTTTGAATTCGAGGTAGTCCCTTCCTCCGGACAGGGCAACGATTCTTGGGCGGTCGGCGATTGGTTTGCCAAATCAAACCCCGTGAATCAAACTGCAGCTGGTTTTGTGGATACATATCCAAATCCGTTTAATGCCGAAACGACAATCAAGTATTCGTTGCTTGAGGATAGCCCTGTGAGACTTGAGATTTACAATATATTGGGGCGGAAAGTAAGCACCTTGGTAGATGAGGAACAGCCTGCGGGTGTAAAGAGCGTGAATTGGAATGCTTCGGATTACTCATCAGGAGTATATTATGCCAAATTAGATATCGGCGAAAAATCCTTTATAAAACGAATGCTTTTACTTAAATAATATTACCCCTTTAATAATCCCCCCTTCCCCTAAATTGAAGGGAAGGGGGGGATTCGCTATTATTATACCGAGTCTCCGTTCCAACTGCCGATATGTTTTTTTCGAGTTTGTTTTAACTTTAAGAAAACCGTTCACTACATCAAATATATACGGTTTTAGTGAATAAGTTTTAGTTATGATTGGTTAACGGAGGCGATGTAATATTGTGCGGAAGATGGGATTACATTTCAAGGCTCTATGCAAGCGCTCTTCGGAAACAGTTTCCATTTTAAAACCCGCCCCATAAAAAGGAAATTCCCGATTATATATCGTTTCCATAACCTGCGCGGTTCAAGAATCAATCTGTATAGCCATTCGAAGTGGATTTTTTGAATCCAAACGGGAGCCCGCTTTACTCTTCCCGAATGGAAATCAAAAAAGGCGCCTAAAGGAATTGCGAGTTTTATATTTAATTTTTGAAAATTTTCCTCTATCCATAAAACCTCTTTCGGTTTGCCAAAGCAGACAATCAAAACATCAGGATTAGCTTTATTAATTCGCTCAATTATTCTATCGTTTTCTTTGTCGCTGAAATATCCGTGTTGGCAGCCAACAATATTTATACCGGGAATGCTCCACCTGAAATTCTCGGCAGCTTGTTCCGCTACCCCGGGCTTTGCACCGAGAAAAAACACCTTAAATTTCCGTTCAGCGCACCTTTGCATAAAAGATTTGCCCAGATTAGATCCCCCTAGATCGGTAAAATGAATACCCTTTAAAATCCGGCCTGCTAATAATACGCCAATACCATCGACGAAGCGCATATTAAAACTGTTGACAGCTCGCCTATAATTGGGATTATTAAAACCTATGTTTATACAATAGGCGTTAACTATCATCGCTCGCCGAGGCTCAGGATCTAAAACAGCCTTTTCCAATAGATCGATTCCTTCATCATAGCTACAGTTTAAAAGGCGTACGCCTAAAACCGACACCTCCCTTTCTGTTAATTCATTCATTAATTCCACCCTTAAGGACCAAACCCCAAATTTATATCAGCTTATATCTCTGATTGGTAATTCTATTCCCCTGCGCCACCAAATATTCTGGTAATCGTCATTCCGGCCAATCTAAGATCATTAGTGAGTGATGATTTCTCAATATAATCGATATCCTTTTGAATAATCTCCCTGTCGGTTAGGTCAAATTTTTTGTTGTGTATCTGCCACGGTCCGGTAACTCCCGGCCTGGCGATAAATCGTGCCTTAAGCAAATTGTGTAACTCCGGATGTAATTGGCGCCATAAATTAAGATGATATTCCTCGACGGGCCTTGGACCAATCAACGACATATCGCCCTTTAGGACATTGTATAATTGGGGTAATTCATCAAGATAGAATTTGCGTAAAACCGCCCCGAAAGCCGTGATTTTCTTGGAATGTTCATCTTTCGATACATGAAAGATATTTGAATATTTCGATAATTCCTCCGCCCCTTTCTTATAAGGTTCGGCATCCACCATCGTTCGGAATTTGTATAATTTGAACGGTTTTTCACCCTTTCCTATCCGCGTATGGGAATAGAAAACGGGATACTTTGGGTATAGCAATTTGTTAAGAATCATAATGGCAAGAATTAACGGTGAAAGCAATGGGATAATCAGGAGCACAAATGAAAGTTCCAATACCCTCTTAACTTTCGAATCCAACCATTTAGCTTTCTTTAGATTACCGGAACCGTAATATACAGATGTTGCAGCTTCAGTGTTATAAATAATGCACCTCCGTCGTTTTATTTTCCCGTTTGAATCGCATATTACTCTCTATTTAATAGAATAGCTTTAGAGCCTTATTAATTTTTTATTAATATCTCTCTTTCCCATCGCAATTTCTATGCCTTTTTCTGACTATACTTAACTTAATATCACTACACGAATTAAGAAGAATTCCAAATCTATTGAATAGTAATTATTTTTAATGATAGCAACTAATTTATTAACTTTTGCATAACTTTGCAATGTTATAAATTAAGGATAAATTTAATTTATTAAATCAATTGCTGTTTAAAAGAACATGCCCAATTGAGGATAATCTAAATCGGTACAAAACCTCAACCTCTTTTAATGATAAAATACATCCTTTTTTAGTTTTGTCAAGTATTTTTTATCTATATTTAATGTATTTAAGAAATTCCTCAACGCCTGTTTTCCGAGATTTCCCGGCGATTTGAACCCTCCATAAATCTATCTCATCAATTATTCCGACTACAATGGACCGTATAGGTGCCGAGTTGTCGTTCACCACCTGCCTCGCCGAATTACCCTCATCGACAACCAACACGGTTTCGCCGACGCCCGCATCCACCGAGTCAACCGCTATAATGTAATCGATAGGTCTATTGTTTGACGGATTTAATTTATCGATAACCAAAAGCTTTTTCCCATTGTAGAACGGATGATTAATTGTAGAATATATTTCTCCGACAACCTTCCCGATAATCAATCTTTTACCTCCGATGATAAATGCACTCCATCCACAATCCCGATTATCGTATGATCGACCGGTACAAACCAAGGATCCAATGCTAACGCCGCTTCTCTTCCCCCCTCATAATAGATTATTTCCCCCACCCCCGCCATTGCCACAGCATCAGCGGCAACCAACGGTTCCCCGTTTGGTTTTCGATTTTTATCCAAAGGTTGGATTATCAAAAACTTCACCCCTTCCAAACCGGTATATCTGACGCAGGGGACCACGGTCCCGATCACTTTTCCCAATAACATAATTTATCCTTCCCCCTTAAGGAAGAAACGGGAAGATATCCCGATTCGAGATGCTATCCATTCGTCGATACGGGGAATTATCGTCGTTTTTATTTTGATGTCCTTATCCTTAATTCGTCCGACTCCAATCTCCACCGCAGCCTGCACATTTTCCACATTCCCGGCGAATATGGTAAAAGATTTTCCACCCAAATCGTCCGCCAACCTGATTTCATTTATTATCACCTCCGCCCCCTTGACCCCACTATCGGCGGCCTTTATATTTGACGCCACCGTCGATGTTTCAATAACCCCCAAGGCATCAAGTTTATTATTCTTGGTTTTGCCGAAGACCGCATCGAAAACCTGCTTATGAACATCGGGGAGAAAAACATCATCCACAAGCGATTCCGAATTAATCCCCAAACCTTCCTTGTATGATTCCTCCACCGAGCCGACATCGCCGCCTATTAAAACGATATATTTCCCGGGATGGATCGTCCCCGCTTCCAATAGTTTTAAGGACGCCTTTTTCACCATAGCATCGGCTGCGGTTAT
>Ga0256841_1000513_pt1 | contig 39889 bp, 40 predicted proteins | sample 356308metaG_FD_185971 | JGI IMG/M metagenome (GOLD analysis project Ga0256841, IMG submission 185971) | Hydrothermal vent microbial communities from Mid Atlantic Ridge, Atlantic Ocean - 356-308 | ecosystem: Environmental > Aquatic > Marine > Hydrothermal vents | place: Atlantic Ocean: Mid...
AACGCGACCCGGGCAGGGGCTGACGACCGGACCGCCTTCGCGGCCAAGGCCGCTCCTACGGCGATGGCACGCACCGCGGCGGCGCCCCCTGTAGGAGCGGGCTCGCCCGCGATCCCGGTGCGGCGGCGCATGCCGGGGCGCCGCGGCCACCGTCCCCCATCGCGGCCAAGGCCGCTCCTACGGTGATGGCACGCACCGCGGCGGCGCTGCCCCTGTAGGAGCGGGCTCGCCCGCGATCCCGGTGCGGCGGCGCATGCCGGGGCGCAGCGGCCACCGTCTCCCATCGCGGCCAAGGCCGCTCCTACGGAGATGGCACGCACCGCGGCGGCGCCCCCTGTAGGAGCGGGCTCGCCCGCGATCCCGGTGCGGCGGCGCATGCCGGGGCGCAGTGGCCACCGTTCCCCATCGCGGCCAAGGCCGCTCCTACGGCGATGGTACGCACCGCGGCGGCGCTGCCCCTGTAGGAGCGGGCTTGCCCGCGATCCCGGTGCGGCGGCGCATGCCGGGTGGGGCGGCCACCGCCCCCATCGCGGCCAAGGCCGCTCCTACGGTGATGGCACGCACCGCGGCGGCGCTGCCCCTGTAGGAGCGGGCTCGCCCGCGATCCCGGTGCGGCGGCACATGCCGGGCGCGGTGGCCACCGTCCCCATCGCGGCCAAGGCCGCTCCTACGGTGATGGCACGCACCGCGGCGGCGCTGCCCTTGTAGGAGCGGGCTTGCCCGCGATCCCGGTGCGGCGGCGCATGCCGGGCGCGGTGGCCACCGACCCCATCGCGGCCAAGGCCGCTCCTACAGGGACATGCACACGGGTGGGACGACTACGCCTCGCCCAGCACTCCCCTGACGAACGGCACCGTCAGCCGCCGTTGCGCCGCCAGCGAGGCCTCGTCGAGGCGGTCCAGCAATTCGAACAGCGCCGGCATGTCGCGCGGCACGCGGCGCATGAGATAGCGGCCGGTGTCGTCGGGCAGTTCGAAACCGCGCCGCCGCGCGCGCAGTTGCAGCGCGGCCAGGCGCTGGGCGTCGTCGAGTGGCGCCAGGGCGTAGACCAGGCCCCATTCCAGCCGCGAGCGCAGGTCGGGCAGCGCCAGCGGCAGGGCCGCCGGCGCGCAGTCGGCCGTCACCGCCAGCGCGCCGCCGCGCTCGCGGAGGCGGTTGAACAGGTGGAACAGGCTCTCTTCCCAGCGCGCCTCGCCGGCCACCGCCTGCACGTCGTCCAGGCACACCAGCGGCAGGGCCTCCAGCCCCTCCAGCATGGCCGGGTCCAGGACCGCGTGTTCGGCCAGCGGCAGGTAGGCAGCGCCGCGGCCGCGCGCGCCGGCGTGCTGGCAGGCCGCCTGCAGCAGGTGGCTGCGGCCGCTGCCGGCAGCACCCCAGCAGTACAGCGGACTCTCGCCCTGCCCTTCGGCCAGCGCCCGCAGCGCCGCCAGCGGCTCGGCGTTGGGGCCGGGCAGGAAGCTGTCGAAGCGCGCCGAGTCGCGCAGGCGGACGCCGAGCGTGAGCTGCTGGGCGGTGGCGGTCACCGGCGCCGGACCTCGCGGGCGCGGCGGCTCCAGGTGATGACGTAGTCGGTGCCGCTCCACAGCACGGTCACGCACACGCTGTAGACCAGCAGCGTCACCGCCGCCCGGGCCTGGACGTCGAAGGCCTGGCTGACGATCACCAGCAGCACCAGCAGGATCTGCAGCAGGGTGTTGAGCTTGCTCACCCAGGTCGGCTCGGCGCGCAGGGTGGCGACGCGGAAGTGGTAGTAGGTGGCGCCGCCGACGATGATGAGATCGCGCAGCAGCACCAGCGCCACCAGCCAGGACGGCAGCAACCCGAGCCAGGCCAGCACCAGGTAGCAGGACACCAGCAGCAGCTTGTCGGCGACCGGGTCGAGCAGTTCGCCGAGCCGGCTGGTCCAGCCGAAGTGCTTGGCCAGGAAGCCGTCCAGCCCGTCCGACACGCCGGCGACGAAGAACAGCAGCAGCGCCATGTCGAAGCGGCGCTCGGCCAGCAGCCAGGCCACCGGCAGCACCAGCACGATGCGCATGGCGGTCAGCAGGTTGGGGATGTCGCGTGCCCGCAGCACGTCTATTTCCGCAGCCGGTAGTGCCCCGGCCGACCGTCGCCGGCGGGCGCCAGCACGCGGCCGATGGCGATCACCTGCTGCAGGCTGCGCCGGGCACCGTTGAGACGCAGCCCGAACTCGGCGCTGTCGCCCTCGACCCGCTGCAGCTGCGCGGCCTCGACCGGCGACAGGGACTCCAGGTATTTCTGCACCCGCGCGTAGTCGGCCAGCGTCTCGACGCCGCTGACCCGCAGCAGGCCGCTGGCGCCGCTCGAGGGACCGGCCCGGACGGCATAACGCAGCGCCAGCAGCTCGGCGCTCTCCCCGAGGCCGGCCTCGACGCTCTGCTGCAGGCCGGCGCCGCGCGACTCCCAGCCCTGCGGCCCGGCGCCGGCCTGCAGCAGCGTCCAGCGCCCCTGCCAGCCGCCGCTGGCGGTGCGGTGCAGTCGGCCGATCAGCAGTACCTGGGCCCGGTAGCGTTGCGAGGCCTGCTGCACGGGTTCCAGAAAACCGCCCCAGACGTCGGCGAACCTGACCTGGCGACGGTCTTCCAGGTCCATCAGGGGCAGCACCAGCGGCAGCCCACGGCGCCGGGCGGCGCGCCGCAGCGCCTGCGCGGCCCTGGCCTGCGACTGCTCCGACAGCAGGTAGCGGCGCCGGCCGTCGTCCACCGCCAGCCACACCAGCACGTCGGGCCGCTCCTGTCCCCATACCGGCAGGCCGGCGGCGCGCAGCGCCCGCGTCAGCGCCACGCCGTCGAAGCGCACCCGCAGCAGCAACGGCGGCTCGGCGTCGGGCTGCCCGGGCTGTCCGCGGCGGTAGCTGTACTGTTCGACGTAGCGCTGCGCCTGGCCGCTCAGCTTGCGCACCGCCGGCTCCTGCAGCAGGTCGGTGCTGCCCAGCAGCCGCAGCAACACTTCGTTCAGCGCTTCGCGCAGCGCCGCCTGGCGGTCGGCGGCGGCGCGGCCGGGCACCACCACCTCGGCTGCGTAGAGGTCGGCCAGGCGCGCCGCCGGCGCCGGCGGCGGCAGCACGGCGAGCAGGACGAACAGCAGCAACGGGGATGTGATCAGGCGTCGGTTCATGGTCATTCCAGAGCGCGGCGGATACCATAGCATACTGTCCGGGTTTACCGGGCCACGCCACCCCGATACCATTGCCGTTTTTCCGCACCCGGAGCGCCCGTGTCTGGCCACAAGTCCACCCCCCCGGAATCGTCTTCCATCAGCTACCGCGACGCCGGTGTCGACATCGACGCCGGCAACACCCTGGTCGAACGCATCAAGCCGCTGGTGAAGGCCACCCACCGGCCCGGTGTGATCAGCGGCCTGGGCGGCTTCGGCGCCCTGTTCGAGCTGCCGCTGGAGGACTACCGGCGGCCACTGCTGGTGTCCGGCACCGACGGCGTCGGCACCAAGCTGAAACTGGCCATCGACAGCGGCCGCCACGACAGTATCGGCATCGACCTGGTGGCCATGTGCGCCAACGACATCGTGGTGCAGGGCGCCGAACCGCTGTTCTTCCTCGACTACTACGCCACCGCCCGTCTCGACGTGGACGTCGCCACCGACGTGGTGGCCGGCATCGCGCGCGGCTGCGAGCTGGCCGGCGCGGCCCTGATCGGGGGCGAGACCGCCGAGATGCCGGGCATGTACCAGGCCGGCGACTACGACCTGGCCGGCTTCTGCGTCGGCATCGTCGACAAGGACGAACTCATCGACGGCAGCTCGGTGCAGCCCGGCGACAGCCTGGTGGCGCTGGCCTCCAGCGGCCCGCACTCCAACGGCTATTCGCTGGTGCGCAAGGTGCTGGAAGTGACCGGTGCCGCATTCGACGATGACCTGGACGGCACGCCGCTCATCGACCGGCTGCTGGAGCCGACGCGCATCTACGTCAAGCCGCTGCTGGCCCTGTTCAAGGACATCGAGGTGCGCAGCCTGTGCCACGTCACCGGCGGGGGGCTGCCCGAGAACCTGCCGCGGGTACTGCCCGAGGGCACGCGCGCCGTCATCGACACGGCGAGCTGGGAGTGGCCGGCGGTGTTCCGCTGGCTGCGGGCCGGCGGCAACATCGAGACGGCGGAGATGTACCGCACCTTCAACTGTGGCGTCGGCATGGTGCTGTGCGTCCCGGCGCAGCAGCAGCAGGCCTGCGTGGACCGCTTGTGCGAACTGGGCGAGAACGCCTGGGTGATCGGCCGCATCGAGGCCGGCGACGGCCCGGCGACGGTGGAGATGCGCTGAGAGCATGACCCGCCCGCTGCCCATCGTCATCCTCGTCTCCGGCCGCGGCTCCAACATGCAGGCCATCGTCGAGGCGGCGCGTGCCGGCAACCTGCCGGTGGAGGTGCGGGCGGTGATCAGCAACCGCGCCGACGCACCCGGCCTGGCCTGGGCGCGCCGGGCCGGCATCGACGTGGCGGCGCTGGACCCGGCCGACTACCCGGACCGCGAGGCCTACGACCGCGCCATGATGGGGCTGATCGACCGCTTCGAGCCGGCGCTGGTGGTGCTGGCCGGCTACATGCGCATCCTGTCGCCGGCCTTCGTGCACCACTACGCGGGCCGGCTGCTCAACATCCACCCGTCGCTGCTGCCGGATTTCCGCGGCCTCGACACCCACCGCCGGGCGCTGGAGGCAGGCCGCGCAGAGCACGGCGCCAGCGTCCATTTCGTCACCGAGGAACTGGACGGCGGGCCGGTGATCGCGCAGGTACGGGTGCCGGTGGAGGCCGGCGACGACGAACAGACGCTGGCGGCGCGGGTCCTGGAACAGGAGCACCGCCTGTATCCGGAGGTGCTGCGCTGGTTCGCCGCCGGCCGGCTCGGCTGGCGCGACGGCCAGGCGCTGCTGGACGGCGAGCCGCTGGACCAGCCCGTGGACCTCGGCCGCGGCTGAACCGGGGTGACCGCGCTGCCGGCCCTGCTGCGCCTGCCCCGCCTGGCCTGGCTGGCGCTGACGCTGCCGGCGTTGGCTTCGGCTGGCGGCGGCGCCGAAGCGCCGGTGCCCACCTTCTGCGCCGACTACGAGATCCGCATCCACGGCTTCGGCGTCGGCCGCGCCACCTTCACTCTCGAGCGCATGGCGGACGGCAGCTACCTGTACCGGCAGCGCAGCCGCCCGACCGGCCTGGCCAGCTGGTTCCGCCGCCAGCGCGTGCACGAGAGCAGCCGCTGGCGCCTGGTCGGCGACACCCTCCAGCCGCTGGAATATTTCTACTCCCGCAGCGGCGCCGACGAACGCACCGTCGAGCTGTTGTTCGACTGGCCGGCCGGCCAGGTCGAGAACCGGGTGCAGGGCAAGCCCTGGCGCATGGACATTCCCCCCGGGACGCTGGACAAGCTGCTGGTGCAGATCGCCCTGCTCCTGGATCTGCGCCGCGGCGCCACCCGCTTCGACTACGCGGTGGCGGACGGCGGCCGCCTGAAACACTTCGCCTTCGAAGTGGTCGACGAAGAGACCATCGAACTGCCGGCCGGCACCTGGCGCGCCCTGCGGGTGCGGCGGCTCGACGACGGCGGCCAGCGCACCCTGGTGTGGGTGGCACCGGCGCTGGGCTACCTGCCGGTGCGCTTCGTCAAGCATCGCAGGAACGGGCTGAAATACGAAATGCGCCTGCTCAGCCTCGACGAACACCGCCCCGCCGACGCACCGCGTCTTGAAACCCCCGCGCCCGCCCCCCATTGACCTGTAGAGCATGCCCGCCGTTCCGGCCGGGCCCGATACTGGACGAGGAGCGCCATGAACCTGAACGTCACTTTCAAGAATATCCAGGATTCCGCCCATCAGGAACTGCGCAAGCTGGTGTCCGGGTTCGCCGAGGGGCAGCTGGCGAAGCGGCTGGGTTCGCTCCGCGACGAAGCGGTGCGCCTGCACGCCGTCATCGAACGCCACCCCGGCGACGGGATGCACCGGGTGGCGCTGCGGCTGCGGCTGCCCCACCAGGTGCTGGTCAGCCGCGAGGACGACCCCGACGTGCGGCTGGCGCTGAAGGAGGCGTTCCAGGAACTGGAACGCCAAGTGGAACGCTACCTGTCGCGCCGCAAACGCCGCGACCAGTGGAAGCGCCCGGCGCGCCGCGAGCGCCTGCGGCGCCTGAAGGCGGCGGTGCAGGTGCAGCCGCAGGAAGAGCGCCGGCTGTTCCTCGACCTGGTGCAGCAGGAACTGGACGCCCTGCGCCGCTTCGTGCGCCACGAGATCACCTACCTGCGCGCCACCGGCGACCTGCGTCCCGACTACCCCGGTGTCGACGATGTCATCGACGAAGTGCTGGCGCGCGGCTGGCAGCGCTTCCACGAGCACCACGACCGCCTGTCGGTGCGCTCCTGGCTGTTCGGCATCGCGCTGGACTACCTGCAAGAGGAAGTCGGGCGCTACCACGCCGAGCAGGAAACGGTGCCGATCGAGGAACGCGTGTCGCCCCCGGCCGGCACCCTCGTCGACGACGAGATGATGGATTTCTGGCAACCCGACGAAGTGCTGCACATCGAGGACCTGGTGGAGGCACCCGACACCCTGACGCCGGAAGAAGCTGCGGAAAAGCAGGAGACGCTGGAACTGGCCTACCGCCTGTTGTCCCTGATGCCGCACACCTGGCGCCGCGCCCTGACCCTGAACCGCATCCAGGCGCTGGGCATGGACGAAATCGCCGAACTCATGCACGCCGAACCGGCCCGGGTCGAGCAGTGGGTCGGCTACGCCTCGGCCTTCATCGAGGCCCGCTGCCGCGAACTGGGCCGCGGGCTGGCTTCGGTGCAGGCGGTGCTGGAACTGTTCGGGGTACCGGCCGAAGACGCCGCCACGGCGGAACTGGCGCGGGACCTGGATGCGACCCTCGGCGCCGAAACGGCCGCCTAGCCGGCTGCGGTGCGGCGGTCTTCGAGCGTACTGGCGCAGAAATCCGAACGAAGCGGAGGCGGAACGAAATGAAAGGCGACGCGTTCTTCGCGCCTTCGGGTCGATTCCAGCGCCGTGGATGCGGGGTGGGGTTCCCTTCGGTCACCCCACCCTACGCGGAGCCCCCCGAAATCACCCATAGGGTGGGTGAGCGCAGCGAACCCCACCACGACGCCGGTCCGGCGGGCTCAAAAGACCGGACGCGGCCTCACGCCTTGGGCAGGGTCACGCCGCGCTGGCCCTGGTACTTGCCGCCGCGGTCGGCGTAGGAGGTCTGGCAGACTTCGTCGGATTCCAGGAACAACACCTGGGCCACGCCCTCGTTGGCGTAGATCTTGGCCGGCAGCGGCGTGGTGTTGGAGAACTCCAGGGTCACGTGGCCTTCCCATTCCGGCTCCAGCGGCGTGACGTTGACGATGATGCCGCAGCGCGCGTAGGTGCTCTTGCCCAGGCAGATGGTCAGCACGTTGCGCGGGATGCGGAAGTATTCCACCGTGCGTGCCAGGGCGAAGGAATTGGGCGGGATGATGCAGACGTCGGACTTCACGTCCACGAAGCTGTCGTCGTCGAAGTTCTTGGGGTCCACCACCGCCGAGTTGATGTTGGTGAAAATCTTGAATTCGTCCGCGCAGCGGATGTCGTAGCCGTAACTCGAGGTCCCGTAGGAAATCACCCGCCCCACATCGGCGTGTTCACGCACCTGGCCGGGCTCGAACGGCTCTATCATCCCGTGCTGCTCGGCCATGCGGCGGATCCAGTTGTCGGATTTGATCGGCATCTCGGGTTCCTGAAAAAGCGTCGCGCAAAGATACCGGGAATGGGGCGGTATGAAAAGGCGTGGCCCATCGAAGCGTAGGGTGGGGTGAGCGGAGCGAACCCCACCGGGACGATTCGGCGGCCATGCCCACAAGGTCACCCTGCGCTTGCCGGGCCACCGTTCAAACGAAGGGATTCGCACCGCAGCGGGCTATGCTTCGATCAACCGGTGGCCATGGAAACATGGGCAGCCTGTCGGGGCATGGCCGCCGGACGGTTAGGGTGGGGTTCGCTCCGCTCACCCCACCCTACGCTTCGATTGGCGGTGCGGCCTTGCGTAGGGTGGCGGTGAGCGCAGCGAACCCCACCGTTCCTCGTCAGTTGTTCTGGATGACGATCTGCGGGAACTTGGCCGCGTAGTCCTTCGATTTCAGCGACAGCTTGGCCGCGGTGCGGCGGGCGATCTCCTTGTAGATCTGGGCGATGCGGCCCTCGGGATCGGCCACCACCGAGGGGCGGCCGCTGTCGACCTCCTCGCGGATGGTCTTGTCCAGCGGCAGGGCGCCGAGGAAGTCGACGTCGTAGTCCTCGGACATGCGCTGGCCGCCGCCCTCGCCGAAGATGTGCTCCTCGTGGCCGCAGTTGCTGCAGATGTGGATGCTCATGTTCTCGATGATGCCCAGCACCGGCACCTCGACCTTCTCGAACATCTTCAGACCCTTGCGGGCGTCCAGCAGGGCGATGTCCTGGGGGGTGGTGACGATGACGGCGCCCGACACCGGCACCTGCTGGGCCAGGGTGAGCTGGATGTCGCCGGTGCCCGGCGGCAGGTCGATGACCAGGTAGTCGAGATCCTGCCAGTTGGTGTCGCCCAGCAGCTGCTGCAGGGCCTGGGTGACCATGGGGCCGCGCCAGATCATGGGCGTCTCCTCGTCGACCAGGAAGCCGATGGACATGGTCTGGATGTGGTAGCTCACCAGCGGCTCCAGGCTCTTGCCGTCCTTGGACTCGGGCTTGCCCTTGATGCCCAGCATGCGCGGCTGGCTGGGACCGTAGATGTCGGCGTCCAGCACGCCGACGTTCGCGCCCTCGGCGGACAGCGCCAGCGCCAGGTTGGTGGCGGTGGTGGACTTGCCGACGCCGCCCTTGCCGGAGGCCACGGCGATGATGTTCTTGATGCCGGGGATGGTCTTGACGCCCTTCTGCACCGAGTGCGCCTCGACGTGGTAATTGACGTTGACGCGCGCCTGGGCGACGCCGTCCAGCGACTCGATCATGTCCTTGAGCTTCGCGGCGAGCTGCTCCCTGTAGCCCTCGGCGGGAAAGCCCAGCACCACGTCGGCCACCACCTGGTCGCCCTCCACCATCACCTTGCGCAGCGCCTTGGTGGATACCAGGTCCTTGTCCATGTAGGGGTCGATGTATTCGCGGATCTTGTCCTCGACCTGGGTCTCGGTCACTTCAGCCATGGCGGTTTTCCTCGTCGATCATTGGGTTACCGGCGCGCGGGGCCGGGAAATCAGCAGCGAATTGTACACAATCGGCCAAACGCGGTCTTCATCTGGGATTGTGCGGGTTTGGGAGGCCGGGAAGTCCAGCGCACAGGCGGGCGCGTTCTCCGCGCCTTTGCGCTGGGTTTCCAACCCCACCCGGCCCCCGATTCTGGCATAATGCGCCGCTAACCCGAGAACCGATCAGGATTTTTCATGCCGGCCGAGAAACGCACCCTGCTGGTGACCAGCGCCCTGCCCTACGCCAACGGCTCCATCCACCTGGGACACCTGGTGGAGTACATCCAGACGGACATCTGGGTGCGTTTCCAGAAGTCGCGCGGCCACGACTGCGTGTACGTGTGCGCCGACGACGCCCACGGCACGCCCATCATGCTGCGCGCCCGCCAGGAGGGCATCACGCCGGAGGAGCTGATCGCCCGGGTGGCGGTGGAGCACCAGGCCGACTTCGCCGACTTCCTGATCGGCTTCGACAACTACCACAGCACCCACTCGCCCGAGAACCGCGAGCTGGCCGAGCTGATCTACACCCGCAACCGCGACGCCGGCCACATCGAGACCCGCACCATCAGCCAGCTCTACGACCCGGAAAAGGACATGTTCCTGCCGGACCGTTTCATCCGCGGCACCTGCCCGCGTTGCGGCGCGCCGGACCAGTACGGCGACGCCTGCGAGCGCTGCGGCGCCACCTACGCGCCCACCGAGCTGAAGAACCCGGTGTCGGTGCTGTCCGGGGCCACGCCGGTGGAAAAGGAATCGTTGCACTATTTCTTCAAGCTGTCCGATTTCGAGCCCATGCTGCGCGAGTGGACGCGGGCCGGCCACCTGCAGGAAGAAGTCGTCAACAAGCTCAACGAATGGTTCGAACAGGGCCTGCGCGAGTGGGACATCTCCCGCGACGCGCCCTACTTCGGCTTCGAGATCCCGGACGCGCCGGGCAAGTACTTCTATGTCTGGCTGGACGCGCCCATCGGCTACATCGCCAGTTTCAAGAACTACTGCGCGCGCACCGGCACCGACTTCGAGCGCTACTGGAAACCCGACAGCGACACCGAACTGTACCACTTCATCGGCAAGGACATCGTCTATTTCCACGCCCTGTTCTGGCCCGCCATGCTGGAAGGCGCCGGCTTCCGCACGCCGACGGCCGTCTGGGCGCACGGCTTCCTGACCGTCGACGGCCACAAGATGTCCAAGTCGCGCGGCACCTTCATCAACGCCCGCACCTACCTCGAACACCTGGACCCGGAATACCTGCGCTACTACTTCGCCGCCAAGCTGGGCAGCGGCGTGGACGACATCGACCTCAACCTGGACGACTTCATCCAGCGGGTGAACAGCGACCTGGTCGGCAAGGTGGTCAACATCGCCAGCCGCTGCGCCGGCTTCATCCACAAGAAGTTCGGCGGCCGGCTGGCGGCGGCCTGCGCCGAGCCGGCCCTGTACGACGAGTTCGTGGCCGCCGGCGAGCGCATCGCCGAACTCTACGAGGCACGCGAGTTCGGCCGCGCCATCCGCGACATCATGGCGCTGGCCGACCGCGCCAACCAGTACATCGACGAGAAGAAGCCCTGGGTGCTGGTCAAGGAAGCCGGCCGCGAACCGGAGGTGCAGGACGTGTGCAGCGTCGGGCTGAACCTGTTCCGGGTGCTCATGACCTACCTGGCGCCGGTGCTGCCGGCGCTGGCCGACAAGACCTGCGACTTCCTCAACCTCGGTGCACTGCACTGGGACGAACGCGGCACGCCGCTCACCGACCACCACATCGACAGGTTCAAGCCGCTCATGACCCGCGTCGAGCGCGAGGCCGTGGACGCCGTGCTGGAGGCCTCGAAGGAAGACCTGGAAAAGGCGCAGCCGGTCGCGCCCGCGGGCCCGCTGGCCGAAGAGCCGGTCGCCGAAACCATCGGCTTCGAGGATTTTGCGAAAATCGACCTGCGCGTGGCGCGCATCGTCGAGGCCGAGGCCGTGCCCGGCGCCGACAAGCTGCTGCGCCTGACCCTGGACCTGGGTGGCGAGACCCGCAACGTGTTTGCCGGCATCAAGAGCGCCTACAGACCGGAGGATCTGAAAGGCCGGCTCACCGTCATGGTCGCCAACCTGGCGCCGCGCAAGATGCGCTTCGGCGTCTCGGAGGGCATGGTGCTGGCGGCCGGGCCGGGGGGGAAAGATCTGTTCATTCTTGAGCCGGATCAAGGCGCGCAGCCGGGGATGCGGGTTAAATGACGTTTTTTCGCCCATGAATCAACCACAAAGGCGCACAAGGGCGATCGAGGGAAACCCTTTTGCTTTGTGTCCTTTGTGCGCCTTTGCGCGCCTTTGTGGTTACCATGTTTCCTATGCATGACTCGGAGTTTGTAATGGATAACCGGAACCCGGGACTGTCAGACCGCCATGGCTGAATACGCGCTCATCCTGGTCAGCACCGTGCTGGTGAACAACTTCGTGCTGGTGAAGTTCCTCGGCCTGTGCCCGTTCATGGGCGTGTCGCGCAAGCTGGAGACGGCCACCGGCATGTCGCTGGCGACCACCTTCGTGCTGACCATGTCCTCGGTGTGTGCCTATCTGGCCAACGAATACCTGCTGGCGCCGCTGGGGCTGGAATACCTGCGCACCATCACGTTCATCCTGGTCATCGCCGTGGTGGTGCAGTTCACCGAAATGGTGGTGCACAAGACCAGCCCGCTGCTGTACCAGGTGCTGGGCATCTTCCTGCCGCTCATCACCACCAACTGCGCGGTGCTGGGCGTGGCCCTGCTCAACGTGCAGGAGAAGCACGGCTTCCTGGCCTCGGCGCTGTACGGCTTCGGCGCTGCGGTCGGCTTCTCGCTGGCGCTGATCCTGTTCGCCGCCGTGCGCGAGCGCATCGCCGCCGCCGACGTGCCGGTGGTGTTCCGCGGCGCCTCCATCGCCCTGATCACGGCCGGCCTGATGTCGCTCGCCTTCATGGGCTTCTCCGGGCTGGTCAAGGGCTGATGCTGACCGCCATCCTGGCCATCGGCATACTGGCGGCCGCCTTCGGCGTGCTGCTCGGCTTCGCCTCGGTGCGCTTCCGGGTGGAGAGCGACCCCATCGTCGACCAGATCGACGCCCTGCTGCCCCAGACCCAGTGCGGCCAGTGTGGCTACGCCGGCTGCCGGCCCTATGCCGAGGCCATCGCCGCCGGCGAGGCCGACATCAACCAGTGCCCGCCCGGCGGCGAGGCCACCATCCAGGCGCTGGCCGACCTGCTCGGCGTCGACCCCAAGCCGCTCAACGCCGAACACGGCGAGCACGGCGAGAAGAAGGTGGCCTTCATCCACGAGGAACTGTGCATAGGCTGCACCCTGTGCATCCAGGCCTGCCCGGTGGACGCCATCCTCGGTGCCGCCAAGCAGATGCACACCGTCATCGCCGAGGAATGCACGGGCTGCGAACTGTGCGTACCGCCCTGCCCGGTGGACTGCATCGAGATGGTGCCGGTCAAGACCGACATCAGCACCTGGAAGTGGCCCTACCCGGAGGCCACCGACCAACACAGGCTGGTGGCCAATGGCTGAACAACGCAGCGAGGTGGACCGGATCGGACGGAGCGGGTGGCGGTGGTGAAGCTGCTCGACAAGCCGGCGCGCATCCCGGGCGGCCTGCACCTGGATGCCCACAAGCGCGAGTCGCTGCGCCAGCCGCTGCAGGCCGCGCCGGTGCCGGAACTCTTGACCGTGCCGCTGTCGCAGCACATCGGCGCGCCCGCCGAGGCGCTGGTCAAACCGGGCGACCGGGTCGGCAAGGGCCAGCCCATAGCCCGCGCCAGCGGCTATGTCAGCGCACCGGTGCACGCGCCTACCTCCGGCACCGTCACCGACGTCGGGGATTTCCCGGTGCCGCACCCATCCGGGCTGAGCGCGCCCTGCGTCCGCATCCACAGCGATGGCGAAGACCGCTGGTTCGAGGAACCGGCCGGCATCGACAACCCCTTTTCCCTCGACCCTGCGGTCATCCGCCACCGCGTACGCGCAGCCGGCATCGTCGGCCTGGGCGGCGCCGGCTTCCCCACCTCGGTGAAACTCAATGCCGGACCGGAACGCCGCGTCGAGCTGCTGGTGATCAACGCCGCCGAGTGCGAGCCCTACATCAGTTGCGACGAGGCGCTGATGTGCGCACGGCCGCTGGAAGTGATGCAGGGCATCCGCATCGTGGCCCACGCGCTGCAGGCCGAACAGGTGGTGATCGGCATCGAGGACAACATGCCGGACGCCATGCACTGCCTGCAAAAGGCGCTGGAGGCCTGCGGCGACGACAGCATCCACATCGCAGCGGTGCCGACCCTCTACCCCGCCGGTGGCGAAAAACAACTGATCTACGCCCTGACCGGCGAGGAAGTGCCCAGCCAGGGCCTGCCCATCGATATCGGCGTCGTCTGCCACAACGTCGGCACCGTGGCGGCCGTATACCGTGCCGTGGTGGCGGGCGAGCCGCTGATTTCGCGGGTGGTCACCGTCAGCGGCGGCGGCATCACGGATCCGCGCAACCTGGAGGTGCGCATCGGTACGCCCATCGAGACGCTGATCGAGGCATGCGGCGGCTACACGCCGGAGGTGGACCGGCTGCTGATGGGCGGTCCCATGATGGGCTTTTCGCTGCTGTCCGACAGCCTGCCGGTGATCAAGACCACCAACTGCCTGCTGGCGACCTCGGCCGAGGAGACGCCGCCACCGCAGCCGGCGCTGCCCTGCATCCGCTGCGGCAAGTGCAGCGAGGTGTGCCCGGCGCGGCTGCTGCCGCAGCAGTTGTACTGGTACGCCCGCGCCCGCGACTTCGACAAGGTGCAGGACTACAGCCTGTTCGACTGCATCGAGTGTGGCTGCTGCGCGCACGTGTGCCCTAGCCACATTCCCCTGGTGCAGTACTACCGCTACGCCAAGACCGAGATCTGGGACATGGAGCGGCAGCGGCGCAAGTCGGACCTGGCGCGGCGCCGCCACGAGTTCCGGCTGGAACGGCTGGAACGCGAGAAACGCGAGCTGGAGGCGCGCCGCGCCAAGGCCAAGAAGGCGCTGGACCGGCCCAAGGCGGGCAATGCCGACGCCAAGAAGGCCGAGATCGAAGCGGCGCTGGCGCGCGTCAAGGCGCGCAAGGCCGGCCAGGCCGGCGCCGATGCCGCCGGTGCAGAACAGGAGAAGAACTGAACCGTGGAATTCCCCGCCCGCCCGTCTCCCCACCTGCCGGTCGTCAACGACGTGTCGCGACTCATGCGCCAGGTGATGCTGGCGCTGCTGCCGGGCATGCTGGCCATGCTCTGGTACTTCGGCTGGGGCGTGCTGTTCAACCTGCTGCTGTGCACCCTCACCGCGCTGGCCGCCGAAGCCGCCATGCTGCAGTTTCGTGGCAAGGGGGTGAGGACCGGCCTCGGCGACGGCAGCGCCCTGCTCACCGGCCTGCTGCTGGCGCTCAGCCTGCCGCCGCTGGCACCCTGGTGGATCCCGGTGATCGGCACCCTGTTCGCCATCGTGGTGGCCAAGCAGCTGTATGGCGGACTGGGCTACAACCCCTTCAACCCGGCCATGGTCGGCTTCGTGGTGCTGATCGTATCCTTCCCCTTGCAGATGACCCTGTGGCCGGCGCCGCGCGGTGTGGGCGAGGCGTTGCTGCCCTTCGCCGACACCCTGCGACTGGTGTTCGCCGGTGTGCTGCCGGCCGGCGAGACGCTGGATTCCATCACCGCGGCCACGCCGCTGGACGCCGCCAAGACCGGCTTCGGCCTGTTCGACACCTGGAGCGAGATCACCGCCAGCCCGCTGTTCGGCGCCCTCGGCGGCGCCGGCTGGGAGTGGATCAACGCCGCCTACCTGGCCGGCGGCCTGTGGATGCTGCGCCGCGGCGTCATCCAGTGGCAGATTCCCGTGGCCGTGCTGGGCGCCCTGTTCGTGCTCTCCAACCCGTTCTTCGCGGCCGACTCCGACGGCTTCGCCTCGCCGCTGTTCCACCTGTTCAGCGGCGCCACCATGCTGGGCGCCTTCTTCATCGCCACCGACCCGGTCTCGGCGGCCACCACGCCGAGGGGACGCCTCTGGTACGGCGCCGGCATCGGCGTGCTGGTGTACCTGATCCGCACCTGGGGCGGCTACCCGGATGGCGTGGCCTTCGCGGTGCTGCTGATGAACATGGCCGCACCCACCATCGACTACTACACCCGGCCGCGGGTGTTCGGTCACCGGGACTCCTGACATGGTGCTGCGCCAGATCACCGTCTCGGCCCTGATGCTGTTCCTGTTCGCCGCCGTCGGCGCAGGGCTGGTGGCGCTGACCTGGGACCGCACTGCCCACCGCATCGCCGACAACGAGCGCATGGCGCTGCTGCGCAGCATCAACGAGGTGCTGCCGAAGGACCAGTACGACAACGATGTCTTCCACGACGTCATCGAGGTGCGCGACCCCGAGCTGCTGGGTACCCCCGACCCGGTGCCGGTGTACCGGGCGCGCAGGAACGGCTGGCCGGTGGCCGCCATCCTGACGCCGGTGGCGCCGGACGGCTACAACGGCAACATCCGCCTGCTGGTGGCCGTCCGCGTGGACGGCACCCTGGCCGGGGTGCGGGTGATCAGCCACCACGAGACGCCGGGGCTGGGTGACGCCGTCGAGGTGGAGCGCTCCGACTGGATCAAGGGCTTTCGCGGCAAGTCGCTCGGCAACCCGCCGGAAAAACACTGGAAAGTGAAGCGCGACGGCGGCGATTTCGACCAGTTCACCGGCGCCACCATCACCCCGCGCGCCGTCGTCAAGGCGGTGCGCAAGGCCCTGTTATACTATCGTATGCACGGCGACGAACTGTTCGAGCAATCACCGGAACCCGATCATGAGCACGAGCTACAGAAACATCATCCGTGACGGTCTCTGGACCAACAACACCGGCCTGGTGCAACTGCTGGGCCTGTGCCCGCTGCTGGCCGTCACCGGCACCCTGGTCAACGGCCTCGGCCTGGGGCTCGCCACCACCGCCACGCTGGCGGCCTCCAACACCACGGTGTCGCTGGTGCGCAAGCTGGTGCGGCCGGAAGTGCGCATCCCGGTATTCGTGCTCATCATCGCCTCCATCGTCACCATCATCGAACTGTCGATGAACGCCTTCTTCCACGACCTGTACAAGGTGCTCGGCATCTTCATCCCGCTGATCGTCACCAACTGCGTCATCATCGGCCGCGCCGAGGCCTTCGCCTCGCGGCAGCCGGTCGGCAAGGCCCTGGTCGACGGCCTGGCGATCGGCATCGGCTTCACCCTGCTGCTGGTGGTGCTGGGCGCCCTGCGCGAGATCATCGGCCACGGCACCCTGTTCGCCCAGGCGCACATGATGTTCGGCGAAGCCGCGCGCGACTGGACCCTGCACCTGACCGGCAACTACCACGGCATGCTGCTGGCAGTGCTGCCACCGGGCGCCTTCCTCGGCCTGGGCCTGCTGATCGCCCTCAAGAACCACATCGACCGGCGCATGGAGCAGCGCGCCGCGCAGGCACCGGCGGTTTCGCCCCACCCCGAAACCGCCTGACCCCCTGCAGGAGCGGCCTTGGCCGCGATGGCGGTGGCCGCCGATCCGTCATCTCCGGCTGCGCCGGGATCGCGGGCGAGCCCGCTCCTACAGCGCCAGCGGGCACGCCCCTGTAGGAGCGGCCTTGGCCGCGATAGCGGTGGCCGCCGATCCGTCATCCCCGCCTGCGCCGGGATCGCGGGCGAGCCCGCTCCTACAGCGCCAGCGGGCACGCCCCTGTAGGAGCGGCCTTGGCCGCGATAAACGGCGGCCACCGCCCCCCAAAAAAAAACGAACCACCACAATCGCACAAGTACAATCCACCCCCATGAACCAACAAAAACGCCACCAGATCTTCGAACGCCTGCGCGCCGCCAACCCGCACCCGACCACCGAGCTGAACTACGGCAACACCTACCAGCTGCTGGTGGCGGTCATCCTGTCGGCGCAGGCCACGGACGTGGGCGTCAACAAGGCGACGGAAAAACTGTTCAGGAAGGTGAAGACGCCGCAGGCCATGCTCAAGCTCGGGGAAGACGGACTCAAGCGCTACATCAGGACCATCGGCCTGTACAACAGCAAGGCGAAGAACATCATCGCCATGTCGCGCATCCTGGTGGAAAAATACCACGGCAAGGTGCCCGGCCACCGCGAGGACCTGGAGGCGCTGCCGGGGGTCGGGCGCAAGACCGCCAACGTGGTGCTGAACACGGCCTTCGGCCAGCCGGTGATCGCGGTCGACACCCACATCTTCCGGGTCGCCAACCGCACCGGCCTGGCGCCGGGCAAGACCGTCACCGAGGTGGAGCGCAAGCTGGAGAAATTCGTGCCGGAGGAATTCAAGAAAGACGCCCACCACTGGCTCATTCTGCACGGCCGCTACGTCTGCACGGCGCGCAAGCCGAAATGCCCCGCCTGCCTCATCGCCGACCTGTGCGAATACCGCCACAAGACACCGGCCGGCGACGACTGACGCCGATCGGCGACAGGTAAAACTTGCACCCACCCGCGGTAAATGCTTAATTACGTCCCCTGAACGAACGGACTGGACGGCGGACATGCTGTTTGGACAGGATCGCGACCGCATCCGCCGCTTCTGGTGCCAGGCATGGGCAGACCATCTGGCAGGCAGGTCGCTCGAGCCGCTGCAGCAGCAGATCGTGGCGGTCATCGGCCAGCACCCGGAATACCGGCCGCTGGTGGAGGACGAGGAGCGTGCCTGCAGCCGCGACTATCCGCCGGAATCGGGTGAGACCAATCCGTTCCTGCACATGGGCATGCACCTGGCCATCCAGGAGCAGCTCGCCACCGACCGGCCGGCCGGCATACGCGCGCTGTACGCGCAATTGCTGCCGCGGTTCGGGGACGGCCACGCGCTGGAGCACCGCCTCATGGAATGCCTGGCGGAAAGCATCTGGCAGGCGCAGCGCCAGGGCGGCCTGCCGGACGAGCAGGCCTACCTGGATTGCGTACGATCGATACCCGGAGGGGACGAGTGAAGGAATCACAGGCAACTCCCGACACCTTGAATATACACTTGGCCATCCCCGGTGCCCGGCATGCGCCGGTAGCCGAAACTTTTGCGCCGCGTGCCGGTCGTATCCCCTGTCGACCCGTTACCACAACCCAACGGTCCTCCCGGTACCCGGAACCGTTGCAGCAACCCCCAGCCCAGTAAGGAGGCAATCACGATGTCCAACAAAACCACGCTCAAACCCGTAGCCGTTGCCCTTGGTGCCCTGTTCGTCGGCTCCCTGACCACCGCTTCCGTCGCCAACGCGGCCGACAACCCCTTCGGCATGGCCGAGCTGTCCAGCGGCTACATGGTCGCCGACATGAAGGAAGGCAAGTGCGGCGGAAGCATGAAAGACGACAAGATGAAAGAAGGCAAGTGCGGCGCCGAAAAGATGAAGAAGATGAAGAAGGAAGGCAAATGCGGCGAAGGCAAGTGCGGCGCCGAGAAGATGAAGAAGATGAAGAAGGAAGGCAAATGCGGCGAAGGCAAGTGCGGCGCCAACAAGATGAAGAAGATGGAGAAGGAAGGCAAGTGCGGGGAAGGCAAGATGAAAAAGGAAGGCAAGTGCGGCGGCGCCAAGTAAGCCGCGTCTGTCATGGCTAGTCCGCGTTACCCCGTACAAGGTGCCGGACTCGGTTTGCGGCGGACCCTCATGGGTCCGCTCGCGGACCATCCTCCCGCCCGGGTGGGCTTCTACGAGGTCGCCCCCGAAAACTGGATCGGCGTGGGCGGCGCCTGGGGCCGCAGATTCCGCGCCTTCACCGAACGCCATCCCTTCGTCTGCCATGGACTGTCGTTGTCCATCGGCAGCCCGGCGCCGCTGGACGAGACCTTCCTGCAGCGCGTCAAGCGCTTCCTGGACGAGCACGGCATACGCGCCTACACAGAACACCTGAGCTACTGCAGCGACGACGGCCATCTCTATGACCTGATGCCGATCCCCTTCACCGAGGAATCGGTCCGCCACGTCGCCGCCCGCATCCGCCGCACCCAGGACATCCTGGAACGTCGCATCGCCATGGAGAACGTCTCCTACTACGCCGCACCCGGCAAGGAGATGGAAGAAATCGACTTCATCAACGCCGTACTGGAAGAGGCCGATTGCGACCTGCTGCTGGACGTCAACAACATCTACGTCAACAGCGTCAACCACGGCTACGACGCCGAACGGTTTCTCCATGCCCTGCCGTCCGAACGCGTGACCTATTTCCACGTGGCGGGGCACTACAACGAGGCCGACGACCTGATCGTCGACACCCACGGCGCCGACATCGTCGACCCCGTCTGGGATCTGCTGGACAAGGCCTACGCACACTGCGGCGTGGTGCCCACCCTGCTGGAGCGCGATTTCAACATCCCGCCGCTGCCGCAACTGCTGACCGAGGTCGACCACATCCTGGCCCTGCAGGACAGGTGGCAGCCCCGAACCGGTGAACGCCGTGCCGAAGACGGCTGAACGACCCGGCTTCATGCAGCACCAGTACGCCTTTGCGGCCCACATCCGCGACCCGCAGGCCAACCCGCGGCCGGCCGACGTCGAGGACCGGCGCATGGCCATCTACCGCGAGCTGTTCTACAACAACGTGGAAGGCTTCCTGGCCAATGGCTTCCCGGTGCTGAGGGAGATCCTGGACGACACGGCCTGGCACGCCATGGCGCGTGACTTCCTGGCCCGCCACCGTTGCCACTCGCCGCTGTTCCTGGAAATCCCGCGCGAGTTTCTCGCCTACCTGGAAGAGGAGCGCGGCGAGCAGCCGGACGACCCGCCCTTCCTGCACGAACTGGCCCACTACGAGTGGGTGGAACTGGCCCTGTCGGTGGCCGACGAAGGCGAAGCACCCGCCTGTGAACCCGATGCCGACCTGCTGGTGACGCGGCCGCTGCTGTCGCCCCTGGCCTGGCCGCTCAGCTACCGCTTCGACGTGCACCACATCGGCCCGGACTACCAGCCGGCGGAACCGCCCGCGCAGCCGACCTACCTGCTGGTGTACCGCGATGCCGACGACGAAGTGGGCTTCCTGGAACTCAACCCGGTCAGCGCCCGGCTGTTCGCCCTGCTGCAGGAAGACGGCGACGAAAACGGCCGCGACGTACTCGCCCGCATCGCTGCCGAACTCGACCACCCCGACCCGCAGGTGGTGATCGACGGCGGCCTGGACATCCTCGAAGCCTGGCGCCGGCGCGGCATCGTGGCCGGCGGCCGCGCCTGACGACGACCGTCCGGCCGGAACTTGCCGGCATGCGCGGGGTCTCTGGTTGGCAAGGGACGCACACGTCGACCCGCGAACCAAACCAAGAACCCCGACGGGAGACCCGCCCATGACACTGCTGATCCGCCTGCAGGAACTGCTCGACAAGACCCGCGCCTTCGATTTTCTCGCCCCGCTGGCGCTGCGGCTCTACCTGGTGCCGATCTTCTGGATGGCCGGCACCCGCAAGCTGGCCGACATGGACAGCACCATCGCCTGGTTCGGCAACCCGGACTGGGGCCTTGGCCTGCCCTACCCCGAGATCCTGGCCTGGGCTGCGGCGCTCAGCGAGGCGGGCGGCGCGGCGCTGCTGCTGGTCGGCTTCGCGGTGCGCTGGATCTCCATTCCCCTCATGGTCACCATGGTGGTGGCCATGGTCACGGTACACTGGCCGAACGGCTGGCTGGCCATCGCCGAGGCGACCGGACCCTTCGCCACCGAGCGAACCATCGGCGCCATCGAGCGCCTGGAGCGGGCCAAGGAGATCCTGCAGCAGTACGGCAACTACGACTGGCTGACCGAGTATGGCAACTTCGTGGTGCTCAACAACGGCATCGAGTTCGCGGCCACCTATCTCATCATGCTGCTGACCCTGTTCTTCTTCGGCGCCGGCCGCTATTTCAGCATGGACTACTGGGTGCGGCGGGCCTTCATGCCCGGACGCTGAACCCGCCTGGTGGTATCCTGTCGCCAATCGATTTCCAGGCGACCGGATCCACATGGCCCCACGACAAGACCACTGCGCCGAGCCACAGGACGACACCTATACCCTCGATATCGAGGACATGAGTTGTGCCGCCTGCGTGGCGCGCGTGGAAAAGACCCTGCGCGGCATCGATGGTGTGCGGGACGCCAGCGTCAACCTGGTGGAAGGCAAGGCCGTGGTACGCGGCGGCGACCCGCGGGCGGTGGCGGAGACCGTCACCCGGCGCGGTTACCCGGCGCGCCTGCAGGCGGCGCCGGCGCCGCCCGCCAACCTGCAGTTGCAGTTCGAAGCCCCGCCGCCGTCGACGGCGGACATCGAGGCGGCGCTGCGACCGCTGGATGGCGAGGTGCGGGTCCGGCAGCGGGCGCCGCAGCGCGTCGAACTGGTCACCCGGGCCCATCCCGGCGCGGTGCTGGCGGCGCTGGCCGGCCCCGGCTGGCGGCCCACCCTGCTCGAACCCCTGGAAGAGGAAGGCGAGGACCCGGCGGCCGCCGCCCGGCGCGAGATCGCCCGTTCCTGGCGCCGGGCGCTGCTGGCGGGCGGCGTCGGCTTCGGCCTGATGGCCGCCGGCATGGGCGGCCTGCTGCCGGCCTTCGACAGCGGCCCGGCGGCGCGCGCCCTGTGGAGCGGCCTGGCCGTGCTGTGCCTGTTCACCATGGCCTGGAGCGGCCGCGACTACTACGCCGGCGCCTGGAAACAGCTGCGCCACCGCAGCACCAACATGGACACCCTGGTGGCGCTGGGCACCGGCGCCGCCTGGCTGTCGTCGGTGCTGCTGCTGGCCTGGCCGGACCTGATTCCCGGCGGCGGCCACCTGTACCTGGACACCTCGGTGCTGATCCTGGGCTTCCTGCAGTTCGGCCATGCCCTGGAGGTGCGCGCCCGCGCCCGCACCCGCGACGCCATCCGCAGCCTGGTGGAACTGGCGCCGCGGCGCGCCCGGCTGCTGTGGGAAGGGCGCGAGTTCGCGCTGCCGGTGGCGCTGCTGCGGGTCGGCGACCGGCTGCGGGTGCGGCCCGGCGAGCGCATTCCCGCCGACGGCGTGGTCGTCGAGGGCCGCTCCAGCGTCGACGAATCCATGCTCACCGGTGAATCGCGTCCCGTAGCCAGGCAGCCGGGCGACGCCCTGACCGGCGGCACCCTCAACGGCAACGGCTCGCTGCTGATGGAGGTCACGCGCCTGGGGCGGGACACCACCCTGGCCCACATCGTCGAGCTGGTGCGCCAGGCCCAGGCCGGCAAGCCGCCCATCGGCCGCCTGGTCGACCGCGTGGCGGCAGTGTTCGTGCCCGTGGTGCTGGTGATCGCCGCGCTCACCTTCGCCGCCTGGCTGGCGCTGGGGCCGGCGCCGGCGGCGACCCACGCCCTGACCGCGGCCATCGCCGTGCTGGTCATCGCCTGCCCCTGCGCGCTGGGACTGGCCACGCCCATCGCCATCATGGTCGGCACCACCCGCGCCGCCCGGCTCGGCGTGCTGATCCGCAACGGCGACGCCCTGCAGACCGCCGCCGGCCTCACCCACCTGGTGGTGGACAAGACCGGCACCCTGACCGAGGGCCGGCCGCGCGTGACCGAGCTGCAGGTCGCGGACGGTATCGACGAACAGACGCTGCTGGCCGCCGCGGCCGGCCTCGAACAGCACTCCGAACACCCGCTGGCGGGCGCCGTGCTGGCCGCCGCCCGCGAACGCGGCATCGAACCCCTCACGGTGACCGGCTTCGAGGCGGTCACCGGCCGCGGCGTGCAGGGCGATGGACCGGATGGATACTACCGGCTCGGCAACCGCGCCTTCCTGGAACAGAGCGGCGTCACCCTGCCGCCGGCCCTGCTGCATGAGGCCGAACGCCTCGGCGCCGACGGCGCCGGCATCCTGCTCGTGGCCCGGGGAGCGCAGGCCCTCGGCCTGCTGGCCGTGCAGGACCCGCTGCGCCAGGACAGCGCCGCGGCAGTGGCGAAACTGCACGCCGCCGGTATCCGCGTGCTCATGTGCACCGGCGACGCCCGGCCGACGGCGCACGCGGTCGCCGCCCGGCTCGGCATCGACGAAGTGCACGCCGAAGTCATGCCGGCCGACAAGCTGCGGCTGGTGGAACGCCTGCAGGCACAGGGCCACCGGGTCGGCATGGCCGGCGACGGCATCAACGACGCCCCGGCGCTGGCCGCCGCCGACGTCGGCTTCGCCATCGGCAGCGGCACCGACGTGGCCATCGAGAGCGCCGACATCACCCTGGCCGGCAGCTCCCTGCACAGCGTCATGGCCGCCATCCGCATCTCCCGCGCCACCCTGGCCAACATCCGCCAGAACCTGTTCGGCGCCTTCGTCTACAATGTGCTGGGCATCCCGCTGGCGGCCGGCGTATTCTTTCCCTTCACCGGCTGGCTGCTGAACCCGGCCTTCGCCAGCGCCGCCATGGCGTTGTCGTCGGTGACCGTGGTCAGCAACGCCAACCGGCTGCGTTTCTTCGACCCCGACCGATGAGGACGACATGAACAACAGCATCACGCTCAAGATCGAAGGCATGACCTGCAACCACTGCGTCAAGCACGTGCTGGAGGCACTGTGGGAAGTGAACGGCGTCATCAAGGCCGAGGTGTCGCTGGAATCGGGCAGCGCCGTGGTGCGCGGCGAGGTCGCGCCGGGCGCCCTGCTCAAAGCCATCGAAGATGCCGGCTACACGGCCCGCGTCGCCTGACACGGGGCCGGCAGGCCACGCGGCACCGCGCGCCTGATGGACCGGTCCGAGACGGCCACGCTGCCTTTCGACTGCCGGCAGCTGTTCGAACTGGTGGCCGACATCGAACGCTATCCCGACTTCCTGCCCGGCTGGCTATCGGCGCGCATCCTGGCGCGCGAGGGCGGGCAGCTGCGGGTCGAACAGGTGTTGCAGGCCGGGCCGGCGAGGCTGCGCTTCCGTTCCCGGGCGCAGCTGCAGCCCTGTTCGCGCATCCACATCGAGACGCTGGACGGACCGCTGCGCGGCAGCCGGATCGAGTGGCGCTTCACGGCGCTCGACGGCGGCCGCTGCCAGCTGCAGCTGCACAGCCGCCTGGCCGCATCCAACCCGCTGCTGGAGCTGCCGCTGCAATGGCTGGCCGGCGGCACCGGCCGGCGGCTGCTCCCGTTGTTCGAGCAGCGCGCCCGGCGACTGTACGGCAATCCGCAACCCCCTGATGCAGCGCATGCCTGACCTCTCGCACAGTTTCGGCAGGCGCCAGGTCGACCCGCAGCAGCGCCGGCAGCTGGTGCGCAACGTGTTCGCCCGGGTGGCACCGCGCTACGACCTCATGAACGACCTCATGAGTCTGGGCGTACACCGCTACTGGAAGCGCGTCCTGGCACGCCAGGCGCGGCAGCGACCCGCCGCCGACATCCTCGATCTGGCCGGCGGCACCGGCGACGTGGCGCGCCTGCTGCTCGGCCTGGGGCCGCGCGTGCTGGTGTGCGATCCCGGCCTGGAAATGATGCAGGTCGGACGGGCGCGCGGTGCCTCGCCCATCCACTGGCTGGCGGGCTGCGCCGAGGCGCTGCCGCTGCCCGACGCCAGCCTCGACCTGGTCACCATCGCCTTCGGCATCCGCAACGTCACCCGCATCGAGGCTGCGCTGGCGGAGATGCACCGCGTGCTGCGGCCCGGCGGCCGGCTGCTGTGCCTGGAGTTCTCGCGGCCCGCCGCCTGGCTGCGGCCGTTCTACGACGCCTACTCGCGGCTGGTGATTCCGCGCCTGGGCGCCTGGGTGTCGGGCAACCCCGACGCCTACCACTACCTGATCGATTCCATCCGCGTGTTCCCCGACCAGCGCGAACTCTGCACCCTGTTCGAACAGGCCGGCTTCGAGACGGTCGCCTACCGCAACCTGTCGTTCGGCATCGCCTGCATCCACAGCGGCACACGCCCGTCCGCCGATGGGGGCTGAACCGCTGTACGGCTGGCTGCAACGCGCCGTTCGCGAACGGCCGCACGAGGCGCTGCTGATCACCGACACCGAAACCCTCGACGCCCTGGCCGTACAGCACCGCCTCGGCACCCTGGCGGCGCGCTGCCGGGCCGCCGGCCTGATCGGCGGCCGCACCCTGGCCGTACAGTCGGCCGACAACCGCCAGCTCGCCTGGGGCGCGCTGCTGGCGATGTACGCCGGCTGCCCCTTCCTGCCGCTGTCGCCCGCGCAGGAGGCCGCCCCGTTGCTGGCGGCCGCCGGCGGCGCCCGGTGGTTTGCAGCGGATGCCGGAGCCGCGGCCGGCCCCGCCCCGTGGCCGCTGGACTGGCTCGACGCCCCGGCCGACGAAGCGCCCGCCGCAGCCGCGCCGCTGCCGGCGGCCGCCGTGCAGCTCTACGTCGCCAGCAGCGGCAGTGGCGGCGCACCCCGGCTGGTGAAGCACACGGGCGCCGGCCTGGCTGCGGCGGTCGGGGCCTCCCGGCGTCGCACCGGCCTGGGTCCCGGCGACCTGTGGCTGGGCTGCCTGCCGCTGGCGCACATCGGCGGCCTGGCCATCCTGCTGCGCTGCCTGCACGCCGGCGCCACGCTGCGGCTGCTGGAGCGCTTCGACGCCGGCCGCGTGCACGACGAACTGTACGCGCGCCCCGTCACCCACCTGTCGCTGGTGCCGGCCATGCTGGCGCGGCTGCTGGAACAGGACGATGCGCCGCCACCGGCCACACTGCGTTGCGTGCTGGTCGGCGGCGGGCCGCTGTCGGCCGCGGTCGCGGAGCCGGCGCTGGCGCGCGGCTGGCCGCTGTGCCCGGTGTACGGCATGACGGAGACGGCCTCGCACGTCACCTTCTGCAACGCACGACGCGACGGCTGGAGCGAGGGCGACGTCGGCGTGGCGCTGGACGGCTGCCACATCGACGTCGTCGATGCCCAGGGCCGGCCGGTGCAGGGCGAGGGCCTCATCCGCATCCGCGGACCGATGCTGATGGCGGGTTATGCCGGCGACGCAGGGCCCGGCGACGGGCTGCGCGACGGCGCCTTCGTCAGCCGCGATATCGGCCGCCTCGACGCCGACGGCCGTCTGCACCTGGCCGGCCGCGCCGATCACCTCATCGTCAGCGGCGGCGTGAACCTCGACCCCGAGCGGCTGGAGGCGCGGCTCGCCGCCTGCCCCGGCGTCGATGCCGTGGCCGTCACCGGCATCGCCGACCCGGAGTGGGGACAGCGCGTCGCGGCGCTGCTGAGCGGGCCGGTGGAGCCCGACGCCTTCCTGGCCTGGTGCCGCGAACACATCGACAGCGCGCAGCGCCCGCGGCTGGTGTTCAAGACGGAACACCTGCCCGCCACCGCACTCGGCAAACCCGACCGCCCCGCCATCGCCCGTCTGGCCCGGCGTCTGCACCCCTCGCCCGGCGACCAGGGGCGACTCCGGCCGTGAGGCGGTGCGCGGTGGGGGCAGTGTCCGTGGGCCTATCGCGGGCAAGCCCGCTCCTACAAAGCGGGGCAAACCCGACCAGCCCGCCTGGCCCGGCGTCTGCATCCCTCGCCCGGCGGCAGGGGCGACTCCGGCCGTGAGGCGGTGCGCGGTGGGGGCGTCCGTGGGCCTGTCGCGGGCAAGCCCGCTCCTACAAAGCGGGGCAAACCCGACCGCCCACCGTCGCCCGCCTGGCCCGGCGTCTGCATCCCTCGCCCGGCGGCAGGGGCGACTCCGGCCTTGAGGCGGTGCGCGGTGGGGGCGTCCGTGGGCCTGTCGCGGGCAAGCCCGCTCCTACAAAGCGGGGCAAACCCGACCGCCCCGCCATCGCCCGCCTGGCCCGGCGCCTGCATCCCCCCACCCCGCCACCAGGAGGGGCTCCGGCCGTGAGGCGGTGCACGGTGGGGAGACAGCGTCCGTCGGCCTATCGCGGGCAAGCCCGCTCCTACAACATCGGCCCCTGTAGGAGCGGCCTTGGCCGCGATACGGCGGCCGCTCAGGCCTCCACCCAACCGGCGGCCCCCGGAGGCAAGGCGGCATCGACCGGCCCGGCGCCGGCGTCGAGCCGGCCGTCCCGCGGCAGCGGCACGCCATCGGTGTCGCGCAGCCAGGCGCCGGTGGCCAGGCCGTGGGCCCGGCCGTCGTCGAGCGCCGCGGCCAGTTGCAGCGCCGCCTGCAGGCCGGTGGCGGCTTCCAGCGTCGAGGTCACCACCGTCTCCAGGCCGGCGGCGCGGGCCTCCTGCGCCAGCCGCCAGGCCGGCAGCAGGCCGCCCATCACCATGGGCTTGAGCACCAGCCGCCGTACCGGCGGCGCGGCCAGCAGCGCGCCGGCGTCGCGGCCGGCCAGCGACTCGTCCAGTGCCAGCGGAAAGGCGGCCTGCGACTGCAGTCGCCGCAGCACGTTGTCGTCCGCCGCCACCGGTTCCTCCAGGGATTCGACCGGCAGCTCCGCCAGGGCGCGCAACGCGGCCCCGGCCGCCTCCACCGTCCAGGCGCGGTTGGCGTCCAGCCGCAGGCGCACCCCCGCCGGCAGGCGGCCCGCCAGCACCCGCAGGCGGCACAGTTCGTCCTCCAGGGGGTGGACGCCCAGCTTGATCTTGAGCACCCGGAAACCGGCCGCCAGCGCCGCCTCCAGGCGCGCCCCGATGTCCGCATCCAGCGCCCCCAGCGCCGCGTTCACCGCCACCATCCCCGTGGCCCCGGGCGCCAGCAGCCGGAACAGCGGCCGGCCGCGGGCGCGCGCCGCCAGCTCCAGCAGCGCGGCTTCCAGGCCACAGCGCAGCGCCGGCGTCGCGCCTGCCCCGACCAGCCGCGCCGCAAGTCGCTGCAACGCCTGGCCGCGACAACCTGCCAGCAAGCCCGGCAGGACCGCCCGGGCCGCCGCCAGGGTCTCGGTGCCGGCGGCCGGCAGCGGCGCACACTCGCCCTCGCCGACCAGGCCGGTGTCGGTCTCGATGCGGATCGAGAGGCCGCGGCGCGCATTCAGGCTGCCGGCGGCGCTGTGCCAGGCCCGTTTCAGCGGCGCGCACCAGGCGCGCCAGCGGATGCGCGACACCCGCGCCGCCGGCAGCAGGGCGTCGAGCGGCTCAGCCGCCACCGACCGGGCCCGCCAGCAGGTCCACGGCCAGCAGCAGCGCCAGCAGCAACTGGAACAGCGCCGTCCGGCCCAGCAGCGGGTTGAAGGTACGCGGATCGGGGCTGCGCAGGAAGCGCCACACCAGCCACAGCGCCCCGGGCAGCGCCAGCCAGGGCAACCAGCCGCCGCGGCCGAGTTCGGCCTGCAACGGCGCCAGCAGCAGGAAGGGCCCCAGCAGGCAGGCCGCGTACAGGCCGCGGCTGAAGCACGGCCCGAAACGCACCGCCAGGGTGCGCTTGCCGGCGCGCGCGTCGTTGTCGCGGTCGCGGTGGTTGTTGACCACCAGCACACCGGCCGCCGGCAGGCCCAGCAGCAGGCCGAGCAGCAGGCCCGCCGGGCTGAAGCGCCCGCTCTGCAGGAAGGCGCTGCCCGCCACCGCCGCCACGCCGAAGAAGAGGAGCACGAACAGCTCGCCGGCGCCCAGGTAGGCGAGCGGCCGCGGCCCGCCCGTGTACAGGTAGCCGGCCGCCAGCGAGGCCAGCCCCAGCAGCAGGATGGGCCAGCCGCCGACCGCCACCAGGTACAGGCCGATCACCAGCGCCAGGCCGAAAGCCGCCGCCGCCGCGCGCCGCACCTGGGCAGCGGTCAGCCAGCCCTCGGCGGTGGCGCGCGGCGGGCCGAGGCGGGTGCGGGGGTCGTCGGCGCCGCGCTCGTGGTCGGCGACGTCGTTGTGCAGGTTGGTGCCGACCTGGATCAGCAGGGCGGCGGCCAGCGCCGCCAGCGCCACTCCGACGTGCAGGCGGCCGGCCTGTGCCCAGCCCAGCGCGCTGCCGGCCAGCACCGGCGCCACCGACACGCTGAGCGTCTTCGGACGCAGGGCCAGCAGCCAGTACCTGAGGTTGGCGGGCATGCCGTCCCGAGCGCCCGCTTCAGGGCCGGCGCGGAAAACGCGAGAAGTCGGGCGCGCGTTTCTCCAGGAAGGCATCGCGTCCCTCCTGCGCTTCCTCGCTCATGTAGAAGAAGGCGGTGGCGTTGCCGGCCAGTTCCTGGATGCCGGCCAGGCCGTCGGTGTCGGCGTTGAAGGCGGCCTTCAGCGCCCGCAGCGCGCCCGGGCTCATACGCAGCATCTCGCGGCACCAGGCGACGGTCTCGGCCTCCAGTTCCGCCAGCGGCACCACCTGGTTGATCAACCCCATCTGCAGGGCCTGCCCCGCGTCGTACTGGCGGCACAGGAACCAGATCTCCTTGGCCTTCTTGAGACCGACGCAACGCGCCAGCAGGCCGGCGCCGAGACCGGCGTCGAAGCTGCCCACGCGCGGCCCGGCCTGACCGAAGCGGGCGTTGTCGGCGGCGATGGTGAGATCGCACACCAGGTGCAGCACCTGGCCGCCGCCGATGGCGTAGCCGGCCACCATCGCCACCACCGGCTTGGGCAGGCGGCGGATCTGCATCTGGAGGTCCAGCACGTTCAGGTGCTGCACGCCCTGGCTGTCGCGGTAACCGCCCTGTGCGCCGCGCACGCGCTGGTCGCCGCCGGAGCAGAACGCCTCGGTGCCCGCGCCGGTCAGGATCACCACGCCGATGTCGGGGTCGTGGTGGGCGTGGTCGAAGGCCTGCATCAGTTCCGTCACCGTCTCGGGCCGGAAGGCGTTGTGCACCTCCGGCCGGTTGATGGTGATCCTGGCGATGCCTTCGGTGTGATGATAGAGGATGTCCCGGTATTGCTGCCCGGGTACGGCGGACCACTGCATCGATGTGTCTCCCCTGCTCGGTGACGGGCCATTGTACGCTGCCCCGGGTGACGGGCAAGCCGGCCGGCGCGGGCGCATCCGGGCCTGTATCTGCCGTGGTATACTCGCTTTTCCTTCCGCAACCGCCTACCGCTGCACCGGCACCCGGACCCGAGCCGCCATGGAGACCGAACAGCTGCTGCACCACCTGCGGCGCCGCCTGCAGACCCTGGCGGCCGCAGCGGCCGTATCCGACCACGACGGCCACCTCAGCATCAGCCTCGACATCCCCGCGCCATCCGGGCCGGCCGACATCGCCGGCTGCGAGGACTGCCTGTACTGGGCACGACCGGCCGACGGCCGGCTGCGTCTCGCCGCCGGCCGCATCGTCGTCGCCGAGGCGGCCGGCCCGCGGCGCTTCGCGGTGCTGGACGATGCCCTGCAGCGCTTTGGCCGTGGCTGGCGACGGCTGGCGCCGGACGGCCACGGCGTCGACGATGCGCTCTTCTGCGGCTTCGCCTTCGGCGAGCAGCCGCACCGGGTGCAGCAGACCGGCGGCCTGGCCAACAGCCTGCTGTTCCTGCCCGAGGCGCTGCTGGTGCGCCATCACGGGGAGGCGCGGCTGGTGTTCAGCTGCCGCGGCGGCCAGGCCCTGGAACCGGTGCTGGAAAACTGGCTGTACCGGGCGCGCCAGTTGCTCGCCCCGGCCGGCAGCGGCGTCGGCCGGGGCGTCAGCGCGCCGGCGCCGCTGCTGCCGGTGGCCGGGGACCCCGGCGACTGGACGCCGCGGGTGGAACGGGCGCTGGCGGCCATCGCCGGCGGCCGCTTCGACAAGCTGGTGATCAGCCGGCGCCTGCGCGTAGACCTGCCCGCGGGCTTTCGCCTGCAGCGCATGCTGGACTGGCTGCAGCCACGCTACCCGCGCTGCACCCAGTTCGCCGTGCGCAACGGCGGCTACACCCTGGTCGGCGTGTCACCGGAACGGCTGGCGAGTCTGCGCGGGCGGCGGCTGCAGGTGGACGCCATCGGCGGCTCCTGCGCCCGCGGCGCCGGGGCCGCCGACGACCGGCGCCTGGCGGCCCGGTTGCTGCGCGATGCCAAGAGCCTGCGCGAACACCGGCTGGTGGTGGAACAGATCACGGCGCTGCTGCAACCCCTGTGCCGCAGCCTGGTCCGGCCGGACCGCCCCGGGCTGCTGCGCCTGCCGACGGTGCAGCACCTGCACAGCCTGATCAGCGGCCAGCTGCGCCATGAGCTGTCGCTGCTGCGACTGGCCTCGGTGCTGCACCCGACGCCGGCCGTCGGCGGCCAGCCGCGGCGCACGGCGCTGGACTGGCTGCTCGCCAACGGCGAGCAGGACCGCGGCTGGTACAGCGGCGCGCTGGGCTGGCTGGATCCGCACGGCGGCGGCGAACTGGCCGTCATCCTGCGCTGCGGGCTGCTCGGCCAGCAGCAGGCCGAATTGTACGCCGGCGCCGGCATCGTCGCCGGTTCCGAACCGCAGCAGGAGTTCGTCGAGACCGGCTGGAAACTGCACACCATGATCGAAGCACTGCAGGCCGGCGCGGCCCGGCCCGACCCGCGCCGCAGCCGGCGTCCCGGCACCGGCTGACGGCGTGCGGCAGGGCGACATCAACCTGCGCTGGGCTTCACGCCTGGTCGCCACCCTGCAGCAGTGTGGCGTACGCCACGCCGTGATCTCGCCGGGTTCGCGCTCCACGCCGCTGGTGCTGGCGGCGGCGCGGCAGGCGGGGCTGCGCACCCACGTGCTGGCCGACGAACGCAGCGCCGCCTTCTTCGCCCTCGGCGTCGGCAGGCACAGCGGCGTGCCGGCGCTGGTCATCGGCACCTCGGGCAGCGCGCCGGCCAACTGGTATCCGGCGCTGGTGGAAGCGTCCCGGGGGCGCGTGCCGCTGCTCGCGCTGAGCGCCGACCGGCCGCCCGAACTGCACGAATGCGGCGCCAACCAGACGCTCGACCAGACGCACCTGTTCGGCCGCTTCGTGCGCGGCTTCCACGCCCTGGACGCCGACAGCGCCGAGCCGGCGCGCCTGGACGCGCTGGCCTCGCGCGCCGCCCAGGCCTTCGACCAGAGCCTGTGGCCGCTGGCCGGGCCGGTGCACCTCAACATCGCCTTCCGCGAACCGCTGCTCGGCGACGGCGACGCGCAGGCCGGCGATGCCGCGCCACCGTTTCGCATCGACCGCCCGCGGTGCGAGCCCGCGGCGCAGACCCTGACCGAACTGGCGGCGCTGATGGACGGTCGGCCGGGGCTGCTGGTGGCCGGCCCGGCGCGGCCGGACGAGGACTTCGCCGGCGCCCTGGGCGAACTGGCGGGGCGGCTCGACTGCCCGCTGCTGGCCGACCCCCTGTCGGGGCTGCGCTGCGGCGGCCACGACCGCTCGCGGGTGATCGGCGGCTACGACAGCTTCCTGCGCGACGCCGGCTTCGCTGCCGCCTGGGCGCCGGACTGGGTGCTGCAGTTCGGCGATGCGCCAGTATCGAAGGTCCTGCAGCACTACCTGGACCGGCATGCCGCCGACGCCACCCAGGTGCGCGTCGCCCCGGCTGGCCCCTGGCCCGACCCCAACCGCCGCGGCCGCTGGCTGCTGCATGCCGACCCGCTGGCGCTGGTGGAGGCGCTGAACCGCCAGCCGCCCGCGCCGGCGCCGGCCGGCTGGAGCGCCGCCTTCCTGGAACGCGAACGAGGCGTCACCGAGGCGCTGCAGGCCCTGCCGCAGCGGCCGCTGGAGGCGGACGTGTTCGAGACCGTGGCGCGGCTGCTGCCTGCGCAGGGCCTGGTGTTCGCCGGCAACTCGATGGTCATCCGCGACTGCGACAGCTTCCTGCGCGGCCGCGACGCGCCGCTGCGGCTGCACGCCAACCGCGGCGCCAGCGGCATCGACGGCAACGTCTCCACCGTGTTCGGGCTGGCGGCCGCGGCCGGGCGGCCGGTGCTCGGCCTGCTCGGCGACCTGGCGCTGTTCCACGACATGAACGGCCTGGCCGCGGCACGCGAGGCGGACGCCACCCTGGTGGTGTTCAACAACGGCGGCGGCGCCATCTTCGGCTACCTGCCGCAGGCGGAGCTGGCGGAATTTAAACGCTTCTGGCTCACCGACCCGGCGCTGGACCTGGCGCTGGTGGCGCGCCTGCACGGCCTGCGCTACGCGCTGGCGGAAGACGCGGCCGGCTTCGGGCGACACCTGGCCCGGGCGCTGGAGCGGTCCGGCAGCAGTCTCATCGAGGTGTGCGTCGACCGCGAGGACAGCCTGGCGCGGCACCGCGAGTTCTGGTCGCGGCTGGGCGGCTGAGGGTCAGCCGGCCTGCAGCCGTTGCCGCAGCGCGGCCGGCAGCGGCAGCGGCCGCCCGCCGCCCGTGTCGATGCAGACGTGCACGCTGCGGGCGCGCGCCGCGAGATCGCCGCCCGGCGTGTAGAAGGCGCAGTCGAGACGAAACGACGTGTCGCCGACGGCGCCCACGGTCACCACCGTCTCCACCTCGACGCCGTGGCGCAGCGGCGCCAGGTAGTCGGCCTCGGCGTGCACCACCGGCAGCGCCATGGCGCCGGCCGCCAGCAGCTCGTGCAGCGGCTGGCCGATATGCGCCAGGAAGGCTTCGCAGGCATCGTGGGCGTGGCGGAACAGCTCCGGGTAGAACAGCACGCCGGCGCGGTCGACCGACGACAGGCCGAGCGCGAAGCGGTAGCGAAAATCCACGCCCGCCGTCTCAGGGCAGGTCGCCGCGCCGGAACACGCGGTAGCCGGCCGCGGCGCACGCCAGGCCGAGCAGGGCCGGGTAGACCAGCGCCCAGGCCAGGAAGCCGGCCTGCCCGAAGTGGTCGAGAATGACGTAGGCGGCCGGACCCAGCAGCACCAGCTGCGGGTCGAACAACATCATGGAAGCGGTGCGGAACACCTGCAGCGGATTGACCAGGGCGATGCCGATGACGCCCTCGGACGGCAGGCCATGGCGGATGAGCAGGCCCAGCAGCACCAGGTCCATGAACATCAGCAGCGCCAGCCAGACCACGAAGGCGGTGCCGGTGGCGACGTCGGAGGAACGCGCCAGGGTCGACACCAGCATGCCGATGCCGAGGAAACACAGCGCCAGCGACACCAGGAAGCCGGTGTAGAACAGCACCTGCGCCCAGGGGATGTCGGCGCCGCGCGCCGCCCCCCAGGCGACCGCCAGCAGCATGGCCAGGAACACCGGCAGGAACACCACGAAGAAGCGCCCCGCCAGTTTGCCCCAGAACCAGCTCGCCAGGCTCACCGGCAGCGACAGCATGTATTCGAAGATGCCGGCCTCGCGGTCGCCGGCCACCGAACGCACGGTGGTGATGAGCACGAACAGCGGCAGGATGGCCATGGTGATCTGCAGGTAGGTGACCAGCACCCGCGACAGGCCGGTGAAGCCCATGACCCGCGACTCGGTCAGGCCGGACAGGAACAAGGCCACCACCACGCCGCCGAACACCAGGGCGTAGAGCAGGAACCAGCGCGAACGCAGCGATTCGCTGACGTCGGCGCGGGCGGTGAGCAGGAGGTGTTTCATGGCGCCGCCTCTGCGGGCGGGGCATGACGGTGGCCGCGCTGTGCATGCTCGCGCGCTTCCACCTCGCGGATGTGCGCCTGCGCCTGCGCGAAATCCAGCCCGCCCGCCGCGCCGGCCGGCACCGCGCCCAGGCCGTAGCCCATGGGCGTGATCTGTCCGGTCAGGTAACGCGCGGCGCGCGCATCCAGCCACTCGCCGCTGCGGGAATCCGCCACCCAGATCTCGGTGCGCGGGTCGTCCTTCCAGGGCCGGTCGTCCAGCCACAGCACGGCGCAGCCGATGTCGTCGAACTTGTACACCCGGGTGGGCCGACCGGCCGGGGCGCCGCGCACCTCGGCGGCATAGTGGCGGTCGCTGATGGCCATGGCGCAGCGGCTGCAGACGTCCTGGTCCCAGCGGATGTCGACCGGGCCGGTGGCGTCCTGGCGACCGCAGCCGGCCAGCAGCACCAGCAGCACGCCCAGCAGCGCGTCAGGCCAGGCTCGCACGTACCTTCTCCTCGTCTCCGACGGCCTCCTGCAACTGGATGCCCTTGAGCAGGCCGGCATAGCGCGACAACACGCCCAGGAAACGCAGCCGGTCCGGACCGGCCACCCGGCCGTGCCAGACCCGGCCGTCGGCTTCGTCGGTGAAACCCCACTCGCGCACGGTCTCGGCGAAGGCCGCGTCGGCGCGCGTCAGCGTCAGGTGGCAGTCGAGCAGGCCGGCCATGTCCACCTGGTCGGCGACATGGTCGTCGAGCACGATCTCGCCGCGGTCCAGTTCCAGCACCCGGTTCACCAGCGCCGCCACTTCGTCGAGGCGGTGGCTGGAGATGATCATGGCCGAGCGCGCCTGGCGTTCGGCCAGCAGGCCGAAGAAGGCATGGCGGGCCTCGGGGTCGAGGTTGGCGGCCGGCTCGTCCAGCACCAGCAGATCGCAGTCGCGGCCCAGGGCGATGCTGATCAGCAGCTTCTGCTTCTGGCCGCCGGACAGCTTGTTGAAGGGCTGGCCGGAGAAACGGCGCGCGTCCAGCCCCAGCCGCATGGAGACGTCGTACATGCGCTGCGGGTCGCTGTCGCAGACGCCGGCGGCGAAGCCGATCAGCTGGCCGACCGGCATCTTCAGGGGTGGCGCGATCTGCGGCACGAAGCCGACGTGGCGCAGCACCTCGGTCCGGTGCCGGCGCGGGTCGAGGCCGTTCACCCTCACCTCGCCGTCACAGATGTATTCACCGAGCAGGCAGCGGATCAGGGTGGTCTTGCCGGCGCCATTGGAGCCGACCAGGGCGATGCGGTGGCCGCGGCCGACGTCCAGGTCGATGCCGCGCAGCACCTCGGCGCGGCGAAAACGCTTGCGGACGTTTTTGAAATGAATCATCAGAGCAGGTCGCCAAGGCCCTTGAACCTGAAGGTCAGCGAGCCGGTCGGGCAGGTATCCACGCAGCGGCCGCAGCGCGTGCAGTCGGCGCCGATATCGACATTCAGGTCGCGGGCACGGCCCTTGATGACCGTATCCAGCACATGCGGTACCAGGCACACCTTGCGGCACTCCCCTTCGTGAAAGCAGCTCTCCAGATTATAGGTCACCCGCAGTGGTGACGTCGCCCCGACCAGACCGTAGGTGAGGCCGATGGGACAGGCGTAGCGGCACCAGGCGCGGCGCGAGTAGAAGATCTCGACCAGCAGCAGCGCCCCTACCCAGGCCAGCGCCACGCCCGGCCCGTAGATCAGCGCCCGGCTCAGAATGCCGGTCGGCGAGATGGTCTCGAACACCGTGTAGCCGGTGGCGAAGGCCAACACCGCGAACAGCAGCCACAGCAGGGTGCGGGCGCGGCGGTCGAAGGGATGGTCCTTGACCAGTCTGCGGGCGGCCAGCTTCAGGTGCAGCATCTCGGCCCATTCCGCCAGCAGGTGGTAGGGGCACACCCAGGAGCAGAAGGTGCGCCCGCCCAGCAGCCACCACAGGACGAACACCGTCGTGGTGCCGATCAGCAGGTTGATGAGCACGTGCTTGAAGGCCAGCATGACCTGCAGCGCCGAGTTCAGGTCGGCCATGTGGAAGCCGGCGAAACGCGACGCCGTCAGCGCACCTTCCAGCAGCTGGATGTCCAGGCGATAGGACAGTACGAACAGCAGATTGACGGCCAGCAGCACCAGCCAGCGGATGCGGCGCAGTTTCTCCGGCGGCTTGTGCTTCGCCTTGTGGGCCAGCTCGATGCGTATGTTCTCGATGCGTTCCCTGTCGTTGCGCTGGCGGGCGTGCACCTCGCGTGCCGGCGGCGTGATGTCGTCGGGCGCGGGGCGCCTGGGGTCGCGCCCGAACAGTTCGGCGACGGAATCGATCAGGCGGCTCATGCCTACACCCCCCGGGACTCGCTGCTGTCCATGACGATGACACCCGGTTCCACCGGACAGATCATTTCACATACGCCGCAGCCGACGCAGCCATCGAGGATGACCGGCTGCATGCGCCTGCCGCCCTCACCGTCGTCCAGCGGGCGCAGTTCGATGGCGTGCTGTGGCGGACACTGGTTGCGGTCACCGGAGGGCGGCTTGCCGGCCTCGCACTGGGCGATGCGGATCTCGATCGGGCACTGGCGCACGCACAGGTCGCACAGCTCCAGGTCGTAGGGATGGTCGCGGACCGGGATCGGGTTCCAGCGGTCCACTTCGTTGTAGCGCAGCTTGCCCTCGAACGCCGGGCCGCGCGCCTGGCCGTGGAAACCCTTGCCCTGTACCGCCAGGCAGCCGGCCGGGCGCGCCACCCGCGCCACCGCCATGTCGGCCTGGTGCGGGTAGTCGATCTCGTGGGTGAGCGCACCGGTCGGGCAGGCCAGCACGCACTGCAGGCCATCGCAGGAGAAATCGCAGGCCTGGTCGCGGGCGTCGATGTGGGGCGTGCCGACGCCGAAGCCGTCGCCGATGTCGGCCAGGCGGATGGCCTCCACCGGGCATACCTGCACGCACTGGCCGCACTTGATGCAGGAGGCCAGAAACTCGTCCTCCTTCAGCGCGCCGGGCGGCCGCAGGCGCCGGTTCCAACGCGCCAGCACCGGCACGAAGCCGGCCAGCGAGACGCCGACCACGGTCGCGCCATAGGCCAGGGTGCGCAGGAACCTGCGCCTGGCACGCGATAGCATGTGCTGTGACCGTGCGCCGCCCTTTGCCATCTATCTGCCCAGGCTCTGCCGCAGCAGTTGCAGGGAATCCACCGGCGCGTCGGGCCGTTCGCTCTTCGCGACCACGATCTTTCCGGTCACCGGCGCGCTGTCGCTCACCACCAGGTCCGGCTTCGAGAACGGCGCCAGCCGTTCCAGGAAATCGAGCACCTCCAGCATCGGCGAGCCCTTGAAGAACTGCGCGTAGGGCTCGTCGCGCCACAACTGGTCGGCATAGGCATACAGCCGGTAGGGCCGGTCACCGATGCCGTCGCCGTTCTCGTCGAAGCCCTCGTAGTCGCTCCACTGGTTGCCCTCCCAGACATTGCGGTTGGCGGTCTTGCCGCCGGTCACCACCACCTGGGTCAGGTTGTCGAGAAACCGGTTGGCGCGGAAGACATTGCCCTGCCAGTCGTTGAGAAAGCGGATACCGATGCCGTTGTAGGCGATCAGGTTGCCGGTGAAACGGTTGGTGGTGTCGGGCTGGAAGGGCGACACGTCGATGTAGAGCCCGCTGGCACAATACAGGATCTCGTTGCCCTCGACCGTGAGGTCCGAGGTCTCCTTGAAACCGATGCCGACGCCGGTCGGTCCGGCGGCATGGGCGATGTGGTTGTTGCGAAGCACGACGCCGTCGCTGTACATGAGAAAGATGCCGACGGTGTTGTTGGTGTAGCGGTTGTCCTCCACCAGGTTGTAGCGCGAGTACATGAAATGCAGTGAATAACGGCTGTTGGTCGTGGTGTTGCGCGAGATGGTGTTGTTGGCGGAATACCAGACCACCGTATCGCGGGCGTGGTCGATGCGGTTGCCGGTGATCTTGTTGTGGAAGCTGTACCACAGGCGGACGGCATCCCCGCGCTGGCCCAGCGGCAGGTCCTTGGAGCTGATGCGGTTGCGGCGCACGATATTGTTGTCGGACTGCTGCAGGTCGACGCCGAAGAGGCAGTCGTCGATGACATTGTCCTTGATGACGTTGAAGCGGCCCCGCACCTGCACGCCGGCGTCAATATCGTTGGCCGATTCGCCGGAACCGGTGAGGTGCAGGTTCCGCAGGGTGGCGCCGTCCGTCTTCAGCACGATGACGCTGCCCTTGCCGCCGGCGTCGATGGTCACCCCGTTGCGTCCATCGAGATTGATGGAGCGGGTGATGACCACCGGCCCGGCGTAGGTGCCGGCCGGCGGCGCCAGGGTCCCGCCAGCCGGCGTCTGGTCGATGAGCGGTTGCAGCGGCGGGTAGGCCGCCGCGGCCGGGCACGACGACGCCAGGCCGACGAAGACGATCCACAGCCGTTGCGACCAGCGGCCCATTCCGGTCACCCCTGCCCGCGGAGCTGCTTGCGCCGGATCAGGGCCGCCACCGCCAGCAGCGCCGACACCAGCAGCATCAGGCCGAAACCGATCGATGGGTAGGAATGGGTGGTGAACTGCGCCACCTTGCCGTCGCCGAACACCGTCGGCATGAAGGGCTTGACCGTGAACGCACCCATGGCGTTGAGGCGGTGACCGTACCACCACAACCAGGCCGAATAGTCGATGACGAACAGCAGCGGCAACGCCATGGCCGGCAGCACCAGCAGCCAGTACAGCAGGCCGCCGGTCCGGACGGCGCCGAACAGCAGCAGGGCCATGGCGCCGATGACGCCCCAGAACACGATGTCCGCTGCCGTCTTCATGGTCGCCACCATGGGCCGGATCTCTTCCGGGACATTGAAATAGCGGCCCAGCGTCTTCTCATAGTGCCAGGCCATTACCTGGGCGAGGCTGCCGTTCCACTCCTGGCGCTGGTCGGCTGGTTTGCGTTCCTGGTCCTTCAGGAAGGTGATGCGCAGGTGCTCGATGTTGTCGAGCTTCTCACTGCCCTTGCCGTGGTCGGTCCCGGCTGCCTCGCTCTTCTCCATGGAGGCCCGCAGGCGGGCGATGAGCGCCTCGCCGGACGACAGGTTCTCTTCCTCCCTGGAAGTGTCCTGGTCCAGCGCGGTCACCAGCGCCTTGATGTAGCCGGTGTTCTGGTACTCGATTCCGTTCTCACCATAGTAGGTCAGGTACATCCACGCGGCGATGGCCGAGAAACCGATGGCGAGCACCGCCACCCGCAGTGCCGGTCGGGTGAACATGAAACCGACCAGGCTCACCACCAGCATCGACACCAGGAAGGGCGAGAAGGCCCGCTCGATCACGCCACCGGCGGCGATGGGATACATGCCGACGTAGTGATTGATGGTGTCCATCTCGTGCACGCAGTCGAGCGCTTCCTCTTCCTGGATCTCTGCCTTCTCGACCTTTCTGCAGCCGTTG
>Ga0256841_1000514_pt1 | contig 39809 bp, 39 predicted proteins | sample 356308metaG_FD_185971 | JGI IMG/M metagenome (GOLD analysis project Ga0256841, IMG submission 185971) | Hydrothermal vent microbial communities from Mid Atlantic Ridge, Atlantic Ocean - 356-308 | ecosystem: Environmental > Aquatic > Marine > Hydrothermal vents | place: Atlantic Ocean: Mid...
TAAAAAATAATGCCCGTTTTATCTATGCTTCTTCGGCAGCTACTTACGGCGGCGGTGAAGCCGGTTATTCAGATGACGAAAACGGAATTGAGCAATTACGACCGCTTAATATGTACGGCTATTCCAAACAACTTTTTGACCTTTGGGCAAAAAAAGAGGGATTATTAAATAAAATAGTGGGACTAAAATACTTTAATGTTTACGGTCCTAACGAATACCATAAAGGCGATATGAGAAGTGTTGTTCATAAAGCTTTTGGGCAAATTATGGAAACAGGCAAAGTGAAATTATTTAAATCCTACCGCGATGATTATAAAAACGGCGAACAGTTAAGGGATTTTATATATATAAAAGATGCTGTAGAGATGTCGATATTTTTTATGGAAAATAAAGACAAAAACGGGTTGTTTAATATCGGTACCGGGATAGCGAGATCCTGGAACGATTTAGTAACCGCACTTTTTAATTCCTTAAATAAAACGGTCAATATAGAATATATTGAAATGCCGGAATATTTAAAACCAAAATACCAATATTTTACTCAAGCCGATTTAACAAAACTTAAACAAGCAGGGTATAAAAAAGAAATAACAGCTTTGGAAAACGGAGTTGAAGATTATGTGAATAATTATTTAGTAGAAAACAAAACATTGGCTTGGTAATTTTTAATTGAAAATATTCTGTGTGCTTTTCAAATTAATTTTCTGATAATTTATGAATGCAAAAAAAATTGTAACGAATGTGCTCAGGTCTAACAACTTGGGCAGAGAATTGATATTTCAGTTTAAGAAAACCGCCAAACGGTTGCCCGAACCGGACATGCAGTTCCCTGAATTAATTAATGTAGAAGTAGTTAGTTCTTGTAACCTTTCTTGCGTTCATTGTCCGCCGCATATGAAAGAGTTCAGGAACGAAGTAAGAAAATTCGGAATAATGAATATCGATTTGTTTGAAAAAATAATGGACGAAATTGATAATTACGGTATTAGAAGAATTGCGTTGCATAAAGACGGCGAGCCTTTATTACATCCGGAAATTAAATATATATTGGAAAGGGTTAAGAGAAAAAACAATCATATTGTATATCTTACTACAAACGGACACCGTTTATCAGAGGAAATAAGTCAAGCAATTTTAAAAAATAAAATTGATATAGTTAATTTTAGTATCGGTGCGGCTACCGAAAATTTTTACGGCAAAGTAAGAGGTAAAAATTTTGATAGTGTAATTAAAAATATTTTAACGTTCTTAAAATTAAGAGAATCGTTTTCATGGAGACCGAGAGTAATTGTTCAAATAATCAATTTAAAACAATTTCCGGAAATGAAGGAGGAGTTAAAATTATTCAAAAAATTTTGGAGTAACTATAACGTTGAAATACAGGAATGGGAAAATTTAACATGGGGAGTTTTTGATTATAAAGAATCCGCCAAAAAAAGATACCCTTGTTATTCTTTATGGGAATCAATGGTTGTTAATTCCGACGGAATAGTTTCCGCTTGTTGTATGGATTGGCAGCAAAAATTACAAACAGGAAATGCAAATGAGCAAAATTTAAAAGATATATGGAAAGGCAAACCGCTCAGAAAAATTAGAAATTTACATATGGAAAACAGAACCGGCGAATTGCCAATTTGTCCAACTTGTAATTATTGGGCTTGGCAAACCCGGCTTGAGAAATATCACTTATAGGAATTTTAATGAAACTTGCAACGCTCTGTTATATTCAAAAAGACGGTAAAACGTTAATGTTATATCGTAATAAAAAAGAAAATGATTACCACGAAGGTAAATGGAACGGATTAGGCGGCAAATTTGAACCCGGTGAGTCTCCCGAAAATTGCGCCGTTCGTGAAATTAAGGAAGAATCCGGACTGATTGTAAAAAGTTTGAAGATGAAGGGGTTCATTACTTTTCCCATGTTTGACGGAAAAGAGGATTGGTATGTGTTCCTTTTTGTGATTGATAAATTTGAAGGTGAGTTAATAGATTCGCCGGAAGGTAAATTGGAATGGATACCAAACGGGAAATTAAACGAATTAAATTTATGGGACGGCGACCGGATATTTATTCCCTGGTTATTTCAAGATAAATTCTTCAGTGCAAAATTTAATTACGATAACGGACAGTTTATCGATTATGAAGTGGAATTTTATTGAAAACCAATACTAAAAATATATTCGCATTAAAAGCAATTCACTATTTTAATAATCTTACTTTGCCAAGCCGGCATCCCAATAATATTGAATTTATGAATCCCTATTCAAATCCGGAAGTAAAAAAAATTATAACCCTGTTTTTTACAAAATATTTTAATGATTCGAAAAAACGGATTTACATAATGGGAATTAATCCCGGCAGATTTGGCGGGGGATTAACAGGAATTTCTTTTACGGACCCCGTTGCGCTGAGGGAATACTGTAAAATTGATAACAACTTGGGAAACAGAAAAGAACTTTCAAGCGAGTTTGTTTATAAAGTTATAAATCATTTTGGCGGAGCGAAAAAATTTTACTCGAGATATTTTTTATCGGCGTTATATCCGCTGGCAATAATTAAAAACGGGAAAAATTTTAATTATTACGATAGTAAGGAATTGTGGAATTTTATGTCGCCTTTTATTGCCGACTCGATTAAGGAACAATTAAAATTTGGTGCCGAACGTAAATTTGCAATTTCTCTCGGTAAGAAAAATGCAAAATATTTGACGAAGTTAAATAAAGAGTATAAGTTTTTCGACGAAATAAGAGTTCTGGACCATCCCAGATTTATAATGCAATACAGGCGGAAAAAATTGGATGATTATGTTAATAAATATCTGGAAGTTCTTCAAAGTAAATAAAAGTACTTAACCTATCAAAGATTTTCAATAAAATTTTTAATCTTTTCATTCACAAAATCCGGGTTTTCCAACGGCGACATGTGTCCGGCTCCGGGTACAACAGCAAATTGACTTTTATAAATTAATTTTGCCATTTTTTTCATTACCGCCGGCGGAGTAAGACTATCATGCTCGCCAACAAGAACAAGCGTTGGCAAATTGAATTTTTTCAAAGCCTCGGTTGTATCCGTTCTGCTTAACATTGCAATTAACGATCCTTTCACGCCGAGCGGATTGTTGGATTTTGATCGGGTTAAAACGGAGTTAAACAATTCGCTTTTATTTTCAATAGAATCATTCCAAAAACAACCGGGTACAAAATCATCCACAAAAGCATTTAATCCCATAGTATTAATTTTATTTATAGCATAAGCTCTTTTCAATTTTCCCGCATTGTTATCAGCTTCCGAACGCGTATCGCACAAAATTAAAGCTTTAAATCTATTTTCGTTCTTTTCTACTGCCCGCAATGAGATATATCCGCCCATCGAAAGCCCGCACAATACCGGTTCATGCAGTTCAAGCCGGTCGATTACCGAAAATAAATCCCAAACAAAAGCTTCCATCGTGTATTGACCGTCGCCCACATAACTATTTCCCAAGCCTCTTATATCGTATGTGATACAATAAAATTGCTTTTCTAACTCTTCAATCTGGAATTGCCACATCTGATGATCGTATGGAAAACCGTGAACAAAAACTACCGGTTGACTTTCCGGATTTCCTGAAATTTTTACAAACAAACTATTGATTATACTCTCCATTTTTAAACTCCGGTTAAAATTAATATGGAATTTTTGTTAAATTAACTTTTATAAATTAATTTTCTATTTTCAGCGTATGTTTGAAAAAATTATCGGTTACCGAAAATATATTAAAATTGCCGTAATATTATTGGCATTTCTTGTTATTCTTTTATTTAAAAATAGCATATTTAAGTTTGATAATACACTGACTTCGGTATTTAATTATACATACGGCGGAAATAAATTGGATACCAATATCGTTATTGTTCATATTTCGGCTCACGATATTGAAAGTTTGGGTGATTGGCCGTTAAAACGAAGTTACTATGCTTTGTTAATCAATCAATTGAACAGGTACGGCGTTAAGAAAATAGGTCTGGAAATATTTCTCTCCCAAAATTTAACTTCGCAGAAAATTTATAATAATGTAATTGCAAATGTAATTAAAAAGTGGAAAAACGTTGTGCTCTCTTCCGATGCAGGTAATGTGCAAGTGAAAAATAATATAGCAATTGCAGATACTATCTTTTACCCGGCGCCGAAATTATTGTCGGAAAGTATTCCTTCGGGGCATTTGAATGTTTTAACCTATGATGGAATTTACATCCCTACGCAAATACAGGTTAAAGACCGGCTTGAGCCCTGTTTTATTTATGCTCTTGCCGGAAAGAAAAATCAATCCTATGGTTTATTTAAGGTTAATGTATATTCTTCATGGAAATCGTTCAGAAATTTTTCTTTTTTGGAATTCTTTAATCTCGCTAAAAATAACAATCCTGTTCTGAATTTGTTAAAAAATAAAATAGTTATCATCGGGGTTAGCGACCCTTTGCTTGCAAAGAAATTTTCAACTGTTTACGATGACGAATTGCCCGGTGTGGGTTTGCATGCATTGGCTTTGGATAATTTATTAACCGGAAGAAATATCAATTATTCATTTAAAAGTCTTTCCACTTACGTATTTATTGTTTTCTTATTGTTTCTCGGTTTTTTAAAATTTTCAAACAAAGCTTACTATTTCCATACGGGAATTGCTTTTTTAATAATTGCTTTCGGAATTTTTATCTTTTTTCATATTGAAATCGACTACTTGAGTTTTTTCATCCCGTTAATTTTACTTGGTATTGTTGATACCGCAATTGATTTTTCAGAGAAAAAATTACTTTTGAAAAAATCCGAAAGTGAAACGGAGAATTTAAGAAAATCACTCAGGTCTAAAGAAGAGGAATTATTAAAATTAGAAGAGGAGTTAAAGCATACCGCTTTTAGTCAATCCGAAGCTCTGAAACAACAAATTGAAGAATTAAACGCTGAAATTGAAAAATTAAAAAAAGCGGAACAAGACGAAGAAATTGCCAAAGTTGTTGAAGACGAAAACATTGTTAAAAATTTTGAAGGAATTATTTACAGAAGTAAAAAAATAGCTTCGGTTGTTGACTTAATTAAAAAAGTTGCTCCGGAAAACGCAACTGTTTTGGTGCTTGGCGAAAGCGGAAGCGGTAAGGAATTGGTTGCACAAGCCATTCATAAGTTAAGTACCAGAAAAGATAAAAATTTTGTAGTTGTTAATTGCGCGGCATTGAGCGATACATTACTTGAAAGTGAATTATTCGGGCATGTGAAAGGTGCTTTTACCGATGCCGTAAAAGATAAAAAAGGCCGGTTTGAAGCTGCCGACGGTGGAACGATTTTCCTTGACGAAATAGGTGAAACATCAGAAAATTTTCAGGTAAAATTGTTAAGAGTATTACAAACAGGCGATTTTCAACGTGTGGGTTCTTCCGAAACCATTCATGCAGATGTTAGAGTTGTGGCGGCGACAAATAAAAATTTGGAGAAATTGGTTAAAGAAGGAAAGTTTAGAGAAGATTTATATTACCGGCTCAATGTAATATCTATAAAAATACCTCCGTTGCGCGAAAGAAAAGAAGATATTGAAATTTTAGCTAATTATTTCATTAAAAAAGAGTTCGAGCAGTTATCAATTTCCAAAGCGGTTATGAATCAGCTGGTTCAAAATCAGTGGAAGGGAAACGTGAGGGAATTGGAATCTGTTATGAAGCGCGCAGCTATTTTTGCAAAATCGGAAAATAGGGAAATAATAAAACTAAGGGATTTGCCGGAAGAATTGGCTAAACAAGATAAATCTAATTTGGAAAACTTAATTATAGAATCTTTACGGGAAAAAAAGTTTTCCCACTCTTCTATAAATGAAACTGCAAGGGAATTAGGCGATTTGAACAGAACCGTGGTTTCCGAGAATTTTAGAGGCATCTTTTTTAAATACTATTGCGAATATAATTACAATCTTGAAAAAGCCGTAAATAAAATTGCCGCTACAGACGAAGAGGAAGTAAAAGAAAAAGTAAGATCGAAAGTTACCACCTATTTAAATAACATCGAAAAAGATATAGAAAAATCCAACCATTCCGATTTTGAAAATATTAAATCCGAATTTGCTTCCAAGTATAAAAATTTACCGCAAAAATATCATTCCTATTTAGATAAAGTAATCCGTAAAATTATCGAAAATTAGCCTGAGAAGATTTATTTCAGGCAAAATCTTATCCGTTTCAGGCAAAGGTTAAAAAACCGGCAAAGCTTGTAACTTATTGATTTCAAATAAGTTACCTAAATGCGGCAATGCTGGCACGGGATGTGTAGTGAGATTGGCAGAAGCAGAAACTAACAATAAACAAATAGGAGGAACAAATGAAACGGTTTAAATCAATGCTAACATTATTATTAGCTCTTTCTTTAATAACCATCTTTTCTTTCGGTTGTAAAGATCAAAATTCTATTGTACAACCCGAAAATATTTCCAATGATCAACAAGCTTTGGAAAAAGTAGCCGAACAAGACGAATTAATTCAATCGTTCGATGCAAATTATAACGAAGACCAAGCAATGGATTTTGTTTTCGGTAAAACCAATACGCAAATATTCCCTGTAAGAGTCGGTCAAAAAATGAGACTCGTAAATGCCGAATTTAATGCAACTATTCAAGGCGATTCCGCTTACGGTACTTTAACAAGAACATTTGAAGGGATGTTATTTATTATTGCTTCGTACGATTCAAATGCAACGCCGTTCGATTCCAATTTAACTTTAGTTCAAAAACCCTTTACTACAACAGTAACAAGAAATATTATTTTCAAACGCGTAGGTAATTCCAATAACCCATTGGAAAATTGGAAGGTTGTTGCTGTTTCGCTTCCCGAAGGTGGAACTCTGACGGATAATATTAGTATAAAATCCATGACGGTATATTTGCCAAACGGAGATTCTTTGAAAATTGATTCACCTAACGATTATTATCTTTCGAGGGACGAAGGTATAAGACACCTTATTCCAATTTTGAGAGATAATCAATTTGTTGATGTTGATGTGGAAATTCAAAGCGTTTACGAAGATCCGGATTTTGTTACTTTAACCTACGGCGCAGGTATAAAAAGCAGAATGCACAGAGCTAAAAGGAAATTTGAAATGGTTTCGGAAACATTTGACGGGCAGTTTTATCACAGAGTTTATAAAGGCAGCTGGAGAATTAATCAATTTCCCGGCTTAAAACATGCTGTTGTTAACGCTTTTCCAAGATTGGTTATTTACGATGATCAAGCACCGGTCGAATCGAATTCATGGGGAATACCTTATATGGTTAGATAAATCGGATTAAATTATAAAAAAGACCTCTTGTTCGGGAGGTCTTTTTTACTTGTTTTTTAAGTTAACATTCTTATAATTATTTTATTAATTCTTTTTATTTTGAATAACACAACTAAAGAACTTTTAAGAAAATGAAACGGTTGAAAATATACGGATTGATATTTTTGGTTTTAGCGCTATTAATTTCGTGCGAAGACCCTCTGCCGGTTGAACTGGTTCAGGAAACTTCTTCTCAAGAATACGATGTTGATGTAATTACACCCCAACCGGATGCGGCTGTTTTTACCGGTTATGATTCTACCGGTATTACAAGTCCGGTTCCCGTAAACAGATCCGTTATAAGTCTTAGCGGAATTAAAAATACGTACAAAAATATAACGGTTTCTAAAGGTTACGCCCAAGCCATTTTTTACGATACTACAAAACCGGTTTTTTCCAGAAATAATGTATTGATCGGATTTAAAACTTTGGAATTCGGACGCGTAAAATTTGATAATGATACAGCTCGGGTTGTGCCGCACCGTTTGTTTTACCGAGAGAACGGGGTTATAAAAGATACTTTGCTGGGTGTAAAACATATTCTGGTTTATAGAAAAAGAATTTTGCCTTTCAGATCAAATTTTCCTTATGATTCAAGCGTGAAATTTCATTTCGATTTTTTTGGTCAAAAACCTTTTTTGCAAACGATAAAAACTCCTGTAGAAATTACGGCTAAATTAAAATTGGAGGGTTCCAGAAAGAATAACGACTTAAGAGTTGAATTAAGCTGGAATAAAGCTCCAAAAGGCGACATAATTGTAATTATAGGCGGTTTATTGGAAGGACGAAATGAGATAATCCCTTTGATAAGATTAAAATCAATTAAAACCGATAAGATAATTATTAGAAACTCGCTACTGCAGAAAATTCCGTTTAATAAATTTGATGCCCTTATTTTTACAGTAGTAAGGCATTTTAGTCAATCTGTTTCAACAATAAGGTTGGGTGATATATTTATTTCGTCACAAAGTATTCATAATATTAGAGTTGATACGCCTAAAAATTAATATTTTAAAAATGGGACTTGTAATTGTCATGCTTCTTTCGGAAATGACATATTCACAGGTTTCCTTCGATATTTACGGAAATCTTCCGTCGTTCGGAGAATCGAAATTCAGGCTCAACAGCCTCGAAGGAAATCCGTTAAATTTTAATCTTACTAAAGATTGGGAATTTTCTTTGTCGCTAAGTACTTTCTTTTCAACTCCGGCAACTAGTAATTTACACATGGTATCGATAGCAAAAAGATTTAACGGGCATTATCTGTATGCAAGATATACACCGGGAATTTTACGTAAATTTGAATTTACAAAAGCTGAAAGCAAAGTTGATGACTCACTTCAAGTATTTAAAACCAATTTGGTATATCAAGAAAGATTCGGCTTCGGATATTCATATAATTTAACAAAAGAATTATCTGCCGGATTTTCATTTAGATATTTTCAACAAGATTTTAGCGAACAGTTTCCCGAGTTTATTGCCGATACGACAAAGCAAGTTATTATAACTCAAACCGAAGAAATTAATAAGAACTTTTGGCGCGGGGATATAGGGATTGAATATATTCCGTTCGACAATTTACGCTTAAGTTTATATTCGCATAACTTTTTTATCTTAGGTGAAAATTTCAAAAACGATACTAACAGCGATTTCGAAATTAAAACAAATCATTTCGATATCAAAACGAATAAAAGCGCAATTTTCAATATCTCCTATTTGCCGTGGAAATTTTTTAATTTGAACATGACGTACGAAACGTCTAATTCATTTATAATAGGCGCTAATACTGGTTTTAAGTTGTTCGGCGAAAATTTAGCTTTCGGTATTTCTGTTTTGCACGATAGATTTCAAGAACCGACAATTGCCGGAATCAATCCAAAATTAAGTTATTCCAATGAACTTTTGAGCATTACATTTTCGGGAATCCATTATTTCGGGTCAAGAAATAAAACAAGATCGTTAAACGAATTTAGAATATTCGGTATTCATAGTTTGACGAATAATTACTTCTCGAATGATATGGCATTTCTTAACTTTAATTTGGCACTGTCGTTCAGACCCGAAAAATCGGTGAAAATTTTAGATGTGAAAATATTAAAAGAAATATATCCAACGCTTGCCGATGTTTATTTGAATCAACCGTTTGCTGTTGCAAAAGTAGTTAATCTTACCAATAAAAAAGTTACGGTTAAACCCTCAAGCTACATTTCGGAAATTAATAAAGAAAGCGTGCAATCGCCTCAAGTTACAATTCTGCCTAAAGATACTTTGAAAATTCCTTTTTATACTATTGTAAAAGAAAATCTGAATATTCAAAAAAGAAAAATTGAACAAGTGGCTTTTATTTTAAAAACTACAAACAGCACTCCTGATGACGAAATACAAAAACCTATTCTCGTTAACGATGTTCATAGCTGGGACGGAAACGTCAGGAACCTGAAATATTTTGTTGAGCACGATTACGACTTTTCTACAAAATATGCGAAAAAAATACTTAGCGCTTATAAAGATTCGTTGGAACAAACCAACATATCGGTTCGTAATTTTTTGAGGGTAAAAATATTATTTAACGAATTTGCAAAAAAAATGTCGTATGTTGCCGATAGAAGAGCTTCTTTCGATAATGTCCAATTTCCAAGCGAAACTATTGAGCTTAAAGGAGGCGATTGCGACGACTTAAGCGTTTTCTTCGCTTCATTATTGGAAGGCATTGGAATACAAACGGCTTTTGTGGATTATAAACCTATTGATAATATTGGTCACGTGAATTTAATGATAAATACAAATTTAACTCCCCAGCAAGCTAGTTTAATTACTTCAAACGACAAAAAATTTATTATAAGGAAAAATACCGATGGAAAAGACGAAGTTTGGATTCCTCTTGAAGTAACCGACTTAACTAATTTTGAAAGTGCGTGGGATACGGGAGCTAAAAAGTTTTACGAAGACGCAATAAATAAATTGGGTCTTGCTAAAGGAAACGTGGAGATAATTGACAATTATTAAAATTTTGAATTTAATTAATAAGGAGTATAAATTATGAAAAAGTTAGCAGTTCTATTAATGGTTTTATTTGCCGCTAATATTTTTGCTCAGGAATATGTGGTTGAAAAGTTAAGCGGTAAAGTGCTTGTACAAAAAGGAACAAACGAAAATTGGGAGACCGTTTATCCCGGCGAAAAATTAAACGGAGACGCTTTGGTTTTAACGGATAAAGATGCTTACGTTCAACTTAATAAAAAAGGTACGCATTTTTTAATAAGCGCAAATTCGGCGCTGGGATTAAACCATATTAAAAAGATTTCTACAAACGATTTGCTTTTAGCACTGGCTATGGAGGAAATTCGTAACGTACCGAAGTTAAAAAGTAAAGGGGAATCGAAAAGTACTGCCGTTTACGGAAGTGAAGTCTCCGGAAAGAATACCGAGGTTGTTCCGGAAAACGATTTGGGTATTAAAAAATTAAACGGTGCGAAAATTCTTGCCGAAAACGGATATAAAAAATCCGGCGTTATTGTTGCTAAGGAAACTTATAGAAAATACCCGGTAACAAAGAAGCAAATTAAAGACAGAATTTACTTTGCCGATATTCTTTACGGATTAGGTTTGTATCAAGAAGCCGCCGCCGAATACGCGGATATTGAACAACAACCTATGTCCGCTTCCGAAAGGAAAATAGTTGATAAGAAGATTGAAGAAGTGAATTTGAAGCTGGCAAAGTAAAAATAAATCCAGTTTGAAGAATAACTGAAATTGGGCTCATTGTGAGCCCTTTTATTTTTGTGTTATTTCTTGCGGTGAGATTTTATTGTGAATGAAAAATCTTTTGTGCTTTATTCTAACTGCCAAATCGCAACGCTGCAGGGAAAATAAAAGCCATTTCAAAAAGATAAACCGAGACAAACAAAAAATTGCAATAAGTTAAAACATTTTTAAAATTTTCAAATTTCCGTGAAAATCTGTAATATATGTATTCTCAAAGTCCTATCTCTTCATCTAAAATCATAACCAATCAGATTTTATCAGCGTCCTATTGTTCTTGCTTCTTCAACATATTTAAAAATTTTTCTATCCTTTAATAACTCCTAACGGTCTTAATTTTGCCACTTTTTTACTGATACCCGCTTTATCCATAACGTCAACTACATCGGAGACGTCTTTATATGCATAAGACATTTCTTCGGCAATGGTTCTATAACCTTTGGCTTGAATTTCAATTCCGGCTTTTTTCAACTCTGCAACTAAATTACGACCCTTGCCCATTTTTAATGCTTTATGCCTGCTTTTCACCCTGCCGGCACCGTGGCAAGAACTTCCGAAAGTTTCATCCATTGCTTTTTCGGTTCCGGCAAGTACGTAAGAGTATCGGCCCATATCTCCCGGAATTAAAACGGGTTGGCCTGTAAAAGAGTATTTTGCCGGTATCTGGTTATTACCGGGCGGGAACGCGCGGGTAGCGCCTTTCCGGTGAACACAAACTTTTTTTACCTCTCCGTTAATATTATGTTCTTCAATTTTTGCAATATTGTGACACACATCGTAAACCAGATGAAAATCCAATTCGCTTTCGGAAATGTTTAATGTTTGCATCAAAGTTTTTTTTGCAATGTGCATTATTATTTGCCGGTTGTTCCATGCAAAATTTGCTGCGGCTTGCATAGCTCCCAAATAATTTTGTCCTTCTTCCGATTTTACCGGAGCGCAGGCAAGTTGTTTATCGGGCAACTTAAATCCGTATTTGTTTCCGGCTTCCACTAAAACTTTTAGGTAATCGTCACAGACTTGGTATCCTAATCCGCGGGAACCGGTATGGATTAAAATTACAATTTGACCTTTGAATAATCCGAAGACTCCGGCTTTTTCCTTGTCGTAGATTTCCTTAACAATATCCACTTCCAGAAAATGATTGCCCGAGCCGAGAGTTCCGGCTTGGTCCATTCCTCTTTCAATTGCGCGATTACTGACGGCACCGGTATCGGCGCCTTTTAGTTTGCCCTGTTCTTCCGTATAAATTATATCTTCATCCGAGCCAAAACCTTGTTCAACCGCCCACTGCGAACCGTTAACCAGAATATTTTTTATTTCTTTTGCGGAAAGCTTCCTTATTGCACCATGTGCTCCCACTCCCGTTGGAACATTCTTGAAAAGATTTTCAATAAGTTTGGAAATTCTCTTTTTTATTGAATTAAATTCAAGAGAAGTTCTGGCAAGTCTTACTCCGCAATTAATATCGTAACCTACGCCTCCGGGAGAAATTACACCCTCGTCCAAATCCGTTGCGGCAACTCCGCCTATAGGGAAACCGTATCCCCAATGAATATCGGGCATTGCCAAGCTGTATTTTTGAATTCCGGGAAGATGCGCAACGTTAACAACTTGCTTAATAGCTTCATCGTTTTGAAGAGTTGAATCCAATAAATTTTTTGAAGTATAAATTCTGCCTGGCACAAGCATTCCGCCGTATTTAGGAATTTCCCAAAGCGTATCGTTTATTTTAGTTATTTCTATTCCTTGAATTTTCATTTTAAATATCGAAAATTATTTTTGTTCTATATCCGGTTCCCGTTTTTTCTATATTCATTTGATGAAAAGTGACGGCTTTTATTTCTTCTTTCGGAATAACCTTTACCGATTGCAAATCACTGCCGTTTAGAACTGCTCTGAGCATATATTTATTATCATGTTTGTTAATTTTAAGATATTCGCATTCCAAAGCAATCCATTTTTTTGTTAGGAACAAATAATTTAATTCACTTATAAAACTGACGAGTAAATTTTCCAACGAGAACGATTCCAACGCAATTTCTTTTTTAGTAGTAATAGAAAAACTCTTTATTTCAGCCGTTGATTTTAACCATACTTCGGCAGCCGTCTCAAATAATTCTTCTAACGATCCGGCAGTAATTTCAAATGCAATATCCGCGGTATGATCGATTGTTCTGTAATGTTTCATCAGAATGATAATTTATGAGTTACAAATTTCCCATGCTTTAATTCGACGTCTTATTCTTTGAACTCAATTTTTGATTTAACATAAGATTTTTGTTTTTCCTAAAATAATAATAAGTTCCCTTTGTTATTAAAGCCAACTCACTGGTTTTATTATTTTTGTGTTGATACGAAAAAGCGCCGACATATTGGAATTTACCGGTTCTTTTATTCTTGCGTTTCCAAACATCCGTTAGTTCTTTCATTTCTCACCTCTCATTTTATGAGAAAAATTTAAACAATGGAAAATGTTCTGTACGAAAATCACTAAATTTATTTTTAATAAATTTATTTGCGCAAGTAAGAACTTGAAGGATGCTGGAGCTTGCGGGAATTCTTTTTATTAATGTAAAGTATATTACTTAAAAAGTCAAGAATTTATTTATTTGCAAGATATAATTAATGCTAATTTATTAATGAATGAAGACTATAAAAATATTTTAATAATTTCCGAGGGACAATTGGGCGACCTTTTATTGCTCACTCCAACAATAAAAGCGCTTAAGAAAAAATTTCCTAATGTAGGATTAGATTTATTAATCATTGCCAGAAATTCCAACAACCTGCCGGAAAAATCTATTGCCTTAAATGAAAGAGTTATAATTCATAATAATGATTTCGTGCTCTCCGGAAATAATAACATTAATAATATTTACGTTGTACCGCATTTCGTTTTGAAAAACCTCCCGCTCTTAAAAAAGATAAAATCGGAATTCGATATAGTCAGGTTCATAAGAAAGAAAAAATATGATGTTGTATTAAATGCCTTTCCCCACGATAGATTCATAATTTGGTCATTTTTATCCGGAGCAAAAATTAGAGTAGGCGAGCGGAAAAATATTTTAAGTGTTCTTTTAACCGATAAATTGGAAATTAATAAAGAAAACGAAGGAGTGTTGATTTATTACACAAAACTTCTTCAACCGTTTAATATAAATGTTACGGAGTTTAGCACGGAATTTTTTATTAATGAAAAAACCGAAAATTGGTTGAACCGGCTAATAAAAAAATATAAAATCAATTCCGGGGAAAAAATTGTTACTATTCATCCCGGCGCCAGCGGAAACTATAAAATTTGGCCGCCTGAAAAATTTGGGGCTTTAATCAAAAAATTGGAATTGCAAAATGTACAAGTAATATTATGCGGAGGTGAGTCCGATAAATTGATTATTAACGAGATTAAAAAATATAATTCGATAAACCCTTTTGTAATATTTTTGGATTATGACCTGAATAAATTAGCCGCACTGTTTAAACTTTCTAGCTTATGTATAACAAATGATTCCGGTCCCCGGCACTTAGCGGTTGCGGTTGGAACAAAATCATTAGCAATCTTTAGAAAATATCATACCAATGCCTGGAAGATATATCCGGAGGGCGAAAAAATTTCCATTGTTGTTAGCGATAAAAAATGCTCTGTCTGTCCCGTAAACGAATGCAAGGATTTAATTCCGGAGAATACGATGTTCGGTTCATATTGTATAAGTGAAATTAGTGTGGATACGGTTTTCGAAAAAGCAATGAAAATGATAAACTTCCGGTAATCTTTTAAAATTGTGTTGATTTTCAGTAAAAATTTATATTTATTAAAATATGATTGGTGGACTATAATCTCTTAAAAACTTTTTATGAAAATAAAAAGGAGGAGGCAAAAATGGTATATGAAAGTCTTATTGCAATAGTAGAAGAAAGCGTGGATAACCTTGCTAAAAGTTGGAGCCGGGAAGTAAATAATTGCGAATACTTGGACACTTATAAAGCTCTTCCGGAAAAGGAATTGTTTGACCGCGGACAAAAATTATTTACCAATTTATTGCATTGGCTCCAAACCGGTGCATCTAACGAAGATGCCGCAAAATATTTTCAAGAAGTCGGGGAAGAAAGAATAGGCGAAGGGTTTCCCTTAAGCGAAGTTTATTATGCTTTATATCTCGAGAAGAAAGTTCTATGGAGCTTTGTAGCCTGGAAGGAGGAAATTACCAATAAATTAAAAGCTGTTGATGCAATTGAATTTATGACCGTGATAAATAATTATTTCGATCTCGGCAATTTTTATATCATTCGCGGTTTTATGAATAAACTTTATGAAGACCTTTCGGGCAGCGATAAATTTTCTAAAGAAGAATTGGAAAAAATATTTTCGAAAGGCGCGCTTTACCGTGAAACCGTAAAACAAATAAAAGACGGTATGTACGGCGAAGGCTTGAATATTGGAATTTTACGTTAATTGCAAATCCTCCGGTTATTCTTAAAAAGTATTCCGGTTAACTAACCTCAAATTTTCCCATCCGGTTGTAAAACCGGATAATAAGACTTATTTTTCCCAAAAATTAAAAATCTATTCCGCATTTTTTTCATTTTCGATAATTTTTTATTTCATACAACTTGTTTTCAAGCCGAAAACCTATATTACTTAATGGCAAGAAAGTTGATATCATTTAGTATCAACTTTGGAAGGTAAAAATGGACGAACCGAAATATACAATTAGTAACGCGGCTAAATTAATGGGTATATCTGTACATACTTTAAGAATGTACGAAAGGGAAGGATTGATTATTCCTTTCAAAAAAAGCAGCAATCAAAGGTTATATTCCGACCGTGATTTGGAAAGGGTTAAATGTATAAGAAAAACCATTAATGACGATAAAATTAATATTGAAGGAATTAGAAGAGTTCTGGCTTTAATACCGTGTTGGGCTATTGTAAAATGCAGTGCGGAAGACAGGTCCCATTGCGAATTTTTTAGCGGTTATACTAAACCTTGCTGGATGATTAATCATAAAAAAAATGTTTGTAAAGACAGGGAATGCAGAACATGCGAAGTTTACCAAAGTTTCGGAAGTTGTTCTTCCATAAAAGATAAAATGAAAGAATTATTACCCTAATTTAGTGAGGAGAAAAGATGAAAAAACTTGTTATTCTTGGTGCCGGTACTGCGGGCACAATGATGTTAAACAAATTAAGTAATGTACTTGAAAAAGATGAGTGGCAAATTACAATTGTTGATCAATACGAAACTCATTATTATCAACCGGGATTTTTATTTATCCCTTTTAATATTTATAACAAAAAAGACGTTATTAAACCTAAACGCGATTTTTTCCCTACGGGAACCGAAGTGATTATATCGGAAATAGATAAAATTGAACCCGGTAAAAATCGTGTTCTTTTAAAAAATAATAAGGTATTATCATACGATTATCTTATTATAGCAACAGGTTCCAAAGTAAAACCGGAAGAAACGGAAGGAATGAAAGGCGAACTTTGGTATAAAAATATTTTTGATTTTTATACAATTGAAGGAGCGCTTGCTTTGCAAAGCTTTTTCAAACATTGGGAAGGCGGGAAATTGGTCCTTAATATTACCGAAATGCCAATTAAATGTCCCGTTGCTCCTCTGGAATTTGTCTTTTTAGCCGATTGGTTTTTCACCGAGCAAGGAATACGTGATAAAGTTGATATTCATTTTGTTACTCCGCTTCCGGGAGCGTTTACAAAACCAAGGGCTGCGTCAATTCTGGGCGATTTTCTCGATAAGAAAAATATAAATCTTACTACCGAATTTAATATTGCCAAGGTAGATAATGATAATAAGAAAATTGTTTCTTGGGATGAACGCGAAATTCCGTTCGACGTTCTTGTGACTATTCCGACTAATATGGGAGATGAAGCAATAGAAAGAAGCGGAATGGGAGACGAACTGAATTTTATTCCTACCGATAAACATACTCTTATGGCTAAAGGATATGATAATATTTTTGTGATTGGCGATGCGACAGATTTACCGAGTTCAAAAGCCGGATCGGTAGCGCATTTTGAAGCCGATATTTTGTTCGAGAATTTTTTAGATGTAATTGAAGGAAGAGATCCGAAAGCTAAATTTGACGGTCATGCAAATTGCTTTATAGAATCCGGATTCGGTAAAGGAATATTAATAGATTTCAATTATGATACGGAACCTTTACCCGGTAAATTCCCGCTTCCCGGCGTAGGTCCTTTCTCTTTGCTCGAAGAAACAAAAATGAATCATTACGGAAAAGTAATGTTCAGATGGATGTATTGGAATTCTTTGATTAAAGGTCAGGAATTACCGATAGAATCAAATATGTCAATGGCAGGTAAGAGGTTATAAAATGGAAGAAAAAAACATTCAAGAACAGGTTAATGAAATAAATAAAAAACTCGATTTTATTCTCGAGGAAATGAATTTACAGAGAACTCGCCGTAAAGAAATGGAAGACCTTAAAGACGATTTAATGAGAGTTGGTAAAGATGTTTACCAAACTGCGGTCGTTGAATTGGAAGGTGTTCACGATTATCTTCAAACCGGCGATGTATTACATCTCGGTAAAAAACTTCTTCGAAATGTAAATACAATAAATAAATCAATTGAGCAATTGGAAAGCTTAAGAGATTTTTTACAGGACTTTTCACCCATCTCCCGCGAATCGGTTATTGATTTGATGAATAAGTTGGATGAACTTGACAGAAAAGGATATTTCCAATTCCTGAAGGAATTTAAAAATATTGCAGATAATATTGTTACGTCATTTACGGTTGAAGATGTTAAAGCTTTGGGAGATAATATTGTAACTATCCTGAACACCGTTAAAAATTTAACTCAACCCGACATGCTGCACGCAATTAATAACGCTGTTTCGGTTTATGAAAAACTTGATATTACCGTAGACGAAAAAATCTCATATTTTACGCTGTTCAAACGTATGAACACACCGGAAATGAGAAGAGGAATAGCGTTTGCAATTAGATTTTTGAAGAGTTTGGCTGAAACCAAAAAAGATAATAATAATACAAATATCAACAAAATATCAACTAACTAAAGGAGGATGTAATTATGTCCACAGTAGAAGTTTTAGGGAAACAATTGGAATTGGATGCCGATGGCAATTTGGCAAACCCTGAAGATTGGAATGAGGAAATTGCCAAAGAATTGGCTAAGCAAGAAGGAATTGACGAATTAACCGAAAGGCATTGGATGGTAATAAACTTTATGAGAAAAGAATATCAGGAAAAAGGTGACGCTCCTTCTATAAGAAAATTAACCAAACAAAGCGGCGTCGATACAAAAGAGTTATATCAACTATTTCCAAAAGGACCGGCAAAAAAAGCGGCCAGAATTGCCGGTTTGCCAAAACCTAAAGGATGTATTTAATTATTTAATAGGAGAAATAACATGTCCGATCAAATTGAGAAAGTATCAATTATTATTTCAAAAGGTTCATTGGAAGGAGTTTATCCCGGATTAATAATGGCAAACGGCGCAAGAATGGAAGGCATTGAAGCTACTTTATTCTTTACTTTTTTCGGATTGGATGCCGTTATCGATAAACGCATGGACCATTTGAAAGTAGCTACCGTCGGTAATCCGGCTATGCATATCCCTACAATGGTAGGAGGGCTGCCGGGAATGGCGGCAGTTGCAACCGCTAAAATGAAAAGCGAAATGGAAAAATTGGATATTCCTCCGGTACGTGAGTTTATTGAAATGATTCATGATACCGGAGCTGAAATTTATGCTTGTAAAGCTACTGTTGATATGTTCCACCTCAAAAAAGAAGATTTCTGTCCCCAGGTAGACGACATAATAACCGTCGGCGAGTTTTACGAAAAATCTGCCGGAGCTAGCATAATCTTTACCTGATTATAGGGAAGTGGATGCCTTTGCATCCACTTCTAAAAATTTTTTGATATTTAATTCAGATAATTGTAAATTTAAATGAGTTATTAATATCTTTTTATCAAAATATAGAGGCTTTTATGCTAAAAAAAGTTATTATAGTCTTTTTATCTGTATTTGGTTTAACCCTGTTTGCCCGGCAACACGGAATGTATATTCATACGGTGACTTCGGTTACGGCGGATGTCAAAACTGTCGCAAGTACCATTATTAACAAACTTAAATCTAACGGATTTGATATTTACGATTATTATGATATTGCTACACCTGACATTGTAAGGGAAAGTAAATCCGACCAATGCAAACTGAATGCAAAACTAATTGTTTTTTCTTCGCCGGATTATGTAAAAATGCTAACATCGTACGGCAATAAATATCTCGTTGCTTCTTTCCTCAGAATTGCCGTTTATCAATCCGGCAAAGGAACGGAAGTGGAAATGGCGGATCCAGAAGCGATTAACATGATTGTATTTAACGATTTATGGGATAATGATAAAGAAAAAGAGTTTAACGATGTTATTGCAAAAACGAAAATTTTTAAAGATAGAATTGTAACTTTAATTCACAGTTGTAACTTGGGAAAGAATATAGAAGAACCGATGGAGCCAATTCGTGACGATGAAGATTTGCGGGAAGCTTCGAAAGATATGTTTATGATGGTTGGTCCGCTTACGTTTTTTACCGACGAAGATCAATTCCCTAAAATTAATAAACCGAACAAAGAAACCGACATCGGAAAATTTATTAATGAGATTAAATCGAACATGAATTTATTTGTCCCTAATAAAGATGATATTGATTACCGGTTAACAAAAACTCCTTCGGTATTAAAATGGAGAATTGTTGGGGAAGTAAAATCTCCGGATTCCAAAGCTGTATTGTTTGGTATAACCCGTCCAAGAACTGAAGGTTTATCATTCGATATTGCCGGAAGCAGCAGGGAAGATGAACATAACAAATGTCCTGGCTTGGATCATTCGGCTGCTTATCCAATAGAAGTTTTGGTAATAAAAGAAAATGGAGGCATCTCAGTTTATACCCCGCGCGAAATGTTCAGAATGGATATGTTCTTCTGGGATGCCGGAATGGGCGCATTTATGAACCATATGAGTATGCCGGGAATTTTAGACGAATCGATAGGAAGAGCTTTATTGAGAGATGAATATGCCGAATAAATTTTACCCAAATAACTAATTATCAATTATTAAAGGAATGACTGTCATGAAAAAATCTAATATTGCAAAATTAATTTTGGTCGTTACACTTTCTTTCGGTTTAATGACCCAGTTGTTTGCAACAGGTGGTTATTTTAGACATGGATATGGAATCAAATATGGTGCGTTGGCAGGCGCCGGTACGGCTTTGTCTTTAAGTAGTTTTGGAGCCGCATCCAACCCTGCCGGATTAGCATTTATTGGTACAAGATACGATGTGAACTTCGCGTATTTCAGTCCGAGCCGTAAATTTACGGTAACGGGTAATCCTTCCGGTTTCCCGGGTACGTTCGGATTAGCTCCCGGAGTAACTGAAAGCGAATCAAACGGATTTCCAATGCCTTCTTTAGGCGCTAATTGGATGATTAACGATAATATGGCAATTGGAGCTGCATTATTTGGAAACGGCGGAATGAATACAGATTATCCTAAACCGATTTTCGGCGATCCTAATTCACCAGACGCAGGAGTAAATTTGGAACAAATGTTTTTCGGTTTAACATATTCAATTAAATTGGGTGAAAACCATGCATTAGGTATTACCGGCCTTTTTGCATGGCAAAGATTTGCAGCTAAGGGATTGGGAATGTTCGGTGCAATGGGAATGTCAAGCGATCCTGCAAATTTATCAGGAAACAGACATAGTGTTTCAACCGGTGTTGGAGTGCGAATTGGTTATCAAGGCAGATTATTGCCAAATTTGGCTATCGGTGCGTCGTATCAAATAAAAACCAGTATGAGCGCATTTGATGAATATAAAGGACTCTTTGCCGAACATGGTAAGTTTGATATTCCTTCCACTTGGAATGTTGGTATTGCCTTTGACGCAACAAAAAACTTTACTATTGCTCTTGATGTTCAGCAAATTCTTTACGGCGGAGTGAAATCAATTGCAAACCCAATTGATCCGAAAGCTTTACCGCCGGCATTTCCTGACGGGCAAGGTGGATTTATTCCTAATCCCAATCACGTTCCCTTAGGTGCCGATAACGGATCCGGTTTTGGTTGGGATGATATTTTTATTTATAAAATCGGTTTGTTATACCGTGTAAACGATTGGACTGTTATGGCAGGTTATTCGTATGGCGATAACCCGGTTAAAGAAAGCGAAGTTTTATTCAATATTTTAGCGCCTGCCGTAATTCAACAACATATAACATTCGGAATAACTAAAAAAATCAACAAATCAAACGAGTTGAGTCTGGCGTTTATGTATGCGCCGTCTAATTCGGTAAGCGGAGCTAATGTATTCGAAGCACCTAATCAACAAACAATAGAAATCGAAATGAGTCAATTCCAGGTTGAAGTAGGTTATGCCTTTTCGGTTAAATAGATTTTAATTGTTTTTACAAAGGCGTCTTTACGGCGCCTTTTTCTTTTTAAATCCTTTTTAATTGAAATTTTATATATTTTCTCCAAATCAAAATAAAAAAGTCGTAAGGTTTACATTTTCTTAAAATATTTTTTGTGAAATTATAACCCAGAAAAGTAAAATTGAGGTAATACCATTAAACGAGCATTAATCTTATTTGCGCAACTTCCATATTTGGATTCATTGAAAAAGAATCTTGCGCCGTCAAAAAATCTTTCTATTAAAGTAATAGAGACGCTTAACAAAAAAACAATAGAAACAGCAATTAATGCTGCAATGGAAAATAACATCGATTTATTTCTTTCTACTAATTTTAGCAAAACGGATAAACTTCCGGCAGTTTTCAAAAAATATACAAAGTTTTTTAAAGGTATTATTTACCAGGATGGCTATAATTTTAATATTAAATTTTTATCCGCTCTAAAATATGTTGCCAACCTTAATTATGATAATATGGCTGTTATAGGAAACGATACACCTGATTTAACGAAAAATGAAATTTTCAGATCTTTGAATTTATTAAGCGACGGGAAAGCTTTTATTGGACCGAGTAAAGACGGTGGTTTTTATCTTTTCTCAATAACTAAAAATGATTTTAATAAAATAGCGGAAGAAGATTTTGTAGGACTTCCGTTTCGAACCGGGCGGATAAGAAGCTCGCTGATTAAATTATTAACTCAGAATGGCATTCTATCCGTTAAATTGCAAGAAAAATATGACGTTGATTATTTGAATACCATTGGTAATTTTGAACAGTTTAAAAATATAATTTTACGATTGCTTGAAAGTTTTTTGCTTAACCGTTTTAAAAAAATTAAATGTTTATGTTCGGATTCCATAATTGTATTTACCAGTTTAAAAAAATTCAAAATTTCCTTTCATAAAGCTCCTCCGGTTGTTTCCTGTTTTTAAACTACTAATTAATTTCTAGAAAATATTATTGCAGGAGACAACTATGGATACTTACTATAATCCAAAAGATTTAAATAAATTTGCCGAAATGAACGAAGGAGCGCCGGTGCTATGGGAAAAATTTAATGCATGGTATACCGAAGTTTTTAAAGAAGGCGCTTTGTCGGAACGCGAAAAAGCATTAATAGCACTTGCAGTTGCGCACGCTGTCCAGTGTCCCTATTGCATTGATGCATATACTCAAGCCTCATTGGAAAAAGGAGCTGATTTGGAACAAATGACCGAAGCCGTTCATGTTGCCAGCGCAATACGGGGCGGAGCTTCGTTGGTGCACGGCGTTCAAATGAGAAATGTAAATCAAAAATTAACAATGTAAGAAAGGAAATTAAAGTGGAAAGCAGACATAAAAGTATGAAAGCTTTTGGCGAAGATTTAGCTTTGCCCGAAGTTCAGTTGCAAATTATTAACCGGAACAACGGTTTCCCAAGTTTTGAAGAAAAATATCTTGAAGTAGGCGAAGGCGAGCTGAGAACAGGTAAAATTGAAATTATGCAAATTAATTTAGGTAAAATGTGTAATCAAGTTTGTAAACATTGTCACGTTGATGCTGGTCCCGATAGAAAGGAAATTATGACGAAAGAGACAATGCAACTTTGTTTAGATGCCCTCGCTAGTTCGGATATTCAAACGGTCGATTTAACCGGCGGAGCTCCGGAGCTTAATCCCGATTTCAAATGGTTTGTAACGGAAATTAAAAAATTGGATAAACATATTATCGTTCGTTCCAATTTAACAATTCTGGTTACTAACGGTTTTGAAGACTATCCCGAATTTTTAGCAAAAAACAAAGTGGAAATCGTTTCGTCGTTACCATATTATAAAGCTTCATTTACAGATAGACAAAGAGGCAACGGTGTTTTTGCTAAGTCAATAAAAGCTATGCAAATCTTAAATGAACTCGGCTACGGAAAAGAAGATACGGGACTTATTTTTAATCTGGTTTATAATCCGGTAGGTGCATTTCTCCCTCCGGGTCAGGAATGTTTGGAAAAGGATTACAAAAGAGAACTGGCAAAAAATTTCGGTCTTGTTTTTAATAATTTATACACAATAACCAATATGCCTATAAGCAGATATCTGGATTATCTTTTGGCTTCGGGAAATTACGAAGATTATATGACAAAACTTGTAAATGCATTTAATCCCGCTGCCGCGGCAAACGTTATGTGTAAATATACGCTTTCAGTAAGTTGGGAAGGGAATTTATACGATTGCGATTTTAATCAAATGTTGGAATTACCCGTATCTGAAGGCGCTCCGCGGCATATTAAAGATTTTAATCAAGCACAGTTGGAAGGCAGAAAAATTATTGCCGGGCAGCATTGTTTCGGTTGTACTGCCGGTGCAGGTTCCAGCTGCGGCGGCGAACTGACATAAATAGAAATGATTTTTTTTATTCAAACAAAATCGGAAGGTTGAAATAGCTGCAAATAAAAACAAAATTAAATTTTTAGGATATTTTTTTCTGTTGTTATTGTTTTTTTATGCGGTAATAATTTTAATATCCGGTAAAAATTTAACATTTGCGGCTAAACCTTCCGATAATGCGGTCTTTTATTTTGCTTTATGCAGAATAATTATAGGAATATTTTTTGCAGTTTTTATCTTCTCTCTTCAGAAAACAAAAATTACCCGAACGTTTCTGGTTGCTATTCTATTTATCGGATTTTTGGTAAGGTTAATTCTCATCTTCTCTCAACCCATTTTGGAAGATGATTATAACAGGTATTTATGGGACGGAGCAACATTTTCCCATGGAATTAATCCTTATAAATACAGTCCTCTTCAAATAATGCAAAACGAGTCGGATCCCGAGTCCGAAATTTCACGGTTGATTAAATTGGAAAAAGAATCCGGTCCAATTTTTCACCGTATAAATAATGCCTATTTAAGAACAAGTTATCCAATTTTCAGTCAAATTGTGTTTGCTGTTTCATATCTGATAAAACCATGGAGTATAACGGTTTGGAAATTATTGCTATTGCTTTTTGATATTGTTACGATTTTTTTAATTATCCGAATATTAACCAAATTAAAACTTCCGCTTGTATTATTATCGATATATTGGTTAAATCCTATTGTAATTCACGAATTTTTTAACGCGGGACACATGGATGTTTTAACATTTCCGTTTGTTTTACAAAGTATACTTTTTTACTTAAACCGGAAGTTAAACCTTGCTTCAATCTTTTTATCGTTGGCAATAGGATTTAAAATTTGGCCTATTTTGTTATTTCCGTTATTATTCAAAAAATTATCGGGCAATAAAAAATATTTACTCTTTTCTTTGTTATCGTTAATTGCTGTTGTGCTTATTGTTACTGTTCCTTTATTGGAAACACAATTAGACAGTACACTAGGATTAATAAAATATTCTACAAGTTGGGAGAATAATGATGCGGTATATAGAATTATAGATTTTTTAATAGAAAATATTCTTATGATTTTTAATAAACCTTACTTTTGCAGTTTATGTATTACAAGATGGGTTACGGTGATTTTGGTATTGATAACTACTTTTTATTTTGCAATAAAAGAGGAAAATATAAACAACGCATTAATTGTAAAATCCTTTTTTATAATTGCAGTTTTATTCTTTTTAAGTCCTACCGAATTTCCATGGTATTATACGTGGGCAGTTATTTTTTTAGTTTTTACTCCAAATTTATCTTTTGTATTATATCCGGCATTTCTTCCTTTATTCCAATTAAAGTACAGGTGGGAATTTTTAATTTACATTGAGCATTTGCCGGTTTTAATAATATTTATATGGGAATTTGCGAAAGGGAGGAGTTCTTTTTATCAAAGGTTAGTAAAGGCTAACCGGTAAATTTTACCGGTCAGCCCGAAAAATTATTTGTTTTTTTTGTCGCTCCAAGTACTGAGCGCTTTTATTACGTCATTCATTACGTCTAAAACAACGTTACGGTTGCTTTTCTTTAAACTTTCTAAAATTTCCTCATGAATTTTAACATGATTTTTATTAAGATTTTTAATAAACGGTTTACTTTTGCTGGTTAAATACACAATCATATTCCTCTTATCGGCAGGATCGGGTTTCCTTTTAATAAGCTTTTTTTCTTCCAACGAAGTAAGAATATGAGTTGTTCTGCCGGGAGTAATTCCCATTGCAGCTGTTATAAATTTAATCGTTAAAGAATCGTGGTTAGAAAATAACCTGAGACATCTAAATTCTGCAGGCGTAAGGTTAAATTGTGCTGCGAATATTTTTTCCTTGTCGTTGCAAGCCTTTGCCAGCTCGCAAGTTAAAGATGCCATCCTTTTTGCTAATTCTGAAGTAGACATAATATTGCTCTTTGATTATTGGAAAATATTTTACATTCTAAACTAAAATTTATTTTAGAATTATTCAACATTATAAGTAAAATTTTATGCTTATAAATTAAAATAATGCGTCGTTTAGCATGTTTTAAGGATATTTTTTTTCCGTATTTGCTTGGTTTTAATATAATCTTGAACAAAACTTACTAAATAAAATTCAGGTATATTTTTAAAAAAAATATAAAACTGTTCTAAATCAAAATTATTTAAATAATATAATTGATGTAATTTTAAAAAACTATTATATTTCTCTACTAATAAATTAAGAAAATGTGAGGAGCGTCACTTTAATGAAACAAGCGTCCACTATTTTTACGGTGAACTAAATGATTAAATATGGTAAAAAACAAAAAGGCAGTGGCTCTATGGAAAACTATATACAACAACCCTTAAGTAACCCATATTGGGACCCTAAAAAAGGCGACTTTTACAGCGAAGAAGCTCTTGCGGAAGAAAGGTTATACCGTAGAAAAGAAATAATGAAAAAAGTTTCGATAGGTACGCTAATTTTACTTCATTTAGCACTTATGGTTTATGCAATTATCTATCTTGCTTAATTGCAAGATAGATAATTGTAAAGCTTTTCATCAAATTTGTAATTTTAAATTTCCTACTTATAAAAACATCCTTATCTTATTCTTTTTATTCACCTTAAATATCCTTTTATATTAAGAATTAATTTTTTTTGTTGGATAATATATTTATTTATTCAACACAATTGATTTTGATTCTATGGTTACAAAAACCAACGAGCGAGAACTTGCATCGAAAATATCCGAATGGATAAATGAGATAATTAAGCGTAATGATTTTCCTTTTACTTCGACTTTCAACGGAACCTACCAAATTAAAATTTCCAAAGACGATAAAATGATAAAACAAATAATAGCAAGGTATAAACAAAAACTAAAAGAAAGACTTGAACAAAACGCCCACAAAAAACTGCACGATTGGCATCTATCAGAAAAAATGGTAAAAGAAATTTTGGGTGAGTGGATTTGGTGAGATTATTTATTTTCAAAATTTCCAAATAACTTTTTAATATTTTTCTCAAACGTTATTAAATTTGTCGGCAAATCATTTTCATATTTCCAGTATTCTATAATTTGCTTAATCAATTCGATATCAATATGATTATTATCTTGCATAAGCTTCATTAGTTCCAATGTTGTTAAAATATCAACTTCAAACTCTTTACATACCTTAATCATATTCCGGTCGTCAGTTACCAAATTAATTCCCAATTCCAAAGCAGTTGCAATACAATAAATATCTTCGCGTGATAAATTATATCTTTTATCTTTTTGATATTGCCATATATGTTCATAAGTGTTTTCAATATCTGCTTGTTTTGTTTTCTTGATTATAAGTTTTTTCTTTCGGTTTTCTTTATATTCTTCTTGTCCAATCCAGTTAAACTTGCTCTGTAATCTGGAACTTCGATTTAATTCAATTTCAATTTCTTTGTGGATGTAAAGAGCAAAATTCTTTTTGCCGAATTCTTTACCTAAAAGTGGATGTATAGACTTGGCAAGTCTGAGGTAGGCATTGGTATCCAGTAATATTTTAGTTTGAGGCATTTGTCAAATATGCATAAATTTCTTTAATATCTGTTGGTGGAATATTAAATATGGTTTTTAAATAATTAGTAGTAATCTTATGTTTTTTGTTGCATTCTCTAAGCAAATTGAAAATAGGTGTGTTGAATTTTTTTTCTGCAATTTCAATATATTTTTCAACAGTAGGTTTTTCTTTTCCTAAAAGTAATTCGCTTACCAAGCTGTAATTCTTCGTGAATTTGGTTGTAATAGCATAAAAACTATTTCCTTCTAAGTCAATGATTTTTAATCCATGATGTTTCGCATATTTATTTATTTCTTTAAGGATTGTAATTGGAGATATAATAAGATCGGAAGCAGTACTTATAATTGAATTGATCTTTTTTGTTTTACTTTTGAATAATAAAATTTCGTAATACTTTCTCTTAGCTAATTCTTCAGGAAATAAAAAAGCGCCGGCAAAATCATCTGCAAATTTTTCAGCTTTGTTATTAACAAGCGAAGGTGTTAAAATATGCCCCAGTTCATGCGAGAACCAAAATTTAAAATCAAATATATTGGTATCTAAATTTATATAAATCCAAGTGGTTTGACTTTTAGGAAGATAAATATGAATCGCATTTTCATGGTTCCTTTTGTTCCCTAGAAGAACTGGAATCAAAATAACATTTAAAGAATTTAAAATATTTATAATTTCATCAAATTTAATTTTCCAATCAGAAATATTAAAGTTCTCTCTTATTATACTTGCAGCGCTTTGAATGTATTTGTAATTGTTTCTTGGTTCTTTTAATTCCGGAGGCTTTATCATCATATTGTTAGGTAAAAAATCTACTAACTGTTCAAGAGCATAGCCCATTTCTTTAGCTTTTTTATAATGAATATCTTTTGTTTTTGCCGATCCTACTTTTCTGAATGCTATTCGAGGTTCCAAACTTGTATCAATGTTAACAAGGTCGGAATATTTAATATTTAGAATTTTGCTTAATTTTAATAATTCAGAAGGTCTTGGAAATGTTTGATTATTAAACCACAATGATACAGCTTGCTTAGTTAATCCAAGTTCTTCACTTAATTTTGTTTGGGAGAGTCCATATTCAGCAATTTTCTCTTTTATGAGTTCTGTCTTAAGTGATTTTTTCATATTGTAAAAATAACGTAAAAGCTCACGCTTGTCAAGTTTTGTCAAGTTTTTAATCTATCGGGTAAAGAATAAATGCTTTTGTTAAACATTAATTTAAATTAAAAACACCAAAATAAGTTAATGATTTTCATTTTGTAAAATATGGAAGTACCTGAAGAGGGATTTAATGGGAGTTACTAATTGATAATTAATAAAAAAAACCTCAACAAAAGTTGAGGATTTTTTCTTAGTAGCGGGGACAGGACTTGAACCTGCAACCTCCGGGTTATGAGCCCGACGAGCTACCAATTGCTCTACCCCGCGATGTAAAATTTAGGGACACAAATATAATTACTAAACTAATAAAGAGCAAACCATAATATTATATTTTTTATTATTTTTAACTATCATCTCATAAATTATTCTTTTTATCATATTGGAATATGTTAAAGTCGCTTCAAATAAAAAATTACGCTTTAATTGAAAATATTTACGTAGAGTTTGGCAACGGTCTAAATATTATTACCGGAGAAACCGGAGCGGGAAAATCAATTTTAATTGGAGCTATGGGATTACTCCTTGGAGAACGCGCTTCTTCGCAAATAGTAAGAAAAGGAGCTAATAAAGCCGTTATAGAAGGAATTTTTGACGTAAAGAATAATAAAAGCGTCGAAAAAGTTTTGCATAATTATAATCTGGATTTTGAAGATGATTTAATTATCCGGAGGGAAATTCCCGTTAAAGGTTCCGCTAGAAACTTCATAAATGATACTCCGGTTAATCTTTCGCAAATTAAAGAAATCGGAAATATTCTTGTAGATTTGCACGGTCAGCACGATCATCAATCGTTGCTGAAAACAGAAGAACAATTAAAAGTGTTGGATGAATTCGGCGATTACTCAAACCTCCTTTCCCGGTTTTCTTCGCTCTATCTTAAATTCAAACAAAAACAAAATGAATTGTTGGAATTATTATCGAAAGAAGAAACCCTGAAGCAAAAAAGTGAATTTTATTCGTTTCAACTTAGTGAAATCGAAAAAATCAATCCGCAGTTAAATGAAGACATCGAGCTTGAAAATGAGTTGAAAATTCTGGAAAATTCGGAAAAATTTTTAAGTAATTCGAAATTGATATATCAAAAACTTTATGAAGAGGAAAATTCGGTCCACGATGCCTTAACTGAAATAAAACGGTTAATTGACGAATTGGCTGAAGTTGACGCTTCTTTTAATAAACAAAACGAAGAATTAAACAGTATAATTGTTACAGTAGACGATTTATCTTCATTTTTCCGGGAATATTATCAAAATTTGGATTTGGATACTGAAAATGTTGAACATTTACGTCAGCGGTTGGGTCAGTTAAATTTATTAAAGAAAAAATACGGTTCCTCCATTAATTCAATTCTCAATTATAAAAAGAAAATTTCCGAAGAAATTGAATTATCTGAAAATTATGAAGAAAAAATTAACGGAATAAAGAGCGATATAGAAAAATTAAGAGCCGAATTGAGCGGAATTGGTGAGAAAATTTCTGAAAAAAGAAAAAAATCGGCTTTGGAAGTTAAGAAAGGCGTAGAAGCCGGATTAAAAAAATTGGGAATTGTAAATTCTATTTTCGAAATTGTATTTTCAAGAAGCAAAGCCGGTACAAACGATGAGAATTTTGTAACGATAAATAATGAAAAAATTAAAATAACTTCTAAAGGAATTGATGAAATAGAGTTTTATATATCAACAAATTTGGGCGAGGAAATTAAACCGCTTTCCAAAGTTGCTTCTGGCGGAGAAATTTCACGGATTATGCTTGCATTAAAATCCGTGCTGGCTAAAACCGATAAACTGCCATTATTAATATTTGATGAAATTGATACGGGAGTTAGCGGCAGAATAGCTCAAAAAGTAGGAAAAGCAATGAAATCTTTAGCCTCTTTTCATCAATTAATTGCAATTACTCATTTGCCGCAAATAGCCGGATTAGCCGATCATCATTATCTTGTTGAAAAAAAACAAGTAGACAACCGGGTTATAAGTAATCTGTATAAATTGAACAATGAAGAAAGAGTAAATGAAGTGGCTAAATTGATGAGCGGCGAGGAAATAACCGAAATAAACCTGCAAAGCGCTAAAACATTAATGCAGAAATAAATATTTTTGTTGCGATTGGAAATTTGTCCATTAAATTTCTGAAATGTTTTTTCGAATATAGTACTTACGATGTTTTCTTAAATATTTTCTCCATATAAAGAAAGGAGCTTTAGATGAAAAAACATCTTTCTTGGTTAATTATTACTCTTTTATTTGCTTCGCAAGTAAATGCGCAATTAGAGGACCGCTTCGGATATCTTCTTGAAAAAGATTTATCGGCGTATGCGCAACCGCTTGCAACATCACTCGGTGTAGCTTTTAATTCCGGCGGTTATCATGATGCATCAGTATCAAAACTATTCGGATTTTCAATTGGAGTTAAAGGAATGTTTATTTTCATTCCCGATAATCAAAAAACTTTTACTCCGCAAGGTTTACCGGCCGGATATAACGCGACTGAAGAAACGGCAACAATTTATGGTAACAAAGGCGCAGCATACAGCGGACCTTTAGGCTATTTGACTTATCCACCCGGTCTTGACAGGTCTTGGGTACCCGCAGCTTTTCCGCAAGCAACCGTAAGCGTATTGGGTACTGAATTATTGGTTAGATATTTGCCTACTATAAAAGTGGGCGACGAAGAATTGGATTTGTTTGGATTTGGAATTAAACATAGTGTTAGTCAGTATATCCCGCTTTTACCTGTGGATATTGCTGTTCAATTTTTATATAACAAATTAACAATTACAAATCTTCTTGATGTTAAAAATACCGCCTTTAACATTCATGCAAGTAAATCTTTGGGAGTATTGTTAGTGTACGGTGGATTGCAATATGAATCTACATCTGTGGATTTTACTTATAAATTCACCGATCCAAATGGAATTTCACCCGGTCAAAAAAATCAGGAAATTACTTTAAGTCTTAACGGTGAAAATTCATTTAGAGTTACCGTAGGCGCAGCTCTTAAATTGGCGTTTTTTGTATTAAACGCCGATTATAGCGTTGGTTCGCAAGGTGTATTTACAACTGGTTTTTCTTTCGAATTTTAAAGGAGTATAATATGAAAATAATCAATAAACTTTTATTGTTCGTTGCTCTTACCGCTTCAGTTATTTTACTGAGTAGTTGTAATTTAGCGGATTCTCTAACTACTCTTCCCGTTAATATTCCTATTTCCGTTAATTTTTCAACAGGCGGAAATAACAGTACGGTTGCGGGTTCGAGCGAATTTTGTTTGGAAAACAATGAAACATTCCAGAAATATCAAGATAAAATTAAAAAAATCAAAATTGTGAAAATTGCAATTCGAACTGTAAGTTATTCTCCGCAGGATATGAAAGGGGACCTTAACGTATCGGTTAAAGATGATCAGGGAAATGTTCTGTTTTCCGAATCTTTAACGGATATTAATCCCGGCGATTATATTAACACACCTTTCGAGTTCACGCTTTCGGCTAGTGAAATTGAAGCGTTTGACAACTATTTACAGAGCGTATTAGACGCAAACCGAAGTATTTGCTTCACTGGATCGTTAAATTTGCAAATTACAAACGGAAACGCGCCGTATGTTTTTAACGGTGCCTTGGATGTTGTTTTTGAAGCCGAAACCGAATTGTAAAACAATTATTATCTATCCTTTTTTTGGTGGAATCCGTTTGATTTGTTATGCGGATTCCATTTTTTTATTCACATAATACACTTCGCATACAAGACTTCCAGCAATTAAATAAAATTCAGTTACAGATTTACAGCCAAAATTTTTTCTAAAAAATTCGTATGTTTAATTTTAGAACAAAAACCAAAGTATTTGTTAGTGAAAAATTTATCAATTTATATTCATATACCGTTTTGTGATCATAAATGTATTTATTGTGATTTTTATTCAATAATAACAACGGAAAATCAATCAAACTTTATTAATGCAGTTACAAAAGAAATTGGTTATTACGCTGAATTATATGGAAAAAACAGAATTGTAAAAACTATCTATTTTGGAGGCGGCACACCTTCGTATTTACCGGTTCAAGCTATAAAAGAAGTAATCGAAAATATTAAGAATAATTTCAAAGTATACGACGATTGCGAAATTACGTTGGAAACAAATCCCGGAACGGTTAACAAATCCAAACTGAAAGAACTGAAAAATACCGGTATAAACAGAATAAGTATAGGCATTCAATCTTTTTTAGAAAGTGATTTGGATTTCCTTACAAGAATTCACGATAAAAAAACGGCTATTGCAACCGTGGAAAATGCCGCCGATGTTGGGTTTAAGAATATTAGCATAGATCTGATTTTTAATTTACCCGGTCAAACAAAAAGCAACTGGTTAAATAATTTAAGTATTGCTGTTGAATTACCCGTAGTCCATATTTCCGCCTACAGTTTGATTATTGAACGGGGTACGATTCTGAATAAAATGATTCTTGACGGAAAAGTGAATATTGGAGATGAAGATTTTGATGCGGATTTGTACGAAACAACAATACGGTTTCTGAATGAAAACGGCTTTGAACAATATGAGGTATCAAATTTTTGTAAAAGCGGATTTGAATCCAAACACAATTTAAACTATTGGAACTACGGCGAGTATATTGGTTTTGGTCCTTCTGCACACTCATTTATTAAAAATAAACGTTGGTGGAATTTTTCCAGTCTAAAAAAATATATTGACGAAATTAATAAAAGCAACCGGGCAGTTAGAGGAAGCGAGTTATTGACTCCGGAGCAAATGCTGAATGAGTTTGTAATGTTGACTTTAAGAAGTACCGGAATTAATATAAATGAAATCAAGAAAAAATTTAAGAAAAGTTGGTTAATAAATAATAAAAATAAACTTAACGGTTTAGAACAAAAGGGGTTGATTATTTTTGACGATAATCGAATTAAATTAACTCCCAAAGGATATTTGGTTTGTGATGAAATTTTGCTAAACTTGAATTAACAAGGAGTTAACGAATGTTAAAACTTAAATTACACTGGCAAATATTAATTGCATTAGCATTAAGTATAATAGTAGGAATATTTTTACCTGAATCAGTTAAATACACTTCCTGGATGGGAACTCTGTTCTTGAACGGATTAAAAATGGTGATTGTTCCCTTAATTTTAAGCTCAATAGTTTCCGGCGTTGCCAACATAGGAGGTGCAAGTGATTTTGGCAGACTGGGACTTAAAACACTCGGCTATTACATATTAACTAGCTTGTTAGCAATAATTACGGGTCTTGTTTTTGTTAATGTAATACGTCCCGGTTATGGAATAGATTTGGGCTTTACTCAATCCGTTCAGGGTTTGGCTTCCGCAAAAAATTCATTCGGCAGCACTATTCAAAATATTGTTCCGAGTAATATTTTTAGAGCGTTTGCCAATAACGAAATGCTTGGAATTATTTTCTTTGCAATGATTCTCGGTTTTTTTATAACAAAGGTTGATAACAAATACCAAACGTTACTTACCGATTTTTTTAACGCTTTTTTTGAAGTGATGATGAAAATTACGATGTTCATCATAAAATTTGCTCCTCTCGGAATTTTCGGAATAGTTTCTAAAATTGTTGCCAAGCAAGCTACTCAAGGAAATTTGGCGCAAGTCGGCTCAAGCTTGGGTTTATATATGCTAACGGTAATTCTGGCTTTATTTACGCATGCGTTTATTACTTTACCGTTACTAGTTAAATTTATTGGTAAAGCAAATCCTGTTAAACATGCGAAAAATATGGTTACGGCATTACTTACTGCTTTTTCTACCGCATCATCCAGCGCTACGCTTCCGCTTACAATGGAAGCAGTTGAATTTGAAGACGGTGTATCGAATAAAATTACTAGTTTTGTACTTCCCTTAGGTGCTACGGTTAATATGGACGGTACCGCACTATACGAACTTGTTGCGGCAATATTTATTGCCCAGGCTTACGGACTTGATATTCCTTTGGTTCAGCAGTTTGTAATGGTTTTTGCCGCATTGCTTGCTTCAATTGGTGCGGCGGGAATTCCAATGGCCGGATTGGTAATGATTACTGTCGTTCTCTCCGTCGTGGGCCTGCCGCTTGAAGGCGTAGGACTAATTTTAGCCGTTGATCAAATTTTAGATATGATGCGTACAACGGTAAATGTTTGGAGCGATTCGTCTTGTGCCGTAATCATTGCAAAATCCGAAGGTGAAAAACTGAAAGTTTAAATTCAAAAGGAAAGTTTTATATGAAATTGGAATCAAAAAAAATTGCAATTATCGGTTGCGGAAATATTGGATCGGCAATTGCGGACGGAATTATAAAAACCAAGTCTGTTATTAGAAAAAATATTTTTATAACCAGACGTAAAAAAGAAGCTTTGGCGAAATATAAAAAGTTAGGGCTTAACACAACCACGGATAATAAAAAAGCTGTCCATAGTTCGGAAATTGTTATTATTGCGGTTACGCCACATCAATTAGATGCTGTTTTAGAAGATATCAAATATAGTTTAGACGAAAAAAAGCACATAATATTTTCCGTGGTTTCCGGTGTGAACATCAAATCTATTAAAGATAAAATCGGGAAAAATATTCCCGTCGTTAGGGTTATGCCGAATACTGCAATAAAAATCAGTGAATCGATGACATGCTTAAGCGTTCTAAATGAGAATAAAAAAGCGCTGGATTTGGCAAAGCAACTTTTCGATTTACTTGGAAGCACGCTAATTATAAAAGAAGAACTTATGGTTCCGGCTACGGTTTTGGGCGCTTGCGGAATAGCTTTTTTTATGCGGGCTATTCGCGCCGCTTCCCAAGGCGGTATAGAAATAGGGTTTCATGCCGAAGAAGCTCTTTTTATAGCCGCACAAACCGCCAAAGGCGCCGCTTCCATTTTACTTATGAATAAAACACATCCGGAAGAAGAAGTAGATAAAGTTACTACGCCGCAAGGCTGTACCATTGCAGGATTAAACGAGATGGAACATAACGGATTCAGTTCGTCCTTGATAAAAGGTATAGTTACATCTTCGGAAAAATGTTCGAAGTTATCATAATTTATTTTGACCGTAAAGGATGATTAAAGTTTGAATAAAAAAATCCTTCGCCTTGCAATCCCAAATATTTTAAGCAATTTAACAGTGCCTCTTCTAAGTTCGGTAGATACGGCAATAATGGGGCACTTGCCCAATCCGGCTTATATAGGAGCAATTGCAATCGGCTCAATGATATTTAATTTTCTTTATTGGGGATTCGGATTTTTAAGAATGGGAACCACAGGTTTAGCTGCTCAATCCTACGGCGAAAATAACCGGAGCGAAACAATATCGATATTAGTAAGGGCAATTTTAGTAGGATTGTTTTTTGCATTAGCTTTTATCATAGCTAAAAAGTGGATAGGAGAAGTTGCTTTTTCACTTGTTAACGGTTCCCGTGAAGTGGAAAACTACGCAATGATTTACTTTAATATAAGAATTTTTGCCGCTCCGGCAACACTTTCGCTCTACGCATTTTATGGTTGGTTTTTAGGAGTTCAAAATGCAAAATTCCCGTTGTATTTAAGTATAATTATTAATTTGTTAAATATTTCCTTAAACTATATATTTGTCTATAAATTCAATATGACGGTTGATGGAATTGCTTATGCTACTGTTATTTCGCAATATGCCGGATTATTGATTGCATTCGTTTTTATATTAACTTCTTACCGTAAATATTTAAGAAAAATTAAATTTCAATCGGTATTGGTTTTTAGCAGAATAAAAAAATTCTTTACCGTTAATTTTGATATTTTTATCCGCACCCTCTTTTTGATTTTTACTTTTAGCTATTTTACAATTCTTTCTGCCGATTTTGGCGATAAAATTTTAGCCGCCAATTCAATCTTAATTCAACTTTGGATGATTTTATCTTACGGTGTAGATGGATTTGCATTTGCAGCCGAAAGTTTAACAGGAAAATTTATTGGTGAAAGAAACAAAGAAAAACTATCGAAATTAATTAAGTATATTTTTTATTGGGGAATGGGACAAGGGGTTTTGCTGTCGATAATTTTTCTATTTGACATCAAAGGGATTATTAAACTTTACACAAACCAAATTAATATTATAAACACGGCAATGGAATATGCTTTTTGGACAATCTTGGCTCCGGTTATTAATTCCGTCTGTTTTATCTGGGATGGAATTTTTATCGGTGCAACGGCTACCAAAGCAATGCGTAATTCAATGTTATTTGCAACGTTAATTATTTTTCTGCCGGTCTTTTATTTAACCCAAAATTTTCTCAATAATAACGCTCTCTGGCTGGCTATGATAATGTTCATGTTTGCGCGGGGCATTACTCTTACTTGGTATTCAAAGCGGTATATCTTTAAGGTATTCAATACCGGTTAATAATAAAGTCATTTTTACATTCTATACTAATGAAAAAATAACTTATTTAATAATTTGATTTTGATTAAAAACATTAATATTTTAAGGATTATATCCATTAGTTAAAGAAAGGAGAAAAATAATGAAGAGTTTAATTTTATTGTTAATAATTTCCTTTTTCTATTCTTCTAAAGCTCAAACAACAAAAATAACCGGAACTTTGGAAGGTGTTGACGGTAAATTATCTTTAGCTCATGTTCATGTTCAAAAAGATGAATCAAGTAGTCCGGTTAATTCTTATAAAGTTGATAAAAACGGTAATTTTAGTTTCAATATAAATAAAAAAGGCGTTTATTATTTGCAATTTACCGGAGTAAACCATTCCCCTTTGAAAACACCAATTTTTCTAAACGGCGGGAAAGAAATCAAACTAAAAGTTAAACTTTCAACTTATAAAATAAATAATGTAATTGATAAAGTTAAAATTATTGGCAAATTTAATAATTATAACTTTAGCAGCGGAAAATTAATGAAAAAGGAAAAAGACGGTACGTTTTCCTTCACAATGAAAACGGATGAACCCTTTTTTGAATATCAACTGTTAGGCGTTGATGTTAGTAGAAGTATAAACGGTACGCAATCCGATAGTTATAAATATGACGGCGGCGGCGACTACATATCCGTTGTAAAAGTAAAAGGCGGAAAGGTACACATAACCTTCGATCCGGGAAAATTGGTAAGAAGCGACCAGGAAGGTTCAATAGAATTTGTAAATAAAAATAGTGTCAATAATCAAGTATTTTTATTGAACAAAACTTTTAATCTAAAAAACGAAGATTTCAGAAAAAAAATAACGGAATATCGCAACAGAGTTGGTGATTTGAAAGGTTTTAGTTTCGATTTTGGTGATTTTAAAACCCGGCTCGAAAAAAATATAAAAGATAATCCCGACAAATTAATTAAAAAAGTTTCGCTTATTTATTATGCTTCTTTGTTGAATTATCGCGCAAAGGACATTGATACGAGCTTAGCCTTAAAAGTATTCGACGAAGTTTCTCCGGCTTCTAATTTATGGTCGTTAAATACCATGGCATTGTTTAAGCCTCTGTCCCTTTATCCTAACAGAAATGATTTTACACAAAAATTATTAAGTAATAAATATTTAAATAATGAAGTAAAAGCGAATTTGTTAAGCCAAGAACTTTTTGAGGCTAAGTTTGTTAAGAAAGATGAAGACAAAACCAAAACTATTTATAATAGAATTCAAAAAGAGTACGGAAATACGAATATTGCAAAATATTTAAAATCAAGATTTTTTACCAAAAAGAAAGTCGCTCCGGGCAAAAAAGTTCCCGAGTTTAGCGTCAAATCCATCGACGATTCTAATGTTGTTTACTCAAATAAAAGCTTGTTGGGGAATGTATATTTAATTGATTTTTGGGCTACGTGGTGCGGACCTTGTTTGGGTGAGATGAAATTTTTACACAATGCGTACGCAAAATTTAAAGATAAGGGATTAAAAATACTTAGTCTCTCGTTCGATACAGCACCGGAAAAAGTTAAAAACTTCAGAAACAAAAAATGGAAAATGCCTTGGATGCATTCATTTGTAAAAGGTGGTTTTTCAAGTAAACTTGCTAAAAAATTTGAAGTGCTTGGAATTCCCAAACCTATTTTAGTTGATAAAGACGGAAAAATTATTGCGAGCGAAATGGATGTGAGAGGTTCAAATTTGGAAAAGATATTAAATAAGGTTTTTGGAAAGTAGTTTATAAAATAGTGCTCGAAATAGAAATAATAAGAAAATTGAATATATAAAACTTGTGTAATAATGGAATTGAATTCTTGGTTCTTATTTCCATACCGCAGGTTATGAACGAATACAATAAATAAAAAATTGCACAAGAGAAATATGACCACTCCCAAAAAGCCCGTTTTGGGAAATGGGATAAAACCAAATATAAACATGTCAGAATCTTGCTAAATCAATAATAAGTTCGTAAATTTATGAATCCTAATTTCGCCCCTTGAGGGCGATTTTTGTTTTATGGAATTGAAGAACAAACATATTAAAGAAATATTTCGGCCGGTTATAGAAAATCAACATTTTATGTTGATCGATTTAATAATCCGGGGGAACACTCAAAATAGAATTATAGAAGTTTTTATTGACGGCGATAATCCTATTACTACAGACGATTGCGCGGTTGTTAGCAAAAAATTAAACTCCGTTATAGAAAATCAAAATTTGTTCAACGGTAAGTATCGCCTCGATGTTTCTTCGCCCGGAATTGATAAACCGTTAAAGTTTTTAAGGCAATATAAAAAACATCTTAATAGAAATTTTGAAGTAAAATACGAGCTCAACTCGGAAAAGAAAAAATTGGAAGGAAAATTAATAAATATCGAAAATGAAACTTTGATCTTTCTTTCAAAAAATGATGAAATTCGTTTGAATTTCGATCAAATAATAAAAGCAAAAGTATTAATTAGTTTTTGATTTGGAGGCAAAATTATGAATTCAGCTATTGTTGAATCATTTTCGCAAATGGTACGTGAAAAAGGACTCGACAAAGACGTTCTTGCAGGTATTATTGAAGAGGTTTTTGGCGTTTTGGTAAAAAAGAAATTCGGACCCGATGCCGAATATGATGTGGTTGTTAATATGGACCGCGGCGATATAGAAGTCTTTTTGGTTAAAACCATTGTAGATGAAGTTGAAGACCCTAATACCGAAATAAGCATTGATGAAGTAAATAAAAGAGGAAATGAAGAAGAATTGGAAGTTGGCG
>Ga0256841_1000515_pt1 | contig 39793 bp, 37 predicted proteins | sample 356308metaG_FD_185971 | JGI IMG/M metagenome (GOLD analysis project Ga0256841, IMG submission 185971) | Hydrothermal vent microbial communities from Mid Atlantic Ridge, Atlantic Ocean - 356-308 | ecosystem: Environmental > Aquatic > Marine > Hydrothermal vents | place: Atlantic Ocean: Mid...
GTGGCGGAGCGTGCGGCGGCGTACGGGATCCGCTCCGTTCCGGCGGTAGTCGTCGATGGCGAGCCGGCGTCGTGTTGCGCCGGGCGAGGGGTCTCGGAGGAGGGGCTTCGGGCCGCCGGCGTCGGCGCGCCGCTGTGAGCTTCGGGTCCGGCTCGCGGGAGGGACGTCGTCCTTCTCCCGGGCCGGGCCTTCGTTTTTGAACGGGAGAAACACGAACCAACCAACGGTGAGCAGACATGAAACGCATCATTCAAGGCAACACGGGACTGTTGCGCCCGGCATGGGTGCGCGCGCTCGGGCTCCTGGCGCTCCTGGCTTTCTTCACGATGACGGCCCTCGCGCCGGAGGCGCGGGCGCAGGACGACAAGCGCCTCGAAAATCCCGACGTGATCATTGAGGTCGGCGGGCTGGCGTGCCCGTTCTGCGCCTACGGCATCGAAAAACGCCTCAAGAAGCTCGACGAGGTCGCCGAACTGTCGGTACTGCTGGAGGAGGGGAAGGTCGAGCTGAAGGTGAAAGAAGGCGCGAAGATTTCCGAGGAGAAGATCCGCAAGGCCGTCGCCGACGCGGGGTTCGAGGCGAAGAGCGTCGTTTTCGTGAATGAGAACGTGAAAACACCTACGAGCGAATGAGAGCGAAAATGATGGCTATGACCTACGAGAAAGCGCGCGTATGGACGGCGCTTGCGGTCGTCGCGCTCACGATAGCGGCGGTCGTTCCGGCGCGCGCGCAGATCACCACGAACACGGCCCTTCCGGTGGGCAAAGGCGAGGCGATCATCCGGCTTCAGACGAAGGTCATACGATCCACGGGCGATCCCATGCCGACGGATCGGGATCTGCGCGTGACGGCGTTCCCGCTGGTCGGCGTCTACGGCGCCACCGGGCGGCTGGCGCTCTTCGGCGTCTTCCCCATCCTCGACAAGAACATGGAGGTGACGACGCCGTCCGGGCGCATCACGCGGAACACGACCGGCGTGGGGGATGCGCGTCTGTTTGCGCGGTACACGCTTTTCCAGCATAACCGCCGGGGGCTCACGGTGCGGCTTGCGCCCTTCGCGGGGATCGAGCTGCCCACCGGCACGGACGACGCCCGCGACGCTGCCGGGCCGCTGCCGCGTCCGTTTCAGCTCGGCTCCGGCTCGTGGGATCCCTTCGTCGGCGTCGTCCTTACGCGGCAGAGCTTCGCCTGGCAGGTCGACGTCTCGGCGTCGTACAAGCGCAACACCGAGGCGGGCGGTTTCCGTTTCGGCGACGAGGCGCGCCTCGACGTCGCCGCGAAGGTGCGGGTGCTTCCGAGGCGGCTCGGGCCGGGGCTCCCCCGGTTCCTCTACGTCGCGCTCGAGAGCAACCTGATCGGGCTGGGCAAGAACGAACTCGGCGGCGCGGACGATCCGAACTCGGGCGGCGTGACGTGGCGCCTCGCGCCGGGCCTCCAATACGCCACCCGCCGGGTCATCCTTGGCGCGGCACTCCAACTCCCGGTCGTGCAGGATCTCAACGGGGCCGCCCTCGAAAACGACGCCATCCTCACCCTCAGCGTCCGCTTCAGCCTTTGACGGAGATTGACATGATGAACCTTTCCAGGAGAAAAAACGCGGCGGCGTGGATCGCCGGAATGCTGGCCCTCGTCATCCTTGCCGCGGGCTGCCGGACGGAGGCGGAGGGGCCGCCCGCCTATCGCTTCGTGAAAGCGTGGGGGCAGCGCGGCGAAGCGCCGGGCGCGTTCCGCGAGCCGCTCGGCATCCTCGTCTCCGGCGACGAGGTCTTCGTGAGCGACGCCGGGAACGACCGCATTCAGGTCTTCGACCGCGACGGGCGTTTCCTCCGGCAGTTCGGCGCATCGGGCGACGGGCCGGGCGAACTCGGACGGCCCATGCACCTCGGACTGAAGGGCGACACGCTGTTCGTCCCCGAGTATCTCAACGACCGGGTGCAGCTTTTCTCCCGCGAGGGCGTTCCGCTCGGCTCCTTCGGCACGTCGGGCGACGGGCCGGGCGCGTTCGACGCCCCCACGAGCGCCGCCGTCAACGCCCGGGGACGGGTCTACGTCGCCGACTTTTACAACCAGCGCATTCAGGTGATCGACCTCGCGCGCGGCATGGTCCGGCAGTACGGAACCACGGGGACGTACGGCGCCGAGCCGGGGCAGTTCACCTATCCGACCGAAGTGGCGCACTTCGCGGACGGCGGCTTCGTCGTGGCCGACGCCTATAATCACCGCGTGCAAACCTTCGGCCCCGACGGCGCGTTCCGGTGGATGGTTCCGGACGACATCAACTGGGCCGACACCACGCGGGGACATTTCAACGTCGCCACTTCGGTGACGGTCGGGCCGCGCGAGGACGTGTACGTCGCCGATTTTTACAACCACCGCCTTCAGGTGCTCTCGAAGGACGGCGCGTGGCTGGCGATCCTCGGCGGGCGGGGTTCGGAGGAGGGCCGCTTCGAGCGTCCGACCGACATGGCCTTCGACGAGGACGGCAACCTGTACGTCGTGGATTTCGGAAACGACCGGATACAGAAATTCGCTCCGGAACGATGAAAAAGCGGGGGATCGACATGAAAAGCATGACGCGGGGAGTGGTGGCCGCCCGGGCGGGGGTCCATCCCGAGACGGTTCGTTATTATGAGAGGCGCGGGCTCTTGCCGAAACCCTCGCGCACGGCGTCGGGCTATCGGATCTATACGGAGGACGATGCGGCGCGCATCCGTTTCATCAAGCGGGCGCAGGAGTTGGGCTTCACGCTGGAGGAGATCCGGGAGTTGCTCTCGCTCCGCGTCGATCCCGGCACGGACCGGCGGGCGGTGCGGGAGCACGCCGCGGCCAAGCTCGCCGACCTCGAAGGCAAGATCCGCGACCTCGAACGGATGCGGCAGGCGCTCTCCACGCTCGTCACCGCCTGCGACGGGTGCGGCCCCACGAGCGATTGCCCGATCCTCGACGCCCTGCAGTCCGACGACGCGCTGCCCGTCCTCGCTCTGTGAATTTTCGGCGCGGGAGCGCGTCCGAAACGCCGGATGGTCTCCCTTTCTTTCGCGTGTGCGCGCGCCTTCGCCCGAAGACGGACGCTCCGGGAAACAAAACGGGGCCGGGGGCGATAGACGGGGTTCAGAAACCGTCGGGTGCGTCGATCACTCCGATATGCTCACCGTCCCTGTGTCCATGTCCCTCAACCTGCGACAGATCAGAAAACGAAGCGCCCCGGTGGTGTGGCTGCTCACCGGTATGTTTCTGCTCTTTCCGGTGGGGCAGCACGCCCTGGCGGGCATCGTGCTCTGTTTCGAGGGGGACGGACGGGTGGAAGTCGAAACCGCGCACCTCAACGATTGCGGCTCCGACTTCTGGTCGATGGTGACGGAGATCCACGAGGAACGCATGGTCTTGCCGGCGGGCGCAACGCCTGCAGAGATCTGTGAGGACTGCGTGGACGTGCCGCTCTTCGTGAGCTTCTCCGACGCGCAGGCTTTCTTCCCCGTCAAGGCGACGGCCGGCCCCTCGGCGAAACTGCCGGTGGCCGCCGTGCTGCCCACGCCCTCCCGCTCTTCGATCCCGATGGGGCCGGTGCGTGCCGCCTCTCATGCCGCTTCTTCGCTCCTCTCTCTCAGCACCGTCATTCTGCTGATCTGATCCACTCCGGATCGCTCCGGGCGCGTGTGTCTTTCGCGTCCGGCTTCTCTCTGACGTGACGGCACGGGCCGTGGTGTATCCGTGCGCCACCGCCGCGCCGCGCCGCTGCGCGGGGCTTGCCGTCTTCCTGTCTTTCCATCCTTGTTCCGGAGTGACTTCATGAGACTTCTCTACCTGGCGCCGGCCGCGCTGGGGATGCTGGCGGCGCTTTCCGGCTGCGCGACGACGTACGACGCAGCCTGGCCGCCGCCCCGACCGCTCGGCGACGCCGTTTCCACATACCACCCCCCGCAATCCCCGGCGAGGGCCGATTCCCTTGCCGCGCTCGTTCCTTCCCCGGAAGGCGTTCTCACGTTGCGTGAGGCGCTTGCGCTGGCCCTCCTGCACAACCCCGACCTCCGCGCCTTCGGGTGGGAGGTGCGCGCCCGCGAAGCCCGCGCGTTGCAGGCCGGGCTGCCGCCCAACCCGGAGATCGGAACCGACCTCGAAAACTTTGCCGGAAGCGGCTCCGTGGGCGGCTTCGACGCTGCCGAGGTGACCGTGGGGTTGAGCCAACTCATCGAGCTCGGCGGCGACCGGCGCAGGCGTCGGGATGTGGCGGCCCTCGAACGCGACCTCGCCGGTTGGGACTACGAGACCGTTCGCCTCGACGTGCTCACCGAGACGGCGCAGGCCTTTACGGACCTGCTCGCGGCGCAGGAGCGCATGTCGCTGGCCGACAGCCTGTTCGGGCAAGCGGAGCTTTTCTACGAGAGCGTGACCGCGCGCGTGGAGGCCGGCAAGGTGTCGGCGCTCGAGGAACGACGGGCGCAGATCGTCCGCTCGACGGCGGCCATACAGCGCGAACGCGCCGCGCGCGAGCTGGCGGCGGCCCGCGTGCGCCTTTCCGCCGGCTGGGGTCGGACCGATCCCCTCTTCGAACGGGTCGTCGGCGACCTTTCGGCCATCGCGCCGCCGCCGCCGGCGGCGGACGTCGAGGCGTTCATCGAGCGCAACCCCGACGTGGCCCGGTGGAGCGCCGAGATGGCGCTTCGCCGCGCCGACGTGGCGCTCGAAAAGGCGCGTCGCATCCCCAACCCGAGTCTCCTTCTCGGCGTTCGGCGCCTCCGCGACCTCGGCGAGACGGCCCTGACCGCAGGCGTCTCGATCCCCCTTTCGATCTTCGACCGCAACCAGGGCGCGATCCGCGAGACCGAGTACCGGCTCCGGCAGGGGGAGGAGCTCCGGCGCTCCGAAGAGACGCGCGCGCGGCGCATGCTCGCCGAAGCCTACGCGTTGCTGGCCGCCGGATACGACGAGGTCCGCACGCTTCGGGAAGAGGTCTTGCCCGCGGCGCGGGAGAACTTTGCCGCCACGCAGGAAGGCTACCGCGAAGGCAAGTTCGACCTCCTCACGGTGCTCGATGCCCAGCGCATCCTCTTCGAAACCACGAACCGGTACGTCGACGCGCTGGCCGTCTATCACGCGGCCCGCGCCGAAGTCGAGCGCCTCATCGGCACGCCCCTCTCCGACGTCACAAACCGATAAAAACCATGAATATGTACGATAGATTGAAGCGGGCGTTTATGCGGCCCTTACTGGCATTCCTGATCCTGAGCGTCGTCGCGCTGACCGGCTGCGGCGGCGACGAACCCCCGCCCGGCGACACGCACGAAGAAGCCGAGGGCGATCACGACGAGACGCCGGTCGTGCGGATGCCGCCCGAAGCGCTGGCGGAGTTCGACATCGAGGTGGCGACGGCGGGCCCCGGCGCGCTCCACATCACGCTGACCTTTCCCGGCGAGGTGAAGGTCAACGAGGACCACTTCGCCCACATCGTGCCGCGGGTCTCCGGCGTGGTGCATTCGGTGTACAAATCCATCGGCGACCGGGTGCGGGCCGGCGACGTGCTGGCCGTCCTCGACAGCCGCGAGCTGGCCGACCTGAAGGCGATGTATCTGGCGAACCTCGAACGGCTGGCCATCGCCGAGTCGAATTTCCGGAGAGAGGAGACGCTTTTCGGGAAGAAGATCACCTCCGAGCAGGAATACCTGGAAGCCCGGCAGGCCCTTGCCGAAGCGCGCATCGCGTTGCGTTCGGTCCGGCAAAAGCTCCTCGCGCTCGGGTTCTCGCAGGCGTACATCGACGCGCTGCCCGAACAGCCGGAACACGCGCTGGTGCATTATGAGCTCACCGCTCCGATCTCCGGCGTGGTGGTCGAGAAGCACGTCAGCCGGGGCGAGGCGCTCAATGCCGACGCCGACGCCTTCGCCATCGCGGACCTGAGCACGGTGTGGGTGGACCTGAACGTGTTTCAGAAGGACCTCGACTTCGTCCGGGAAGGACAGCGGGTGGACCTCGTCACCACCGGCGGGCAACTGCGCGCTCAGGGGACGATCTCATACGTCCGTCCCATCGTGGGGGAGGAGACGCGGACGGCCATCGCCCGCATCGTGCTGCCCAACCCCGACGGGCGGTGGCGGCCCGGCATGTTCGTCAACGGGACGATCACCGTCGACGCCGTGGACGTGCCGTTGTTGACGCCGAAGTCCGCCGTCATCACGATGGGCGGGGAGACCGTCATCTTCGTCGAGACGCCCGAAGGCTTTGTTGCGCGTCCGGTCACCCTCGGGCGGGAGAACGGGACGCACGTGGAAATCACCTCGGGTCTTAAGCCGGGGGAGCGGTACGTCGCGCGCGGCGGTTTTGCGCTCAAGGCCGAACTCGAAAAAGATCAGCTGGGCGAAGGTCACGCCCATTAAGCGAGGAGCACAGGATCATGAACAAACTCATAGAACTATCCTTACGGAGCCGGTTGCTCGTCCTCGTGCTGGCGGTGCTGGTCATGGCGGCGGGCTGGCTCAGTTACCGGCAGTTGCCCGTCGATGCGTTTCCGGACGTGTCGCCTTCGCTCGTGCAGGTCTTTACCCTCACCAGCGGCCTCGCGCCCGAGGAGATCGAGCAGTACGTCACGTATCCCATCGAGACGGCCATGAACGGGCTGCCGAACCTGGAACGGATCCGGTCGGTGTCGAACTTCGGCCTCTCGGTGGTCAACATCTACTTCGAGGACGGGACGAACATCTACTTCGCGCGGCAGCTCGTGGGCGAGCGCCTGCAGGAAGCGCGCGACCAGATCCCCGAGGGCTTCGGCGAGCCCGAGATGGGGCCGATCTCCACCGGCATGGGGCTCGTGCTCTTCTATTACCTCGACGACACCACCGGGCAGTACAGCCTCGAAGAACTGCGCACGATGCAGGACTGGATCGTCAAGTACAACCTCCAGACCGTGCCGGGGGTGACCGAGGTGCTCGGCATCGGCGGCTTCGAGAAGCAGTTTCAGGTGCAGGTCGATCCGGCGGCGCTCTTGCAGTACGGCGTCACCATCCAGGAACTGCTGGAGATCATCGAGGCGAACAACCTGAACGTCGGCGCGCAGTTCATCGAGCAGAACAGCGAGGAGTTCATCGTGCGCTCGGTGGGCCTGGCGACGGGGCGCTCGGACCTCGAAAACATCGTCGTCAAGACGGTCGACGGCACGCCGGTCTTCGTGCGGGATCTGGCCGAGGTGACCATCGGCGGGGCCATCCGGCGCGGCGTGGAGACGATGGACGGCCGCGGCGAGATCGTGGCCGGCATGGTGATCAAGCTCTTCGGCTCGAACGCCTCGACGGTCATCGGCCGCGTGGAAGAGAAGGTGCGGGAGATCAACGACATTCTGCCCGAGGGGGTGCGGATCGTGCCGTATTACGAGCAAAAGACGCTCGTCGAGTCCGCCGTGTCCACGGTCACGAATGCGCTGTGGCAGGGCATCGTGCTGGTGGTGCTGGTGCTGTTCGTCTTCCTCGGCAGCTTCCGCCCGAGCGTGGTGGTGGCGCTGGCGATCCCGTTCTCGGTGCTCTTCGCCATGATCTGGATGAAGCAGTTCGGCATCTCGGCCAACCTGATGTCGCTCGGAGGGCTGGCCATCGCCATCGGCATGATGGTGGACGGGGCCATCGTGATGGTCGAGAACGTGGACCGGATGTTGCGCGAGGCGGCCCCGGACGAGCCGCGCGTGCACGTGGTGGCGCGGGCGTGCAAAGAGGTTGCGCGGCCCGTGGCCTTCGCCATCCTGATCATCGTCGTGGTCTTTCTGCCGCTGTTCACGCTGCAGGGCGTCGAGGGCAAGACGTTTCGCCCGCTGGCCTATACCGTGGCGCTGGCAATGTTCGGCTCGCTCATTTTTGCCCTCTTCGTGGCCCCGGTGCTTTCGGACATCCTGATGCGCCGCGCGGCGCGGCAGGCCGACGGCTCGAAGCCGAAGCCGGGTCTGGCCGAGCGCGCCCTGGCCCGGGCCATGGAGGCCTACCGCCCGCTGGTGAGCTTCTTCGTGCGCTCGCGGAAGTGGGCCGTCGCGCTGTCGGTGGCGCTGCTCATCCTCGGCATGACGATCTTCCCGTTCCTCGGCTCCGAGTTCACGCCGACGCTTCAGGAGGGGACGCTCGTGCTCCGGCTGACGATGGCCCCCTCGATCTCGCTCCGGGAGAGCACCGAGACGACGCTCCGGGTGGAACGCCGTCTGATGCAGATCCCGGAGATCCGCCACGTCGTCAGCCGCATCGGGCGGGGCGAAGTCGGCGCGCACACCGACCCGATCAACAGCGCCGAGATGTACCTCATCCTCGAACCCGAGGACACCTGGCGCTTCGACGATCAGGAAGCCCTGCTCGAAGGCATCCGCCGGGACGTCGGCGAGATCCCGGGCGTGCTGACGAACTTCACGCAGCCCATCCAGATGACGGTGGACGAACTGCTCGAAGGCGTGCGCGCCGAACTGGCGATCAAGCTCTTCGGCGACGACCTCGACGTGCTCAAGGAGAAGGCGGATGAGATCGTGGCCGCCGTGCAGCAGGTGCCGGGCGCCGCCGACGTGCAGGCCGACCAGATCAGCGGCACGCCGCAACTCCGCATCCGGGTGGACCGCCAGGCCATCGCCCGCTACGGCGCGAGCGTGGCCGACGTGCAGCAGACGATCCGCGCCGCCATCGGCGGCGAGACCGCCGGGCAGATCTTCGAGGGCATCCGACGCTTCGACATCTACGTGCGTCTCAAGCCCGAGTATCGCGCGACGCCGGAAGCCATCGCGGGGTTGCTCATCCCCACCCCCGGCGGCGCACTCGTGCCCCTGAACGACCTCGCCGAGATCGACGAGATCATCGGTCCGCGCCAGATCACGCGCGAGAACAACCAGCGCTTCATCACCATCCAGCTCAACGTCGAGGGGCGCGACATCGGCTCTTTCGTCGAGGAAGCGCAGGGGTTGATCCGCCAACGGGTGGATCTGCCGACGGGCTATTTCACGACGTGGGGCGGGCAGTTCCGGCTTCAGCAGGAAGCGAACAAACGGCTGGCCGTGGTCGTGCCGATCACGCTGTTGTTGCTGTTCCTGTTGCTCTACGCGAGTTTCAACTCGCTCCGGAACGCGGCGCTGATCGTGCTCAACATACCGCTGGCGCTCGTGGGCGGCATCGTGGCGCTCTTCATTACCGGGCAGAACCTTTCGGTGCCGGCTTCGGTGGGCTTCATCGCGCTCTTCGGCATCGCGCTCGAAAACGGGATGGTGCTCGTGACGTACCTCAACCAACTCATCGAGGACGGCGTGGAGATGAACCGCGCTTCGGTGGAGGGGGCGTTGCTTCGCCTGCGCCCGGTGCTCATGACGGCCCTCACCACGGCGCTCGGCCTCATCCCGCTGCTCTTTTCCTCGGGCACGGGCTCGGAAGTGCAACGGCCTCTGGCGACCGTGGTGGTCGGCGGCCTCGTCACCTCGACGATCCTTACGCTGCTGGTGCTCCCGGCCTTCTATAAGTGGTTCTCCATCGAGCCGGAACGCGCCCTTCCCGCACATCCGGCGTCCGCCGAACCGGATGCCTCGACCGAACCGGACGTTTCCGACGCCTGATCTTCGGAACCCGCGCAGCCGCCCGGCATCCGGTCGGGCGGCTGCGGCGTTCGTTTTTTATTCTCGACCAGAAGGTATTCTTTATGAAAGCAATCATTGCCTACATTAAACCGCACAAGCTGGAGTCCGTGACGCTCGCGTTGCACCACGTGGAGGGACTCTCCGGGGTGAGCGTGTCCGACATCCGGGGCTTCGGACGCGGGCGCGGCGTCGGCGTCGCTCAAACGATCAAGGAAGGGCCGGCGGATTTCATCCCGCACGTGCGTCTCGAGATCGTCTGCCGCGATGCGCTCGTCGAGCCGATCGTCGAGACCATCCGCCGGGAGGCGCACACCGGCCTGCGCGGCGACGGGAAGATTTTTGTGTGGCCGGTGGAAGAGGCCGTGCGGATCTCGACGGGCGAACGGGGAGAGGAGGCGGTCTGAGGGCTCGCCGGTGGGCTTCGTCGTCATGGGGTCGCCTTTCGGCTCGGGTCAGGGGCTCGCGTTCGCTCGTGTCAGGGTCATACACCCAACCACCCACACACCCATACGGTTCGCTAACGTTCCAACGCCCCAACGTTCAAACGCGATAACGCTCCCACGTCATGCAACAGACGCTCGAACAACACCCGCACGAAACGCTGGAGGTCCGCGTCGGCGGGCTCGACTGTGAACACGACGCCGCTGCGATCCGGCGCGGGCTGAAGGATGCGCCGGGACTGGAGGCCGTCGAGGTCTTTCCGAAGTCGGCGCGGGTGCGGCTCATGTATGATCCGGGACGAACGACGGAAGAAAGCCTTCTCGAGCGGCTCTCGACGCTCGGATTCGCGCCGGCGAAAGGGATGGAGACGCCCGCCATGCCGAGCCCGTGGCGCAATCCCAAGGTGTTGTTTTCTCTGGCTTCCGGCGCGTTTCTCCTCGCGGGGTGGCTCGTGGGCTTCACCGCCGCGCCGCCCCTCGTCTCGCGCGCGCTGTACGTCGCCTCGCTGCTCTCCGGCGGGTATTTCTTCGGGCGCGAAGCCGTCGAGGACCTGATCTTCGAGCGTCGTGTGGGGATCGAGCTGTTGATGAGCGTGGCGGCGGTGGTGGCCGCGCTCATGGGCGCGCCGGCCGAGGGGGCGATGCTCGCCTTCCTGTACTCGATCTCGGAGGCCGCCGAAGGGTACACCGAGGAGCGAACCCGTTCGGCCGTTCGAGCGCTCATGGACCTCGCGCCGAAGACGGCCCTCGTGCTCCTCGACGGGCGCGAAGTGGAAACGCCCGTCGAGGAAATCGCCGTCGGAGACGTGTTCCTCGTCCGCCCGGGCGAGGCCGTGCCCACGGACGGACGCGTGAGGGCGGGCCGGAGCGGCGTCAACGAAGCGCCGGTGACGGGCGAGAGCGTGCCCGTGGAGAAAGGCCCGGGCGATCCGGTCTATGCCGGGTCGATCAACGGGGAAGGGGCGCTGGAGGTAGAAGCGACGAAGGTCTTCGCGGACAACACCATCTCGCGCATCATTCGCATGGTGGAGGAGGCGCAGGAACGGAAGGGGAGCAGCGAGCGCTTCATCGAACGGTTCGGGCGAAGGTACAGCCCGGCGGTGCTCGCGCTCGGCGTGCTCATCGCCGTGGGGCCGCCCGCGCTCTTCGCCGCCTCGTGGTCCGTGTGGATCCTCCGGGCGACGGTCTTCATCGTGGCGGCGGCGCCGTGCGCGCTCGTCATCTCCATCCCCATCACGATGGTGGCTACCCTGGGCCGCGCCGCAAGGGACGGCGTGCTCATCAAAGGCGGCATCTACGTCGAGGAGCTGGCAAAGGTGCGCGTGGCGGCTTTCGACAAGACGGGCACGCTGACCACCGGACGGCCGGAGGTGACCGACGTGCGGGCGTGGGGCGCGCGGACGGCTCGGGAGGCGCTGGCCGCGGCCGCCGCCGTCGAGCGACAGAGCGAGCACCCGCTGGCGCGGGCCGTCGTGCGCCGGGCGGAGCGGGAGGGGGTCGCGCCGGTCCCGGTCGAGGACTTCCGGGCGCTCACCGGAGCCGGCGCGACGGCCCGCCTCGAAGGAAGGCCGACGTTCGTCGGCAGTCCGGCGCTCTTCGCGGAGAGGCTCGGGCGCGACCTCTCGGACGTCGAGCCGGAGATCCGTCGCCTGCAGGGGGAGGGCAAGACCGTCGTGCTCGTGGGCACGGAGACGGAGCTTTACGGGCTGATCGCCCTCCGCGACCACCTGCGCCCGGATGCGCCGCGCGTCCTCGCGGAGCTGCGGCGGCGGGGGCTCCGCGTGGCCATGCTCACCGGAGACAACCGGCGCACCGCCGAAGCCCTCGCCCGCGAACTGGGCCTCGACGAGGTGTATGCCGGGCTGAAGCCGGACGAGAAGGCGCTGCAGGTGCGGCGTCTGCACGAGCGGTACGGCCACGTCGCCATGGTGGGCGACGGCGTCAACGACGCGCCCGCGCTGGCCGAGGCGACGGTCGGCGTGGCCATGGGCGCCATCGGCACGGACGTGGCCATGGAGACGGCGGACGTGGTGCTCATGGCCGACGACCTCGACAAGCTCGTCTATGCGCTGGATCTGGCGCGGAAGAACGGGCGCGTCGTGCGGCAGAACCTGTGGCTCTCCGCCCTCGTCATCGGCGCGCTGGTCGTGGGCGCCGTCGCCGGGGCGTTCACGCTGCCGGTGGCCGTCGTCGGGCACGAGTTGAGCGAGTTCGCCGTCATCGGAAGCGGCCTCCGGATGCTCCGCGCGTGAGCTTCGCAAGGCCGGGGGCCTCATGCGCTTCGCCCCGGGCAGCCGCCTCCCTCAACGTTCGGCCACGGCCACCCCGATGCCCGAATCGCCCATGCCGAAGTAGAGCAACCACCGGTTCCGAAAAGACACGAGTCCCTCGATGAAGACCACGTTGGGCGCCTGACCCTCCTGTTCCAGCCGGGTCGAGGGCGCCAGGAACGGCGCCTCGGAGCGCTTGAGAAGACGGGTCGGGTCGGCGGGGTCGAAGAGGGCCTGCGCGTTGACGTAGACGAGGTCGTCGTCGGCGCCGTTGTAGAGCAACAGAATGCCGTCGTCGGTGCGCACCGGCGGAGGGCCGGGCTCGACGAGGCGGCCGTCGAACCGCCCCGGCCGGCGACGCAACACCGGCTCCTCGACGACGGTCCAGTGCAGCAGGTCCGGTGAATGGGCGGCCCATATGTCGGTGTCTCCGAAGTACATCCAGTATTCCCCGTTGACGGGAACGTCGAGGATGGCTCCGGACTTGGTCCAGCCGCGTTCGGGAAAGACCGGGCCATGTTTTTGCCAGGTGTGGAGGTCCGTCGAGGTCGCCAGGGCCAGGCGGGCCGTCCGACCGTCATAGGCGGTATAGGTGAGATAGAAGGTGTCGCCGACCTTCACGAGGCGAGGGTCCTCGCAACCGCCGGGTCGTTCCCAGTCCTCTGTGGGTTCGAGGACCGGCGCGGGTTCGCGCTCAAAGCGCAGGCCGTCGCGGCTCGTGGCCAGGCCGATGCGCGAGACGCCGTTCCACACGCCCGCGCCGGTAGTGTCTTCGGCGCGGTAAAGCATCCACACCGTCTCGCCGTCGGTCCACGCGGCGGGGTTGAAGACGTCCTTGGCCTCCCACGTCGTTCCCCGGGGAGTGAGGATGGGGTTTCCGTCGTATTTCTCGAAGGGGCCGATCTGCCAGTCGCCCGGGGGCGCCTCACGGCATCCGAGGTTGCTCGAGAGCAGGGCGCCCGTGCAAAAAAGGAGGGCAAGGATACGCATAGGCATCAGAGGTAAGCGGAGAAGGGTCGGTGGGGGCGCGCGCTCGTTTCATGCCGCCGCATCCGGGACGGGGAGCCGAAGCTCCGGCCCACGCGCAAAGATAGCCGTTCCGCCCGTGAGACGAAACCGCAACGAGGGCATGGCGCCCGCTCGGTTCCCCCTCATCGGCCCGGATCGACGCCGTTTCGCCAGGCTTTTTCGCGGAACGCCCTTGCAAAAGGAAGGTCGCTTGCCTGATATTATCCTATATCCGCGATAAGCGATCATCAAGAAGAAAATGCAGGCGAAATCCGATCTCTTCACTCCGTCGCTCGCGCATCTGGCGGAGCAGGCGAAGGCGCTGGCGCATCCGGCGCGGCTGGCCATTTTGCAGGTGCTGGCCGAGCGGGGCGTGTGCATCTGCGGCGAAATCGTGGACGAACTGCCGCTGGCGCAGGCGTCGGTTTCGCGTCACCTCAAAGCTCTGAAAGCGGCGGGGCTCATCCGGGGCGAAGTCGAAGGGCCGCGCTCGTGTTATTGCCTCGACCCGGACGCCGTCGCAGCCCTTCGCGCGGCGCTCGCCGCCTTCTTCGAGGGATTGCCCGCTCCGCCCTCCGAACCGAACTGCTGTTGAGACGCCGCCTCGTATGAATCCCGCCATTCCCGTTTTTCGCGCCTATCTGGCGGAGGTCATCGGCACGTTTGCGCTCGTCTTCGCCGGGACGGGGGCCATGATCGTCGATGAGCTTTTCGGCGGCGTCGTCACGCCCGTGGGGATCGCCGTCACCTTCGGCCTCGTGGTGCTGGCGGTGGTCTATGCCGTCGGCGAGGTCTCGGGCGCGCACATCAACCCGGCGGTGACGTTCGGCTTCTGGGTGTCCGGGCGATTCTCCGGGCGGCACGTGGGGCCGTACGTGCTCGCGCAGACCCTCGGGGCCGTGGGGGCGAGTCTTTTGCTCAAAGGGCTCTTCCCCGGGTATGAGACGCTCGGGGGGACGCACCCGGCGGGTTCGGCCGGGCAGAGTTTCGCGCTGGAGACCGTGCTCACGTTCCTGCTGATGTTCGTCATCCTTTGCGTCGCCATCGGGGCGAAGGAGAAAGGGCTGATGGCCGGCGTCGCCGTCGGCGCGACGGTGTGCTTCGCGGCGCTCTTTGGCGGTCCCGTCTCCGGCGCTTCGATGAACCCGGCCCGCTCGCTGGCCCCGGCGCTCGTCTCCGGAGCGTTCGAGGCGCAATGGATCTACGTCGTCGCGCCGCTCCTCGGGGCCGCGCTCGCCGTGCTCGCCTACCGGGGCGTCTACGGGCACGCGACCCGCCGGCCCGCTTCCGTTTCCGAGGAACTCCATCCGTGATCCGACATGACTCTTGCCTTTTTCAGCGACGTCCACGCCAACCTCCCGGCGCTCGAAGCCGTCTTTGCCGACCTCGACGCGGATCCGCCGGACATGCTCTTTTGCCTCGGCGATCTCGTGGGCTACGCCCCGTGGCCGAACGAGGTCGTCGCCGCCGTGCGCGCCCGGCGCATCCCGACGATCGCGGGCAACTATGACGAGGGCGTGGGGCTGGCTTCGGACGACTGCGGGTGCGCGTACAAGACGCCGGAGGACGAGGCCCGGGGCGCGCGGTCCATCGCCTTCACGAACGAGGTCGTCACCGGGGAGACGAGGGCCTATCTGCGCGACCTGCCCCGGCACCTCCGCCTCACGTTTCAGCCGCCGCGCCAACCTCGCGCGCCGAAGATGGAGGTCCTCATGGTCCACGGCAGCCCGCGCCGGATCAACCAGTACCTCTTCGAGGATTTTCCCGAGAAACATTTGCTCCGGATGATGGCCGAGGCGGGCGCGGACGTGATGCTCTTCGGGCACACGCACAGGCCATATCACCGCGTCCTCCCGTACGAAGCCGACGGCGAGCGGCGGTATCGTCACGCCGTCAACATCGGCTCGGTGGGCAAGCCGAAGGACGGCGACCCGCGCGCATGCTACGTGCGCCTCGATCTCGCCTCCGACGCCTCGGCGCGCGACCCCGAGCGCGTGCGGGTCCGCTTCGTCCGCGTGGCGTACGACGTGGATCTCGCCGCCCGCGCCGTCGAGGCGAGCCCGCTTCCCGACGCCTTCGCCGACATGCTCCGGAACGGGGGGTAGCTTCAACCGTTGCCGATACTTTCCGGCGCTTCGTCCCACGGCCACATGCGCGCCTCGGGGCTGTCCGGATAGCGCCGGATGAGCTCTCGCATCTCTTCCCGAAACGCCCGGTTGTCCCACGTCTTGAGGTACCGCGCCATGGCGCGTGTGAGCATCACGCCCGGGGCGCGGGGGTGGTCGGGGAAGCGTTTCAGCCCTTCGTCGAGGCGGGCGATCACCTCGTCGTATTTGCCTTTCGGAAGAGCGACGGCGGCCCAGCCGAGACGCATCACGAGGCGGAAGTCCTCGGGCGGGAGGTAGCCGTCGAGGTGGTGATAGGCTTTGCCGTGATAGTCGAGGAAATAGAACGAGGGCGTCCACACGGCGTGGTACCCGGCGCGGATGCGGCGTTCGCGGAGGATATCGAGGCGGAGGGGGACGAACCACTCGGAGAGTTCCGCCTGCACGCCGGAGTCGCGATAGGTCACGGCTTCGAGCTTGCGGCATCCGGCGCACCGGTCGCGCTCGAACTGAAGCAGGATGGGCTTGCGCTGCCGTTTGGCCTCGGCGGCGGCCGCCTCGAAGTCGGTGAGCCAGGTCGGTTCGTTGCCTTGCGTTTCCATGAGAGCATCCGATCATTGGTGTGTGAGAGGGCGGCGCGGTATGTTGCGTGCCGTGAGGTCGGTATCTGGCATTGAGCCGCACGACCGGGCGATCAATCGGAGCCTCGTCACGGCTGCCCCGAGGATCGTCTCTTTCAGGTATATGCAGTCCTGGTGTTTCCCCAGATACGGCAGATGCAGGAAAATTTCACCCCGTATACCTACCTTGAGTCCTGTCAGCCAACGTTGCTGGAGAAGGGCGGCGGGCGCCGGGAGCATGTGGAAACCATCGCCGGTGCGTTGTTCGGCCTCTGGTGCGGCTCTTCCTCATTCATTACTGGCACAGCATAGACCATGAGCGAACCTCCGAAACGATTCCTCCGGTTCCTCGCGAAACACAAATACGTGGGCGAGGTCTATCAGGCGCTCGGCGAAGCCACGACGCAGGGCGGGCCGCCCGGTCCGAAGGAGGTCGCCCTCGTCAAGGTTGGGATCGCCGCGGGAATGCGCCACGAAGGGGCCGTGCACGCGCATGCCCGCCAGGCGTCGGCCGCCGGGTGCACGCCGGAGGAGATCCGCCACGCCGTCGTGCCGGCGACCACCACACTCGGCTTCCCGAGCATGATGGCGGCCTACGGCTGGGTGGACGACGTGCTGAAATCCGAGAGGGCGCGCCAGTGAAACGTGCGTTGATCATCGACAACCACCCGCTTTCCCGCAAAGGGCTCGCGGCCATCATGGAGGAGGAGGGGCTCTCCGTCGTCGGGGCCGTGGGGACGGCTGAAGAAGCCTGGACGATCCTGAACGATCAGGTCCCGGACCTCCTCGTGGTGGACATCAAGCTGCCCGATGAGAAGGGGCCGGCGTTCGTCCATCGACTGCGAGAGGTTGCCCCGGAGACGCCCATTCTCGTTTTCACGGAGGACACGAGTTGCCTGACGGCGCTCTTCCGCGGAGGCGTTCGCGGCTTCGTGCTCAAACGGGGAGCGCGTGTGGAAGAAGAGCTCGTCGAGGGCTTCCGCGCCGCGCTTGCGGGGAAATTCTACGCGAGCCCGGACGTGTGCGGAGAGATCCTCGCCGCGCTTGCCGAGGGGCAGACGTTCGGCGTCGTGGAGCGCTTGAGCCGCCGCGAGCGGGAGGTCTTCGAAGGGCTCGGCCGGGGGATGCGCCTCCGTGAGATTGCCGAACGGCTGGGCTTGTCCTCCAAAACCATCGATACGTTCTTGCGCCGCATCAAGGCGAAGGTGGGGCTTCAGGACAACGCGGAAATCCGGCGGCTGGCGGCGCGGTGGGTGGAGGAGCACGGGGCGTGCGCGTTCGAGCAAGACCCCGGAAACGGTGATTCATGAAAAAAGACCTCCCGAAGTCCGGCTCTTCGATCGCATCCGCCGTTGCCGCTTCGCCCGGGATGGCGGGCTTGTTCTCCACCTTTACGATGATCGGGCTGACGTCGTACGGGATGGCGATCCTCCAGAATCTGAAGACCATCCCGGTTCGGAAAGGCTGGCTGACGGTGGAGGAGTTGGAGGAGGGGTTGGGACTGGTGCAACTCTATCCCGGCCCCATCATGATCGACCTCGTGGCCTACATCGGCTATCGGAAGCGGGGGATCGGAGGGGCGTTGGTCTCGGTGGCAGGCTTCATCTTGCCGTCGCTGGCGTTGATGCTGGCGCTTTCGTGGGCGTATTTCCGGTACGGCTCCGCGCCTCATCTGCAGAGCGTGATGCTGGGGCTCAATGCGATGGTGGTGGCGGTGGTGCTGAACGTCACGCTCGATTTCGGGGCGCGCAACCTGAAGGGGCCGCTCGATGCCACGCTGGCGCTGTTGGCCTTCGGGTTCGGCGTGATGGGCGGCAACATGATCTGGGCCATCGGGATCGGGCTCATCGTGGGAGCCTGGGTCCGGCGGGCCGAGCCGACGGGCATCGAGAAGACGGAGCAACCGTTCTCGTGGCGGCGGGTGTGGCGGGCGGCGTTGCCGGGGCTCGTGGTGATCGTTTGGGCGGTATACGCGGCGCTCACGCCCGGCACGCTCCATGCGCTCAATGCCGGCCTATTAAAGGTCGGAGCGGTGGCCTTCGGCAACGGCATGACGATCCTTCCTCTCCTCCAACAAGACGTTGTCGATGTACACGGCTGGTTGACGCCGCAGGAACTGGCCTCAGGCGTGGCGTTCGGGCAGATCACACCGGGGCCGTTCCTCATCACGGCGACGTTCATCGGGTTCAAACTGGGCGGATGGGTCGGTGCGCTGGTTGCGACGGCCGCCATCTTCGCGCCGAGCTTTGCAATGACGATGGTCTTCAGCGAGGTCTTCGTCCACGTCCGTCATCTGGGAACGGTGCGGGGCGCCCTCCGGGGGATCATGGCCGTCTTCGTTGGTCTGCTGGCCACCGTGGTGCTGAGTCTGGGGCGTCACACGTTCGTGCTCCCGGAAGCGTTCGTGCCGGGAGGCGCGGCGCTGGTGCTGGTGCGCTATTACAAATGGGATCTCCTGCGGGTCTTCGGCCTCGGCGTGGCGCTCTGGATCGCCTACCTCGCCTGGCTCGGGTGGCCCGCGTCGCTTGCGTAGGCGGCCTCCGGAAGCTCCCCGCTCGCGCTCCGGCAAAGGCTATTCTTCCGGGACCACCCGGACCACGAGCACGAGGCTGTTCACGGCGCGCATGACCTTCTCGGCGACGCTCCCCAGCAAAAACCGCTTCCATCCCGTGCGCCCGTGCGAGGCCATCACCACGAGGTCCTCGTCGTGTTCGGCGGCGAAGTCTACGATCACCTCGGCGGGGTAGCCGCTCGCGAGGTGCAGGTCGCTCGCGAGGTCAGGGACGGCAGCCGCTTCGAGCAATTGCGCCATCTGCGCTTCGGCCCTTTCCTTGAGGGTCTCGCGGTCCACCGGCGGAGTTGCGTATTCCAGGCCGTACTCGGCGAGAGGCAGGGTTTCCTTGACCACGTGGAGGAGGTCCAGGTGAGCGCCGAAGCCGGCGGCGAGGGTCGCAGCCCATGCCACGGCGATGCGGCTGTGGGGCGAGAGGTCGACCGGAGCGAGCACGCGGTCGACTTCAGGCATGCCTTCGCCGGGACGGACGAGGAGCACGGGACGCGTGGCCGTGTGCGCCACCTCCTCGGCCACGCTGCCGAGCAGGAGGTGCTTCACACCGCGCACGCCATGCGTGCCCATCACGATCAGGTCGAAGTCGAACTCCCGGGCATACGCCTCGATAGTCGGGGCGACGGCGCTGCCGAAACGCGCCTCGTAATCGGCGGGGACACCCTCGGTGTCGTGCTCGGCCAGGAGCCTGGCAAGCCGGTCGGTGACGACTTTCCGGGGGGTCTCATGCAGCACCCGCTCTTCGGGCATGAGGCTAAGTGGTCCCCAGGCGTCGGCCTCGAGCGTGCCCATCACGTGGAGGAGCCGCACCTCGGCCCCGTGTTGACGGGCCAGGCCGAAAGCAAGGGTCAGCGCCCGGTCGGCCGTCTCGGAAAAGTCGGTGGGGACGAGGATTTTCTTGATCTGAATCATGGTCTCAGCGGGGTCAGTTCCGTCAGGGTGCGCAGATAATTGATGACGTCGTCGCGGCTGAGCAGGCCGACGAGCCGCCCGTCCTCGAGCACCGGCAGTTGATTGACGCCGTCGCGGTCCATCTCCTGCAGGGCCGACCAGAGCTCGGCGTCCGGACGGGTCGTCCTGAGGTCGTCGAGCGGGATCATGGCTTCGGCGGCGGCGGTCTCGGGCCAGGCTTCCCGGGGCACGTGCTTGATGCGGTCGAGCGTCAGCAGACCCACGATTTGCCCGCCCCGTTCGACGATGAGCGCGCGTTGCCCGCCGCCGAGGATATGCGTGTGGACCACCTCTTCGAGCGGGGTGGCGGCGTCGATCGCGGCATAGTGGCGGCTCATGGCCTCGGAGACCCGGTGGCCGGAGAGCAGGGTCTGGATACGCTGTTGCTGGATCTGCCCGACGGCGGCGCTTTCGAGGAACCATCCGATGAAGGCGATCCACAGGCCGTCGAAGAGGTCGCCCAGGAGGAGGAACCACACGCCGATCATGATGAAGAAGTAGCCGAAGAAACGGCCCGCGTTGCCGGCGGTGGCGGTGGCGCGGCGGAAGTCCTTCGTGCGCGCCCACACGAGCGCCCGGAACACACGCCCGCCGTCGAGCGGGAAACCCGGCACGAGGTTGAACACGGCCAGCACGAAGTTGATCAACGCGAGGTATTGGAACACGGCCAGCACCGGTTCCTTTCCGGCCGCGAGCGGCTCGAGCACGAAGAAAAGTCCCGCCAGCGCAAAGCTCACGAGCGGCCCGGCCAGCGCAACCCAGAATTCCACCTTCGCGTTGGGCGGCTCCGTCGTGATCTCGGACACGCCGCCGAAGATGAAGAGCGTGATGCTCCGGACCTTGAGCCGGTAATGACGCGCCATGAGCGAATGGCCGAACTCGTGCAGCAGCACGCTCACGAAAAGCATAATCGTCGTCGCCGCGCCCGTCACCCAGTACAGGTAAGGAGGCCAGTCACTATATTTGAGCGGGAAGTACCCGACCGCGAGCATCCACGTGAAGAGGATGAAGACGAGGAACCATGAATAGTCGAGTCCGACCGGGATGCCGAACATGCGACCCAACGGGATCTTGTTTCGCACCGTGAGCCCTCCATATGATGGGATGTGCGGGAAGGTTACGGACGATTGAGCGCTAAGGCAACCCTCGTCCGGTGCGCGCGACTACGGCTGTGAGGACCTTCCTACCGATCCTTTTGGCCCCGACCCACTGAGACCATGGAGCAGAAAATCGACCGGAAACGGTACCTGGCCAACATGCAGGATGAGATCGACAGCGCGATGCTCTATCGCACGTTCGCCGAGATCGAGACCGACGAGCGACTGGCGGAGGTCTACCGGCGGCTGGCGGAGGTGGAGGAGCGGCACGCGCGGTTCTGGGAGGAGCAGCTTCGGAAGGCGGGCGAGGCCGTTCCCACGACGCGCCCGAGCCGCCGCGCGCGAACGCTGGCGTGGCTGGCCCGGCGCTTCGGGCCGTCGTTCGTGCTGCCGACGATCACGGCGCTCGAAGCCTCGGACAGCGCCGACTACCTCCAACAGCCGGAGTCGCGGGATACGTCGTTGCCCGCAGATGAACGGTCGCACCAGCGCATCTTGCAGGCCATCGAGGGCAGCGTGCCGGGCGGGCTGGAGGGCTCGGCGGTGGCGCGCCTGGAAGGGCGACACCGGGCCATCGGAGGCAACGCGCTCCGCGCCGCCGTGCTCGGAGCCAACGACGGCCTCGTCTCGAACCTGAGCCTCGTCATGGGCGTGGCCGGGGCGGAACTCTCGAACCAGGCCATCCTCATCACCGGCCTGGCCGGTCTGCTCGCCGGCGCGATCTCGATGTCGCTCGGCGAATGGCTTTCCGTGCAAAGCTCACGCGAGCTCTACGAGCATCAGATCGCCATCGAAGGGGAGGAGCTTCGGACGAACCCCGAGGAAGAGGAGCTCGAACTGGCGCTCATCTATCAGGCCAAGGGGCTCTCGGAAGAGGAAGCGCGCAAGATGGCGAAGGAACTCATCCGGAGCGAGGACAAGGCGCTCGACACGCTCGCCCGCGAAGAACTCGGCATCGACCCGGAGGAACTCGGCGGCTCGGCGTGGGAGGCGGCGGGGATGTCGTTCGTCCTCTTCTCCCTCGGCGCGATCTTCCCGGTGGCCCCGTTTGCGTTCACGTCGGGATATACCGCCGTGGCGGCCAGCCTGGCGATGAGCGGCGCGGCGCTCTTCGGCATCGGCGCGGCCATCACGCTCATGACCGGGCGCGGCGTGCTCTTTTCCGGGTTGCGGCAGATGGCCTTCGGCCTGGCCGCCGCCGCCGTCACGTACGGCATCGGCTGGGTGATGGGCGTCTCCATCGCCGGGTAAGACTGATTCGTGTCCCCGAAATGCAATGATTGCCGGGAGGCTCCGGAATTGTCATGCACGAACTGATACAGGCGCTTGCAGCCCTCTTCGCCATCGCCAACCCTATCGGAGCGGCTCCCGTGTATCTGGGGCTGACGGCGGAGATGGACCGGCGGGACCGGATGCGCGGGGCGGCGCGGGCCTCGGTGGCGGTCTTCGTCATCCTGGCCGTCTCGGCGGTGGGAGGCAACTGGGTGCTGAGCGCGTTCGGCATCTCGTTCGCCGCCTTCCGCGCGGCGGGCGGGCTGGTCATTCTCCTCATGGGGCTGGAGATGCTCGCCGGGAGCCGGACGCGCGCGCAGCGGGATCCCGGCCAGGGCGCGCCGAAAGACGACCCCGTCATCGTGCCTTTCGCCATGCCGATGATTGCCGGGCCGGGCGCCATCACCACGGTCATCACGCTGACGGCAAGGGGACCGGGGTGGAAAGTCCCGGTCCTCGGCGCGGTCGCGGTGCTGGCCGGGTCGCTGTTCGTATGGCTGTGGGCCACGGTGAAGCTGGGCGCGCGCATCGGCAAACACGGGCACGGCATCCTGCTGCGCTTCCTCGGCCTCATCCTCGTGGCGATGGGCGCGCAGTTCCTGCTCACGGGGCTGAAAACGTTTCTGGCCGCGGGATGAACCCTGCTTCTTTCACACAACTCCCGAACCCATGAATGTCCGAAAACCTGCCGCACGCACTCACAAAAGGAGCGATGCGAAAAAAGATGGAGGGGCGCTGGGGCTGAAGGAACTCATCGCCATGGGGGTGGGCGGCATGATCGGCGGCGGCATCTTCTCCGTGCTCGGGCTGGCCGTGAGCATCAGCGGCCACGCCGCGCCCCTCGCCTTCGCCATCGGCGGCATCGTCGCCCTCACGGCGGGCTACTCGTACGTCAAGCTGGCGCTGGCCTACCGCGACGACGGCGCGAGCTTCACGTACCTCGAACGCGCCTTTCCCCGGCAGCCGAACGTCGCGGGCGTCGTCGGCTGGACGGTCATCATCGGATACATCGGCACGCTCGCGCTCTACGCGTTCACCTTTGGCGCGTACGGAGCGGAACTGTTCAACATGGGCGGCGCGGCGAACGTGCGGATGGTCCTCTCGGCGAGCATCATCCTGTTCTTCATGCTCGTCAACCTGATGGGGACAAAGGCGAGCGGTGACGCCGAGGACCTCGTCGTCTATACGAAGATCATCCTGCTCACCCTGCTGGGCATCGCGGGACTGAGCACGGTCAGGCATGCCAACCTGTTTCCGGTGTTCGACAAGGGCGTCACCTCGGTTTTCATGGCGGGCGCGCTGATTTTCGTCGCATATGAGGGGTTTCAGCTCATCACGAACGCCGTCACGGAGACCCGCGATCCGGAGAAGAACATTCCGCGCGGCATCTATGGAGCGGTCGGGATCGTGGCGTTCATCTACGTGACGCTGGCGATCGTGGGCGTGGGGAGCCTTCCGCTGGCTCAGCTCGTGGCGGCGAAGGAATACGCGCTGGCGGTGGCGGCGGAGCCGGCGCTGGGCAATGCCGGGCGGGTGCTGGTGGCCATTGCCGCCCTCCTGGCGACGGCCTCGGCCATCAATGCGACCATGTTCGGCGCGGCGCGGATGATGGCGGAGATGACCCGCTCGAAAAAGATGCCGCACGCCTTCTCGTTCCGGAACCGCGTGAACGTGCCGTGGGTGGCCGTGGTGGCGCTGACGGCCTTTGCGCTGGCGCTGACGCTCCTCGGCGGGCTCGAACTCATCGCCTCGTTTTCGAGCATGACGTTCCTGCTCGTCTCCATCGGCGTCTCGGTGGCGAACATCCGGCTGCGCAGGCAGACCCACAGCAAGATCGGCCTGATCCTGCCCGGCTTCGTGCTGATGCTGGCGACGGTCACTACGCTGGTCTATTATCTCTGGCACACCGCCCGTCCCACGCTCTTGTGGATCCTCGGCATGTACGCGACGGTCTTCATCATGGAGTTCGTCTTCAGCAGGCGCGGGCTGCTCTTCAGGCATGGCGGATAGGCGCGCCGAGGCGCAAGGGGCCGCGCGTTCCGCAGCGAGGGAAGGCGTCCGGCAAAGAGGCGAAGGCCCACGGAGCGGGGCCCCACGCCGATCGCCCTTGCCCTCGGAAAGAAGCGATCCCCGGCAGGCGCGTTCATGCCTCGGTCACGGCGGTGTGGAGCTTCTTCATCGCACGGAGCCGCTCCCGCCGGATGAAGCGATACGTGGCCATCTTGACGGCGTCGTTGAAGACGAACCACGCCAGCGCATAGCCCCACATGTAGAGCGCGTACGTCCAGCCGATGGGCGTGATGAGGAAGCCGTAAACGGCGATGAGTGTGCCGATGACCCGCGTCGAGAACGTCGCGCCGAAGAGGATGAGCGACGGGTAGGGGCGCTTCCAGAACCAGTCGTCGATGCGGGTATTGTAGATCGTCCCGTGCCCGGCGATGACCAGCTTGGCAAAGATCATCGACTGGATCATCGGCTCGGAAAACTGGAAGTATTCGAGCAGGAAAAAGAGCAGGAAAGACGAGATCACGCCCGCCACGCCGAGCGTAGAGGAGATCGTGAGCATCTCCTTCATGTTCCACCGCACGGGCTTCCGGTCGATCCGGGTATTGTCGTAGGCGATGGCCAGGATGGGGATGTCGTTGAGCAGGGCCAGGATGATGATCATCAGGGCCGTGATCGGATAGAAGTTGAAGACGATGATGCTCAGCGTCATGAAGAGGATGATGCGCAGCGTCTCGGCGATGCGGAAGATGGCATAGCTCTTCATGCGCTCGAAGGTGATGCGCGCCTGCCGGATGGCCTGGTTGATGACGCCGAGGCCGGGGGCCGTCAGGATGATGTCGGCGGCGGCGCGCGCGGCGTCGAGCGCGTTCGAGACGGCGATGCCGCAGTCGGCCTTCTTCAGCGCCGGCGCGTCGTTGACGCCGTCGCCCGTCATGGCCACGATGTGCCCGGCCTTTTGCAGGGACTCCACGATCCGATACTTGTCCTCCGGCGCCACCTCGGCGAAAATGTCGGCCTCCTCCACGAGCCGGATGATCGAGGACTCGTGGGTATAGACGAACTCCCGGTTGAGTTTTTCGGTGTCGAACCGTTGGCGGACCTCCTCGATCACCTCCTCGGCGAAATGTCGGGCCTCGGCGTCGGATACGTCGGGCTTGAGCCGATGGTAGATGGCGCGGGCCAGCACCGAGGCGAGCTCGAGCAGGCCCGTTCCGGCGCTGCCGCTGAGATCGGCCGACCGCACGGCGCGCGTGCCGAGGCCGAGCTGACGGGCGATCTCTCGGGCGATGGCCGCGTTGTCCCCGGTGATCATCTTCACGTGCACCCCGTATTCGTTGAGGCTTCGAATGACCTCCTTCGAGTCCTCACGCGGCGGATCGAAGAGCGGGATCAGCCCGACGAGCGTGAGCTTCCCGTCGGTTTTCCTGCCTACGAGGAGCGTCCGGTATCCCTTCACGGCCAACGACTCGACGATGCTCTCGATGTGCCGGCGCTCCTGTTCGGGCGGGTCCGCCAGTTCGAGCAGCACCTGAGGAGCGCCCTTCATCACCACGAAACGCTTGCCGTCTTTCTCGACCTCGGCCTCGGTGCGCTTGATGTTGGGGTTGAACGGGGTGAAATGCACCTGCCGGAAGGGCGTCAGGTCCGTCCCGGGAAAGTGCTCGGAGAAGTACCGGTAGATCGCCAGGTCGATGGGATCCTTGTTTTCGAGATGCGAGGCAAGCACGGCATAGCGCAGCAGGTCCGCTTCCTCGAAACCTTCGAAGACGACGGGCTTCGACACCTCCAGCTTGTTCTGGGTCAGCGTGCCGGTCTTGTCGCTGCACAGCACGTCGACGCCGGCGAGTTCTTCGATGGCCACGAGACGGCTGACGATGGCCTGCCGCCGCGCCAGGTTGAGCGCGCCCACGGCCATCGTGACGGAAAGCACGGCCGGCAAAGCCACCGGAATGGCGGCCACGGTGAGCACGAGGCTGAACCGAAGGATTTCGAGGAACGGCTCGTGACGGAACAGCGCCACCATCAGGATGAGCAACACCAGCGCGATGGTGACCAGGATCAGATAGTTGCCGATCTGAATCACCATCTTCTGGAAATGGCTGCTCTCGTCCCGCTCCGCGCGCGCCACCAGCGAGACCACCGTGTGGAAGTTCGTATGCGCCCCGGTGTTGACCACTACGGCCAGCATCTCGCCCTGCTTGACGATGGTGTTGGCGTAGGCGACCTCCTCCCGTTTCTTGCCCACCGGCAGCGACTCTCCCGTCAGGGTGGACTGATCGACGAGCAGATAATCGCCCTCGACGAGCTGCACGTCCGCCGGGATGATGTCGCCGATCTTGAGCTTGATGAGGTCGCCCGGCACGAGTTCGCGCGTGGGGACGGCCTTGAAGCTGCCGTCGCGCAGGACGATGGCCTCGGTGGAGAGTTGTCGTTTGAGCGCCTTGAGGGCGTTGAGCGCGCGGTGCTCCTGAAAGAAGTCGATGAAGGCGTTGACGAGAAGCATCACCATGATGATGCCGAAGTCCTCCCACTTTTGCACGAGGGCCGAGAGGAGGGCGGCGATCTCGATCATCCACGGGATCGGCCCCCAGAAGCGGCGGAAGATGCGGCGCCACAGAGGCTCTTCCTTTTCCTTGATCTCGTTGTAACCGTATTCCTGAAGCCGCTTCTTTGCCTCTTCTTCGCTCAGACCTTTCTCTTTGTCCGTCTTCAGGGCGTTGAGGGTCTGGAGGACGGACTGTCGGGCGTATTCGTCGGTTTTCATGACTTGAACCCAGAGGGTTGCTAAACGATGGATGGATCGGGACGGCGTCGTCGTCTCGGGGACGACCTTCGTGGAAAAGAACCGGGGGCACGGGCATTGCGAAGATAAAGACGGGAAAGATTATCTTGGGACGACCAAAGCCGTCGCCGGGGATTGCCGCCGTGTCTTGTGGGGGAATCCCGGATGCCGGGAGCAGGGCCTTTTTCCGCACCGTGAACGAAAAGCTCCGGGGAGGCGTACCTACGTGCAGTTTCCCGGAACGAGCGGATCGCCTCGTTGCGGAACGGGCATGCGAACCTGCGAGGCATGGCGCCGGCGTCGTTTCGCATGCGCGGGCGCTAAAGAATCTTTTGTGCCGCCGTCTGCCTTTCGCGTTCGCCTTGTTGTTGCGATATGAACACTATTCTGTTTTTATCGATTGCCCTTCGGTTGATCGGGCTCGGGTGGGCGCTGGTGTTGGTGTGGCGCTTGCGGGACTGGCGCCTGGGATTCCTCGCGGTTTTATATGTCCTGATGGCCCTTCGCCAGACGCTCACGCTGGCGACGGTATGGGAGGGGACGGCGCTTTTGGCGCCCGGGCATATGGTCGAACTCCCGGGACTGCTCGTCAGCCTGTTGATGCTGCCCGTCCTGCTGGGGCTGGAGCGGTTCATCACTTCGCAGAGGCAAGCCAAAGAGCGGATCGAAGCGGCGGAACAACGCTACCGCAAGCTCTTCGAGTCCGCGCCGATCATGTACCTCAAGACGGAGGATCGCGACGGGGCGTCGTACGTCACGGCCTGCAACGATCGTTTTCTTGAGCGCCTCGGGTATGCGCGCGAAGAGGTGGTGGGGCAACCACTGGCCCGTTTCTATACGCCCGGTTCGAAGGAAAAGCTTTTTGGAAGCGGGTATCATCGCAGTCTTCAGGGGCTCTCCGTCGAAGAAGAACGCAACCTGGTGAGACGCGACGGAGGCGTGATCGAGACGCTGATGCACGCCGTGCCGGAGTTCGACGAGCGGGGGCGGGTCAAGGGCGTCCTTGCGATGTACGTGGACATGACGGAGCAGCGGCGGACCGAGCGCGCGCTGGAGGAGCGCATCAAGCGGATGCGTCTGCTCTACGAGATCACTTCGCAGAGGGGGCGGGACCTGGACGCACAATTGCACGAAGCCCTTCGGCGAACCACGGAGCTGCTGGGCATGGAGATCGGCCTCCTGAGCCGCATCGAGGACGGGCAATATCACATCGAGGCATGCTTTGCCCCCGGCACCGGGCTGGAGCCGGGGCAATCCTTCGATCTCCACCATACGTACTGCGAAGAGGCTTGGCACAACGACGAGGTGCTGGCGATCGATCATGCCGGGGCCTCGGCCTATGCCCGGCATCCCTGCTACGTCCACTTTCATCTGGAGTCCTACCTCGGCGTGGCCGTCAGGACGGGCGAGAAGCGCTCCGGCACGCTGAGTTTCTCGAGCACGAAGCCGAAGCGCCCGCCCTTCTCCGAGGCGGATCGCGAAACGATACGGCTCTTGTGCCAGTGGATCGGCTCGATGCTGGAACGCCGGCAGGCGCGGGCGGCGCTGGAGGCCTCCGAAGAGCGGTTCGCCAAAGCCTTCCACGCCAGCCCGGACTCCATCACCATCACCCGGGTGCGGGACGGCCTCTTCATCGACGTCAACGAAGGGTTCCACCGCCTGAGCGGATACGCGCGCGAGGAGGTCATCGGCCAAACTTCCGAAGCGCTCGGGATATGGCGGTATGCCGACCGCAGCCGGATGGTGGAGGGGTTGCAACGCGAAGGCCGCGTGCGAGACCTCGAACTCCCGCTGGTCGACAAAACGGGAGCGGTGCACATCTGCCGCGTTTCTTCCGTCGTGATAGAACTCGGCGGAGAACCGTGCCTCGTGGCCATCACGCATGACGTCACCGAACAGAAACGCATCGAACAGGCGCTTCGCCTCCACGAATATGCCATCGCCTCGTCGGTCGAACCCATCGCGTTCGTCGATATGGAGGGCGTGCTCACCTACGTGAACCGCGCTTTCCTGGAAGCGCTCGGATATGCGCGCGAAGAGGAGGTCGTCGGAAAGCGGATCCTGGAGTTCCGGGTCGAGCCTTTTTCCCTCGACGTGCTCGAAAAACAGATCAGAGCCGGAGGATACTGGAAAGGCGAACTCAGGACCGTTCGCTCCGATGGGAGGTGGATAGACATCTATCTGGCGGCCAACCTGATCGTGGACGAAAACGGCAAGCCGCTGGCGATCATGGCTTCCTTCCGGGACATCACCGAATGGAAACGGGCCCAGGAGGACCTGCGGAAATCGGAGGAGAAGTTTGCCAAGGCGTTCCATGCGAGCCCCGACATCATCGGCATCGCGACGTTGGAAGAGGGACGCTTGATCGAGGTGAACGAGGGGTTCGAGCGCGTGCTCGGGTATCGCCGCGACGAGGTGATCGGGCGCACGACCGCCGAACTGGGCATCTGGGGCAAGATGAGCGATCGCGCCGACTTCATTCGCCGCATCCGCAGCGGGGAGTTCGTGAGCAACGTCGAGGTGACCTTCCGCACCCGTTGGGGCGAGCTTCGGACGGGCCTCTTCTCCGGCGATCGGATCGAACTCAACGGCCGTTCATGCCTGCTGACCATCACACGCGACATCACCGAGCGCAAGCGCATCGAGGAGCAGCGCGAGGAACTCGTGCGCGACCTCGAAGCGAAGAACGCCGAGCTGGAACGCTTCGCCTATACCGTCTCGCACGACCTGAAATCACCGCTGGTGACGATCAAGGGCTTCCTCGGACTGCTCGAAAATGATGCGCTCCTCGGGGACGTGGAAGCGCTCCGCCGGGACGTGGCTCACATCAACAGCGCCGCCGACAAGATGGCCCGGCTGCTCCGGGATCTGTTGGAGCTCTCGCGGATCGGGCGCGTGGTCAACCCGCCGGAGGCCGTCGACCTGTCGGGTCTGGTGCGCGAAGCCGTGGAGATGCTGGGCGGTCGGCTCGCCGAGCGGGGAGCCGAAGTGCGCGTGCCCGCCCGCATGCCGGAAGTCTTCGGCGACAGGCTTCGGCTGCTGGAAGTGTTTCAGAACCTGATCGACAACGCCCTCAAGTTTATGGGCGATCAGCCGGCGCCGCGTGTGGAGGTGGAGGCGCGCGTCGCAGAGGGCGAGGTGGTGTGCTCCGTGCGGGACAACGGCGTCGGCATCAATCCCCGGTATCTGGAGACCATCTTCGGCTTGTTCAACCGCCTGGACAACAACGTCGAGGGCACCGGCATCGGACTGACGCTGGTGAAGCGGATCGTCGAAGAGCACGGAGGACGCATCTGGGCCGCCTCGGAGGGAGAGGGCCGGGGCGCGACGTTCACCTTCACGCTGCCGCTGCGGTCATGAAAGCAGCGGCCCGCGCGCGCTTCGCTCGCAGCCGTGGGGCTCACGCATGACGCGCCGCCTACACGAGCCCCTCGTTCGCCCCGGAAGCGGACGGATCCGTAAGGTTCGGAGGATCGGTCGCGTAGCGCTCCGGGTGTTGCTCAAACGTTCGCCGGCAATCCTCGGAGCAGAAAAAGTACGTTCGTCCCCGGTAGTCCATCCGGGCCGGCGGGTTGTGCCGGTCGATCGCCATGCCGCAAACAGGGTCTTTTTCCATGTCGGGCGCCTCCGAGATTCAGGAGTTGTGAGGGAAGAACGTTCCTACAGGCCGGTCTCGTCGACGGCTCCGGTGCGGATCTTCACCGCCATCTCCACCGGAGAAACGAAGATGATGCCGTCTCCCGGCAAACCCGTGTAGGCGTTCTTTCGAATGAGTTCCACGACGCGATGAACGTCTTCATCCCGGCAGACGACCTCCAGTTTGGCGACGTCCGAGTACCGTTCGACGCACTTGATCGAGTATTTGCTCGCGTGCGGGTCCGCGAGTTGCCCGAGCCCCATCACGTCAATGACGGTGATGCCGGTGATCCCGTTCTCTTCCAGCGCCTCGATGACGCTCTCCACCTTCGGGCAACGCAGGTAGGCTTTGACTTCCTTCATGGCAACGCGCTCCGTTGTGTTTCCTGTTCGACGCTCACGTCTCAAGATCGACCCGCCAACCTTAAGCAAGCCTTAAATCCGCCTTAAACTTTTTTCAGCGTAAGGCGCGGGAGCCTTGAAGGGACGATCAGGTCACTTTCATCACGCCTCGCATGAGCACGTAATGGCCGGGAAACGAGCAGATGAACGGATATTCTCCCGGTTCGGAGGGGGCGGTGAAGGTGACCTCAACGGTCTCGCCGGGTTGGGCGAGCGGGGTGTAGAAGAGGATGGCCTCGTCTTCGGGGATGTAGTCGTTGGCGGCGGCGGAGAGAGCGGCCGTCCCGACGCGGTCGATGGCTTCGGCGTCGGTGAGGATGACGACGTTGTGGGCGAGCCCCTGAACGGTGGCGTCGTTCTTGAAGACGAGGCGCACTTCCTGGCCGGCCTTGACGCTGAAGGCGGTCGTGTCGAAGCGCAGTTCGTTGCCGACGGAACGGATGACGACCTCGACCGGGTCGGCTTCCGGCGCGGTGAAGGGGGCGGTCGTGAAGGCGGTGAGCGCCAGCGCCGCCAGGGCCGACGCGAGCATGGTCAGGGGGAAACGCACGTGTCTGTTCATGGACTTCTCCGTTGGGAAAAACATGGCGCGGCCCACGGAAGCACGTTGCGCGAAACGGATGCCCGGAAGCCGGGCATTCCCGTGCCTCCGTGAACCGTCGCCATATTCTTGAGGATGAGACAAAGAGGGGTTAGCGGTCGACCCGGCCGTGGGAGACGGCCCACACGTAGGCCGCCACTTGCTGGGCCTGTTCGTCGGTGATGCCGCCGGGGTAGGCCGCCATTGCGGTGCCGGGCACGCCGTTGCGGATGATGCCCAGGATGTCGGCGTAGTCGCCGGAGCCGTTTTTCCATTGCGCGTCGCTCAGGCTCGGCGCGATGGGGCCGCCTTCGAGGTTGCCGCCGTGGCAGGCAAAGCACGTCCCGGCGCCCTGATACACGAGCCGTCCCTTTGCGATGAGGTCGTCGGTGATCTCGGTGGGCGTTTCCAGGTCGGAGCGGAGCCGTCCGGGGACGAGGTCGGCGTCGTTCGAGGCGAGCAGGAAGTCGCGCACCAGGCGGGCCTGTCCCCGCGTGAGGTTGGCGCGGGTCTGCATGTGCTGCATGATGATGACCCACTCCCGATCGGTCCGCTCGGCCGGTCCGCGCGGGTTGTGGCAGCGCTGGCAGGTGCGCGAGAAGAGTTCGGCGCCGAGGCCGATGCGCGCCGCCAGCGTGGTGTCGGAGAGGGCGATCTCGTCGCCGGGCTCCGGAAGGACGGACGTCTGGGAGGCCAGCCCCAGGTAGGCGATCACAAAGAGCAGAAGCGAAGAAGCTAAGAGTCGCATATCGGTACCTCCGGGTTAGAACCCAAACGCCAGTTGAAGGGCGAGACGGTTGTTGTCGATGTCCACCTCCTCATCGTTGATGAGGTATTCCAGCTTGAGCACGAACGAGGGTTCGAACCAGTAGTCGAGGCCGAGGGCCAGTTGCCGCCCGGCGTCCGTGAGGGTCTCGCTGCCGGCCTTGCCGTCGAAGAGCTGCGACCAGCGCACGACCGGCTGCCAGGGGCCGGTCCGATAGGCCAGCTGCACCCAGTAGCCGCTGCGCGCGAGCGTCTCGACGAGGCCTTCATTGAGCGCCCCCGTGGCGGAGGCGCCTTTGGCCGCGGCAAGCCCCTCGTGGTCCTCCTCCTCCAGAAGATCCTGCCACGTCCGAATGAACTCGCTGTGGAGGGTAAATGGGCCATGACGACCCTCGAGGTGTAACGCCAGGGCGCTGAAGTTGAGATCGCCCGCGGCGTCGTAGGCGGCCGTCATGCCGGAGACGTTGGCCTCGAAATACGGAGAGATGCTGAAGCCGAGACGCCCGCCCACCATCTTGTTGTTGTTGTTGTCCGAGGTGTTGCTGCCGAAGGCAAGGCCGCCGGCGCCTCCACCGCTGAGGATGGCTGCTCCCTTCCCGGCGGCGGCGAGCGGTCCGCCTTCATCATGCCCGCCGGCGCTTTCCTCCTCGTCCGGGGCGACGACCGGCCCCTGCGTCACGAACACTTCCGCCGTGACGGTCTGGAAATTCCCCAGGTCGAAGGCGCCGCGCAGTTGCACGCCGATGTCCGAGAGGATCGGCAACATGGGGTCCGTCGGGGCGGCCGCGGCGCCGTGCGAGCCGTAGACGGCCGGGACGCTCGGCAGCCGGTTGATCCAGGTCGGATGGAACCGCTCGGAGAAGTTGGCGAAGGGAAGCAGGAACTTCCCGGCCACCAGCGTAAAGTGATCGTTGAGCGAGACGTCGAGCTGGGCGTATTCCAGGTCGGTCGCCGTCACGCCTTCCTCGATCTCGAACTCGAACTCTCCCTCGAAGAGAAAGCGGTCGGAGATCTGGAAGAGCATGATCGGGGCGAAGATGGTCGAGAAGTTGTTGGGGGTCTCGCCGTCGGCCAGGAGCACGTTGTAGCCGGCTCCGCCGTACCCGGTTAGCATGAACCCCTGGCGCGGGAAGAACCGGTCCGCGTCCGAGGGGCCGTCGGCCTCCTGTCCCGAGGCGGGAACGATGCCCGCCAGGGCAAACAGGACGAGCCCGATCCAGAAAGGGAGATGGTGTGGTAACGGTTGTTTCATGGCGTTCACCGGTTGTGGCTGGAAGGAACGCCGCGCAGATCGGCCGAGCCCCGGCCTCCACGCAACGTCGTCGAACGGAGATCGGGGAACGGACCTTGATTTGAAAAGAACCACTACGCAGCGGAGGCAAGGTGTCGTCGGGAACCTTAAAATCACCTTAAAGCAACCTGAAATACTTTTCAGGAAAAGGCGATTCGCAGGTTCTTCATCGGTCCCGGAAAACCTGAAGCGAAGGGGAAGGGAGAGCGTTTGACGCCGTTTACCGGGTGTTTCGCCTCTTTACCGTTCCACGCGGAGCTTACGGGCGTTGATGGCGACGATGACCGTGCTGAGCGACATCAGCGCCGCGCCGGCGGCCGGGCCGAGCACGATGCCGAAGTTGTAGAGCACGCCGGCGGCGATCGGGATCGCGAGGATGTTGTATCCGGCGGCCCACCACAGATTCTGGATCATCTTCCGGTAGGTTGCCTGCGAGAGGCGGAGGATGGCCGGGACGTCCTTCGGGTTGCTCCGCACGAGCACGATGTCCGCCGTCTCGACGGCCACGTCGGTGCCCGCTCCGATGGCGATGCCCACGTCGGCCTGCGCCAGCGCCGGCGCGTCGTTGACGCCGTCGCCGGTCATGGCCACGGTCAGGCCGCGCGCCTGCACCTCCTTCACTTTTTCGGACTTCTCGTGCGGGAGCACCTCGGCGAAGTACTCGTCGAGCCCCACCTCTTCGGCCACCCACTGCGCCACCTTGCGGTTGTCGCCCGTGAGCATCATCGTGCGGATGCCCATGGCCTTGAGCGCGGCGATGGCTTCCCTGGATTCGGGCCGGATGATGTCGGCCAGCGCGACGGCTCCCTGCACCGCGCCGTCGATCACGACGAAGACGACGGTTTTGCCCTGCGCCGAGAGCGCGTCGATGCGGGAGTCGTCCACGGTGAGGCCCTCTTCGCGGAGATAGCCCGGGCTGACGACCATCACCTCACGGCCGTTCACGCGGCCCCGTGCGCCCTTGCCGGGAATGGCCCGGAAGTCCTCGACCTCCGGCGGCTGTTCCACCGCGCGCACGATGCCCTGCGCGATCGGGTGCTCGGAGTGCGCCTCGACCGCCGCGGCGTAGGCCAGCAGTTCGTCCTCGGCGATCCCGTCGGAGAGCACGAGCGTGTCGGTGACGCCGAACTGCCCTTCGGTCAGCGTGCCGGTCTTGTCGAAGATGATGGCTTTCAGCTTGCGCGCGGCCTCGAAGGCGGTCCGGTCGCGGATGAGCAGGCCGTTGCCGGCGGCGAGCGCCGTGGAGACGGCCACCACGAGCGGAACGGCCAGCCCGAGCGCGTGCGGGCAGGCGATGACCATCACCGTGACGGTGCGTTCGAGGGCGAAGGCGAAGTCTTTCCCCACCCACACGTACCAGACGAACATCGTCAGCGCGCCGCCGCCGAGGGCGACCGCCGTGAGCCACACCGCCGCCCGGTTCGCCAGATCCTGCGTCTTCGACTTCGACTCCTGCGCCTCCCGCACCAGGTCGATCACCTGCGAGAGGAAGCTGTCCGCTCCGGTCTTTTGTATGACGATGGTGATGGCTCCCTCACCGTTGATCGAGCCGCCGATCACGACGTCTCCGACGGTCTTGGGCACGGGCATCGATTCGCCCGTGAGCATCGCCTCGTTGACGGACGTTTGCCCGCGGACGACCTCGCCGTCGGCGGGGATCTTCTCGCCGGGTTTGACGAGCGCGTGGTCGCCGGGGTGAAGCTCGCTCAACGGCACGTCCACCACGCTGCCGTCGGGCAGCACCTTGTGCGCTTCCGAAGGCATCAGCTTCGCCAGCTCCTCCAGCGCTTTCGAAGCGCCCATGACCGATTTCATCTCGATCCAGTGCCCGAGCAGCATCACGTCGATCAACGTGGCCAGCTCCCAGAAGAAGACCTTGCCTTCGAGCCCGAAGACGACGGCGCTGCTGTACACGTACGCCGTGGTAATGGCGATGGCGATGAGCGTCATCATGCCGGGCTTTCGGCCCTTCAACTCCGTAAAGAGCCCTTTCAGGAAAGGCCAACCGCCGTAGAAGAAGACGACGGACGAGAACACGAACGAGAGCTGAAGATCCCCGGTGAAGCTGAGCTTGCCGTCCAGACCCAGGAACCGCTGGATCAGGGGAGAGAGCAGAAGGATGGGGATCGTCAGGATGAGCGAGACCCAGAACCGACGACGGAAGTCGGCGACCATCATCGCGTGATGGTCGTGGTGACCGCCGCCGTGACCCTCGTGCCCGCCGTGGTGATCGTGCGCGTGCTCCTTGCCGTCGCCGGTCGTATGCGCGCCGTGCTCGTGTCGGTGCTCGCCGCGCTCGTGTCCGTCAGGGCCGTGGCCGGCGAGGGGTTCGGTGGATGGGTTGTGTTCCATGTCGATGGGGGATGAGGGAGAAGGTGGGAAATGAGGCCTGCAGCCGGAGGATGCGCCTGCTCCCGGGGAGCGAAGAAGCCCGGTGCGCTCAACCTGCTCCGGCGGCGGATCGCGCCGAGAAAAAGTTGTAGAGCGGGACGAAGACCACACCGACGTAGATGCCGTAGAGGAAGGACTCCACGAGGCCGAGGAAGAAGCTTCCCCAACTCAGCCACGTGAAGCCCGGCAAGAGTTGCATCCAGGACTGATACATGGCCTGTCCCGGGATCAGCAGATCCCAGATCACGCAAAGGATGAAGGAAAGGGCGAGAAAAGAGCCGAGGGCCAGCCCCACGGGTTTCCAGTGGAGACGGCTTCGGATCGGGGGCGTCATCGTTTCCATGGCATTTCCTCCCGTATGATTGAGGGATGTGCGCAACCGGAACGACCGGACCGTCACGGGGATCGGGGCCCGCACCCGCCACCCGACTCAGGAACGTGTGTGCGGGCCCCGCACCTACCGCCGTGACGGGCGACCCGTGTTCGCCCCCCTAAGATCGCCCATCGTTTCTTAAAAGAACCTTAAGCAAGGCTTAAAAAACCTTCAGAAAGCGAATGTGCGATGCTCGCTTCAGACGCGCGCTTCAGACGCGCCTGATTACCGAACCTCGAAGGTCAGCGTCGCCCACTTCGACTCGTAGTCCGCCTCGCCGTCATCGACCCTGGCCATGTGGATGAGCTTCACGTACCACCGTCCGGCGGCTTCGAGGGGGATGCGCGCCACGCCCGTCTCATCCGTGCGCGTCCGGACGGCGACCCGGTGTTCGCCCGCCGCATCGTGGCCGTGATAGCCTTCATGGCTGGCCTCGACGTACTGGTTGGCGACGGGCCGGCCGTCAACGAGGACGAGGACCTCGAACGTGTCGCCGACGCCGAGGGCGTAGGGGTTGTTCACCGGCACGATCTCGGCGGGATAGCCGAGGCGATGCCCGTAGGCGCCGGTGCGCCGGTCGCCTACCTGAAGGACGGCCTTGACGTGTTTGGAATACCGCTCCCGCGCATCGAGGTCCAGTTCTCCGTCCCGTTTCCGCGCTGCGAGCACGTCGAGGACGCCGTCGTGCTCGAGGTATTCGTTGAAATCCTTGGCGGAGAGCGCGATCATGTTCGGAGCCGTCGAGACGCCGACCACGTAGGTGCCGGGGGCGTCCGTCTCGAGGTCGAGGAGCGTCAGCGTGCCTTGCTCGCGCCAGCGGGACGTGTCGGGGTGCGTCACCTCGTCGCCGGGCCCGACGACGCTCACGTCGGTCATGCGGCGACGCGCGATCGTGCCTTCGCTCTTGTCGAACGTGCCGTTGACCAGCGCAATCGTGACGCTCGAGTGGGGCTTGAGAAAATAGGTGTCCAGTTTGATGAAGAGGGTGTGGGCGTTCAGGAGGCCGGCGAAAAGGAGGAAGGCCACGCCCGTCAGGAGGGCTTTCTTTTTCATAGGATCGTGGGGTTGGGGATCACGAAGAAAGAGGACGATGCAGGGTACGACGCTTTGAATAAAAAAACGACAGCCGGGTCGCATCGTCTGCAGACCCGGCTGTCGCTAGCCACACATGTTCGGACGGTTTTGCTGCGTTTCCCTCGTCGCGCCTCTCCTTGATGAGCGGGCGAGGAGGGGAGTGGTTCCAGGTGGGTCTTCCGGTGAGTGGTTGCAAGCCTGCCGCCTGGCCGTCCGAACACCCGCAAGAAAGGAAGGAGAACCTGAAGACTTCCTTAAAAACTCCTTAAATTTTCTTAAGGTGTTCGAGCGAGGGCCGCCTTTTTGGCACGGGTGCGATCATCGCAGGGATTGGATGACGATGAGCCGGAGGAGCACGGTTCCGGAGCCCTCGAGCCGGAGCCCGACGGGGCCGGGCGCGGGAGCGTCGCTGTGCCCGTGGACGACGAGCTTGCCGTTGACGTAGCCGCGAAAGTGGGTTCCGTCGGCGACGACGCGCAGGGTGAACCAGCCGGCGCCGGCCTGTTCTTCCTCGTCGAAGATCTCGGTGACGCCGTCGCGCACCCGTCCCTGGCGCATCTTCCCGTCTTCGAGACCGAGGAAGTTGTAGTTCTGCGCGTCGCGCACGTGGTGGACGACGCGGACGGAGCCGTCGAACCGGTCGAGGTTGAGCGTCACGTCGCCCTGAATGCTTGCCAGCGAATCGCCGGTCACGAAGAGGACGGGGCCGCCTTCGAGGCGCAGGGCCAGTTGCCCGTCCTGTTCCTCCACGTTCAGGTCCTCGGGACTGCCTTCGAAGAAACGGAACCGTTCGGTGAGCGCGCGTTGCGCACCCGCGCCGGGCTCCCAGCTCCACGAGCCGTCTTCGGTCGTGACGGGATGCATGACCATGGCGGCCGCGTCGTGTTCTTCGCCGGGGGCGTGCTCGTGGTCCGCCTCTTCGGCCGCGTCGTGTTCTTCGCCGGGAGCGTGCTCGTGGTCCGCCTCTTCGGCTTCTTCGTGCTCTTCGCCGGGAGCGTGCTCGTGGTCCGCCTCTTCGGCTTCTTCGTGCTCTTCGCCGGGAGCGTGCTCGTGGTCCGCCTCTTCGGCTTCTTCGTGCTCGGCGTTGGGATTATACGGCTCGAGCCCTTCCTGAGGGACGGCCTGCACTCCGAGTCCGTATTGGAAGACCATCTGCGCGCCACGGTCCCCGGTCTGGAAAAGCAGGAAAATGCCTCCGGCTCCGATCACGACGGCGAGGAGGTTCAGGACTTTCCCGGCCGGCAGGCGCTCTTTGTGATCGAACCAGAGCATGGCCAGGCGAGCGAGGGCGAAGAGCCCGTAGAACCATACGGTCCGCTCGGCCCAGTCGGCATGGTCGGTGAGGAGCGTTTGAGCGGCGGCGGGCGCCAGGACGGCGTCGGCGGCGGCGCGGCCCGTGAAGAACGCCGCGAGCGCGGCAACGGCTCCGAGCGTGAACAGCGCGACGGCGACGGCGCGGATCTCCGACCGCTTCGCGGGCACGACCAGCGCGACGACGTCGAACAGCACGGCGATGGTGAGCAACGCTATCGGGAAATGGATGAGGAGCGGGTGAATGCTTGGCGCCCATTCGGGAAGAGAAAACATAGCGGTGGCTTGTAAGAGGTAAATGGAAGAGGGTGGGGGAAGCGGCGGAGCCCCGGGTGAGAGCCGAAACGGAAGATTTCCGTGGGACGCTCCCGGAGAAGGCCGCCCCAAGCGATTAACGCTTTGCGTAGACCGTCTGCCGGCCTTTGCGGTCGAAGGCGACGACGTCGTACGGTTGCGGTCGCCTGCCTTCCATGCCCGGCGACCCGACGGGCATGCCCGGAACGGCGAGGCCGGTCACGTCGGGCTTCTCGGAGAGCATGCGCCGGATGACGTCGGCGGGGACGTGCCCTTCGACGACGTACCCGCCCACGACGGCCGTATGGCACGACCCCAGGCGCGCCGGCACGCCGAAGCGGGTCTTCATGGGCGAGACGTCCGGCATGTCGACCGTTTTCACGGGGAAGCCGTTCTTTCGAAGATGCTCCGTCCATTGCTCACAACAGCCACAGGTGGGGCTTTTGTAGACGGTTACGGTGGGAAGGCCGGCGTCCGAGGGGGTGCAGCCGACGAAGAGCGCCGACGTAAGAAGCGCCAGCGCCGTCAGGATGAAGAAGGGTCGTAATCGGTGCATATTCGTTCAGGAGCGTGTCATTGGTCTCGTTCGAGGCGCGCCTTACGCTCCTCGTATTCTTCCGTGGATATTTCCCCGGCGGCATAGCGCCGCTTGAGGATCTCCAGCGGGGATTCCTTGCGGGAATTCGGGGGAGGACCGGGGGGCGGCGGCGTCTGATTTCTCCAGAGGAGAGACACCAGAATGATGATGACGAGAATCCAGAAGATCCACCAGCCCCAGTGCATGCCCCACATCCATCCGTCGTACATGATTTTCTCCGCATTCGTGCGCGCATGCCCGGGAATGACCCCGGGCGTGCGCGCGATGTTGTGGCTGTCACGGTGAAACCTATTGCCGGTTCATTCCAGCTTTTTTCTTGCTCTTCATGCCGCCGTGCTTCATGCCGCCCTGCATCATGCCGCCGCCCATCATGCCGCCGCCCATCA